>Ga0207674_10008627_pt1 | contig 11748 bp, 15 predicted proteins | sample KBSCornC72_FD_184303 | JGI IMG/M metagenome (GOLD analysis project Ga0207674, IMG submission 184303) | Corn rhizosphere microbial communities from Kellogg Biological Station, Michigan, USA - KBS Corn C7-2 (SPAdes) (version 2) | ecosystem: Host-associated > Plants > Roots > Rhizosphere > Soil ... | reverse complement strand
GAACACGGAGAAGTAGCAGAAAGCGACGCCGAGAAAGAACAGCAAGGTGCTAGACAACACCAGCGGCAGCACCAGCTTCTTCTCGTGGGTGTACAGCCCCGGCGCGACGAAGGCCCAGACCTGGTACAGCACCACCGGCAGCGCGAGCAGAAAAGCCGCCATCAACGTGATCTTCAACGGCACCAGGAACGGCGAGATCACGCTGGTCGCGATCAGCGTTCCGCCCTTGGGCAGGTGCTCGACCAGCGGTTGCGCCAGCAGGTCGTACAGCTGCGCCGAGCCGGGCCACAGCATCAGCACCCCGAAACACACCCCGATTGCGATGCAGGCGCGGATCAGCCGGTCGCGCAGCTCGATCAGGTGCGAGACGAAGGGCTGCTCGGTGCCCTCGAGTTCGTCGCGCTTGTCGTCAGCCATGGGGCACCCCGCGCGCCGGCGACAGCCGGCCGGCCAGGTTCTGCCGGGGACAGGCCGGCGCGGCGCCCCGCACTGCGCGGTTCACATAAGAATGCTTCATCGCGGTCAAGCCGAAGAACGCGGCGGCCGAAAGCGCGCCACGCGCGCTGCGCCGGATTGCGCCTTCACGCGCACGCCGGCGCGCTGCTTGTACCACTGTGGTGTCGCGCCTCGCTTCAGGCGCCAGTTCTTCTTCGGATGCTTGTACTCCGGGGGGGGCGGCGTCCAGGCGGCGACCTGGTCGCCGGTGTCCGAGGCCAGCACCGCGGTGCCGTCGTCATGCCACGATTTCTGAAGCTCGGTGCGGGTGTCGTGGATCTGGCTCGCGACCGATTGCTCGACATTTCGCGCCGCATCCTCGAACTCGGTCTTCATCTTCTTGAGCTCTTCGAGTTCGATCGAGCGGTTGACCTCGGCCTTCACGTCGGCGACATAGCGCTGTGCCTTGCCCACGAGGTGGCCGACCGTGCGGGCCACGCGCGGCAGTTTCTCGGGGCCGATCACGATCAGCGCGACCGCGCCGATCAGTGCGATCTTGTCGAAACCGAAGTCGATCACGTGCGGATCAGGACTTCGTCTTGGCTTCGACGTCGACCGTGTTGGATTCGGTCGCCTTGTTGGCATTGACCTGCGGCGGCGGCGCGGTCGGGTCGGCATTGGCGCTGCCGCCATCGCGCACGCCGTCCTTGAAGCCCTTCACCGCGCCACCGAGGTCGGAGCCGATGTTCTTCAGCTTCTTGGTGCCGAACACCAACACGACGATCAGCAGCACGACCAACCAGTGCCAGATGCTGAATGAACCCATGACTGTTCTCCAAACGACAAGGAGGGAATTCTAGGGTAACGCCCGCGCCCGCCCGCCGTCGATGACCCTTCGGACGCCAGAGGCCCCGGGGCGCCTAACCCTTGACCCAGGGGCGCGGCCCGCCGAAGACATGCATGTGCACATGCTGGACTTCCTGCAGGCCGTCCGCCCCTGTGTTGATCAGGGTGCGAAAGCCGTTCGTCACGCCCTGATCGCGCATCAGCTGCGGCGCCATCGACAGCATCCGGCCGAGCAGCGGCGCGTGACGGTCCTGCAGCTCGTACATCGTCGCGACATGCTCCTTCGGGATCACCAGCAGATGCACCGGCGCCCAGGGCGCGATGTCGTGGAACACCAGCAGTTCGTCGTCCTCGAAGACCTTGCGGCTCGGCACCTGGCCGGCGACGATCTTGCAGAAGATGCAGTTCGGGTCGTGACTCATGAGCGCCTCTCGCGCGACAGGTGGGTGGAATGGGTCGGTGCGGTCGTCACGCCGGCATCACCGGCTTGCCTTCGTTGAGCTTGAGCCAGCCCTTGATCACGCGGTAGATCATCCAGACCCAGACCGCGAACAGCACGAACACGCCGACCACGAAGATCGCCAACGCGATGCCGACGGCGGTCCAGATCAGGCCCCACCAGAAAGTGCGGATCTGCCAGTTGAAATGGCTCTCGTAGACAGTGCCGACCACGTCATCGCGCTTCACGTAGTTGATGACGACGCCGATCAGCGCGGTCACGCCCCACAGGAAACTCAGCGCCTGCAGCGCATACACCACCATCGTGATGTTCTTCAGGCCATTGAGTTCCTCGGTGCTCTTGCCACCGGGCCCCGGGATGCTTTCGACGACGTCGTTCATGGCGGATCCTCCTGTTCGCGCTGTTGCGCCTTCCGAGAAGCAAACTCCTCCAGGCCCGACAGGCCCTCGCGGCGCTCGAGCTCGGCCAGGACGTCGGCGGGCGCCAAGCCGTGCGCGTTCAGCGCCAGCATGCAGTGAAACCACAGGTCGGCGGTTTCGGCGACGATCTTCTCGGGGGCGGCGTCCTTGCACGCCATCACCACCTCGGTCGCCTCTTCGCCGATCTTCTTCAGGATCGCGTCGCCGCCCTTCGAGAACAGGCGTGCCACGTAGCTCTTGTCCGGGTCACCGCCCTTGCGCGATTCGATCACGGCCGCCAGACGCGCCAGGGTGTCGTTGGACGATGGCGTTCGGCTCATTTGTAGATGCGCTCCGGATCTTTCAAGACCGGCTCGACGCTGGTCCAGCGGCCGCCGTCGAGACGCTGGAAGAAGCAGGAATGGCGGCCGGTGTGGCAGGCGATGCCGGGGTCGCCGCTCGCGTGGCCGAGCTGCTCGACCTTGAGCAGCACCACATCGTTGTCGCAATCGAGCCGCAGCTCGTGCACCTTCTGGATGTGCCCGCTCTCCTCGCCCTTGTGCCACAGCCGGCCGCGCGAGCGGCTGAAGTAGACCGCCTCGCCGAGCTCGGCGGTCTTCGCGAGCGCTTCGCGGTTCATGAACGCGAACATCAGCACGTCGTTGCTGCCGACCTCCTGCGCGATCGCCGGCACCAGGCCGTTCGCGTCCCATTTCACTTCATCCAGCCAGTTCATGCCGGCAGTGTAGTGGGGCCGGTAAAGCCACGCTCCTGCGCAAACCATCGCAGCACCGGCAGCGTGCCGGGCAGCACCGGCGCGACGGCGACCGGCAGGCTCTGCCACGCCATCGCCTGGCGCTCGCGCATCTCGAATTCGCCGTGCCAGGCGAACACCTTGCAGAAGTGCAGCCGCACGCGCGCGTGCGGATAGTCCACCAGCTCGATCTTCCAGGGCTGCGCCGCGCCGATCTCGATGCCGAGTTCCTCGTGCAACTCGCGCCGCAGCGCCTGCTCGACCGACTCGCCGGCCTCGAGCTTGCCGCCGGGGAACTCCCAATAGCCGGCGTAGACCTTGCCTTCGGGCCGCGAGGTCAACAGGAACCGGCCGTGCGCGTCGATCAGCACGCCGACCGCGACATCGACCGGGTGGCGTGCGTCAGCGTCGGACGCGGCGGACGCATCGGACGCAGCCGCATCGGCATCGGGCGCGACGCGCTCGGCGGCGGCGCTCACGGATGGTGTCTCCCGCTGTAGTCCTTCGCGAACTGGAACGCGACGCGGCCCGAGCGCGAGCCGCGTTCCAGTGCCCAGACCAGGCTCTCCTGGCGCGCCGCGGCGATCGCGTCGTCGGGCACGCCGAAGCCGCGCAGCCACTGCGCGACAATCGCGAGGTATTCATCCTGGCTGAACGGATAGAAGCTGACCCACAGCCCGAAGCGCTCCGATAGCGAAATCTTCTCCTCGATGACCTCGCCCGGGTGGACCTCGCCGTTCTCGAGGTGCTGGTAGCTCAGGTTCTCCTTCATGTACTCGGGCAGCAGATGCCGGCGATTGCTGGTCGCGTAGATCAGCACGTTGTCAGACGACTGCGACACCGAACCGTCGAGGATCGACTTGAGCGCCTTGTAGCCCGGCTCGCCTTCGTCGAAGCTGAGGTCGTCGCAGAACACGATGAAGCGCTCGGGGCGGCTCGCGATCAGGTCGACGATGTCGGGCAGGTCGACCAGATCGGCTTTGTCGACCTCGATCAGGCGCAGGCCGCGGTCGGCGAACTCGTTCAGGCAGGCCTTGATCAGCGAGCTCTTGCCGGTGCCGCGCGCGCCGGTCAGCAGCACGTTGTTGGCGGCGAAGCCGTCGACGAACTGCTGCGTATTGCGCAGCAGCCGCTCCTTCTGCGGCTCGACCTCGACCAGCGCCGCGAGCCGGATGTCGGCGACATGGCGCACCGGCGTGATCTGCCCCGACGCGCCGCGGCGCCGGTAGCGGAACGCGATCGATGCCGACCAGTCGGGCGCGGCCAGCGGCGACGGCAGCACCGACTCGAGGCGCGTGAGCAGCGCCTCGGCGCGGGTGATCAATTGCAGCAAAGGTTCGGTCGACTGGGGCATGCGCGGGTGAAGAACAAGGCGGAGGCGAAGGCAATGGCGGCGGCAATGCGGCGGTGCGAAAACCTGTCACGCCACGGGCCCCGGCAGTGTAGCGGCGCGCCTCGACGCGACGCCGGCTTGCACGCGGCGCTGACACCACCGCGCCCGGCCGGCGCGGACCGACGGCCCGGCGTATGCGGCGCTCCGCGCCGACCCGCGTTCAGGCCGCCAGCAACTGCAGCGCGGCGTCGAGATGCTCGGTCGGGACGCGCTTGAAGCCGGAGCGCGCGAAGCGCTGCAGCCGTCCGATCGCGAACGACGTCAGCACCGAGGCCTGGGCGTTGGCATCGACCGTCGGCGTGGCCGAGCCGGCGTCTTCGGCGCGGCCGCGCAGGCTCTGGCGCAACTGCGACTCGAAGCGCTCGAAGAACTGGTTCATCCGCGTCAGCAGGCGCTCGTTCTCGAACACCAGCGCATCGCCGACCATCAGGCGCGCCATGCCCGGGTTTTTTTCGGCGAACTGCAGCAGCACCGTGAGCATCTTGTGCACTTGCGCGGTCGGCCGCAGCTCGCGTTCATGGATCTGGTTGATCAGCGTGAACACGCTGGTCTCGATGAAATCGATCAGCCCCTCGAACATCTGCGCCTTGCTCGCGAAGTGGCGGTACAGCGCTGCTTCGGACACCTGGAGCCGGGCCGCCAGCGCCGCGGTGGTGACGCGGTCGGAACCCGGCAGCTCGAGCATCGCCGCCAGCGTGTGCAGGATCTGGACGCGCCGTTCGCCCGGCTTCGGCCGCTTGCGCGCCGGCGCCGAAGCGCCGTCCGGCACGGCGGTCGGCGCGGCAGGGGGCGGCTCGGTGTCGGCCGCGGAGGGTGCGTCGACCGGCGCGACGGTGACGTTGGAACCTGCGGGTTCGGCAGCGATGGGATCGGAGGGGGGCATCATCGCAGCGGCAGGAGCTTCAGCAGTGAATTGATTTTGGCACACACATATCGGGGGCTGGGGCAAGGGTGAACACCAACTTCGCGGCGTTGCGGCCGGTTCTGAGCGGCGTTGTTGACCCCGCTGCTGGCGCCGCCGCGCAGGTGGCCACGGAAGCGCCCGTCGAGATAGCGCCGCATCCACGCGGTGCGCATGCCGATGCCGCGCGCACAGCGCTGGTTCATCAGCACGTCCTCGACCAGGATGCAGTCGCTCGGCCGGACCCGCAGGCGCGCGGCGATGTGCCGGAACATGCGCGCGTCGGGCTTCGGCCGCAGCTCGCCGAACATCGTCATGTCCTCGATGCTGATCACGCCGTCGAACAGGTGGGCGAGCTTCAGGGTGTCGAGCACACGCTGCGCGTAGGCGCGCGGCGCATTCGTCAGGATGAACTTGCGCCCTCGCAGGCGCTTCAGCGCGGCGCGGTCGTGCGCGCTGGTGCGCAGCCGCTGCTCCAGGCCGGGATGCCGGTGCGTTTCTTCGAGGAAGTGGCCGGCCTCGACGCCATGGTGGCGCACCAGCCCAAGCAAGGTCGCGCCGTAGCGGTGCAGGTACTGCAGGCGCAGCCGGGCGGCCTCGGCGTGGTCGACGCCGAGGTGCTCGACCATGTAGGCGTTCATCGCGACATTGGTCTCGCCGAACGCCGCGTGGCTGGCATCGTGCAGCGTGTTGTCGAGGTCGAACAGCCAGACGGGATGGCGCCTGCGGGCCGGCTTGGCTTGGCCACGCCGCCCCTGCATGGCCCTGGCCCGGCGCTCGGCCCTTCGCGCTCGGTCGCTTTTCAAATTCAGAGGCCGTGAGGCTTTCGCCCCTCACCCGCCGAACGGCCTCTGAGCGAGCCGACTGCGCTGCACAATTGCATAGGTGCTTCGCTCCGTCGGCTCAGTGCGAGCGGATCATCGTGCCGTAGGCCTGGTCGGTCAGCACCTCGAGCAGCATCGCGTGCGGCACGCGGCCGTCGATGATGTGCACGGTGTTGACGCCGTTCTTCGCGGCGGCCAGCGCCGAGTCGATCTTCGGCAGCATGCCGCCGCTGATCGTGCCGTCGGCGAACAGCTCGTCGATCTCGCGCGCGCTCAGGTTGGTCAGCAGCTCGCCGGCCTTGTTCATCACGCCGGGGATGTTGGTCAGCATGATCAGCTTCTCGGCCTTCAGCACCTCGGCCAGCTTGCCGGCGACGACATCGGCGTTGATGTTGTAGTTCTCGTTGTCGGCGCCGAAGCCCAGCGGCGAGATCACTGGGATGAACTGGTCGTCCTGCAGCGCCTTCACGACGCTCGGATCGATCGACTCGATCTCGCCGACGTTGCCGACATCGTGCACCTTGTTCGGGTCCTTCAGGTCGACCATCTTCAGCTTGCGCGCGCGGATCAGCCCGCCGTCGCGCCCGGTCAGCCCGACGGCCTTGCCGCCGGCGACGTTGATCAGGCCGACGATGTCCTGCTGCACCTGGCCGGCAAGCACCCACTCGACGACCTCCATGGTCTCGTCGTCGGTCACGCGCATGCCCTGGATGAAGGTGCCCTTCTTGCCGACCTTGGCCAGCGCCTCCTCGATCTGCGGGCCGCCGCCGTGCACGACGACCGGATTCAGGCCGACGAGCTTGAGCAGCACGACGTCTTCGGCGAAATCCTGCTGCAGCGCCGGGTCGGTCATCGCATTGCCACCGTACTTGATCACGATGGTCTTGCCGTGGAACTTGCGGATGTAGGGCAGCGCCTGGGCCAGGATCTCGGCCTTGTCGCGCGGCGAGATGTGGGCCAGGTCGGGGGTGGCGCTCGCGTGTTCGGTCATGGTCGTACCGCAGCTGGAGGGTGGGGAGACGGACAGTCGAAAGATTGTAGGTGGCAGCATCCGTCATGCTGCCGACCGGCCGGCGCGGCCCGTCGCAGACGGCACAATCCGCGTCACCCATGCTGGCGTCGATCCTCCCTACCCGTCCGGTCGCTTTCTTCGGCCATGTTCTGATCTCGGGGGCGATGGCCCTGCGCGGGAGCTGGCGGTTTCGCCTGAAGGACCTGGGTCGCGTGACGGCCGATTGCAGCGGGCGCGCGGTGCCGATCGTGACGGTCGTCAACGTGCTGGTCGGCGCGATCCTGGCCTTCGTCGGCGCGGTGCAGCTGGTGAAGTTCGGCGCCGGCATCTACGTCGCCGATCTGGTGGGCATCGCGGTGGCGCGGGAGATGGCGGCGATCATCACCGCCGTCGTGATGGCGGGCCGCACCGGCGCGGCCTTCGCCGCCGAGCTCGCGACCATGCAGGCCAACGAAGAGGTCGATGCGCTCGAGGTGCTGGGCCTGAACGCGGTCGACTTCCTGGTGTTGCCGCGCGTGATCGCGCTGCTGTTCATGATGCCGCTGCTGTATGTCTATGGCTGCGTCACCGGGCTGCTCGGCGGCATGATCGTGGCCGCCGGCATGCTGTCGATCTCGCCGGCAGCCTACCTCGACCGCACCGTGCTCGCACTCGACTGGTCGCACCTGACGCTGGGCTTCTCGAAGTCGTTCGTGTTCGGCGCGCTGATCGGTCTGGTCGCCTGCTATTTCGGGCTGTATGCGCAGCGCAATGCGGCCGGCGTCGGCGTCGCGACGACGAATGCGGTGGTCACCAGCATCGTCGGCATCATCGTGCTCGATGCAATCTTCGCGGTCTGCGCCAACGCGCTCGGGATCTGAATGGCCCTGCTTCGCGTCGACGGCCTCGAGATGCGCTTCGGCGAGCGGCTGATCCAGAGCGGCGTGTCGTTCGAGGTCGAGCCCGGCACGATCTTCGCAATCATGGGTGGCAGCGGCTGCGGCAAGAGCACGCTGCTGAAGCACATGGTCGGGCTGCTGCGGCCGGCCGCCGGCAGCGTCGCCTACAACGGCGTCGACTACTGGGCCGCCGACGACGCGACGCAGTCGAAACTTCGCGCCGCGTTCGGCATGCTGTTCCAGAGCGCGGCGCTGTGGTCGTCGATGACGCTTCTCGAGAACGTCTGCCTGCCGCTCGAGCAGCACACGACGATGGACGAAGCGCAGCGCGAGGCGCGCGCACGCGAGGTGCTCGAGTGGGTCGATCTGGCGCAATTCGCCGAGTTCTTTCCGTCCGACCTGTCCGGCGGCATGAAGAAGCGCGCCGGGCTGGCGCGCGCGATCGCGACCGAGCCGCCGCTGCTGTTCCTCGACGAGCCCTCGGCCGGCCTGGACCCGATCAGCTCGAAACGCCTGGACGACCTCATGCTGGAGCTTCGCCGGCGCACCGGCGCGGCGGTGGTGTTAGTCAGCCACGAGTTGCCGAGCCTGTTCGCGATCGCCGACGACGGCATCTTTCTCGACGCCGACAGCAAGCAGCCGATCGCGCACGGCAGCCCGCGCGCGCTGCTCGATGCCTCGTCGCACCCGACGGTGCGAGCGTTCCTGACGCGCGAAGAGCCGCCGGGCGCGGTCGGCGCCAGCCCGACCCAAGCCGAGCGAACGCCTTTACGATCCAGCCTCGCCTCCACGCCCGTGACCGACGACGACACCGCCTCGCCATGAAACGCAACGCCCTGCTCATCGGTGGCTTCGTGATCTTCGCGCTGGCGATGATGATCGTCGGCGTGCTCTGGCTCAGCGGCAACACGCTGTTCCGCAAGCAGCAGGAGGCGATGATCTTCTACAAGAGCAATGTCACCGGGCTCTATGTCGGTGCGCCGGTCACGTTTCGCGGTGTGTCGGTCGGCCAGGTCGAGGAGATCGGCATCGAGGTCGACCGCGAATCGCTGACCGCGCTGATGCCGGTGCGCATCAAGCTGGCCGCCGATGCGCTGCGTTTCGGCCGCCACAAGGAAACGCCGGTCGACCTGCCGACGCTGGTGCAGCGCGGTCTGCGCGCGCGGCTGGTCGCGCAGAGCTTCGTCACCGGCCAGAAATCGATCGAACTCGACTTCGTGCCGAACACGCCGTCGACGCTGGTCGGCGACGGCAGCAAGCCCGAGATCCCGGCGCTGGCAGAGCGCTTCGGCGCGCTGATCGACCAGGTCGCCGAGCTGCCGCTGCGCGACACGGTGCAGGAGATCCGCGACACCGTCAAAGAGCTGCGCGACACGCTGGTGTCAGTGCAGCACACGCTCGAAGGCGCGCAGACGATGCTCAAGAGCACCGCCGGCGAACTCGCGCAGACCGGCACCGAGTCGCGCGTCACCTTGAAGGCCGCGACCGACGCGATCCATGCGGTCCAGGGCCAGTCGGACAAGACGCTGGCCGCGATCACGCAGCTCTCGGACGCGACGCGCAGCACGGTGCTCGCGGCCCAGCCCGAACTCCAGCGCACCTTGGCCGGCACGCGCGATGCCGCCGAATCGGCGCGCGTCGCGATGAACCGCGTCGCCGAGATGACGGCGCCGAATGCCTCGCTGCGCGGCGACCTCGACGCCGCGATGCGCGACCTGTCGCAGGCGGCGCGCGGCCTGCGCGACTGGAGCGAGCTGCTGGAAGAAAAGCCGAACGCCGTCATCTTCGGGAACCGACGCCCATGAGCTTCATGATTCGATCGGCCGCGGCAGCGGCCGCCGCACTCGCGGCGGTGCTCGCCGCCTGCGCCTCTTCGTCGCCGGCGCCGGTGTTGCTGACCCTGCCGCCGGCCCAGGCCTCCGCGGTGGCCGCCGTGCCCCGCGGCGCGGCGGGGTCGGCGCCGGTCCTCGCGGTGCGGCGCGTCAACGTGCCTGAGTACCTGGTCGCGCGTCGCGTGCGCTACCGCGCCGACCCGAGCACATTGGCCGAGTGGCCCAACACCTACTGGGCCGAGCGCGTCGAGATCGGCGTCTCGCGCGAATTCGTCGCGGCGCTGCGCGCGCAACTGCCCGGCTGGGCGCTGTGCGACGCCAGCTGCGGCGATCAGATCCCGACCCTGGCCCTGCAGATCGACCTGGTGCCGATGGACTACCTGCGCAGCGCGCAGAAGCTGCAGGCGCGCGCGCGCATCACCGTGACCGACGGCAGCACGCCGCCGCGCGTGCTGCGCACGCAGGAGCTGCCGTACGAGCTACCGGCCAGCGCCGACACCGCGCAGGCCCAGTCGCAGGCAATCGCCGACCTGATCCAGCAAGTCGCGCAAGCCACCGCCCCGATGATCAGAGAGGCGCGCCCCTGAGCGCGCTGGGCGACACCCGATCGCGCCGCTGACCGCACCGATGCGCGGCCTAAAGGCCGCTGCATCAAATACGCCACGCAGCGGCGTATCCCCGGGTGAGTTGAGCGACCGCCAGGTTGCTCGAACGAACCCCACCCGGCCGCTAGCGCGGCTGGGTCAGAAATGGATGCCGCGCATCATTTCCGCCATCGCCATCGCCTCGGCTGACAGCGCCGGCGCCTTGCCAGTCTTCTCGCCCTTGGCCGCCGCGCTGTCGGGGAACATCCGGAAGGTCGTGTTCATCAGGATCTGCGTGATGCGCGGCACCGCGGCGTGCAGCAGCTCGACCGAGATGCCCAGCCGAGTCGCGACGCGCACCGGCTTGTCGACGCAAGCTTGCACGATCAGATCGGAGGCCGCGTCGGTCGACAGCAGCGGCATGTTGTCGTAGATCTTGGTCGGCGCGGTCATCGGCGTGCGCACCAGCGGCATGTTGACGGTCGTGAACGTGATGCCCTGGTCGGCGAACTCGCTCGCGGCACAGCTCGTCCAGGCGTCGAGCGCCGCCTTCGAGGCGACGTAGGCCGAGAAGCGCGGCGCGTTGACGAGCACGCTGATCGAGCTGATGTTGACGACGTGGCCGCGGCGCTTGGCGACCATGCCCGGCAGCAGGGCGGTGGTGATCCGCAGTGCGCCGAAATAGTTGAGCTGCATCGTGCGCTCGTAGTCGTGGAAGCGGTCGTAGCTGGCTTCGATTGCGCGCCGGATCGAGCGTCCGGCGTTGTTGATGAGGTAATCGACGCCGCCGTGGTCGGCCGTGAGCTGCTCGACGAAGGCCTTGCAGCTCGCCTCGTTGGCGATGTCGGCCGAGTAGGTCACGACGATCGCGTCCTTGCCGGCTTCGGTAAGGATCTCGCGCCGAGCCTCGGCGAGCTTGGCTTCGTCGCGGGCGCAGATCACGGTGATCGCCCCGGCCTTCGCGAACTTCACCGCCGCGGCCAGGCCGATGCCCGACGAGCCGCCGGTGATCAGCACGACCTTGCCGGCGACCTGGCCGCGCAGCGATTTGTCGATCGACAGCGCCGGGTCGAGGTGGCGCTCCCAGTAGTCCCACAGCCGCCAGGCGTAGTCGCGCAGGTTCGGGCAGTCGATGCCGGAGCCCTTCAGCGCCGCCAGCGTCTCGCGGCAGTCGTAGCGGGTCGGGAAATTGACGAAGGTCAGCATGTCGTCGGGCAGGCCGAGATCCTTCATGATCGCGGCGCGCACCCGGCGCACTGGCGCCAGCGCCATCATGCCTTTCTTGACGCTCTTCGGGATGAAGCCGAGCAGCGCGGCGTTGATGAACAGGTTCATCTTCGGCGCATGCGCGGCCTTGCTGAAGATGTCGAGCACGTCGCCGACGCGGTAGCCGTTCGGGTCGACAAGGTGGAAGCAGCGCTGGTTGAGCTC
>Ga0207674_10008623_pt1 | contig 11753 bp, 10 predicted proteins | sample KBSCornC72_FD_184303 | JGI IMG/M metagenome (GOLD analysis project Ga0207674, IMG submission 184303) | Corn rhizosphere microbial communities from Kellogg Biological Station, Michigan, USA - KBS Corn C7-2 (SPAdes) (version 2) | ecosystem: Host-associated > Plants > Roots > Rhizosphere > Soil ... | reverse complement strand
CCGATCCGGAGGAGGAAGGCGACGAGCTCGTATCGATCCGCATCTGGGCCGAGCGGGGCCGAATCGTGTCGGTCACCTATCGCCGGATGGCCGGGCTGGAAGAGCTGCGCGACCGCATGGACAAGGGTCAGTTCCTCGATCCCGGCGACCTGATCGCCGCGCTCGCGGTGCAGATCTCCCACCAGCTCGATCCGGTGATCGCCGATCTCGGCGACGAGGTCGACGATTGCGAGCTGGCGCTGACCGGCGACCAGTTCCAGCATCGCCGCGCGATCGCCCGGGCGCGATCCAAGGCGATCAGCTATCGCCGCTTCATCGTGCCGCAGCGCCAGGCGCTCGAATCGATGGCGCTGCTGGAGCATGACTGGATCGAGGACGAGGACCGCGTCCACCTGCGCGAGGCGGCCGACCGCTTCGCCCGCATGGCGGAAGAGCTGGAGGCGGTGCGCGAGCGATCGGCGCTGCTCCACGAGCAGATCACCGATCTGCGCGCCGAGAAGATCGACCGCCGCTCGCTCGTCATCGCGATCGTCGCGATGATCTTCCTGCCGCTCACCTTCGTCACCGGCCTGTTCGGGATGAATGTCGACGGCATTCCCTACGCCCATCACCCCGGCTCCTTCTGGGCGGTGACGGGCTTCAGCCTGGTCGTGGGCGCCGGGGTGACGATCTGGTTCGTCGCCGCGCAATGGTTCCGGGACTGAACCGGCCGTCGGGCGATCCATCGGCCGGATGCGGGAGGCTCCGCCTCCGACGTTCCGGCTCTAGACAGAGTCTAGTTTCCCTTCATTTACCGTGATTTCCAAGTCGTCAGGTGATTCCACCTGACTTGAAATCACTCTAATGGGCGTCGGCGGGGGCGCCCATGCCCGGCTTCTTCGGCAGCGGGATGAACCAGATCGCCACGACCATGAGGCAGGTGGCGACCCCCGAAGCCAGGAAGATCTTGTCGGTGGCGAGGGTGACCGCCTCGCGATGGACGAGCTGGGCGATGAACTCGCGGCTCTGCTCGATCGAGAAGCCGTTGGCGGCCAGCGCCGCGCTGGTCGCGTCGCTGTGCAGGCTGCCGGCCAGCTCGCTTCCCGCCACCCGGCCCTCACTGTCCCAGAATGTCAGCGACAAGGAGGTTCCGAACGCCAGCCCGGTGGTGCGCATGAACGCGAACAGACCGGCTGCGGTGGCCATCTCGCGAGGTGGAACCTGCGCGAAGGAGGTGAAGATCAGGGTGGTGAAGCATAGCGGGAAAGCGAAGCCCATCAGGAACTGCGGCAGCAGCAGCTGCCAGAAATCGACCTCGCTGGTCCATGACGAGCGCATGATCGTGGCGCCGCCCATCCACAATATCCCGATGCTGATGATCAGCCGCGCATCCATCCAGTGCGCCAGCCTTGCCGGCACGGTGGTCATCGCGATCGCGGCGAGGCCGGTGACGCAGGTGGCCAGCCCGGCCTGGGTTGCCGTATAGCCCAGCGACACCTGCATCCACTGCGGGATTACGACGACGCCGGCATAATAGGTGCCGAAACCCATCGTGAAGCACAGCATCCCGATCGTATAGCCATAGTGGCGGAACACGCGCAGATCGACCAGCGGGTGCTCGGCCGTGAGCTCCCATATGACGAAGGCGGCCAGCGCGATCGCGGCGACGATGGCCAGCCCCAGGACGGTGGGATCGCCGAACCAGTCATGCTCGCGGCCAAGATCGAGGACCAGCTGCAGCGCGCCGATGCCGAGGACCATCAGCGCGAAGCCGACGCGGTCGATCGGGCGGTCGACGGGTTCGTTCTCGACACCTTTCAACAGCGCGGTGACGCTCAATATGCACCCGATGACGACGGGGATGTTGATCAAGAAGATCCAGTGCCAGCTCAGCCCGTCGCTGATGAGCCCGCCGAACACCGGCCCCAGCACCGGCGCGAGCAGCGTGGTGCTCGACCAGATCGCGGAGCCCTTGGCGCGCGTCTCGGGCGGGTAGATTCGCATCAGCAGGGCCTGGGAGAGCGGAATCAGCGGCCCGCCGCACATCCCCTGCCCGATCCGGGCGATCACCAGCATTTCGATCGTCGGCGAAAGCCCGCACAGCACCGAGAAGGCGCCGAAGCCCATCAGCGCGCCGGTGAACGCCCGGATCGCCCCGAAGCGCATCGCCAGCCATCCGGCCAGCAGCACCGTGATCGCATCGGCCACCGCATAGGCGGTGATCGTCCACGCCGCCTGGCTGGACGAGACGCCCAGGCTTCCGGCGATATGCGGCACCGAGACATTGGCTATGGTGGTGTCGAGCACCACCACGAAATTGGCGGCGGCGAGCGCCATCGTCGCCAATATCAGCGGCCGCCCCCGGGGCAGGTAGAGCGGCGTGCCGTCGCTCATCCGCGCGCCCCGAACAGCGCGGTGCCGATCCGGACATGAGTCGCCCCCAGCATCACCGCGGTCTCGAAATCGGATGACATGCCCATGCTCAGCCCGGCGAGGCCGTGGCGGCGGGCGAGCTTGGCGAGCAGCGCGAAATAGGGGGCGGGCTCGACGCCTTCGGGCGGCACCGCCATCAGCCCCGCGACCGGCAGGCCGGCGTCGCGCGCGCGCTGGAGGATCGCCGGCAGATCGCCGATCGCGCAGCCGCCCTTCTGCGGCTCCTCCCCGATATTGACCTGGACGAAGCAGCCCGGCCGGCGGCCGGCATCGTCCATCGCCCGCGCCAGCGCGTCGATCAGCGAGGGGCGATCGACCGCGTGGATCATGTCGAACAGCGCCACCGCCTCCCGCGCCTTGTTCGACTGGAGCTGGCCGACCAGATGGAGCCGGAGCGGATGCCCGGCGCGCAGCGGCGGCCATTTCGCCTCGCTCTCCTGCACCCGATTCTCGCCGAAGCTCGTCTGGCCCGCGCCGATCAGCGGCAGGATGGCGTCGACGGGCTGGGTCTTCGAGATGGCGATCAGCTCGATCTCCCCGGGCCCGCGACCGGCCAGCGACGCGGCGTGGGCGATCCGCGCGCGGATGTCGGCAAGCCGCGCCGCAGCCGATGCGGCGCCCGGGACTGAAGGGGTGGCCGATCGGGCGGCGATGTCGATCTCGGACATGGGCTCCGCTATAGGGGCGACGATGCACAGCCGCCACCCCGCGCTTCCCATATTGTGGATGATGACCGACGAGCGCCAGGGCGAGGCGCTGTTCGCGGCCATCGGGCGGCTGCCGCCGGGATCGGGGATCCTGTTCCGCCACAGGGCGACGCCGGGCGCGGCGCGCCGCACGCTGTTCGACCGGGTGGCGCGGATCGCCCGACGACGCGGGCTGGTGCTGCTGCTCGCGGCGGACGACGCCCAGGCGCGACGCTGGGGCGCCGACGGCGCGCATCACCGCCGCCCCGGGCCGCCGCGCTACGGCACCGCGCCCGCCCATGGCCTCGGCGAGATCCGCGCCGCCGAGCGCTCGGGCGCGATGGCGATCCTGCTGTCGCCGCTCCATCCCACCCGCTCGCATCCCGGGGCGCCCGCGCTGGGCCGGATGCGCTTCGCCGCGCTCGCCCGCGCGACCGGCCTGCCGGTGATCGCGCTAGGCGGAATGAATCCTGTCCGGGGGGCGATGGCGATGCGCGCCGGCGCCTGGGGATGGGCGGCGATCGACGCCTGGGGCGATGCGGGCGCCGCCTGAGCTCATGGCGTTCGGGGGAGAGGCGGAAAGGCCGGCCGGGCTTCGGCCAAGGCTATGCGCGGCGGGGCTCAGAACTTGAAAGCGGTTCCGACGTAGATCGCCTGGCTGTCCAGCTTCTGGTCGTTGCTCAGGTCGAAACGCTCACGCTGCGTCTTGTAGCGCAGGCCGCCCGAAAGCTCGAGATTGCGGGTGAGCGACAGCGAGGCGCCGAGATCGACCGACAGCGCCTGATCGGGGCCGGTGAGCGTCGACTTGTCGGTGGCGCGCTCTGCGCCGAACAGCAGGCGGGTGCTCCACTTCGAGCCCGAATAGCTCAGGCCGATGTCGGCGAGCTCGCGACCCTCGGGAACGGCGCCGCCGTCGATCCGCGAGAAATCGCCCGAAAGCGCGAAATGCTTCCAGCCGAGCGAGGCGCCGAGGCTATAGGCCGACGGTGCGAGGCTGGCGTTGATCGAGCTGCCGTTCGGCTGGACCTGGGCCAGCGCGGCGGGCCCGCCGATCGCACGGTTGCTGGAACGCGCCCGAATCGCCACGGTCACGGCGCGCTTGGCGGTGCCGCCCGACGGCGTGAAGCGGAAGGCGGGATCGGCGAAGCCGCCGCCGACCCGATCGAACAACGCAGCCTGGCGCGCATCGGCGGCGGCCGGCGCGAAGAAGCCGATGCCGCGGGCCTTCTTGCGATCGATCTTGACCTTGGGGGTGGGAGCCGGCTTCGCGGAGACGGCGGGCTGGACGAGCGCCATCGATACCGCGAACGCGGTGCCGACCAGCACTGCCTGAACCCCCTTGCGTGTCATCCTGCGTAACTCATGCTCTTCTTATATGGTCGCGCCTAGCACCGGCTGCGAGTCGATGCCAGACGTGGTTCCGCGAAAAACCGCCGCTGTTGCAGATTCCCCACAGAATCGACGGGGGAGGCTCGCGGGATTCTCGGCGGACGGGCCCTCTTGGCTGGCACCGGCGACGAAATGATGACAGCCGGCCCCTCAACGCGCGAGACGCGTTTTTGTTGGCATCGGGACGCGAAAGAAGCGGCAAACAAACAATTGCCCGCACCACCCTTCCGTCTATAACGGCCGCAACCGCAGGAATATGCCCCGAGGACTTGCCTGAAATGACCAGCCGGACCCTTCGTACCGTGGCTATGATCGCCATCGCCGCCTCGCTCACGGCGTGCGGCGGCGGGCGCACCAAGACGCAGCTCGCTTCGGACGTGGCGGCGGCCAAGATCACCACGATCGGGGTGAACGCCTATCTGTGGAAGGCCTCGCTCGACACGCTGAGCTTCATGCCGCTGCTGCAGACCGATTCGAACGGCGGCGTGATCGTCACCGACTGGTATGTGAATCCCAACCAGCCGGCCGAACGGATGAAGCTGACCGTCACCATCCTCGACGCCGATCTGCGCGCCGACGCGGTGCGCGTTTCGCCGCAGCGCCAGGTGCTGGCGAATGGCGGCTGGGTCGATGCGTCGGTGCAGGCCGCCACCGCCCAGAAGCTCGAAGACATCATCCTCACCAAGGCGCGCGACCTGCGCCGCGCCACCGTCGCCGGCGGCTGACCCTAAGAAGCGAAGCAAATCTTGAGCGCGCGTTTCAACCATGTGAAGGCCGACGCGCACTGGCAGCGGGTGTGGGAGGCGCAAGCCACCTTCCAGGCGCGCGACGACAGTGCGAAGCCGAAAAGCTACGTCCTGGAGATGTTCCCCTACCCATCGGGGCGCATCCATATGGGCCATGTCCGCAACTATACGATGGGCGACGTGCTTGCCCGCTTCCGCCGGATGAAGGGCTATGAGGTGCTCCATCCGATGGGCTGGGACGCATTCGGCATGCCCGCCGAGAATGCGGCGATGGAAAAGAAGGTCCATCCCGGCGATTGGACCCGCGCCAATATCGCGGCGATGCGCGAGCAGCTGAAGCGGATCGGCTTCGCGCTCGACTGGAGCCGCGAGCTGGCCACCTGCGAGCCCGATTATTACGGCCAGGAACAGGCGCTGTTCCTCGATCTTTTCGACGCGGGGCTGGTCTATCGCAAGGAATCGGCCGTCAATTGGGATCCGGTCGACATGACCGTGCTCGCCAACGAGCAGGTGATCGACGGGCGCGGCTGGCGCTCGGGGGCGCTGGTCGAGCGGCGCAAGCTCAGCCAGTGGTTCCTCAAGATCACCGATTTCGCCGACGATCTGCTCGACGGCCTCAAGACCCTCGACCAGTGGCCCGAGAAGGTCCGCACGATGCAGGAGAACTGGATCGGCAAGTCGCAGGGCATGCGGTTCCGCTTCGATCTCGATGCGCCGGTCGACGGCATCGCATCGTTCGACGTCTTCACGACGCGGCCCGACACGCTGTTCGGCGCCAGCTTCGCCGCGATCGCCGCCGATCATCCGATCGCCCAGGCGCTGGCGACGGACAATGCCGCGCTGCGGGACTTCATCGCCGAGTGCAAGCGCACCGGCACCGCCGCGGCGGAGATCGAGACCGCCGAGAAGAAGGGCTACGACACCGGACTGTCGGTGGCGCATCCGCTCGATCCGGCCTGGAAGCTGCCGCTGTTCGTCGCCAATTTCGTGCTGATGGATTACGGCACCGGCGCGATCTTCGCCTGCCCCGCGCACGACCAGCGCGATCTGGACTTCGCGCGCAAATATGCGCTGCCTGTCCGCAGGGTCGTGGCGCCCACCCCCGAGGAGGCCGATGCGCCGATCGGCGACGAAGCCTATGTCGGGCCGGGCCGGCTGGTCAATTCGGCCTTCCTCGACGGGCTGTCGGTGGACGAGGCCAAGGCCGCCGTGATCGCGCGCGCCGAACGCGAGGGATGGGGCGTCGGCACCACCATATGGCGGCTGCGCGACTGGGGCGTGTCGCGCCAGCGCTATTGGGGCACGCCGATCCCGATCATCCATTGCGAGGGCTGCGGCGCGGTGCCGGTGCCCAAGGCCGATCTGCCGGTGGTGCTGCCCGAGGACGTGTCGTTCGACATCCCCGGCAACCCGCTCGACCGCCACCCGAGCTGGAAGCATGTCGACTGCCCGGGCTGCGGCAAGGCGGCCCGGCGCGAGACCGACACGCTCGACACCTTCGTCGATTCCTCCTGGTATTTCATTCGCTTCGCCAGCCAGCCGTCGGACAAGCCGTTCGATCGCGCGGTGGCCGAGCAATGGATGCCGGTGGGGCAGTATATCGGCGGGGTCGAGCATGCGATCCTGCATCTGCTCTACGCCCGCTTCTGGACCCGCGCGCTCGAACGGATCGGCAAGATCGGCGTGAAGGAGCCGTTCACCGGGCTTTTCACCCAGGGCATGGTGACGCACGAGACCTACAAGGACGCCGCCGGAAACTGGCTGAGCCCCGAGGATGTCTCGAACGGCGTCGTCACCGCGACCGGCGAGCCGGCGACGGTCGGCCGCATCGAGAAGATGTCCAAGTCGAAGAAGAACGTGGTCGATCCCGGCCCGATCGTCGATCAATATGGCGCGGACGCGGTGCGCTGGTTCATGCTCAGCGACAGCCCGCCCGAGCGCGACCTGGAATGGACCGAGAGCGGCATCGAAGGCTGCTGGCGCTTCGTCAACCGGCTGTGGCGGATCACCGATCCGGCCGGGGCGGAAGCCGGCGGCGGCCCCGACAAGGATCTCGACCGCAAGCTCCACAAGGCGATCGCCGGCATCGCCGCCGACATCGAGGCGCTCGGCTTCAACCGCGCCGTCGCCAAGCTCCACGAACTGGCCAATGCGATCGAGAAGGCCGCCCCGTCGGCGAGCCGTTCCGCCGCGGCCCGCGCGCTGGTGCGCCTGGTCGCGCCGATGGTGCCGCATCTCGCCGAGGAGGCCTGGGCGCGGCTGGGCGAAACCGGCCTGGTCGCCGACGCCGCGTGGCCCGATCATGATCCGGCGCTGCTGATCGACGACGAGGTGACGATCGCGGTGCAGATCAACGGCAAGCTGCGCGATACGCTGACGGCGCCGAAGGGCGCGCCGAAGGATGCGCTCGAGCGGATGGCGCTCGAATCCGAGAAGATCGCGAAACTGCTCGAAGGCGTTCCGCCGAAGAAGGTGATCGTCGTGCCCGACCGACTGGTGAACATCGTCGCATGAGGACGCCCCTCCTCTCGAAAGGCTTGCGCCTCGCCGCGCCGCTGGCGCTCGCGCTGGCGCTTCCCGGCTGCGGCCTCCATCCGCTGTACGGCGCGGGCGGCGACGGCCCGGTGGCGGGCGCGCTGCGCTCTGTGGAAGTCGCGCCGATCGGCGGCCAGCGCGGATGGCTGGTCCGCAACGCGCTCGACGACCGGCTCCACCGCCAGGGCGAGGCCACCCCCCATTACCGGCTGGAGGTGGAGCTGGACGACGCCATCACCGGGCTCGGCGTGCGGCAGGACAACGCCGTCAGCCGGGAGCGCCGCACCCTGCGCGCGCGCTATCGCCTGCTCGACGCCGGCACCGGCGCGGTGCTGCTCGACCAGACCGCCTCGGCCGACGCCGGCATCGACGTGACCGGCTCCGACTATGCCACCGTCGCCGCCGAGCAGACCGCGCTCGAACGGCTTTCCGAGATGCTCGCCGACCAGATCGTCGCGCGCGTCGCCACCTATGCCGGGCGCAGCGCGAAGCCGTGAGGACGCTCGGGTGAAAGCCGATGCGGCCTCGATCGCCCGGGCGCTCGACCGGCCCGATCCCGCGACGAGGCTGATCCTGCTCTACGGCCCCGATGAATCGGGTTCGCGCGCCCTCGCCGCGCGGATCGACAAGGCGATGGGCGCCGATGCCGAACGCATCGACCTGACCGGCAGCCAGCTCAAGGACGATCCCGCCCGGCTCGCCGACGAGGCCGCCTCGATCTCGCTGTTCGGCGGCGCGCGCCACATCCGCGTCGATCCGGCCGGCGACGAGATCGTCGAGGCGGTCGAGGCGCTGCTCGAAGCCGGCTCGGCCGGCAATCCGGTGGTCGTGGTCGCAGGCAATTTGCGCAAGGATGCGAAGCTGGTGAAGCTCGCGCTGGCCTCGGGCGCCGCTCTCGCCTTCGCCTCCTACCTCCCCGAAGGCCGCGCCGCCGACCAGGTCGCCGCCGAGATCGCCCGTGAACTGGGTCTGCGGCTCGATCCGCAGGCGGCCAACGCGCTGGTTTCCGCCACCAACGCCGATCGTGCGCTGATGCTGCGCGAACTGGAGAAGCTGGCGCTCTATCTCGATGCGTCGCCCGAGGAACCCAAGCCCGCCGATCTCGCCGCGCTCGGCGCGATCGGCGCGGCGAACGACGAGAGCGATCTCGGCGCGATCGTCGACGCGGTGATGGGCGGCCGGCCCGACCGGGCCGCCGCCGAGCTGGCGCTGATCGGCCCGACCGAGGCGATCGGCGTCATACGCGCGCTGCTCCGCCGGATCGCCCAGATCGCTCCGCTGCGTGCCGCGGTCGCCGCCGGCCAGAGCGTCGACGCGGTAATGGCGGGCGCCGGCAAGGCGATTTTCTGGAAGGATCAGAAGGTGGTGGCGGCGCTTCTCCATCGCTGGTCGCCTGAGCGGCTCGCCACCGCAACCACCCGCCTGGCCGCGCTCGAACGCGCCTATAAGCGCTCAGGATCGCCCGGCATGTTGCTGATCGGCGAGGAACTTCTCACCATCGCGCGTGCGGCCGCGGCCCGCCGTTGAGACCGCGTCTGAACATGTTGAGACCGTGAACCAGCCCATTCTTGGCCCGGCGAGACCAGCATGCAAGGTTCTGCTCTGCTGAGATAGCGTGTGAAGAATGGACGGGGAACCGACTTCGACCGTTTCTGAAAAAGACCGTGAATCAAAGTCTTATGCTAAGATCCAGAGGCACCGTACCTCATATCGCGTCTCAGATCGGCTCCCCGCTCAGCCGCTGACAGACCAGATCGAGCTGATCGAGCGTCGAATAGGCCACCGTGATCGTCCCGCCCGTGCCGCCATGCGCGATGGTGACCTTGAGGCCCAGGATGTCGCCGATCTGGCGTTCCAGCGCCGCGACGTCGGCATCGGCGACGCCGCCGCCCGCTGGCGCGGCCCTGGCCCCCTTCGCTCCGCCCGCGGGCTTGCCGCCCCGTGCGAGCTTCTCGGTCGCGCGCACCGACAGGCCCTTCGCCACCACCTCCTGCGCAAGGGCGAGCGGATCGGGCGCGTTGATGAGCGCCCGGGCATGGCCCATGTCGATCCGCCCGTCGACCACCATCGCCTGCACCGCCTCCGGCAGCGCCAGCAGGCGGAGCAGATTGGCGATATGGCTGCGCGACTTGCCGACCAGCTTGCCGACCGCATCCTGGCTGTGGCCGAATTCGTCGATCAGCCGCTGATAGGCAACCGCCTCCTCGATCGCGTTGAGATCGTGGCGCTGGACATTCTCGACGATCGCCAGTTCGAGCGTATCGGCGTCGCTCAGCTCGCGGACGATCGCGGGCAGCTCGTGGATGCGGGCGCGCTGCGCCGCGCGCCAGCGGCGCTCGCCCGCGATGATCTGATAGCCGCCGCTATAGGGATGCGGCCGCAGCAGGATCGGCTGGATCACCCCGCGCGCGGCGATCGAGGCGGCGAGCTCGGCGAGCTTTTCCTCGTCGAAATGGCGGCGCGGCTGATCGGGATTGGGCTCGATCGCCGCGACCTGGATCATCTGCACGCCGGCGGGACGCTCGGCACCCGATGCGAGCGGCTGTTCGGCGCTGACCTCGCCCAGCAAGGCCGACAGGCCCCGGCCGAGGCCGCGCCCGGGCGCTTTCCCGCTCATGCGGCCTGCGCCTTGCGGGTCAGCCGGGCGATGCATTCGCGGGCGAGGCCGATATAGGCCTCCGAACCCGGGCAGCGATGATCGTAAATCAACGCGGGCACGCCATGGCTGGGCGCCTCCGACAAGCGCACATTGCGAGGGATCACCGTTTCGAACACCACATCCCCCAATACGTCGCGGACATCGGCGGCCACCTGCTCGGACAGGCGATTGCGCCGATCATACATGGTGAGCGCCACCCCGAGGATCGCCAGCTCCGGATTGAAGCGGGCACGCACCCGCTCGATCGTCTGGAGCAGCTGGCTAAGCCCTTCCAAGGCGAAGAACTCGCACTGCAGCGGCACCAGCAGCATATTTGCCGCGACGAGCGCGTTGACCGTGAGCAGGCCGAGCGAGGGCGGGCAATCGATCAGACAGACGTCCCAGCGATCCTCCTGCTGCTCGAGCGCGCCGTGCAGCCGATGGGTGCGCTTCTCGACGTCGATCAGCTCGATCTCCGCGCCGGTCAGGTCGACCGTCGCCGGCACCAGGTCGAGCCGCGGCACCTGCGTCGCGATCACCGCCTCGGCGAGCGTGCAATCCTGTCGAAGCAGCTCGTAGCTCGATCGGCCCCGCGCCGCCTGCCCGACGCCGAGCCCGGTCGACGCATTGCCCTGCGGATCGAAATCGACGAGCAGCACCCGCCATCCGGTCGCCGCCAGCGCGGTCGCCAGATTGATGGCGGTGGTGGTCTTGCCGACCCCGCCCTTCTGGTTCGCGATCGCGATACGGATCATCGGTGCACGCGCCCCTTGCTCGGCTTCGGTTGAACCCTGGTGGCGACGATGATCGCCGAATCGGGATCGGTCATGCTCGGCTCGATCCGGAACGCACCCTGCCATGAAGCGGTGGCGGCTTCCAGTTCCGAAGCGGCGCCCCGGCCCTTAGGCAGCAGCCAGACGGTGTCCGGAAGCGAAAAGCGGTGCGCGAGCGGTAAGAGGCGGTCGAGTGGCGCGAAGGCGCGCGCGCTGATGACGTGATAGGGCGTCGCCTCCAGCGTTTCGAGCCGCCGACCGGCCACCGTGACCCGCCCCCCGAGCCCGAGCGCCTCGGCCATGTCTTTCAGGAAATCGATGCGCTTGCGGCGCGACTCGACCAGCGTGACGGCCAGGCCGGGCCGCATCGCCGCCACGACCATCCCGGGGAAACCGGCCCCAGCGCCCAGATCGACCCAGCTTTCCGCCTTTTCGGGGGCGAAGCGCAGCAGCTGCGCCGAATCGACGATATGGCGCGCCCAGATATGATCGGCGGTCGAGGCGGCGATGAGATTCTGGCGCTCCACCTCCCGCAGCACGATCCCGACCAGGCGTTCGAGCCTGTCGACTGTTT
>Ga0207674_10008622_pt1 | contig 11753 bp, 15 predicted proteins | sample KBSCornC72_FD_184303 | JGI IMG/M metagenome (GOLD analysis project Ga0207674, IMG submission 184303) | Corn rhizosphere microbial communities from Kellogg Biological Station, Michigan, USA - KBS Corn C7-2 (SPAdes) (version 2) | ecosystem: Host-associated > Plants > Roots > Rhizosphere > Soil ... | reverse complement strand
GAGTCGGTCCAGGGCCCGTAATAGCGCACCCGGCCCATCAGCGAGAAAGCGTCGATGTCATAGGTGGCGGTGGCCGAGGCGTTATGCTGCGGCACGCCCTGTTCGAAGATCTTCTTCTGCGTGGCGTTGGCCGCGGTGATCAGCGAACCCGATGTCACCTTGGTCGAGATATAGCTGTAGGCGCCGGTGAGGCGCACCCGGCCATCGCCCATGTCCGTGGCATAGGAGCCCACCAGATCCATGCCCCGCGTCATGGTGTTGAAGTCGTTGGTGAAGAAATTGACCGCGGTGAAGGTCGATGCGCCGGGCACCCCCAGCGCCACGAGCTGGTTGCGGACCGCCGGCGTGACGGTGAAGGTCGGCGAGGTCGAGAAGCGCTTGGTCACGTCGATCTTGTAAAGATCGATCGAGCCGGAAAAGCCCGACTCGGTCTGAAAGACACCGCCGAAGCTGGCGGTCTGGGATTCTTCCGGTTGCAAGGGTCTGGCGCCGAAGAACTGCGCCACCGGATTGAGCGGCGACAGGCGGCCATTGGTGAAGACCTGCAAGGTCACCGTGTCCAGGCCCTGGCTGGTGCTGGTGGCGTTGAGCTGGCCGGGCGTGGGCGCCTTGAAGCCGGTGGAGTAGGACCCGCGCACGGCGATGTTGGGCGAAATTTCGTAGCGGGTGCCCAGCTTGTAGTTAAAGGTATTGCCGAAATCGCTGTAATTCTCGTCGCGCAGCGCAACTTCGAACTGCCACGCCTCGGTGATTGGCGCCTGCAGATCCAGATATCCGGCATAGCTGGTCTGGGAGAAGATGCCCGCCTGGGTATCGGCGATGCCGGGAAATCCGTTCGAGGCCGGAGCAAGACCGAAAGCCGCACCAGACCCGATCTGATAGGAGGCCAGATCGCCGGCCTTCAGCTGATAGGTTTCGTCGCGATATTCCCCGCCGAACGCGACATTCACGGCATCGGCGAAGAAAGGCAGATGCCAGCGGTAAACCGCATCGGCATTCACATCGACTTCCGATTCGATCTGATGGCCCAGCTTGAAATCGCGCGGGCTGGCGGGGCCGAGCGAAGCATTGATCGACCGGTTGAGGAAGAATTGGGAATCGTTGAAGCCGTAATTGGCCGAAAGATCCCAGGTGAAATCGTCCGAGCCTTTGTGGCGCACGCCGGCGGCGAGTTGGGAGTCCAATGCATTGACGCCTTCGTCGGGCGAGAAACCGGCGGGATAAATGGTGCGAAGATCGAAGCCGGGGAAAATGGCGACGGTCTTGAACACGCTGGTGTTGGTGTCGGGATTGCGCCAGTTGATGTCGTTATGCTGGCGCCCCGCCGCAAGCGTGGCAAAGCCATAGGCTTCGGCACAATCGCCCAGCGGCTGGGAGACATCCAGCGCCGCCTTGATCGTCTGCATGTCGGGATTGCCCCAGCGCTGCACCGGATTGGGCACGCTGATGGCGGGATGCGCGGCCTGGAACGCCACCGCATCGTCGCGCTGATGGGTGCGCGAGGTTTCGTTGGCCTTCAGATATTCCACCGACAGCACCGCATGGCCGCCATTGGGAAGATCGATGCCGCCCCGGGCGCCCAGCTGCACGGCAAAACCGTCGCCGCGATAATATTGCGAAGTCTGGCCGTAAGCCTGGAAGGCGGTGTCTTGGGCCAGGATGATGTTGACCACGCCCGCGATGGCGTCCGAGCCATATTGCGCCGAGGCGCCGTCGCGCAGGATTTCGATCCGCCCGGTGGCCAGGGACGAAATCTGGGCCAGGTCTGTCGCCTGCGAGCCGTTGCTGCCCAGAAAAGCCGAGCGATGGAAGCGCTTGCCATTGACCATCACCAGGGTCATGTCGGGCGAGAGATTGTTCAAGGTCGCCGGTCGGATGAACTGCAGACCGTCGGACGAGGGCAGCCGCTTGACGTCGAACGACGGCACCAGGGTGGCGAGCGCCTGGTCGATGCTGCCCGACGACGTGGAACGCACCACATCGGCAGACATCACATCGACGGGAGAAAGCGCGGTGAATTGCGTTTGGGTGGTTTCACGCGTGCCGGTGGAAATGACGACTTCCGGCTCCGCAGCGGCCAAGGTCTGCGCCCTGGCCGCGCCGGTCATGGCGAGTGTGAGAAACGAAACCGTCAGAAGCGCGCGCCTGCGCAAAGCAACACTGGCCATGAAATCCCCTTGCATCGAATGCGCGAGGAAATGCCGGTGATGCGCGACAGGCGATTGAAGAAGTCATGACAGTTTGACGGAGCGGCCGGTTATCCGTCCGCGCCTTTGCGTCTTATCGCCGCGCTTATGCCCTGCCGTTCGCAGCGGTCAGTAAAACACGTCCGGTATCACGTCCTCGATCCGGCGCGTGCGCATATTGACCAGCACCAGATCGGGCCCGTAACGCACCCAGCGCCGGCCCGGCGGCGGACGGTCGATGCCCAGCCCCCGCCAATCGTCGAAGTAATACATACTGCCGAGAAAAATGCCGGGCAGCAGCGCGCCGATGGCCCAGCGCTGATAGGCATAGCCGCGCGGATAGCGGAAGGCGGGCCCGCGCATGCGGTAATAGGAACGACCGCGCCAGGAAAATTGCGGACGCGGCGGCGGGCGCATCCCCGGGCCGGGACGCGATGGCGGCGGCCGCATGCCGGGACGCCCGGGCCTGTTGTCGCCTGGACGATCGCCGGGGCCGCCAGGGCGATTGCCGCCCGGACCACCCGGACGATTATTATCCGGCCTGCCATTCATGTTGGGTTGCGCCAGGACAGATGCGGGAAGCAGCAGGGAAATACTCGCACCGAACAGGAAATCGCGACGCTTCATTCCATTCTCCAAATCTGCTTTCGAATTGGGACAGAACGTCAACGCCGCGATATTGTTCCCGCGCCCGCCGGTGGTCAACAAAGCAATGATCGACAAGACCAGATGATGCGAAGCCGCGCTGCCATGTTTCTCGGGCTTGCCGGCGCCCTGCTGGGATGGTCGGCGCTATTTTTGCAACTGTATCTGACGTTGACAGCGATCACCGCCAAAGGCGGCACCGTGCTGGACGGCGTGTGGCGGTATCTCGGCTACTTCACGGTCATCGCCAACATCTTCGCGGCGGCGATTCTGTCCTGTGCCGCTTTGGGGCGGAACTGGCACAGAGGCGAATTCGCCGCCACGACAGCGATGATCCTGGTGGGCGTGGTCTATTCGCTCTTGCTGCGCGAGGCTTGGGATCCGAGGGGTTGGCAGAAGGCCGCCGATGTGGCGCTGCATGACACGATGCCGCTGGTCGTGACACTTTTCTGGCTGATGCGCCCGCATGGCAATGTGCGCGGCGGCGATATTGCCGCCAGCCTTGCCCTGCCGCTGGGCTTTTGCGCTTACGCGATGACGCGCGGCGCTTTCGAGGGCTGGTATCCCTATCCCTTCCTGGATGTGGCGCAGCTGGGCGCGCCCGCCGTGACGCGCAACTGTGTGGGGATCGGATTGGCGTTTCTTGCCCTCGCCCTGCTGTTGGCCGGGCTGGATCGCGCCTTGTCCCGGCGAAGCGCGGCGCGCGTGAAGCGCTAGGGCGCGCGCGGCGCCCTGACGGTCACGTTCAGGTCGTTCACCAGGCCCGTCGCCAGCGAATAAACCCAGCCATGCACGGACAAAGGCTGGCCCCGCGCCCAGGCATCGAGCACGAACACGTCGGACGACACATTGTGCACCTGGCGCATCACGTTCAACTCGCACAGCCGGTCGTGGCGTTTGTGAATGTCGGTGATCGCGGCCAGTTCGTCGCGATGTTCTTCCGCCACTTCGCGGATGGGATGCAGCCAATGATCGATCAGCCCGCGCCGGCGCCCATCGACCGCCGCCGCGATCCCGCCGCAGCCATAATGGCCGACCACGATGATGTGGCGGACCTTGATCACATCCACCGCGAATTGCAGCACTGAAAGATAATTGGCGTCCTGCGGCGGGGCGAGGTTGGCGACATTGCGGTGGACGAACAACTCGCCCGGCGCCAGATCGACGATTTCGTTGGCGGGCACGCGGCTGTCGGAACAGCCAATCCACAGATATTGCGGCCCCTGCTGGCGTTCCAGCCGTTTGAAGAACTCCGGATCATGGGCGACCATGCGGTCTGCCCAGGCGCGATTATTGGCTTTCAGATCGTCCAGCATGGGCTTTCTCTAGTCCAAGCGGGGATGGCGGTCAAAAGCCATATTCGGGCATGCGCCAGACCAGAAGCTTGACGACAAGAAGCTGGACCACTTCGTCTTTCTGATTTTTGGTTTCGCTTTTCAGCGTGATGAACCCGCGCTCCGGCCGCGACTTGGACGGTTTGACCTCCGTGATCTCGCTTTCCACGCGCAGCGTATCGCCGGGGCGCGTGGGCCGGGGCCAGGAAATCTCGCCGCCCGCGCCGATCATGCCGCCCGCGATGGGAGGACCGCTTTGGGCCTGAAGCCGCATGGTGATGGCGGCCGTGTGCCAGCCGCTGGCGGCCAGCCCGCCGAAGAATGTGTCCTTCGCGGTTTCTTCGTCGGTATGGAAGGGCTGGGGATCATAGTCCCGGGCAAAAGCTTTGATCGCCTCCGCCGTCAATGTGTAGGTGCCGGTGACGAAACGCTGCCCGACAAAGACATCTTCCAGATAAAGACGTTCGCTCAAATGATGACCTCCGCGCGGGAAGAAAATCCCGCGCGGAGCATCAGAGTTCAACCGTTCAGGGCGCGCAAGGCGCCTGCGACTTTTGCAATCCTGCGGCCCTGGAAGCGGGCCACGTCCAGTTCTTCCGGCGTGGGACCGGAAGGCGGATTGCCCGAGACCACGCTGGGGCCATAAGGCGTGCCCGCGCCCTTGAACATCACGGCATCGGCAAAGCCGGTGGGCACGATGATCAGGCCCAGATGCGCCATGGGATTGAACATGGAGATGATGGTCGATTCATTGCCGCCATGGGGCGTGGCCGAGCCGGTGAAAGCCGCGCCTGCCTTGCCGACCAGCGCGCCTTTGACCCAAAGGCCGCCCAATCCGTCGATATAGGCTTTCAGTTCCGACGACACCGCGCCGAAACGGGTGGGCGTGCCGAAAACGATGCCGTCGGCCCAGACCGCGTCTTCGGCGGTGGGGGCCGGATAGCGGGCATTCATGGCTTCGGCGCTTTCCTTCCAGCCCGGCACCGAACTCATGATGTCATGGCCGATCAGCTCGCGGGCGCGGCGCAGGCGCACTTCCGCGCCTTCGGCTTCGGCCCCTTCGGCCACGGCCCTGGCCAATGCTTCGACCGTGCCGGAGCGGGAATAGAAAGGAATGAAGATTTTTGTGGCCATGACGGGCTCCTGATGAATTGCTGAAGCCGATATAGGCGCGCTGGACTGTTCTGAAAATTGGGATAATCCTGAACATTCTGTTTAAGGATTTGAAACATGGAGCCCAAGGCCCCCACTCTGGATCAGATCGCGGTGTTCCTGGCGATCGTGGAAACCGGCAGCTTCGCAGCGGCGGGGCGCAAGCTGGGCCGCGCCACTTCGGCGGTGAGCTATGCCGTCGCCAATCTGGAGAGTCAGCTGGGTCTTGCGCTGTTCGTCCGGGCCGGCGCCAGCAAGCCGCGCCTCACCGAAGCGGGTCGGGCCATTCTTTCCGATGGGCGCGGGCTGGCGATGGCGTTGGATGGGCTGATCGCGAAAGCCCGTGGCCTGACCCAGGGGCTGGAGGCCGAAGTCAGCCTGGTGGTGGATGTGATGCTGCCCGCCAAGCTGGTGGTCAAAGCGCTGGATGAATTCCGCCGCAAATTTCCCACCGTGTCGCTGCGCCTTCGGGTCGAAGCCCTGGGCGCGGTGACGCAAGCGGTATTGGATCGCGATGCCTTGTTCGGCCTGTCCGGTCCTTTGGAACTGACCAATGATCTTCTGGTCCAGGCGCCTGCCGGAGCCGTCAAGCTGATCCCGGTGGCGCATCCCGATCATCCCCTGGCGGGAATGGGCAAGGTGACCGGCGCCTTGGCGCGGGATCATGTGCAGCTGGTCCTGACCGACCGTTCCAGCCTCACCGCCGGACGCGATCTGGGCGTGGTGGCGGTGAAAAGCTGGCGGCTGGCCGATCTGGGCGCCAAGCATGCGTTGCTGCTGGCGGGCCTGGGCTGGGGGTCGATGCCGGGGCCGATGGTATCGGACGACATCAAGCGCGGCCGGCTGGTCCGCCTTCCGATCGATGCCTGGGACAATGAGCAATACCGTTTCCACACCGTGCATCGCGCCGACACGCCACTGGGTCCCGCCGCCTCCTGGCTGATGGACCGGCTGGCGATGGAACGCTGAAGGGGATGCTCGCGCGGTCACGATAAAGCCGCGCCGGAACGATCATTCCCTCTCGCTCCTTGACGGCAACGCGCCTAAGCTCCCCGCGCATTTCAGCGGAGCAATCCATGGCCAAAGCAAAGAAAGCGAAATCCAAAGCCAAGAAATCCAAGAAAGCAAAAAAGACCAAAGCGAAGAAACCGGCGAAGCGCGCGGCGGCATCGGCCTCGCGCGGCGCCAGGAAAAGCAAAGCCAAAAAGGCCGCGCCGAAAAAAGCCAAGCGCAAAGCCGCCAAAGCCAAACGCCCGGCCGCCGCCAAGGCCAGGAAAAGCCCGGCGAAGAAAGCGGCGCCAAAAAAGAAAAAACAGGTGATGGGCGAGGGCGACTATCAAGCCTCGCGCAAGTTCCTCAAGGCCGAAGCCAATTTCGTGAAGCGCAACAATTCCGAAATTCCGCAGATGGGCAAAGAGGCCGAAGCCGCCCTGGACGGTCCGCAAGGCGGAGAATTGCGCGCCGCCGAAGCCGAAGCGCGCGGCCATTCCAAGACCGGCCCGGAAATGTAATCCGGGCCGATATCCGCGTTGCGGCTGGAAACAAAAACGCCGCGGTCTTGAAGACCGCGGCGTTCGCATTTGGGCTCTTTTTCAGAACCGCGCGTCAGCCCTTCGGCTTGAAATCCAGCGCCGCGAACTTTTTTGGGTCGCGCGGCCGGACGGAAAACCGGAAGTCCACTTTTCCTGGCCGCGCTCCCGCGTCGCGGCGCTTTTACGACGTCGCTCCATCTTTCGGCTTAAAGTCCAGCGCCGCGCCGTTGATGCAATAGCGCTCCCCCGTGGGCCGGGGGCCGTCGGGAAAGACATGGCCCAGATGGCCGCCGCAGCGCGCGCAATTCACTTCGGTGCGCACCATGCCATGGCTGGTATCGGTGGTTGTCGCCACCGCGTCCGGCATCGGCGCATAAAAGCTGGGCCAGCCCGACCCGCTTTCATACTTGGTGCCGGATTCAAAAAGTTCCGCGCCACAACCGGCACAGAGAAACTCGCCGCTGCGCTTTTCGTAATTGAGCGGGCTGGTTCCCGCCGGCTCGGTGCCGTGCTGGCGCAGCACCCGGTAACGGTCCGCCGAAAGCTGCTCGCGCCATTCGCCGTCGCTCTTCACGACTTTTTCGTTGCTCATGTGGATGTCCTTTCGATAGCGAAATTCGGCCTGACCGGAAATTGGTTACCCAAGCAGCTTCCTGCAAGTCAGGGGGCTTCCCTCAAGACCGTCCTGAGCGTGTCGGTGAGCTTGCCGGTATTGCCGAACTGAAAACCCGCGCCATAGGCGATGTCGTCCACCCGCCAGCCCGCCGCCGTGTTGGCCAGAAGCAGCGTATCGGTCCAGGTCACGGGCGGATGACCCGCCTGCGCGTGGGTGAAACCGACGGGACAGCGTGCGGTCGTTCCGCTGGCGCTGCATGTTCCCAGCTTCCAGGCGGTGGCGCCTTCGAACATGGACGAAAACAAATCCCCTTCGATCAGGGGCGGCGAATTCTTGAACCTGGCCGCGAAGCGGGCTTCGGCGGCGGCGCCGTCGGCCAGCATCTTGTTCAAGGCCGGCGACAGGTAAGGCGCCAGCCTGGCCCGCCCGGCGGCATCGGGAATGCCGGTGGACGGATGAAAGCTGCCATACGCGCCCAGAAATCCGGCGGCCACGCCGCTCATGTCGGTCTGGGCCGCCAGCGGAGATGCAAACAGCGCAATCGCCAGAGCGGTTAGACCGGCGGTCAGACCGGCGGCCAAGCCGCCGTTCCTGCCGGCGCGGGAAACCTTCATCCCCGCGCTTTCAGGCCGTCCCGGATCTCGCGCAACAGCAGCACTTCTTCGGACGGCGGCGGAGGCGGCGCTTCGGCGGCGGGCGCGGGCGTGGTCAGCTTGTTGATCTGACGGATCAGGAGGAACAGCACAAAGGCCACGATCAGGAAATTGATCACCGCATTCACGAACAGGCCGTAATTCAGGGTCACGTCCTTGGCGGCTTTCGCGGCGGCCAAGGTATCGACCGCGCGGTCGCCTTTGAGGACGACAAAGAAGTTGGAGAAATCCACGCCGCCCAGCGCCAGGCCGACCGGCGGCATGATGATGTCATTGACCAGGGACGTGACGATGCCGGTGAAGGACGCGCCGATGATGACACCGACCGCCAGATCGAGCACGTTGCCGCGCATCGCGAATTTCTTGAATTCTTCGAACATGGAAACTCCACCCTAGATTTCCGGTGGCCCGAGGCTAAAGCGCGATCCGGAAAAGTGGAAGCCTGTTGTTACGACGCTGCCGCTAAACAACTCCGCAAGATCGCGCGACAATCAATAAACGAGGGCCCGATGGCGATTCGGAGACGCGCGTCGGGCCCTAGTCGGAGGCGGGGCCTGCAACAAGCGCGCGATCGCGGAACAGAAGCAAAATCGTGGCCGCCGCCAGGGTGCCCAGGAGGGCGCCCAGGCTGTTGGCGACGAAGTCCAGAATCTCGGCGTCACGGCCGGTAAAGGCCTGGAGGATTTCCAGCGCGCCGCTCAACAGGATCACGGCGGCGATGGCGGCCGCCAATCGGGGACGAAGGCCCAGGATCATGGTCGCCATGCTGGCCAGACCGAAATAGGCGATGAAGTGATCCGCCTTGTCCCAATCGAGCGGGCCGGTGAGATGCGGCGGGTTGGGCGTCAGTTCGCCCCAGGCAATCAATGCCACGCCCGGCCAGAACAGCCAGAGCGACAGAACGCGAAGGAATTTCACCAAGATACTTTCCGTGTTGCCGGTTCGGCCCAGTCTGGTCGGGGAATGTGGCCAGGATCAGGCAGTCTGTGCGTTGGCGACCAGGGCCTGGGGCACGATGATGCGGAATGTGACGCCCAGGCTGCTGGAAGAGATCTCCAGCCGTGCTCCCATTTCCGCGGTCATGGCGCGCACGATCTGAAATCCGATGCCGCCATCCTTGTCGGTATCGAAGCCTTCCGGCAAGCCCACGCCGTCATCGCTGACGCGCACCATCAAATCCCCGTTCGCCAAGGCTTCGCAGCCCAGATTCATATGCACCGGCAGGCGCGCGGGATGGGCATATTTCATGGCATTGGTGAGCAGCTCGCAAATGATGAGCGTTAAAGGCTGAACATTTCTTGCCAGCACATGACAATTGGCCCCCTGATGCGTGATCAGGACGGGCTGCTGTTCGGAGGAAAAGGCCGTCACCAGCGTGTCGCTGAGATCGCGCAGATGCGCGCTGAGATCGACGGGACCGTCCGCGGGCACATGCGCCAGCATGCGGTGAAGCTGGCCCAAAGTAGCGATGCGGGCGGCAATGCCGTCGAACATCAGACGGATTTCGGCATTGCTGAACGGCTTGGCGGCCTGGCCGGCATGCCTGGCCTGCATCCGCACGAGGCCGCTGAGAAGGCTCAGGCTGTTGGCGACCCTGTGGTTGGCTTCGGCGATACGGTCGGGGTTGGGGGCGAGGATTGCATCCATGGCAGCCCTCCTTTCATCTCCGCCAGCCTAGGGCCGGGCGAACACTCTGGCAATAATTTTATTATTAAAAATCAAGTACTTAAGTTAGCAGAAGGCCAATTTGGTACGCTTTCGGCTCTTGCAGCAGGGAACGCAGGTTCCGTATAGATCGTTCTGTAACCCGTGCGCTTATTTTTGGCATTGTGCTAAGAATGAGTAATTCACGGAATTCTTATTTGTAAGCAAGGCTTTAGGGGAGCCTCCGATGAGCGATTTGACCCGCGGCGAGCGGCTTCAGATCATGCTGACCGCAACAGAGCTGGAAGCCGTCGATACCTGGCGCTTCAAGCGGCGCATGCCCAGCCGGGCCTCGGCCGTGCGCGAGCTTCTGAAGCGCGGATTGACCGCCGAGGGGTTCGACATGGCCGAAGGCGGCAGCAAATCCCAGGATTTCGGCGTTACCGGCGAATCCTCGTCCAGCCCCTCGCGCGACCGCCGCGAAGAGGGCGACAATTCGCCTTAAGGCCGCGCCACAGCCCTTGCCTTTCGTCCGGTTTTGCCTTTTAACGCGCCCTCTTTCGGGCCGCCCGGCTGGGCATGCCGTGGCGACCCATGAAAGCTATCGCGGCCCTCCGGCCGCCAGAGGAGAGCGAAATGCCCAAGATGAAGACCAAGTCGGGCGCCAAAAAGCGCTTCAAATTCACCGCGACCGGAAAGCTCAAGACAGGCAAGGCCTATAAGCGCCACCGCCTGATCAGCAAGTCCAAGCGGACCCGCAAAGAACTGCACGACACTGTGTCGGTGTCCGAAACCCAGCGCGTCAAGCGCTGGATGCCCTACGCGTAAGGAGGCCACACCATGTCCCGTTCTCCCCGCGCCGTACCCAGCCGCGCCCGCCGCAACAAGGTTCTGAAACAGGCCAAGGGCTTCCGCGGCCGCCGCAAAAACAACATCACCACGGCCAATGCCGCGGTCGATAAGTCGCTGCAGCACAACTACATTGGCCGCAAGGAGCGCAAGCGCAACTTCCGCGCCTTGTGGATCCAGCGCATCAACGCGGCCTGCCGCGAGCATGGCGTGACCTATAGCCGATTTATCAGCGGGCTCGCCGGCGCCGGTATCGAGATCGACCGCAAGGTGCTGTCCGACCTCGCCGTCCACGAGCCCGCCGCCTTCAAGGCTCTGGTGGATCAGGCAGGCGCGGCGAAAGCCTGATATCGAACTCCATCAGGGCAAGCGGCCTGCTATGAAAGCAGGCCGCTGATTCCTTTCAGGGGTTTGATTTCCGATGGCTGACGCAGCTTCTCTTCAGTCCGATATTCTGGCGCAGGTTCTGGCTGCCGGCGACGAAGCCGCGCTGGAAGCGATCCGCGTTGCCGCCCTGGGCAAAAAAGGTTCGGTCAGCGAATTGCTGAAGACCTTGGGCGGCATGAGTCCGGACGAGCGCAAAATCCAGGGGCCGCTGCTCAATAGCCTGCGCGACGCTGTCACCGACGCGATCGCCGCGCGCAAAGCAGAACTCGCCGACGCGGCGTTGGATGCGCGGCTGAAGACCGAAACCGTCGATGTCAGCCTGCCGCCGCGCCCGGAAATGCAGGGCAGCGTCCATCCCATCGCCCAGGTGCTGGACGAAATCACCGCCATCTTCGCCGATATGGGCTTCGCCGTCGCCGAAGGCCCGGACGTCGAGTATGACGATTACAATTTCACCAAGCTGAACATTCCGCCCGACCATCCTGCGCGCCAGATGCAGGATACTTTTTATGTGGCGCCGCAGCCGGACGGAACCAGCCATGTCCTGCGCACGCATACGTCGCCCGTGCAGGTGCGCACCATGCTGAATCAGAAGCCGCCCATCCGCATCATTTCGCCGGGCCGCACCTATCGTGTGGATTCCGACGCCACCCATTCGCCGATGTTCCATCAGGTGGAAGCCTTGGTGGTGGATGAAGGCATCCATCTGGGCCATCTGAAATGGACGGTGGAAGAATTCTGCAAGGCGTTCTTCG
>Ga0207674_10008621_pt1 | contig 11754 bp, 11 predicted proteins | sample KBSCornC72_FD_184303 | JGI IMG/M metagenome (GOLD analysis project Ga0207674, IMG submission 184303) | Corn rhizosphere microbial communities from Kellogg Biological Station, Michigan, USA - KBS Corn C7-2 (SPAdes) (version 2) | ecosystem: Host-associated > Plants > Roots > Rhizosphere > Soil ... | reverse complement strand
TCACGTGATAGCGGCAAAAGCTGTCTGCTTTCTCGAAGCCGGGACTCCGGAATTCGTCGCCTATTCGCGCCAGGTCTTGGCGAACGCGCGCACCCTGGCCGCCAGCCTTGCCGATGCGGGATACCGCATCGTTTCCGGCGGCACCGATACGCATGTTCTGCTGGTCGACGTATTCGCCAAAGGGATTCGCGGTAAAGAGGCTCAGTCCGCGCTCGAAGCCGCGAATATTACGGCCAACCGCAACGCGATTCCGTTCGACCAAAATCCTCCTTTCAACCCGAGCGGCATGCGCTTTGGGAGTCCTGCCGTCACTACGCGGGGATTCCGTGAAGCTGAGATTCGCCAGGTGGCAACGCTCATTGCCCGCGTTCTCGAAAACATCACCGACGATCAGGTCCGCACCGAAGTCCGCCGCGAAGTTAAAAGCCTGACCGACCGTTTTCCGTTGTACGCCTGGAGGCTTACTCCCGCAGCCTACCGATAAAGCTCCCATGCCGAAGCACATCGTCATCGATTGCCGCCGCCTGGGCGACTTCGGCATCGGAACTTACATCCGGAATCTGATTCAGGCGCTGGCTCGCCTGGACCACGACAATCGCTACACCCTCATTACGTTTGACAACAATCCTGCAGACGTCACCGGGCTCGGAAGCAACTTTCAGACGGTTCAGTATGAGCGCCGAGACACCGAATTTGGGCAGAATATAGCGTTCCCGTTTTTCCTCCGCCGTCTTTACGCGGATTTAGTTCATATCCCGTTGAATTCTATTCCGTATCTGATGCCCAAGCCTTATGTCGTGACCATTCACGACATGAGTAGCCTCTTGTTTCCTGCGCAGGGGGACGTTCGCGGGGCGATGCACCGCGAGCGTTATCGCCGAGGGGCGGCCCGTGCCGCTCGGATTATCGCCGTATCTCATTCCACCCGACGCGACATCGAAAGCTTCCTGCAGATTCCCACCGAACGCATCCGTACCATCTACAGCGCCCCAGACCCTTCCTTCACCATCGAGCCACCAGACACCAACCAGGATCAGCAGATCCTGCAGCGCTATTCCATTCAGCCTCCCTTCATCCTTTACGCCGGAACCATCCGTCCCCAAAAGAATGTTCCTCGATTAGTGGAAGCCTTCGCGGTGATTCGCTCCGAGCTTGAAAACCATCCACTTTTTGGCAATCTTCGGCTTGTGATCATCGGTGACGAACTCTCGCGATACCCCGCTGTGCGCCGCGCTGTAGTGGCTACTCGCGTCGAACCGTTTGTGCGTTTTCTGGGGTTCGTTCCGCTCGATACTCTGAGAGTTTTCTATCGTGCCGCGACGCTCTTCGCCTTTCCATCTCTGTACGAAGGCTTTGGCCTTGCACCGCTCGAAGCGATGGCATGCGGCACTCCCGTGGTGGCGTCCGATGTCCCTGCGCTTGTGGAAGCCGTGGGCGATGCGGCAGAGCTCGTCACCCCCGACAATCTCTTTGACGTTGCCAGAGGCTTGCGCGCCGTGCTGTTGGATGAAGCACGCCGCAAAGAATTATCTGCGAGCGGTCGCGCGCGCGCGCATCGTTTTGATTGGAATGATACGGCTCGCGCAGTGCTCGATGTCTATCAGGAAATAGAATCCTAAATCAAAAATAGGGTTTGACTTATTCCATTAGTAGCCGTACTATTACCGTACACATCAGCAACGGGACGTGGGATACCTACGTCTTGGAAAGGAAGTTCGCACATATGGAATGGACTCGGTCAGAGACACTCCCTCTGGCCCTGGCTCATTGTACGCAATGCCGTGGGTCTGGATTGCGTCTGGCAAGGAAGGGCGTGCTATCGCCCTGCAACTGCGTGTTGCGCTCTATTTTCCGGATCTGCCATGACCGGTTCGTGAAATGCGTTTCCCAGGAGCGGCACCAAAGCCGCATCTCGCTGGAACCTCAAGTCGGACGCAATCGGCCGAACACTTGGGGAAGGAAGGATGAGGAGTTCATCGCGGATTTCTGTCTGGTCTCGCGCAGAAACTTAACCGAGGAAGAGCACAAGCTGTTCCGGTATCACTTTCTGCTGGGAGCGGACTGGAAGTTGTGCACCCGCAAGCTGGGCATCGATCGCGGCAACTTTTTCCACGCCGTTTACCGAATCGAACAAAAGCTCGGCCGCCTCTTCCGCGAACTTACGCCTTATCCATTATTTCCCTTGGATGACTACTTTCACGGGCCGTCACGCCAGCCGCCCGCTTCCGCTACGGTCTTGCCCCGGGAGGGCGACGCCACGGCGCGTCCCCTGTTGCCCCCGATCGGCAAGACAGCGTAGCCGGCAGATCAGCGGCGTGAGTTGAAGAACCGCTGCATCAACTCCGTACATTCGGCTCCGAGCACGCCTTCCACGATCTCGATGCTGTGATTCAGAACGTCGGAATCGGCCAGGCGAAATTTGCTGCGGACCCCGCCGAAACGAAGGTCGCGCGCGCCGAACACCAGGCGCGTTATGCGAGCCGCGACCAGAGCGCCTGCGCACATCACGCAGGGCTCCAGCGTCGCGTACATTGTGGCTTGTTCCAGCCGGTAGTTACCGGTAGCGGCGGCCGCCTCGCGCACCGCCAGAATTTCGGCATGCGCCGTGGGGTCGTTTAGCCTAATCGAGGAATTTCGGCCGCGCCCCAAAACGCAGCCGCTGACGACTACCACCGCGCCGACCGGGACCTCCCCCCCGCGCTCGGCTTCCCGCGCGAGTTCCAGAGCCTCCCGAAGAAAATCCTCGTCCGTCAAGTTAGACCGGCACGCCTTCGATGATGCATTGCGGCGCCGGCATCGGGATAATGCGTTCCAGCCGAAAACCGGAAGCCGCGAATAGTTCCCGAAACTGCTTTTCAGTGCGCTCCATTCCTCCGGGCAACACCAGCATCTCCAAATCGACGATTTTCGAAATCGCCGGATCGTTCCCGGCGGGCACCACTTGATCCACCACCAGCAACCGGCCCCCTGGACGAATTCCCTTGCGGCACTGGCTAAGGAGCTTGATGCACTCCGCGTTGTACCAGTCGTGGATGATGTACTTCATGATGTAGGCGTCAGCGCCCGCCGGAATGTCTTCAAACATGCTGCCGGCTATCATTGTGCTTCTATTCCCGAAACGCTCCAGGATACCGGCCTTCTTGGCGCCCTCAACTACGTGCGGCATTTCAACCAGCGTTCCCTGCAACTTTGGCGCTTGGTCGAGAATGGCCGCCAGCAGGGTTCCGTAACCACCGGCCACATCCACAATGTGCTCAAAGCGCGAGAAGTCGTAGCTCTGGACGATGGCTGCCGAATCGCCAGACGACATATCCGTCATGGCTTGATTGAAGTGTCCGGTTTTCTCGGGATGCTGAGACATCCAATCGAACATCCCCGTGCCGTAAAGTTTGTACGCCGCGGGCTTGCCGGTTTCGACGCACCAAGGCAATTGCTCCCAGGCCCGGACGTGGAACTCGTCCGTCAGCATCATCGCCATGCTACGGAGGCACGGCTTTGCGTTGGATCGCAGAGGTTCGGACAGCGGGGTCTGCGCGAAGGCGCCGTCGTCCAATTCCGCGAACACGCCCACGCTCGCGTTCGCGCGGAGCAACCGGTAGAGCGGACCTTCCAATGTCCCTGTGAGGGCAGCCAGTTCCTTAGGGCTCTTGGGTCCGGACTCCAAATGATCGGCGATGGCGAAGTGTGCGGCTGCGGAAATCGCACTCGAGACCCATTTTCCTACGATCATTTGCAGCAAAGCTAAGTGTGGTGGAGGAGATTGAGCTGGTTGCGTCATAGATTCGATTATACGAAGCGCCCCGCGACTGGCCCCGCTCCATCGCTGTCGCGGCTCTGAAACGCCTTTCCGAGCCGCGAGAGTCATCGAGCGGTTGGGATCGTCAGATCTGGCCACGCTGCGCCTTGGATAGATTCAGGATGTTTTCGGCCACTTCCTTAGGCCTGTCGATCGAGTCCATCTCGATCCTGCTGGAGCCGCCGGCGGTCTCGACCGACAAATCGCCCGTGCCGATCAAGCGCTGGCCAAAGGACTGATCCACGCGCACATCCTGCACCTTAGACAGCTCCAGAATGCGGCTGGTCTTGGAAAATAACCCGGCTTCGTAACGGAGACGGTCCCCCTGCACATCTAGACAAGTAGCGCGGCGGCGGATATGACGGATCACCGTAAGGAGAAACATCGCAGCCGGGGCCAGCATCGGCGCCCACAGAGGCACGTCGGGGGGATTCGAGGCGCTCAGCCAATATGCCGCGATCGCAACGGCCAATATGACTTCTATCGCGTAGGCAATCTGGACACCTTTGAGCGATTGGCGGACTTGCATGGCGTGCATGATAACATGACCCAAACCACGGCTGGCGCCTTACTGCTGGCACAATGAATATTACAGGATGACCACGGAACGTTCTAGAACTCGCGTGTTGGTGGTGGATGACGAAGAAAGCCAGCGCACCGCGCTGGCCGCGATGATCGCCCTATGGGGATATGCGGTGGAGACCGCCTCCGATGGACAGGAAGCGCTCGAGAAATTGGGCGCCAGCACCTTTCATGTGGTGGTCACCGACATGATGATGCCGCGGATGGATGGCGCCGAGTTGCTGAAGCGCCTGAAAGGGCAGCCGGGCGCGCCCCCCGTGATCGTCCAGACTGCGTTTGGAAATCTGGAAACGTCGGTTACTACCGTTCATGACCTGGGCGCGTTCTGGTTCCTCGAAAAGCCCGTTCAGTCTCAGGCTCTGAAACTGCTGGTCGAGCGGGCCGCGGCACAAGGCCGCCTGGCCGAACATGCCGAGCGCCTGGAACGCGAGCTCAGTTACCAGGGCGTGCTGGGTGAGATGGTCGGCAATTCGGCTCAGATGCGAGAAGGATTCGCACTGATCCAGCAAGTGGCGCCCAGCCGCGCCGCGGTACTTATCACCGGGGAAAGCGGCACGGGTAAAGAACTCGCGGCTCGCGCAATTCATGTACTCAGCCCCCGCAAAGCCGGACCGTTCGTCGCCATAAACTGCGCGGCCTTGCCGGACTCTCTGATGGAAAGCGAGCTGTTCGGCCACGAAAAGGGCGCGTTCACCGGAGCGGTGGAACGCCGTGCCGGATGCTTCGAGCTGGCCCAGAACGGCACTGTTCTGCTGGACGAAATCGGCGATATGCCGTTGGCCACTCAGGCAAAGCTGCTGCGTGTGCTCGAGGATGGACGCGTGCGCCGGCTGGGCGGCAAGGGCGAGATCCAATTGGACGTCCGCGTCATCGCCGCCACCAACGCTCCGCTCGAAACCGCCATGAAAGAAGGCCGGTTCCGCGAAGACCTCTATTACCGGCTGAGCGTCTTCCCGATTCCCCTGCCCCCTCTGCGCCAGCGCAAGGACGATCTTCCGATGCTGTCGCAGGCATTGCTGGCCGATCTGAATCGCAAGCACGGGACGAAGGTAACCGAGCTCTCCCCGGAAGTCCTGTCACGTTTTCAAACGTATGACTGGCCCGGCAATGTCCGCGAGCTGCGCAATGTGCTGGAACGTGCTGTGATTCTGGCTGGCGAAGGAATCATCCAGGTGGCGCATCTTCCGGTAGGTTTTGCCGGCGCGCCCGCGCCCTCCGGCGGCATCCCCGCCGAAAATGGCGAGCTTCGTGTTCAGGTCGGACAGACCATCGAACAGACTGAGCGGGCCCTGATCGAACTCACCTTGGAGCACACCAAAAACAACAAGACGCGCGCGGCGGAGATCCTGGGCATCAGCCAAAAGACGTTGTTTAACAAACTGAAGGAATACGGCGCACAGGGCGCGGGCTGATGTCTCTGCGCGTTCGGCTGGTACTGCTGATTCTGGTGGTGGTGGCGCTGGCTGCCGTTGCCTTGTCGGCGGTGGAGCTGGAGACGCTGGTCAACCTGCTGACCTCTGATGCCATCGAGCGCAGCAGCCTCACCGGCGATCAAGTGAGTGCGCTCTTGCGCGATCACATCGAGCGCTTCTCCGACAACAATCCGGCGCCTCAGGATCTGGCGGAGATCAAGGCGCTATGGAACAACATCGTCTCGGGCGACGTGGGTTTTCACCGGCTGCTGTTGCAAATGATGGCGTCGTCCCGCTCGCTGCTGGAGATCAATGTGGCGGGAGAAAATGGCGTCATTCTGGCATCGTCGAATCCTGATGCAGTCAAGACTGTGATCCAGAGACGGGACAATTTCGATACGTGGGGGAATGAGCGCTGGTACCGGCGCGCTTTAGATCTTTTAACGCGGCACCCGGATTGGGAGATCAGGCTGCCCCTGGGCGTGGGACAACAAGACCAGCCCGTCTTTATCATCCAGGTGGTTACCTCCAGCGTATTCCTGCGGGAAGCGCTACGTCCGCAGATCGTCTGGTTGGGTTGGGTTTCAGGCGGAGCCATCGGCTTGTCTCTTTTGCTCACTATGCTGATCACCACGCGTGCGCTCCGGCCGGTCAAACGAATCGAGGACACCATCGATCGGATTGCCCAGGGTCGCATGGGCGCGGGACGGCCGGACGGCGGAATGTCGAAAGAGTTCCAAGCCGTCGAAAACAAGCTAAATCTGCTCGGCCAAAAATATCAGGGCGCACGCGAGGATGCGAGCGAGCTGCGTCTCAATGTGGATCGACTACTGGAGCGCATGGCTTCGCAGTTGGATGTCGCCACGCGGCTTTCCGCCATCAGCCGTTTGACCGGAGGCGTCGCGCACGAAATCAAGAATCCCCTGAATGCGATCGCCCTCCGCCTGGAACTGCTGCGCGCGCGCTTGGGCGACCCCGACCCCGAGGTTTCCGGCCAGATCGACATCCTCTCCAAAGAAGTTTTACGCCTGGATCGTGTGGTGAAGACGTTCTTGGATTTCTCGCGGCCGGTCGAAGTGCATCTGGAAGACGTGGACCTGACTGCGTTGACCCGGGAAGTAACCGAGTTCGTCACTCCGCAGGCCAAGGGAGCGAACATCCAGGTCGAATTCACCGCGCCAGCCGACCCGGCCTGGATGCGCGGGGACTCGGATCTTCTCAAACAGGCCGTGCTCAATTTGGTGATCAATGCGGTGGACGCCATGCCCGCAGGCGGCCAGTTGCGAGTGGCGCTGGAAAGAGGGCCAGCGGAAAAAACGGACGACAAGTTGATTCTGGAAGTATCCGACAGCGGACCGGGAATTCCGGCGGAGCTGCGTGACAAGGTCTTTCAGTTGTACTTCACAACCAAACTGGGGGGATCAGGAATCGGACTCGCCATGACCTACCGGGCGGTGCAGTTGCATAATGGTACTATCAGCTTCAAAAGCGAGGCCGATCGCGGGACAACTTTCCGGCTCGAGTTTCCGGCGAATGTCCAACATGTCTGATTTGCTTCACCTACGCGCGGTTTTTTTTACTAGAAAGGCAGCGGCGACCTTGTGGATGGCGGGAGCCATCGGCGCCTCTTCCTGTAACAAAAACGTGCGGACATTCATGCCCCCTCCGACGCCCGTGAGAATGCCCCAACCGGCTGCCCCTGCTCCTGAAATCGAGTTGCCGGCGGAGGTCGCGTTTGAGCCCGCTCTCTACGATTTCCCCCAGCAGACCGATCCGTCTTCTCGCTTCCCGGAGCTCCCTCCGCCGCGACCGCCGCGTGCACCGGTAGCCAACGCCCCGAAGCCCTCGGCGTCGGCGCCTGTGACTCCGGAGAACCCGTCTGCGCCCGCGCCGAAACTGGCGCAGATATTAACTCCGGACGAATCCCGGCGAAACAACCAGGAACTGGATCAGTCTATGGATCGGGTCAGAAGGGCGCTGGCTACGGTGGGGAACAGGAACTTGAGTCCGGAATTGAGGGATGTTGTGGAGCGGGTGAGAACTTACTTATCACAAGCAGAGCAGACGCGCGAGCAAGACCTGGTGACGGCAGTCAACCTAGCAAGGCGTGCAGATCTCCTCGCTAAGGATCTTCTCGAGCGTCTGCCCTGAAGGCCGCAGCGTCGGAGGGAGCCGGCGGCCAACTTGTATGCCCGCGCTCCGGGGTGTCGTTCCGGAGCGCGAACAAACCTTAAAGAACTACTCCTGGGCGGACGCTACGGTATTGCTCGGCTGGATCGATTCCGGCACGAACAACCGAACTTCTACCCGGCGATTCTGCTTGCGGCCTTCGCGGGTCTTATCGTCCGCGACCGGCAGAGCGTAGCCCGATCCCAAAGTGGTGATGCTGCGAACCGGGATCTTGTGCTCATTGGCGAGGTACCGGGCAACCGAGGCGGCGCGCGCCTGGCTCAACTGCTCGTTGGCGATGGCCGAACCGGTCTTATCGGTGAAGCCCTGCACTTCGATTACGAAGCGCTCTTTGCCATCCGTCATCTGGGCCAGCGCATCCAACTCGGCCTGCGCGTCCTTGTCCAGTTTGGACTGGTTCAGCGGGAACAGTACCGTTACGGTCTTCACCATATCGAACTTGTTCATCGCGACCATGTTCTTCTCGATCACATCGGAGCGCTGCAAGCTGCGAGTCGCGGTGGTCTGTGCGCCATCGGCCGCCTTCTGTGCGCCGTCCGCGGAGCGCTGTGCGTTATCAGCACGCTCACCGGAGCGCTGGGCAGCCTGACCGGCCGCAACAGCCTTGGCGTCCGCATCCGTTACACGCTCTTTGGTGCGCGAAAGATCGGTGGTCAGGCCATCGATATCCTTCGCGTGATCCGCGAGCTGCTTGTCTTGTTCAGTATTCTTACCTTCGCTGGCGGTGACCCGAGCTTCCACCGGCGACACGGTCTTGACCACATACTTCTTGGTCGCGCAACCGGCCCCCGCGAGACTCAGAACCATTACGCCTGCCATCATCGTGAGATTCGTTTTCATAGAGATATTCCCCTTTCGAGTGTCAAAGTTCGAGTTAAGTGCTCGGTCCCCGGACCGACTACGCCCGATAAAGGGCGCTGGGTGGAGCCGGTCCGGGGATCGATGCCCGCGGGAGCAACCACGGGATCTTGTGGATAAATCATGGTCGCCGAACTGGTCGGTAGGATGTTCCTGGTGGAAAACGGTGAATTTTTACCGATTTCCGATCTAACCGATTGATTCTGCAACCCTCTTCGCTTCACGAGTTACCTTAGAAGCACTTAGAGGGCCAATATCGCCGTGATTTTACTGCTGCGGGGGAGCGGCTGGGAGCGTAGCCTTGCCGTCCAGAACGAACACCAGGAGCTTCGGTGTCACTTGGGGACCGCCGCCGAACCCAGGAGGAGGGGGAGGCGGAGGAGCCGCTCCAGCAGCACCACCAGGAGCAGGTGCTCCGGCTGCTGCCGGAGGCGCTGGGGCCGGACCTCGCCCCCCTGCGGGAGCAGCTGCTCCACCGGGAGGTGCGAAGGTCGGAAGCGCGCCGGAGCCGCCGACCAGGGCGACGTACTGCTTGCCGTCCAGCAGATAAGTAATAGGAGGCCCCATTCCGCCCCGGAGGCCGGTTTGAACGTCGAGAAGCTTTTCGCCTTTGTCGGCCGAATACGCGACCAGGCGACCATCGGGAATTACCTGGAACACAAGGTTCCCAGCGGTCGAGACCGTTCCGCCGCCAATGCCGCCTCCGCCTTGTGCGCGCCAGCGCTCCTTCTGAGCCACGACGTCCCAGGCGAGCAGAACGCCACCGCGCCCGTTGCCTTCGGGCGGCGTCGGTCCGATCGCCGGAGGAGCGGGCAGAGGCTTGGGAGGAGGTGCCGGAGCAGCAGCTCCCGCGAGAGCGGCAGCATCGCCCGCGGCGGCTGCCCCGCCCCGGCCAAATCCGCCGAAGGCGATGCCCATATTCTGGCGGCCTTCCTGATATTTGAAATTTGGATCGGAAGAGTAGTTGAAGCTTCCGCCGGGCGACGCCGGTAGGTACACCAAGCCCGTTGCTGGATTGAAAGACATCGGAGACCAGTTGTGTGCGCCTCCCGGACCAGGGGCGATCGGAATAGACTGCGAACCATAATAGGATTCGTTGTTGATGATGGGTTTGCCGGTTTCTTCATTCAGGCCCCGGGCCCAGGTGACTTGCGCGAACGGCTGGCCGGAGATGAACTTGCCGGTGACGCGGTCGATCACATAATAGAATCCGTTCTTGTTGGCCTGCATGATCACCTTGCGGGACTGGCCCTTGATGACGACATCGGCGAGCAGCAACTGCTGAACGCTATCGAAGTCCCACTCATCGCCGGGGACCATCTGGAAGTACCACGCGAGCTTGCCAGTATCGGGATTCACGGCGAGGATGGACGCCGCGTACAGGTTCTCTTTATCCTTACCCTGCTTGCGGGCATCCTGGCTCCAGGGCCCGGCGTTCCCCGTGCCGACGTAAAACAAGTTGGCATCCGGATCGTACGCCATGCCGTCCCAAACCGTACCGCCCCCACCCATCTTCATGCCTTCGGGTGACCAAGTGGCGGCCGCACGTCGCATGTCTTCATTCTCAGGCGGCTTTGCAGGATCGCCGGGAACTGTATAGGTACGCCAGACGAATTGCCCCGTCTTGGCATCGTGCGCTTCGAAGTAGCCGCGTACGGGAAACTCCGCCCCCGCGACACCGATAATCACTTTTCCCTTTGCGATACGCGGAGCCATTGTAAGCGTGTAGCTGTCCTGCGAATAGGCCACGCGAGTTTCCCAGACTGGTTTCCCGGTTTCGCCGTTCAGGGCTACTAATCGTCCATCGTTCGAGGGAGCGATGATATTCCCGTCATACATCGCGATGCCGCGATTCACAATGCCGCAGCACATCTTGGCCCGAACGGTAGCCTGGTTTACTTCCGGATCCCAACGCCACTTTTCCTTGCCGGTGCGCGCATCCACCGCATACACCACGCTCCAGTTGGTGATGCCGTACAGGGTGCCGTTCGACATCAGGAGCGTGCCTTCCTGATTGCCGCCGCCCGGGCCGATTTCGTACAGCCAGTTCAACCCTAGGCGGCTGACATTTGTGGCATCGATCTGCTTGAGCGGGCTGTAGCGGGTTTCACCCGGAGTGAGGCCGTAGCTCAGCCATTCTTCTCCGGACTTGCCGGCGTTCCTGAGAGCGGCATCATCAATGCGGCGCGGCTGCTGGCCAGGCGCCACCCACGCCCAAAGAAGCAGTCCTGCTGCCGAACTCCACAAAACGAGCTTGCGTGCGTTCATGTACACCCCTTGTTTGTGACTTACGTACCGAGCGGGAAGTTTGTTCTCAGGCATTTTATCCTAAACGATTGCGGCTGTCGCGGGCTCTCGAACCTTTGGCGATGCAATTGCTTCGCTGTTGTGCGAGGAGCACCAACATGTCGTTCGGAATCTACCTCATTGGATACATTATTTTCATTGTGGGACTGGCGATTGGAGCCCACATGTTGCACATGCCCCCGCGCTGGATTGGCGTCGGCGTAACAATTTTGGTTGGACTTGGAGTCATTACCGGGGTGACGTCTACCCGTAGCCGCGATTCGTCGAGTTAACACCGCGCCGAGCAAGCGGTACGATTTACCGGATCCTGAGGGCAATTCGCTACAATCGAGAGCGAATGCCGTTTCCCACCCATCGCAAGCGCCGGCTCCGCGTGTCGGAATCCATGCGGCGGCTGGTGCGTGAAACGCAGCTCGAGCCCGCCGACTTCATCCTCCCCCTATTCGTATGCCCCGGCCAAGGCATCCGCAAGCCCATTACGTCTATGCCCGGCAACTTCCAGCTCTCGGTGGACGAGCTGGTGAAGGAATGCCAAGGCGCGCATGCGCTCGGCATCGGCGGCGTGATCCTGTTCGGGATTCCCGATAAGAAAGACGAATCCGCATCGGA
>Ga0207674_10008618_pt1 | contig 11757 bp, 14 predicted proteins | sample KBSCornC72_FD_184303 | JGI IMG/M metagenome (GOLD analysis project Ga0207674, IMG submission 184303) | Corn rhizosphere microbial communities from Kellogg Biological Station, Michigan, USA - KBS Corn C7-2 (SPAdes) (version 2) | ecosystem: Host-associated > Plants > Roots > Rhizosphere > Soil ... | reverse complement strand
GGTCTCATAAGTATCGGGGTGCCCGGATTTGAACCGGGGACCTCGCCGACCCGAACGGCGCGCGCTACCAGGCTGCGCTACACCCCGAGGCTCGCATAGCGTATCGGAATGACCTCGCGAGACGAGATCCTGGCCTTTACGGCCGAGCACCTCGAGCTCGACACCTATCCCGACTACGGGCCGATGGGCCTCCAGGTCGTCGGCGCGGAGGAAGTCCATAAGATCGCCTGCGGCGTCTCGGCCTCCCGTGACCTCTTCCTCGGAGCTGCCGAGGCCGGCGCACAGCTCGTGCTCGTCCACCACGGCCTTTTCTGGGACAAGGACTCGCGCGTCGTCGACCGCGTCCTACGCGGCCGCTTGAAGACGCTCTTCGACTACGACCTCACCCTCGCGGCCTACCATCTCGCGCTCGACGCGCATCCCGAGATCGGGAACAACGCCCTCCTCGCGGCCGAGCTCGGCGTCGAGACCCAGCAGAGGTTCACTCCGTGGGGCTACGGCGGGAAGCTTGCGGCGCCCGTCCCCATGAGCGACTTCTCCACGCTCGTGCAGGAGAAGCTCGGGCGGATGCCTCTGGTCTTCTCGTACGGGCCCGAGGAGATCGAGCGAGTTGCCGTGCTCACGGGTGGGGCAGCGCGCTACGTCGAACAGGCCGCAGCGGAGGGCTATCACTGCTTCGTGACCGGCGAGGCCGACGAGCCGACGAAGCACGCCGCGAAGGAGGCCGGCATCCACTTCGTCGCCGGCGGCCACTACGCGACCGAGACGCTAGGCGTCCGCGCGCTCGCGGCGAAGCTGGCGGACGAGTTCGGTCTCGAGTGGGAGTTCGTCGACCTCCCCAACCCGGTCTAGAAAGTCCTCCAGCACGTTGGCGCAAAGCTCGGGGAGCTCGCCGACGATGAGATGCCCGGCCGCGGGCAGGACACGGATCGGGGCATGCAGCCTGCGTGCGTACTCGAAGCCGTCTCCGACCGGCACGAGCCGGTCGCGGGAGCCCCAGAGGAGGAATGCCGGGCAGCGGACGCGGTCGAGGTCGGGACGGGGGTCGTCTCGGACGAGAGCGCGGCCGGCGCTGCCGACGTCGGTGTGCTGCGAAGGGCCTTCGAGGAAGCCGATGACCGCGTCGGGGTCGAGCGCCTCGGGGTGGGCCGCCCCCCACAGGCCGAACGGCAGCCAGCGGAGTCGCGGCCGGCGCGCGAAGGTGCCTCGGAAGCGCGTCATCACCTGCGCCGGGCGAAGGGCTCCTGTGACGACCAGCCAGATCTCCGCGCGGCGCGTGGTCGAGACGATGCCCGCCGGCGCGACCAGCGCGAGCGCAGTCACGTCCTCGGGCTCCTCGACGGCCAGCCGGAGCGCGACGACGCCGCCCATGGAGTAGCCGAGGACGGCCCCGGGCAGCATTCCTTCGAGCTCGGCGACCTTGTGGACGTGGCGCGAATACGTCGCGATTCCCTCGACGTGCTCGCACGGCTCGGAGAGGCCGTGCCCGGGGAGGTCGGGGATGAGTATCCGCCGTTTCCGCGCGAGGATCGGCGCGAGCTTCGTGAAGTTGACCGCGGCACCCCCGAGTCCGTGGATCATCGTCAGCGGGGCCCCTTCCCCGCCGAGGAAGTAGCGCGTCCGGACGCCGTCGATTTCCGCAAAGTGCGGGCGGAATCCCGGCAGGAGCGTTGCCTCGTTCACGAAGGAAAAGTATCCTTCGTGCATGGACTTGGAAGGGGTGCGGAGCCTTTGAGCCGCTCCGCTCACATGGAAGGACTGACTTAGCCCGCCCGGCCGCGCGCCGTGAGCGGGCTTTTTGCGGGCAAGAATCGAAAGGAGACGTCGTGGCCAATCATCTAACGCCTGAGGAGCTGTCGAAGGAGCTGGGGCTCGATCGAGACGAGGTCATCCGGGTCTGCATCGAGGAGGCGATCCCGATCTATCAGGGCAAGATCGACAAGAGCCTCTTCCAGGCTCAGCTCGAGGCGTCGGGTGCCAGCCGGGCGTCTGCCGCCTAGGACCTAGCCGCTTACAGCTAGCTAGCGAGCCGCGGCGCGCTTCTTGGCGGGCGCCTTCGCAGCGGACTTCTTGGTCTTCGCCTTCGCCGCCGTCGGCTTGTCCTTCCGGGCCTGGGCGACGCTCTGCTTGAGCGCGTCCATCAGGTCGATCACGGGCGCTTCCTTTGCCGGCTCGGGAGCGACGATCTCCTTGCCGTCGAGCTTGGCCTCCAGCATCGCGCGGAGGTCGTTCCGATACTCATTCTGGTACTCCTCGGGATCGAAGTCCCCAACGAGGCTCTCGACAAGCTGCCTTGCCATGTCGAGCTCCGGACCCTTGACGTCGATCTCGCCCACGGAGGCATCGATCTCCTCCCGCGCGCGCACGTCCTCGGCGTAGTAGAGCGTCTCGAGCGCCAGCGAGTCGCCGAGCGGGCGAATGAGGCAGAGGTTTTCCTTGCCCCAGAGCACGAACTTGCCCACCGCGGCCATCTTCGCGTCCTGCATGGCCCGTAGAAGGAGGACATAAGGACGCCGCTGCGCCTCGGCGTCGGCCGGCGCGAGGTAGTAGGCGCGGTCGAAGTAGATGGGGTCGACCTGCTCGATCGGAACGAAGCGGAGGATGTCGATCGACTGCGAGCGCTGGAGCGCGACCGCCTCGAGGTCGGATTCCTCGACCATGACGAACTGGCCCTTGGCGAACTCCCAGCCCTTGACGAGCTCGTCGGCCTCGACGTCGCGCTCGTGGAACGGGCAATAGCGCTTCTGCTTGATCGGCGTCCCGCACTCGCGATGGAGGGTGCGGAAGGACGTGTCCTTGCGCTGCTGGGCGACCGCCAACCCGATCGGGATGTTGACGAGACCGAAGTTAATGGATCCGTTCCAGATAGTGCGCATAGGTGTCAAAGCCTAGCCGAGGGGCCTCCTACATTCTCCGCTGCGCGCCGCAACCCTTCCCGGCGCGCGACCGTTGAACCATAGGCGGGCGACAAGGAGTGGCAACACTGTTCTCAAGGACCAAAGAAAGGCACATTCGCCTCAGGCTCCGCAACGAGCCCGGGGCCACATCGAATCTGCGACGGGCGCTCGACTGCATCGCGAGGGCGAGTGGACTCGCAGCAGATGCCACTTTCGATCTCAAGCTGGCCGCAACGGAAGCACTCACAAACGCGATCAAGGGGGCACCGCGGAACCATGTCGTGGACGTGGCAATCGAGGGCCACGATAGAGCGGTGGACGTCGAAGTCACCCACCGCGGAAGCTTTCGGCCGGCGTTCGGGATCGAGACCGCGCTCGAAGGCGAGAGCGGGCGCGGCATACCTTTGATGCTTGCGCTCGTGGACGAAGTCGAATTCGCCTCGTTGAGAGGCGGAGTCCGCGTCCGGTTGCGCCGAGTGTCCGCCTAGAGCCGGCGGGCCCCGACGTACGTCGAGGCATACCAGGACTCGGAGAGGCTCGAGATCTTCACGACGTCGCCGGTGTGCGGGGCGTGGATGAACTGGCCGCCGCCTATGTAGAGGCCGACATGGCCGAGCCCGTTGAAGAAGACGAGATCGCCGGGCGCCAGGTTTTCCCTCGAGACAGCGCTCCCGTAGCTGTACTGCATGGCCGCGTTGTGCGGCAGCGAGACACCGACCTGGGCGTAGACGTACATTGTCAAGCCGGAGCAGTCGAAGCCGCTCGGGGAGGCACCGCCCCAGACGTAGGGCACGCCGAGATATTGCATGGCGATGCCCACGACTCCGCTGTAGTGCCCCGCGGGGTTGCCACCGAAGTCGTTGGAGACCCTGGTCTCCGCCTGGTTCGCGAGCCGCTGCTGCTGCGCCTGCTCGGCCGCTCGCATTTTCGCGATCTGGTCCTTGATGCTGCCGAGAAGCTGCTGGCGCTCGGCAAGCTGGCCGCGGATCTCATCGCGCTTGGCCGCGCGCTCGGCGACGAGGCGCTCCTGCTCGGAGCGCGCCATGGTCAGCTTCGCCTCACGCTCCTTGATCTCGGTCCGGAAGCCCCGCACCTCGTTGACGATGCGCGCGTCCTGCTCGGAGAGCCGGTTCACCGTGTCGACCCGGTCGAGCAGGTCGTCCAGGCTCGACGAGCCGAGGAGAACCTCGAGCGTGCTCTCCTCACCCGATGTGTAGAGAGTGACGAGCCTCGCGGAGAGAGTCGCCTCCGCCTGTTTGTAGTTGGCCTTCGCGACCGCCAGCCGGTTCTCGTTGACGCGTAGCTCGGCCTCGATCGAGTCGAGCTTGATCTGCGCCGCGTTGTACGTCTCGATCACGTGCTCGAGACTCGCGTCGATGGACTGGATCTGTGCGAGGACTTGTCTGGCCTCCGCCTGCTTCGACTGGACGGTTGGGGAGGCGGCCGCCCCGGCGGCGAAAAAAGAGGCCGCTGCGAGGGCGCTGAGAAGCGCGAGAAGGAACGAGTGTCTTGAGGTCGCTCTGATAAGAACCGCCTAGACGGGACGGACGCAAGCGCAGGCTGGGGAATGCGCCGCAGTCACAAGCCGGGCATGGTAACAGGGCCTCCCGACGGGGCGCAAACAGACCCGTCCGGCGCTGCGTCGGGCTTCTGAAGGGCCATGTTAGGGTGCTGGGCTCGTGCGGGCGAGATGCCATCAGCGTCCGGCTCGGTTCGCGGTCTTCTGCCTGACCGCCATCGCTCTCCTCGTCACCGCGACGTGGGCGCGCGCCGACGATCCCGCGGTCCGCGACCGCGTCGCCGGCCTGCGCACCGCGAATCAGAGCCTCGCCGCACACTCCCAGAACGCATTGCTCGAGCTCTACTCGCTGCAGACCCGCCTTGCCCAGGCCGAGCAGAGGATCACCGCCCTCGAGGTGCGAAGCGCCGAGGTAGAGGAGCAGCGCGTATCGGCGCAGAAGTCGCTCGACGTCGCCCGCACAAGCTTCCAAACGGCGCAGGCACAGCTCGCCGCCCGGCTCCGGCAGCTCTATGTCGAGGGAGACGTGGACCCGCTCGCCGTGCTCCTCGGCGCCGAATCCCTGGACGAGATCGTCTCTGCCCTGGACGGGCTCAACCGTCTGGCCACGCAGGACAAGGAAATCGTCGCCCAGCTCGCGCACGCCAAGGTGGCGCTCCGAGCAGCCTCCGCGCGCCTCACAGACCGCGAGGCCGAGCTGAAGGATCTGCTCGCCGACGCCCGCGCGACCCGTGCGGCTCTGGCTGCGGCCCGCGACGCACGCGCCGCCTACCTCGCAAGTCTCCGCCACCGGCAACAGCTGAACCAGAGCCAGATCGCCGCGCTCACCGCCCAGGCCTCCGAAGCATCCGATCAATCCGCCGAGCTCACGGGCGGTACTGACGTCCCGCCGGCTCCTCCTGATCCCGGCACGAAGATGACCGTGTCGTCGACCGGCTACTGCTTGAAGGGCAACACAGCGACCGGGGTTCCGACGAGTCCCGGCGTGGTCGCTGTGGACCCGGCCGTGATCCCGCTCGGCACCCGCATGTTCGTACCCGGCTACGGCGAAGGAGTCGCCGCGGACACGGGCTCGGCGGTCAGGGGCCGCTCGATCGACGTCTGGTTCGAATCCTGCGCCAAGGCAATGGCGTGGGGCCGGAAAACGGTCGCCATCACGCTGCACTGAGCAGGGCCCAAAGCGATTACACTGCGCGTCTCAAGCGCGAGGGAGGGGTTTGGGCGCGAGGGCGATGCCGGGGGACGAAGAGGGCACGAAAGGGCTCGACGAGCTTCGGGTGCTCGTGGTGGACGACCACGACCTCTTCCGCACGGGCCTTCGGAACCTCCTCGAAGAGCAGGGCGTCAACGTCGTCGGGGAGGCCGAGAACGGCGAGACCGCGATCCGTCTCGCCTCCGACCTCGCACCCGACGTCGTGATCATGGATCTCAACATGCCTGGCGCCGGCGGAGTCGAGACGACGAGGCGGCTTTCGAGCCTCGCTCCGTTGAGCCGCGTGGTCGTGCTGACCATTTCAGCCGACGACGACGACGTCATGAATGCAGTCATGGCCGGCGCGTGCGGCTATCTGCTCAAGAACTCCTCGATTCAGGAGCTGATCGCCGGGATCAGGGCCGCCTCCGCGGGCGAGTCTCTCATCTCGCCGCAGATCGCCGCCAAGGTGCTGCAGCGGCTTCGCGCGCAGTCCAAGGATGCGGATGCCGCGGAGACGATCCGCGCCGAGCTCTCCGACCGCGAGCTCCAGGTCTTGAAGCTGATCGCGAACGGCAAGGACAACGCGCAGATCGCCCGGGAGCTCTTCATCAGCCCGAAGACGGTCAAGAACCACATCTCGAACATCCTCATGAAGCTGCAGATCGAGAACCGAATCCAGGCAGCCGTCTACGCGGTCCGAAGCGGAATCGTCTAGCGCTAGGCGGCGGCGCGGACGGCCGCGAGGTGTTTCTGGAGATCACCGAGCCGTCCGCGGAGCCCCTCGAGCTCGATATCCACGTCTCGAAGACGGCCTGCGAGAGCCTTGAGCTCGTCAGCCTCCACCGGACCGTCGACGCTCCGCGCGAGCTCGCCGATCCGCCGCTCGATCCGCAATCGCTCCGCCTCGAGCTGTAGCGCACGCGCGTATCCGTCCGTCAACGTATCCTCCATCTCCGTGACGAGGGGCTTCCCGGGGTCCGCGGGACGATTCCTGAGCAGGCCAGTGATGCGCTCGAGGAGAGGGGCAAGGTCCGCCATGAGCACCTCCGATTATGGAACCTGGCCGCGGCCGGTTCATGGGCCGGAAGGCCTATCCTCGAGACGCCTCAGACCCATCTCCTGGAAGCGTGCTCTTGTCGTCCTGACATCGGCTTTCGTCGCGCTCGCCGTTGTCGCACCGGCGACCGCCACCCTGAAGAGCCGCCTCGACCGCGCGCTCCGCGCTCAGGGAGTCTCGAGCAGCCAGACCGGGGCGATCGTCTTCGACCTCTCCAAGGACGCATACGTCTACCGAAAGAACTCCGCCGTCGCGCTGAAGCCGGCTTCGAACGAGAAACTCCCGGTCGCCGTGTCGGCGCTCTCGATCCTCGGCCCGCGCTACACGATCCCGACGGAGCTGCGCAGACAGGGCCACCGCACGGGCACGGTCTGGCACGGCAAGCTGATCCTGAAGGGCTACGGCGACCCAGCACTCTCCGGCTCGCAGATCGGCCGGTTCGCCCGCGCGGTGGACAATGCGGGGATCACACGCGTGACCGGCGCGATCGTCGGCGACGAGTCCTTCTTCGACAAGCTCCGGGTCGGCCCCGGCTGGAAGGCGTCCTTCTACAAGGACGAGTGTCCGCCGCTCTCGGCGCTGATCGTGAACCGAGCCCACTTCAAGGGCTACATCGCGAGCCGGCCCGCCCTCGCAGCCGCGAAGATGCTGCGGTCGAAGCTCGTCGAGCGCGGCATCAAAGTCGGAGGGCACGCGAAGCTCGGGCGCGCGGACTCGAGCTCCACCGTAATGACCACGCAGCAGTCCCCCGCTCTCCGCTGGCTCGTGCGCACGATGGACCGCCAGAGCGACAATTTCTACGCGGAGATGCTGACGAAGCTCCTCGGCGCGATCGAGGCCGATGAGGGCTCGACCTCGGCGGGCGCGACTGTCGTCAAGAAGGAGCTGCGCTCGCGCGACGTCCCGATGCGCGGGGTCGTCATCTCGGACGGCTCGGGGCTCTCCGCCTACGACCGCCTGACGGCGCGAGCGGCGGGAAAGCTTCTCCGCTCGGCGCTCTCGGACTCCCGGATCTCGAACGCGCTCGTGGACTCCCTGCCGACGGCAGGCGTCAACGGGACCCTCGTCGACCGCATGACGAGCGGGCCCGCGTACCGGAACGTCTACGCGAAGACGGGCACGACGGACTCCGCATCCGCGCTCTCGGGCTTCGTGAGGACGCGCTACGTCTTCGCGATCCTGATGAACGGGAACCCGATTCCCTGGTGGTACGCCCGCGAGGCGCAGGACCGCTTCGCGCAGGTCCTAGCCGGCCAATAGGCGCTCTAGAGCGGCTTCGTCGAGCTGCTCCACGCCCGCCTTCTGGGCCTTCGTCAGCTTCGACGCGCCTGGGTCCTCGCCGACGATCAACGCCGTCGTCTTCGCCGAGACCGAGTTCGTGACCTTCGCGCCGGCGGCCTCGAGTGCCGCAGCCGCCTGCTCGCGCGACCAGCGCTCGAGCGTCCCCGTGATCACGTAGGTCCTGCCCGTGAGCGGGCCTTCCTTGGGCTTGTCCTCCTCGCCCAGCTCGAAGCGGAGGCCGAGAGAGCGCAGCTCCTCGACGAGCGCCCGGTTCTGCTCGTCCTCGAACCACTCGACGATGATCTCGGCGCGGTCGGGGCCGAAACCGTCCACCTCCTCGACCTCCTCCTGCGAGGCCGCGAGGAGGCGGTCGACGTCACCGAAATGGCGCGCGAGGCTCTGGGCGAGCACCCACCCGAGCTTGGGGATGTTGAGCCCGAGGAGAACGCGCGAGAAAGGAACGTTCTTCGACGCCTGGATGGCGTCGATCGCCGCGGTTGCCGAGATCTCGGCGAAGCCTTCGAGCTCGAGCAACTGCTCCTTCGACACGCGGTAGAGGTCCGGGAGCGACCGGACCAGCTCCTTCTCCCACAGGAGGCGAACGGTCTGTTCTCCGACGCCCTCGATGTCGGCCGGCCCTTCCACCCAGTTGATCAGCGTCTCGAGCCCTCGGGAAGGGCAGGCGCGGTTCGGGCAGCGGTGCATCACCTCGCCCTCGGGCTTGACGATCTGCGCGCCGCAGAGCGGGCAATTCTTCGGCATTCGGAACTGCTTCGTGCCCTTCCGGTGCGGGCCGGCGGGCCCGACGATCTGCGGGATGACGTCGCCGGCGCGCTGGACGATGACGTCGTCGCCCTCGCGGATCTCCTTGCGGTTGATGTCCTCCTCGTTGTGGAGGGTGGCGCGCGAGACCGTCACGCCTCCCACCTCGACCGGCTCCATCATCGCCCAGGGGTTCAGCGCGCCCGTTCGGCCGACCCGGATGAGGATCTTGTTCAGCCGCGTCACCGCGGTCAGCGGCGCCCACTTGTAGGCGCGCGCCCAACGCGGCCTCTGATGGAGTGCGCCCAGGCGCTCCTGCTGCGCGAAGGAGTCGACCTTGATCACGAGCCCGTCGATCTCGTAGTCGAGGTCGATGCGCCGTTTCTCCCACTCGCGGCACGCCTTCGCCACGGACTCGATGGAGTCGTGCAGCTCCGCGTGCGGATTCGTGCGGAAGCCGTGCTCCCGCAGCCACTGGAGCGAGTCCCAGTGCCCTTCCGTCGGCAGCCCGTCCCTCCGGCCGAGGCCGTGGATCCAGATCGAGAGCGGGCGCTCGGCGGTGATGCCGGAATCCTTTTGCCGCAGCGAGCCCGCCGCCGCGTTTCGGGGATTCGGCGTCGGCTTCTTCCCCTCGGCGATCAGCCGTTGGTTGAGATCGTTGAAGCCTGAGAGCGGCAGGTAGACCTCGCCGCGCGCCTCGAGCAGCGACGGCGCCGACTCCCCGTCCTCGAGCTGCATCCGCATCGAGATCGCCTTGATGGTCTTCAGGTTCGGCGTCACGTCCTCGCCGCGGAAACCGTCGCCGCGCGTCGTTCCGCGAACGAAGGCACCGTCCTCATAGAGGAGATTGATGGAGAGGCCGTCGATCTTCGGCTCGGTGACGTAACGCACCTCGTCGGTGCCGAGGCGCTTGACGACATCGGCGTGCCACTTCTCGAGCTGCTCGTCGGTCGTCACCTTCTCGAGCGAGCCCATCGGCGTCGGGTGCTCGACCTTCTCGAACTTGTCCGAGGGCGGTGCGCCGACGCGCTGCGTCGGGCTGTCCGGGGTCTGGAGGTCGGGGTGCTCGCGCTCGAGCGCGAGGAGCTCGTCCCAGAGGCGATCGAACTCGGCGTCCGAGATCTCCGGCTCGTCGAGGACGTGGTAGCGGTACAGGTGGTAGTCGACCCGCTCACGGAGCTCCGCGATCCGGGCCTCGTCCGTGTTTGCCTTGGTCTTAGAGGACATCGAGGAGCTCCTCCGGCGAGTGCACGACCGCGTCGGCACCCGTTTCGCGCAGGCGCTCGACGGGGTGGATCTTCCCCCAGGAGACCGCGACGGTGAAGACCCCGGCCGCCTTTCCGGCGCCCATGTCGAAGGGCGAGTCACCGACGAATGCCGCCTTCGCAGGCGCGCTCCCCAGGCGATCGAGCGCGGTCAGAACCGGCTCGGGATGCGGCTTGTGGTGTTCCGTCTGCTCCGAGGTGACGACCGCGTCGAAGTAGCGTTGGAGCGGCAGGATGGCGAAGGCGAGATCCACAGTCTTCCGCCTCTTCGCAGTGACGATGCCGAGCTGCCGGCCTTCGGCCCTTAGTCGATCGAGCACGCGCTCGATGCCTTCGAAGGCGACGAGGTCGTCGTGCAGCGGCTCATTGTGCTCCCGGTAGACGCGGACGAGCTCGTCGGCGCGCTCCTCATCGAAAGCCCGCATCTGCTCGTAGATGTTGGAGCCGCCGACCGCGGCTGCAAGCACCTCGTCCGGGATCTCGCGCTCGAGGACCGTCTGGGTGGCGTGGCGGAAAGAGGAGAGGATGATCTCCCCCGAGTCGATCAGCGTGCCGTCGAGATCGAAGAGGACGGTCGGATAGCGCATGCCTAGTAGTGAACCTGCTCCAGGTAGAGGCCCCAGGGCGGGGCCGTGGTCCCTGCATCGCCACGTGGACGCCCTTCGAGCAGACGCTTGAAGGCCGCCGGATCCACTTCCAGCATCGTACCGACCAGGGTTCTGACCATGTGTCGCAGGAAGCTGTCGGCGGTGATCCGGAGCTCGAGCACGTCGCCGTCGCGGCGCCACTCCGCCAGTTCGACCACGCGGACGAACACATCGTGCTGGGTCTCCGTCGGCGTGAAGGCGCGGAAGTCGTGCTCCCCCAGGAGGGCGGCCGCGCTCTCGGCGAGCGCGTCCTCGTCGACGGGGCGCGGCCACCAGAGCGAGCGGCGCCGCTCGAATGGGGACGAGGTTTCGCGTCGCCAGATCCGGTAGACGTAGGAGCGCCCGCGCGCGGAGAAACGCGCATGAAAGCCGTCTTCGGCCTCCTCGGCAGCCACGACCGCGATATCGCCGGGGAGCACGCCGTTCAGGGCGACGGGCGCGCGCGCCGGCGGCGGGCCGGCGGTGCCGCTGAAGCTCGCCACCTGGGCGAGCGCATGGACTCCCGCGTCGGTCCGTCCGGCAACGGCGAGGCCCGTCCAGCCGGGAAAGACCTGGTCGAGTGCGGTTCGGAGCTCGCCTTCCACGGTTCGCTGTCCCGGCTGGGCCGCCCAGCCCGCGAAGTCGGTTCCGTCGTATTCGAGCGTCAGCTTGAAGGTCGCCACGCCTCAATCTTTGCGGACGCCCCATCGTCCTAGAAAGCGTGCGCTCCTTCCTCGTGGTGGGGGTGGCAGCGGGCATGCTCGCCACAGGCTGCTTCTCCGGGAACGACAACGAGTCTTCGACCGATTCCGGCCAGGGAGCGAGATCCGCCGGCCAACTGGCGCAGGCAGTGACCGCGGAGGGCCTGCATGCACACCTCGCCGCCCTGCAGCACATCGCCGACGAGAACGGGGGAACGCGTGCATCGGGAACCCCCGGGTACGACGCCTCGGTCGAGCGATGGCAGGGGTCAGAACTGTCGTCCATCAGTCCATAGCCGGAGGCGACGGAATCCCCGAGGGCGTAGTAGGAAAGCGTAAGAGGCGAGTGGTCCACATCCGACGCGTTAATTCCGTCCGCCGTTGTATTGAGGGTCGGCGTCGTGGAGGCGGCGAGCGCCCTGGGAGCCGGTTGCAACGCGAGCGCGGGAGTCAG
>Ga0207674_10008612_pt1 | contig 11759 bp, 8 predicted proteins | sample KBSCornC72_FD_184303 | JGI IMG/M metagenome (GOLD analysis project Ga0207674, IMG submission 184303) | Corn rhizosphere microbial communities from Kellogg Biological Station, Michigan, USA - KBS Corn C7-2 (SPAdes) (version 2) | ecosystem: Host-associated > Plants > Roots > Rhizosphere > Soil ... | reverse complement strand
CCTGGCCAGGGACGGCCTGGCTCACGGGGACCTGTCCGCGTACAACCTGCTGGTGCACGACGGACGGCTGGTGATGATCGACCTGCCCCAGGTGGTGGACGTGATCGCGAACCCGCGCGGCGCCTGGTACCTCACCCGCGACGCGGAGAACATCGGCCGCTGGTTCACGGCGCGCGGACTGGCGGGTGTGAACCCGGAACCCGCGGACCTGTCTGCCCTGCTCCGGCGCGAGGCCCTGCTCTAGCGGCCTGCTCTAGCGGGGCTCGAGCGGCTCGGTCGGCCGGGCCGGCTGCCGGAAGCTCAGCAGGCCCTTCTTCATCACGCCGATGCGCTGGGCCCGGCGGGCCACGGTGCTGTCGTGGGTGACCAGCACCATGGTCAGGCCGCGCTCCCGCCACATGACCTCGAGCAGGCCGATGATCTCGTCCCTGGTGTCCTCGTCCAGATTGCCGGTCGGCTCGTCGGCCAGCAGGACCTTCGGCTCCTTGACGAGGGCGCGGGCGATGGCTACCCGCTGCTGCTGGCCGCCGGACAGCTCGCCGGGCACGTGCCGCAACCGGTCGCCGAGGCCGACGGCCTCGAGGGCGACCGCGGCCCGCTGCCGCCGCGCGGCCGCGGACACGTGCAGCGGGACCAGCGCGGCCTCCACGTTCTCCTGCGCGGACAGCGTCGGCACCAGGTTGAAGGTCTGGAACACGAAGCCGATGGAGGTGGCCCGCACCCTGGTCATTTCGGCCTCGCGCAGCTGCGCGAGGTCACGGCCGTCGAAGTCGACGATGCCGCCGGACGGGCGGTCCAGGCCGCCGAGGATCTGCAGCAGCGTCGACTTGCCGTGCCCGGTCGGGCCCTGGATGGCCAGCCATTCGCCGTCCTCGATCACCAGGTCGACCCCGCGCAGCGCGGCCACGGTCTCGCGGCCCTTGGCGTAGTTCTTGGTCACTCCGGAGAGCTTGTACATCGAGTCTTCCCTCCTGTGTCTTAAGCGACCTTGGCCAGGGCGGCGGCAGGACGCAGCCGCGCGGCCCGCCAGCCGCCGAAGATCCCGGCGATGATGCCGCCCGCCACGGCCAGCACAACCGCGAGCAGGATCACGTTGGCGCTCACCGCGGCGGACAGGTGCACCGCCACCGTGTGGCTGGCCGCCCCGGGGCGACGGAAGGTGCCGGCTCCGGGACCCCCGCCGAAGCCGCCACCTCCGCCCCCGCCGAAGCCCCCGCCGCCAGCTCCACCTCCGCCTCCGCCTCCGCCTCCTCCTCCGCCTGCGCCGAAGCCGAACTGCCTGGCGCCGCCCGGCGTGGCCGAGCCCGTGGTCTGGCCGACCACCGCGGACAGCTTGGGCGACAGCTTGGAGACCAGCTCCGCGCCCGCCAGGCCGAGCCCGATGCCGATCGCGCCGCCGATGAGGCCGAGGGTGACCGCCTCGCCCATCACCTGCCCGATGATGCGGCGGCTCTTCCAGCCGAGCGCCTTCAGCGTGCCGAACTCACGCACCCGGCGCGACACCGCCGCCATCGTCAGCAGGCTGGCCAGCAAGAACGCCGCGATGAGGACGGCGAGCGCGAGCCACTTGCCCAGGTTGTTGGCCAGGCTAGAGGCGCTGGACAGCGAGCCGGTGACCTCGCTGGCCAGGTCGCTCGAGGTGGTCACGGTGTAGCCGGGCAGCGCCTTGGAGATCTGGCTCTGGACAGACGAGATGGCCGACGAACTGCTGGCCGCGACGTAGATCGTGTTCACCTGGTTCTTCAGGCCGGCCAGGTTCTGCGCCACCGCGAGCGGGATGTACACGTCCGAGGGGTTGTCGCCGGCCGGCTCGCTGACGATCCCGACGACCTTGAAGTTCGTCGCCTGGCCGCTCTTGTTGCCGACGGCGATGGTGGACCCGGTCTTCAGCTTGTTCTGGGTCGCGTAGGACGCGTCGACCAGCGCGACGTTGGCGCTCGTGTCCGAGGCGGAGAACGTCCGGCCCGCGCTGAGCTTGCCCGAGCTGAGCGGGCCGAGTTCGCCGCGCCCGATGTCGACCCCGGCGACGCTGAAGTTGCTGGTGGTGAAGTTGGCGCGGAAGCTCTGGCCGCCGTTCCCGGAACCGCCGTTCCCGGAACCGCCGCTGCCGGAACCGCCGCTGCCGGAACCGCCCCCTCCGCCGCCGAAGCCGCCGCCGTTGACGTTGACGGCCGGCACGGTGCCGCTGATCGTGCGGTTGTCCAGGGTCAGTCCGCCTGCCGCCGCCGCCACGTCGTGCAGGCCGGCCACCGTGGCGACCGACGACGAACTGATCGCGGCGAGCGTGGGGCTGGCCGAGAGCGTGTTGTTGTTGATCTTGGTGCCGGCTACGGGACGGGACCCGGTCCCGGCCCGGAAGCCGAAGCCGAACGAGCCCGGGGTGAACGACCCGGCTTTCGGCGTCTTGGTCACCGTGATGTCGGTGCCCACGCCGTACAGCGCGTGCAGCACCGTACCCTGGGCGTTCTTGACGCCGGCCGACGCCGCCGTGACGGTGATCACCAGGCCCACGCCGAGGGCGAGCCCCAGCGCGATGAAGATGGCCTGGCGCATACGGCGGCGAAGCTCACGCCGCAGATAGGTGAAGAACATCCCGCACTCCTTTTTAGGGAGATGGCCGCCGCGCAGATGGCGGCGCGGTGACTCGCCCCGGGAGCGAACGCCGCGCCGGTTCAGAAGCCTGACCCTGCTACCTGAACGGGTGCTGAGCGGAACCTGCGGGAATTCCCCGGGTAGGCGAACGTTTGCCCGGCTGTGGCGCCTGAGGGCAGCGAGGCTTCAGGGAATCCGGAGAGGCCGGTTATGTGAGGTGAGGCGCGGACGGTGGCACTGAGGGACCAGTGCGGGCGGCGGAGCCGATCGCGGTGCGGCGAATGGAGGTGCTGGTAGGGCTACCGAGGCCGGTGTGACGTCTGTTCCGCCGAACCGTGGCTCGTCATGGGTGCGGCCAGTCAATGAGAGTGGCGCTCTACTGAATCTGTTAAGTAGAGCGCCACTCTCATTGAATCGGGGCTGGGGCCGAGGGGGCAGGTGGGTTTGGTGGGTTAGGTGCGAAGGGACGGGGCGCGAGAAAGCGAGCGCGGGGGCTGGCCGAGGAAAGTGAACGCGGGTCCCCTTCGCCAGGGGCGAAGGGGACCCACGTTTCGGGGCCTTAGCTGCCGCCAGGCCAGCTAAAGGGATCAGCCGCGGGCGGCCCTGATCGTCTCGCGCAGCGAGCCCATCGTGGCCAGCACGGCGGACGGCTCGTAGCCGCAGTGCGCCATGCAGTTGGCGCAGCGCGGGTCCTTGCCGCGTCCGTAGGAGTCCCAGTCGGTGGTCTCGATGAGCTCTTTGTAGGTCTTCACGTACCCGTCGCTCATCAGGTAGCAGGGCTTCTGCCAGCCGAGCAGGGAGTACGAGGGGATGCCCCACGCGGTGCAGCCGAAGTCGGTCTTGCCCTCGAGGAAGTCAAGGAACAGCGGGGTGTGGTTCAGCCGCCACTTCTTGCGCCGCCCGTCCGCGAACGTCTTGCGGAACAGTTCCCGCGTTTCCTCGACGCCGAGGAAGTGCTCCTGGTCCGGTGCCTTCTCGTAGGCGTAGGCCGGGGAGATCTGCATCTCGTCGATGCCGAGGTCGTCGTTCAGGTAGGTCAGCACGTCGATGACCGTCTGCGGGGTGTCGGTGTTGAAGACCGTGGTGTTCGTGTTCACCTTGAACCCGCGCGACTTGGCCAGCTTGATCGCGGCCACCGCCTCGTCGAACACGCCGTCCTTGCAGACCGACTCGTCGTGCCGCTCGCGCAGCCCGTCGATGTGCACCACCCAGGCGAAGTACGGCGACGGCTTGAACTTGTCGAGCTTCTTCGGCAGGAGCAGCGCGTTGGTGCACAGGAAGACGAACTTCTTGCGCTTGATGAGCTCGGAGACGATCACGTCGATCTGGGGGTGCATCAGCGGCTCGCCGCCGGCGATGGACACCATCGGGGCGCCGCTCTCCTCGACGGCGCCGATCGCCTGCTCGACCGGCATCCGCTGCTTGAGGATGGTGTGCGGCTGCTGGATCTTGCCGCAGCCGGCGCACTTCAGGTTGCAGGCGAACAGCGGCTCGAGCTCGACGAGCAGCGGAAACTTCTTGTTGCCCGCCAGCTTCTGGCGCATCAGGTAGGACCCGACGCGCAGCGACTGACGCAGTGGCATAGGCATTATCCCCGTACCTCCTTGGGCAGGCCGAACTTGATTGATTCCGTGGTGGTCACTCGCTCGGAGACGGACAGGGGGCCTAGCCCTGAGAGCGCCGAAATGATCTCCTCCACCACGGCAGGAGGGGCGGAGGCGCCGGCGGTCAGGCCGATCGTCGATACCCCCGTTAGCCAGCCGAGCTGGATGTCCGCCGCACTGTCGATCAGGTGCGCCGGAGTACCGGCCCGCTCGCAGGTCTCCACCAGCCGAACCGAGTTGGAGGAGTTCGCCGAGCCGGCCACGAGCACCAGGTCGGAATCGGCGGCGACAGCCCGCACCGCGGCCTGCCGGTTGGTCGTCGCGTAGCAGATGTCGTCGCTGCCGGGCGCGCGCATCGCGGGGAACCGCTCGCGCAGCGCGCTCGATACTTCTGCCGCCTCGTCGACCGACAGCGTGGTCTGCATCAGGAAAGCGACCCGTTCCCCGTCCCGGGGACGCAGCCTGGCCACGTCCTCCGGCGTCTGCAACAGGACCATCGAGTCCGGCGCCTCGCCCAGCGTGCCCTCGACCTCTTCGTGGCCCTCATGGCCGATGAACGCGACGGTGTACCCGTCGGCGGCGAACCGGCGGGCTTCCGCGTGCACCTTGGACACCAGCGGGCAGGTCGCGTCGATCACGGCCAGCCCGCGCCGGGACGCCTCGGTCCGGACCGCGGGCGACACGCCGTGCGCCGAGAACACCACGGTGGCCCCGTCGGGCACCTGGTCGAGTTCGTCCACGAACACCGCGCCGCGGTCCTCGAGCTCACCCACCACCCGGGTGTTGTGCACGATCTGCTTGCGCACGTAGACCGGCTTGCCCTGCAGTTCGAGCGCGCGCTCGACGATCTCGATGGCCCGCTCGACGCCGGCGCAGAACGACCGCGGCCCGGCCAGCAGCACCTGGCGTGACCCGCAGGCCGCCGCCCAGCGTTCGGCCACGGGGGCGGCGGCGCGCAGCGCACGCAGCGCGGCCAGGCCGCCGGAGACGATGCCCGCCACCGGATGGACCGGCGTATCTGACACCGCCCTGATCACCGCCACCGGGCGATCCCCGGCCGCGGCGGCCAGCGGCGCCGACTCCATGTCGGCGAGCAGCGTGCCGTCGGCGGCCAGCCCGGCCCGTTCGGACCGGCGGACCAGATGGTCCACGGTGGTGATCCGGCCCGTGCGGGCGGTCAGCCCGGCCCGGCGCAGCTCGCCGGCCAGCAGCGGAGCGGACGGGCAGGTGGTCACGCCGACCTCGGTGCCGACGACCAGGTCGCCCGGGCCGAGGTCGGAGGTCAGCCCGGCGCCGACACCCATCACGACCATCTGGCCGAACGGGCTGGCTTTCAGCTCACCCGCCCGGTCAGCCGCCCTCGTGGTGCCGTAGCCCGTGCGCAGTACTTCGGGAGGATCGGCGCTGGTCCGGAGCCCCCGCCGGATCGCGCGGGCCTCGATGCGCATGGGGGCACAGATGATCGCGTCGGTCATGTGTCGCCTCCGTGGATGTACCTGCCCAGGGCGCTGACCGGGAAGGCCAGCCGGTACAGGTGGTAGTTGATGTAGAAGTCGCCGGGGAAGCCCGTGCCGGTGAACCAGGGCTCGTCCCAGGTGCCGTCGTCTCGCTGCGTCTGCGCGAGCCAGCGGATGCCGCGCTCGGTCGCGGGGCTCTCCCGTTCCCCCGCGGCCAGCAGGGCGAGCAGCGCCCACGCGGTCTGCGACGCGGTGGACTCACCCCGGCCGCCCAGCGCCCCGTCGTCGTAGGAGCGCAGGTCCTCGCCCCAGCCGCCGTCCGGGTTCTGGTGCTGCTCCAGCCAGGCCACGGCGCGGCGGATGACTGGCTTGCCCGGTCTCACCCCGGCCGCGATCAGCGCGGGCACCACGGCGCCGGTGCCGTAGAGGTAGTTCGCGCCCCAGCGGCCGAACCACGACCCGTCCGGCTCCTGCGCCCGCAGCAGCCAGACCACGCCGCGGCGCGCGGCCGGCTCGGCCGCCCGCCCCTCGACGGCGAACGCCTCCACGATGTGCGCGGTCACGTCGGCCGAGGGCGGGTCGATGACCGCGCCGAAGTCGCAGAACGGCAGCTTGTTGACCAGCATGCGGGTGTTATCCGCGTCGAACGCGCCCCAGCCGCCGTCCTTGGACTGCATCCCGGTCAGCCAGGCCAGGCCCCGGTCGATGGCGTCCCGGCTCGGCGTGGCCACCCGGCGCAGCGCCAGCACCACCTCGGCGGTGTCGTCGGTGTCGGGGTAGTTGTCGTTGTCGAACTCGAACGCCCAGCCACCCACGGCGGTGCCCGGCCGGCGCACCTGCCAGTCACCCGGGCCCCGGATCTCCTCGTCCAGCACCCAGCGGGCGGCTCGGGTCAGCGACGGGTCGTCCGGCGGCAGGCCCGCGTCGGCCAGCGCGGTCATGGTCAGCACGGTGTCCCAGACCGGTGACTGGCACGCCTCCAGGCGGCGCACGTGGCCGTCAGGAGTCTCCTCGGTGATGGTGTACCGGTCGATCCCGGCGATGCCCTTGGCCATCACCGGGTGGTCGAGCCCGTAGCCGAGCAGGTTCATCGCCATCAGCGAGTACACCCAGGGCGGCTGGATGCCGCCCCAGCAGCCGTCCTTCTCCTGCCGGGCGATGATCCACTCGGCGCAGCGGCGTAGTGCGGCCCGCCTAACCGACTTTACCGGTCGGTAAAGGAAAGGGGGGTGGCGGCGGAAGGACCGGTCGACAGCGTGCAGGGCCGTGTCGAGGCCGTTGAAGAAGCGGCCCCAGGGGTCGCGGGGGATACGGGGGGGCGCGGAGCCCCCCCGTACCGGGGGGGTCTGGGGGGGTCGTCCCCCCGAGACGGGTCTGGCGTCGACGTCGCGGAGCGGGCGGGGAGCCCGGCCGTGCGGGCCGCCGGTCTTGAGCTCGTCGATGGAGATCCCGATGGGCCGCGCGGGGCGGAACGACTGGACCACGGCCAGCGCCACGATCGTCTGCCGCGCCCAGCAGCCCCAGTCGTAGATGTTGAGCGGGAACCAGGACGGCAGGTAGATCAGCTCGGGCGGGATGACCGGCAGGTCGTCCCACGACCACAGGCCGGACAGGGCCAGCCAGATCCGGGTGAACACGCGGGTCGCCTCGACGCCGCCGTGCTCGGTGATCCAGTCCCGGGCCAGCTTCATGTGCGGCGCGTCCGGCTCGTCGCCGGCCAGCCGCAGGGCCAGGTAGGCCTCCACCGTGGTGGACAGGTCGGCGGGCCCGCCGTAGAAGTTGGCCCAGGTGCCGTCGTCTCGCTGCTGGGACCGGATCCAGCGGCCCGCGGGCGTGATCACGGCGTCGTCGTGCAGCCCGAGGAACTCGCGCAGCAGCAGGTCCTCGGCGTCCATGGTCACGTTGGTCTCGAGCTCGCCCTGCCACCACCCCTCGGCGTGCTGCAGGCCGAGCAGATGGTCGCGGGCCCGGTTAAGGGTCCCGCGCGCGAGATCCGTCGGCGAGGCGTCCTTTACCATGTTCGGGCCGTGATGAACTCGGCGATCGCGGTCAGCTCGGCCCGGACGTCGCCGGCCAGGTCGATACTGGCCAGGCTGGCGTTGGCCGCGGCGAGCTGCGCGTCGGCCTCGGACTCGGCCCAGTCCTTGCCGCCGGCCGCGACCACCAGGTCGGCCGCGCGGACCAGGTCGGCCTCGGTCAGCGCCTCGGGGCTGGTGAGCAGGGAGCGCAGTTCGGCCGCCTCGGGCTGGCCGCTGTTCAGCGCGGCCACCACCGGCAGCGACTTCTTCCTGGCGCGCAGGTCGGCGCGGACCGGCTTGCCGGTGACCTCGGGCGCGCCCCAGATGCCGAGCAGGTCGTCGGTGAGCTGGAACGCCAGCCCGACATGCGCGCCGAACCCGGCCAGCGCCATGGCCAGCGTGGGCGGCGCGCCCAGGTGCACGGCGCCGATGCTGCAGGCGCAGGCCATCAGCGCGGCGGTCTTGTCGCCGGCCATGTCCAGGCACTCGGCCAGGGTGACGTCGTCGCGCTTCTCGAAGGCCAGGTCCGCGCCCTGCCCGCCGATCAGCCGCAGCACCGCCGCGGACAGGCAGCGGGCTGCCCAGGCGCCCTTGAGGGTGTCGTCCTCCAGCAGCAGGTCCTGGGCCAGCGCGAGGAGCCCGTCCCCGGCCAGGATGGCCGCACCGACGCCGAACACGGTCCAGGCCGTCGGCCGGTGCCTGCGCTCGGTGTCGTTGTCCATGATGTCGTCGTGCAGCAGGGAGAAGTTGTGCACGAGCTCGACCGCCACCGCGGCGGTCACGCCCCGCTCGGGCGGCGCGCCGGCGGCGCGGGCGGAGAGCAGGGCCAGCGCGGGCCGCAGCGCCTTGCCGCTGCCGCTGCGTATCGGGTTACCAGCGGCATCCGCCAGGCCGAGGTGATAGGCCGCCACCACGCGCACGTCCGGGGTGAGCCGGGCGATCGCGGATTCCATCGCGGGGCCGACCAGGTCCCGGGCCAGGGCCACGCCCTCAGGCATTACTGCAGTCACTGACGTTCCCCAATCGGTGAGGCGCCTGTCTTCGAGGCGGTAGTAAGCACTGTCCGGCGCAGTTCGGCCGCCGCAGCCAGGCCACTGCGTACCGCGCCCTCCATCGTGTCCGGCCAGCCGGTGTCGGTCCACGCGCCGGCCAGCACCAGGCCGGGCCGGGCGGTCGCGGTCTTCGGCCGCAGCGCGCCGCTGCCCGGGGTCTGGCGGAACGTCGCCCGCCGCTCGCGGGTAACGAAGAACTCGGTCACCCGGGCATCGCGCGCGGCCGGGAAGAGCTCGGCCAGCGCGGGCAGGAACTGCTCCTGCAGCTCGGCCACTGGCGTATCGGCAAACTGATCCGCGGCCGACAGCGAGATGGCCAGGTACTGCTGCCCTGGCCGGTCCATGGCGGAGATCTTGGTCCGGTCGAAGACCCACTGCACCGGGGAGTCGATGGCGGCCACGAACGGCAGGTCCATCACCGGCCGGTCGTAGATCACGTGCACGTTGACGATGGGCGACGCGCCCAGGCCGGCCCAGCCCGCGACGGTCTGCTCGGGCAGCGCGCCCGCCGGGATCAGCGGCGCGGCCTTCTCGTGCGGGACGGCCAGGACCACCGCGTCGGCGGTGACCGGGTCCCCCTGCGCCAGCGCGATGCGGAAGCCGCCGCCGGAGACCGGCTCGATGGCGGAAACCTTGGTGCTCAGGGCGACCTGGCCGCCGAGCTTGGCCAGCAGGGTCGCGCCCGCGTCGCCGTGCAGCTCGCCCAGGGGCAGCGTCGGGACGCCGATGTCGGCCGCGTTGTTCTTGCCGAGCAGGCCGGTCTTCACCACCACGGCGGCCAGCGCCAGCGAGGCGTCGTCGCCGGCGATGTTCAGCGCCGAGACGGAAAACAGGTCCCACAGCGCCCGGCGGGTCCGCTCGCTCTGCCCCCGCCGGGCGAGCCAGTCGCCGAAGCGCTGCGTGTCCGCCGCCGGGTCGGCCGGGTCGACGAAGCGCATAGCCAGCGCGGGGCGAGCCACCGAGGCCCGTTCGGTACGAGATAGAAACGGATACCGGCCCAGCGCGGGCAGCATATGCAGCGGGCCCGGCAGCGCCGTCCTGCGGAGCCTGGCCTTCCTACCTCCCGGGGCCAGGACGGTCACGTCGAACCGGTCCTGCAGCGTGGTGTGCCCGGTCATGCCGAGCCGGTCCAGCAGGCCGCGGTAGGCCGAGCAGCAGCCGAGGAAGATGTGCTGGCCGGTGTCGACGGTCAGGCCGTCCCGGCTGAACGAGCAGGTCGCGCCGCCCAGCCGAGGCCTGGCCTCGAGCAGGGTGACGTCGGCGCCCGTCTCGGCGAGCGCGATCGCTGCGGTGATCCCGGCCAGTCCCCCGCCGATCACCGCGACTCTGACGCCCTTTCGGGGGGTCTCGGGGGGTCGTCCCCCCGGAACCGGCAGAGTACTCATCTGATCCTCCCCGCCAGGGCGCGCACCGCGACCATGGCTTTCTCCCCCGTGGACAAGGAAACCCGGCTGTCCAGGACGGCGGCGGGCTGCGCCGCGATCCGCTCGAGCAGCCGGCGGTAGATGCCGGCCATGGCGCCGGTGCAGGCCGCGCTGCGGCGGTCGAGCATGGGCAGCAACTGCCAGCCGGCGGCGTACCATTCGCGGGCCCGTTCGGCTTCGAATTCCACCAGCCGGATGAACTGGGACGCGCTGGGTGCGTCCAGGTCGATGTCGAACTTGGCCAGGTCCTCGGCGGGCAGGTAGACCCGCCCGTTCTCGTGGTCCTCGCGGATGTCGCGCAGGATGTTGGTCAGCTGCAGGGCCACGCCGAGCGAATCGGCCAGGCGAGCCGCCTCCTGCTGGTCGTGCCCCGTGTGATCAGGCCCCGTGCCGAAGATGCCCAGCGACAGCCGTCCGATCGAGCCGGCCACGCAGCGGCAGTAGTGGTGCAGGTCCTCGAACGTCTCGTAACGGGTGCCGCGGACGTCGGCGACGCAGCCGTCGATAAGTTCCCCGAACGCCTCCATCGGGACCGGGAAGTTGCGCTTGACGTCGGCCAGCGCGAGCAGCACGGGGTCGTCGAGGCTGGCCCCGTCGAGGTTGAGGACGGCCTGGCGGGCGGCCTCCAGGTCGGCGATCTTCTGCTCGGCGGGCATGTCGGCCTGCTGACCCGGCAGGGTGCCGTCGCCGATGTCGTCGATCCGCCGGGCGAACGCGTAGATGACGGCGAGCCCGCGCCGCTTCTCGTGCGGCAGCAGCCTGATGCCGTAGGCGAAGTTCCTCGCCTGCGACCAGGTGATCCGCTCGCATTCGCGATACGCCTCGGTAAGGTCCACCGGGGTCTGCTCACCTCCCTCTCAGATACGCCATGACCAGCTCCGCCGCCAGCCGCGGCTTGCGGCCCCGCGGTGTTCCCGCCAGCACGTCGTAGCGCTGCCGCCTGATGGCGGCCAGCGCCGCCCGGCCGCCGGCCAGGTAGCCCGCGACCGCCAGCCTGGCCGCGCCGCGCAGCGTGCCGACCAGCGGCGCACCCTGGTCGAGCAGGCGCGAGGCACGGTTCGTCTCGAAAATCATCAGCTTCCGCACGGCTTCGTTCGCCGCCGGGGCGGCCAGGTCTGCCTCGGTGCAGCCGAACCGCTCCAGGTCCTCGCCCGGCAGGTAGATCCGTCCGTTGCCCAGGTCCTCGGCCACGTCCTGCCAGTGCTCGGCCAGTTGCAGGGCAGTGCAGATGTTATCGGAGAGGGCGATGCGTTCCGCGGTAGCGACGCCGAAGATATACAGCACGATCTGGCCAACGGGGTTGGCGGACAGCTCGCAGTACCGCTCCAGGTCGGAATACGCCGGGTAGCGGGTGACCCGCTGGTCCTGCCGGTTGGCCTCGATCAGGTCGCGCAGAGGCTGGGCCGGGACGCCGCACTCGCGGACGGTCTCCGCCATCGCCTGCATGACCGGGGACTGCGGGGCCTCTCCCGAGTAGATGCGGTCGACGTCGGCGGCCAGCTCGTCCAGCAGGCTCAGCCGGAGTTCGGTGACGTCGGCGCCCGGGTCCCTGGCCTCGTCGCCGAGGTCGTCGGTCAGTCGGGCGAAGAAGTACAGGTTGGTCAGGTGCCGC
>Ga0207674_10008607_pt1 | contig 11763 bp, 9 predicted proteins | sample KBSCornC72_FD_184303 | JGI IMG/M metagenome (GOLD analysis project Ga0207674, IMG submission 184303) | Corn rhizosphere microbial communities from Kellogg Biological Station, Michigan, USA - KBS Corn C7-2 (SPAdes) (version 2) | ecosystem: Host-associated > Plants > Roots > Rhizosphere > Soil ... | reverse complement strand
AAGCGGCGGTCTTCGCTGGTCGCCGCGCCCCTGACCGCGCTCGACTGCGGTCGGGTCGTCGCAGGCTCCGCTCGCGGTGGGGTACGTTCGGTTTTCGAACGCGCGCGCGGAAATCCCGGGCCCGGCTCGGTCATCGCAGCGAAGTGCCCCGTCTTACCGAAGGTCTTCGACGTCGTTGCGCCGGAAACGGAAGGATTCGGTTCAGTCCGCGCCGTCGGAGCGACCCATGCCGGCGGTTCCATCGAGCGGCGGCGCATCGGCACCAGCCAGCGCGCCAGCGCGCCGACAACCAGCAATGCGGCCGCAAGCGGCCACCAAGGTGCGACGGGCGAGTCGGCATCGGCCGTCGTCAATCCGTTCTGATTCGACGATGCGCGCGGCAATCCCGCCGCCGCGGCTTCGGGGATGAATGAGCTTCCGCCCGGGCTCGACAGCATGGTTGTCGGCTGGCGCACCGGCTCGATCGCGGCGATAGCCGGGGCGGATGCGCGCGGCGCGAGTTCGGGCGCGATAGTCGCGACGCGGACAATGCCGCTCGGCGCTGGCTTCGGCGCACGCGTGACGGCAGCCGCGGCGACAGGCGCCGCATCGGCACGACGCTGCGCGGCGACGGTAACGGCTGCGGCGGCCGCGGGAGCCGGCGGATCGAGCAGCAGGACGTAGTCGCGGCGGGTCGTGCCGTCGCATCCGGCCTGCACGGCAAGGCGGACGACAGGCTCATTGACGGCGCGCCCGGTCGTTACCAGCAGTTGCGCCCCGGCCGCGGTGCGATCAATAGTGACTCTGCCCGTCAGTAGACGGGGTGGCCCGTTGCCGCCCGAGGCGTCGGCGATGACGTGCACACAGGCGACGGTAAGCGACGCAGCATTGGAGACATCGATCGGAACGATGACCCGAAGCGGCTGGCCGAGCGAAGACTGCGGCGCGGCAGTGCCGAGCGAAAGGGCCAGCGCGCAAGAGGTCGCCAGCAAAGCCATCGCGCCGGTGATCGGGCCGGCCACTGCAGTGATCAAGGTCGGAATTCGCATGACAGCCTCGAGCAAAAGTAACCGAGACCGGTCGGACACCTGCAAGCTCCCGACGCGCTCCGGTTTTGCTGTGAATTGAGCAAGTTCCATGCCGAGGAAGGAAAGCAGCGACAGCCGTCGCTTTGGCTGAGGTAAGCTTTGCGGGTCGCGCTCCGCGGCGCCATTCGTTCGTCTCGCGCACCGTGCATCTGTCCAGCGTCACGTTCAGGAAGGCATTGCGTCGCAGGACGGCAACGGTTTCACGTCGCGTCGACCGCTTCATCGCGATCGTGGTATTCGGCTTGTTGCATACAGTCGACGCCGCCGGTGGCCGCTCGTCATTACGCTGACTAGCGCATGCGGATCGGCGCCATCGGGCTGTTTGCCGTGCCATCGGCGATCTGGGGATCGACCTGGCTTGCGATCAAGTATCAGCTCACCGATGTCGCACCCGAAGTCTCGGTCTCGTATCGCTTCGCGCTCGCGGCGGCAATGCTGGCAGCCTGGTGCCTGGCGACGGGACGCTCGCTGCGCTTTTCGCGCCGGAACCACGCTTATCTGGCCGCGGTCGGCGTAACACTGTTCGGCCTGAACTATGTCGGCGTTTACTGGGCCGAGCATTTCGTGACCTCGGGCCTGGTCGCGGTGCTGTTTTCGACGATCGTCTTCCTGAACCCGATCGGAATGCGCGCATTCTTCGGCACACCGCTGACCGCGCGGACTTTCATCGCTGCCGCGCTGGGCGTTTCCGGTGTCGCGCTGTTGTTCCTGCCCGAGCTCGTGGTGGCGCGCGGCGGCGGCGCGGCCGCCTACGGCATCGTGTTCGGTCTGGGCGCGACCGTCATCGCCAGCGGGGGCAACCTGATTGCCCAGCGCAACCAGCGCGCCGGCATACCCACATTGGCCGGCAACGCCTGGGGCATGGGCTATGGCGCCATCGTCGCAGCCGTCGTGGCGTCGGTGCACGGCGTCGACTGGACATTCGACGCACGACCCGGCTACCTGTTGTCGCTCGCGTATCTGGCGCTGTTCGGCAGCGTCGTGGCGTTCGCTGCGTACCTCACCCTGTTGCGGCGCATCGGCGCGGCGCGCGCCGCGTACACGGCGGTGGCAACGCCGGTGATCGCGCTGGCCCTGTCGACCGTGTTCGAAGGCTACCGCTGGACGTGGGTCGGCGCGCTCGGTGTCGTGCTGGCGATCGCCGGCAACACGATGGCGCTGCGCCCGCCGCGCGCGCGGCGAAACGCCGGATGAGCGGACGCCGGCGCGCCGCGCCAGCGCGCGCTAGCCCGCGCCGAGGTTGAAGAATTCGCGCTGGCCGCGCATCGCGCCGATGCGGGCGCGCAGCAGCTGCAGATGGCCGGGCTCGTCGACGAAGTTCAGGCGCTCGCTGTTGACGATCAGCAGCGGCGCGCCGGCATACTGGTAGAAATAGCGGCTGTACGCGTCGGCCAGCCGCGCGAGGTAATGCTCGGATATCCCGCGCTCGTAGCCGACGCCGCGTTTGTGCACGCGGTCGATCAGCGTCGTCACCGGCGCCTGCAGATAAATGACCAGGTCGGGCGTCGGCGTCTGCAGCTTCAGGTGCGAGTACACCTTGTCGTAGAGCGCGAACTCGTCATCGGACAGGTTCAGCCTGGCGAACAAAGGATCCTTGTCCAGCAGGAAGTCGGCCACCGTATGCCGGGCGAACATGTCGAGCTGAGCCAGGCCGCGCAGCTGGTCGACTCGCTGAAAAAGGAAATTGAGCTGCGTCGGCAGCGCGAAGCGGCGCATGTCCTCGTAGAACCTGGGGAGAAAAGGGTTTTCGTCGGGCGCCTCGAGCAGGGTGTCGGCACCGAGCGAGAGCGCAAGCGTCCGGGCGAGGCTGGTCTTGCCTGCGCCGATCGGGCCCTCGACGACGATGTAGCGGCACTTTTCGATATCCATGGCGGCTTGTCGCTACAACCGGGTGTGGCGGCGCGTGCGGGCGATGCGCTGTCCGTGCAGTTCGCGCAGCCAGCGGCGAGCGCTGCCGCGGCCGGGGATGATGACCGCCGGCGCGATGTCCAGCAGCGGCCTCAGCACGAACGCGCGCTGATGCATGCGGGGATGCGGCAGAGTCAGCGCGCGTTGCCGCGAACGGCGACGGCCGAATAGTAGCAAATCGAGGTCGAGCGTTCGGGCCGCGTTGCGCAGGCGCAGTTTCGCCGGCGGGCGGCCGTGGCGCCGCTCGATCGCGCGCATGTGCTTCAGCAGCGCGGGCGCCGCAAGCGAGGTCACCAGCGCCGCGACGGCGTTGACGTAGTCGGGTTGCGGACCGCTCGCTCCCAGCGGCTCGCTCAGGTAGTTCGGCGAAACGGCGGCGAGGCGGGTGCGCGGCAGTCGCGCCATTTCGGCGATCGCGCGCGCGAGCTGGCGGCGCGGATGCGCGAGGTTGCTGCCGATCCCGACATAGGCTAGCGACGCGCCGGTCGAATGCCGGAATCGCTGCACGGCCTTACTCGGCGCTCTCTTCGCCCTCGGCCGCGGCACCGGCGGCGGCTTCCTTCGGCGCGGGCTCGCGCTTGCGTCCCCGGCTGCGCGAGCGGCGACGCTTCTTCGGCGCCTCGTCGGGCCTGAGCATCCGCTCCCGCTCCGCGGTGTCGGCATCCTGGAACTTGGTCCACCAGTCGGCGAGACCTGCGACATCGCCTTGCAATTCGCCGCTTTCGGAACGCAAGACGAGAAAGTCGTATGCGGCGCGGAAACGCGGATGCTCGAGCAGCCGGAACGGGCGCTGCCCGGCGCGCTGTTCGAAACGGGGCTGCAGGGCCCAGATTTCCTTGATCGTCGCTTCGAACCGGCGCGGAATCGCCAGACGCTCGGCCTGCTGCTCGAGGACGCGGTCCATCGCTTCGAACAGCGCCGGCGTCGGACGCTCCCCGCGCTGTTGCGCGGCGGTCCAGGTGGCGAGAACCTCGTGCCACAAGAGCGAAGCGAAAAGGAACGCCGGCGTCACCGACTTGCCTTCGAGCACGCGCCGGTCGGTGTTGGCCAGCGCCAGATCGACGAAGCGCTGGCCCAGCGGCTGTTCGAGGATCACATCGAGCAGCGGCAGCACGCCGTGGTGCAGCCCGTGCTGGCGCAGACTCTTGACCGATTCGGCGGCATGGCCCGACAGCAGGATCTTTTCCATTTCGTCGAACAGGCGCGCCGGAGGGACGTTATGGATCAGCGGCGCCAGCACAGGTATCGGCGCCGCGGTTTTCTTTTCGATGCTGATCCCGAGTTTCGCGGCCAGACGCGCTCCGCGCAGCATGCGGACCGGGTCTTCGCGGTAGCGTGTCACCGGGTCGCCGATCAGGCGCAGCCGCCGCGCCTTGATGTCGGCTACGCCACCGACATAGTCCCAGACCTCCTCGGTCGTGGGATCGAAATACAGGGCGTTGATCGTGAAGTCGCGCCGGGCGGCGTCCTGCGCCTGTGTGCCGAAGACGTTGTCCGACAGCAGCCGGCCGTGCTCGTCGGCGATGTCGTCGCCGGTTTGCCGCGACCGGAACGTCGCGACCTCGATCGTTTCCGCGCCGGCCAGGACGTGCACCAGGCGGAACCGCCGGCCGATGATGAAGGCGCGGCGAAACAGCGGCTTGACCTGCTCGGGCGTGGCGTTGGTCGCGAGGTCGAAGTCCTTCGGCGTGATGCCGAGCAGCAGGTCGCGCACCGCGCCGCCGACGACGAACGCCTTGAATCCCGCCTGCTGCAGCTTGCGCACGACGTCCTGCGCACCGCGGGAAATCTGGGTCTTGCGGACCGGATGCGCGGCCGGACCGTAAATGCGCGGCTCGGCCGCGATGCGTCCGGGGACCAGGCGCGCGAGAAGGCGGCGAATCATCGTCCTCGCGATCTCGCGGCCGGGCGCGCCGAGCTCGGATCGACCGCGCGCAAGCCGGCCGCGCGCGGCGATCGGCTGCTCGCGAATGGAGGGGAGAAGGGTGAATCCATCAACGGTTGGGGGCGGGTTGCGGCAGCGGTCGCGAACGACGCGTTCGAAACGCCGGAAGGACACGCGGCGCGAAGCCGGATCATAGCATGGCGGCGTGGCAAGCCGAGTCGGAATCGCGGATAATCAGTGGTTTGTGCAGCGGTTGCGGCTGCATTCAGGAGAATTCATGCCCAGTTATCAGCACGTCAGCGTCCCTGCCGGCGGCGAAAAGATCACCGTAAAAAGCGACTATAGCCTCAACGTTCCCGAGCAGCCGATCATCCCATACATCGAAGGCGACGGCACCGGCGTGGACATCACGCCGGTGATGATCAAGGTCGTCGATGCCGCCGTGGCAAAAGCCTATGGCGGTAAGCGGCGCATCCATTGGATGGAAATCTTCGCCGGCGAAAAATCGACCAAGGTCTACGGTGCCGATGTCTGGCTGCCCGATGAAACGCTGGCGATCCTCAGGGAATATGTCGTGTCGATCAAGGGACCGCTGACGACGCCGGTCGGCGGCGGCATCCGCTCGCTCAACGTCGCACTGCGCCAGGAGCTCGACCTCTACGTCTGCCTGCGGCCGGTCCGCTACTTCGCCGGCGTGCCGAGCCCGCTCAAAAGCCCCGAAAAGACCGACATGGTGATCTTCCGCGAGAACTCGGAAGACATCTACGCGGGCATCGAGTGGGAGGCGGAATCCGCCGGCGCGAAAAAGCTGATCAAGTTCCTGCTCGACGACATGGGCGTGAAGAAGATCCGCTTCCCCGCCACGTCGGGCATCGGCGTCAAGCCGGTATCCCGTGAGGGCACCGAGCGGCTGGTGCGGAAGGCCATCCAGTACACGATCGACAACGACCGCAAGTCGATGACCCTGGTGCACAAGGGCAACATCATGAAGTTCACCGAGGGCGGATTCCGCGACTGGGGCTATGCGCTGGCGCAGAGGGAGTTCGGCGCCGTGGCCATCGACGGCGGCCCGTGGTGCAAATTCCGCAACCCGAAGACCGGGCGCGATATCGTCGTCAAGGACGTCATCGCCGACGCGTTCCTGCAGCAGATCCTGCTGCGTCCCGAGGACTACGACGTCATCGCGACGCTGAATCTCAATGGAGACTACATCTCCGACGCGCTGGCCGCACAGGTCGGCGGAATCGGCATCGCGCCCGGCGCGAACATGTCGGATTCGGTCGCGATGTTCGAAGCCACGCATGGCACCGCCCCGAAATACGCCGGCAAGGACTATGTCAATCCCGGTTCCGAAATCCTCTCGGCCGAGATGATGCTCGTCCATATGGGCTGGCCGGAAGCGGCTGCGCTGATCGTGTCCAGCCTCGAAAAGGCGATCGCGGACAAGGTTGTCACCTACGACTTCGCGCGGCTGCTGCCGGGCTCGACGCAGGTCAGCTGCTCGGGATTCGGCAAGGCGATGATCGAGCGGATGTAGCGTCGGGGCGCTTGCGCGCGAACGCGAGCCGCCGCCGCCGTCGACTCGTGGCGTACCGGTTGTCCGAGCGCGTGCAGGGCGGCGCGACCGTTCGGCGGCATTTCGCGCCGCGGTGTTGCACAAATCCAACGCCGGCCGCGCCGCTGCGCCGCAGCGCATGCTCGTTCGTCCCGGCGGCGCGGGGCGCCCCGCGCCGCCTGTCGCGCGGCGTTATCCGCCCCGGCGCCCACTCGCGTTTCAACGCCGCCGGTCGTCGCTTTGCTGCGGCCGGAAACGGCCTCGATTGAACCAGTTGGCGGGTGGACTTGCCTTATGCCTGCTTACGTCGAAGAATGGTAATCGTGGGGACTCGACGGAAAGGGCTGCGCATGGGCCAGGGCTCGCTGCCGGCGCCGGAGACTTGGCACGACAGCGCGATCCCTTGAAAAAGCCGGTGCGGGCATCAAACTGGTGACGGTAGCGACGCAATGCTCGAATCGGCGGCAGCGACGCCGCGCGGCGGACGACGCGGGACAGACGCGCCGCCGGCGCGTCGTGGCGACGCCGGCCGGCGTCGCGCTGCGCATCCGGGGCTAGACTCGTCGCGGGGTGCGTGGTGGCGATGCAAGAACGTGACGACAATGTCCTCGAGGCCGAGAAGACCCGGCTCAAACCCCCGCCGCTGTACAAGGTCATTCTGCTCAATGACGATTACACGCCGATGGACTTTGTCGTCGTCGTGTTGCAGACTGTGTTTGCGATGAACCGAGAGAAGGCGACCCAGGTGATGCTGCAGATTCACCGCGAGGGCATGGGAGTTTGCGGCACCTATACCCGCGAGGTGGCGGCCGCCAAGGTCGATCAGGTGCTTAGCATCGCTCGCAGACATCAGCATCCGTTGCAGTGTACGATGGAGGAAACGTAGCGTCGGCGGCGGGATTGCGCCTTAGCGCTCTTGCCGAGATTGAGGCTGGAAAGACACCATGATTGCGCAGGAACTCGAAGTCTCCCTTCACATGGCTTTTGTCGAAGCTCGGCAAAAGCAGCACGAGTTCATCACGGTCGAGCATCTGCTCCTCGCGATGCTCGACAATCCATCCGCTGCCGAAGTACTGAAGGCGTGCGGCGTCGACATCGAGGAGCTGCGAGGCGTCCTCACCGACTTCATCAACGAGCACACGCCGCGCCTGTCGCCGCATTCGGACGCTGACACGCAGCCGACGCAGGGATTCCAGCGCGTGATCCAGCGCGCGATCCTCCACGTGCAATCGTCGGGCAAGAAGGAAGTTACCGGGGCCAACGTCCTGGTCGCCGTCTTCGGCGAAAAGGAATCGCACGCCGTGTACTTCCTCAATCAGCGCGGCGTCACCCGGCTCGACGTCGTCAACTATATCGCCCACGGCATCACCAAGACGCCGCAGAAGGGCCAGGAAAAGCAGGAGCCGGCGAAGGAAGACGCCGAAGGCGAGCAGCAGCCGGCCGGCGCGCTCGACGCGTACACGGTCGACCTCAATCATCTGGCCAAGACCGGCAAGATCGACCCGCTGATCGGGCGCGAGTACGAGCTGGAGCGCGTCATCCAGGTCCTGTGCCGCCGGCGCAAGAACAATCCGCTGCTGGTCGGGGAAGCCGGCGTCGGCAAGACCGCGATCGCCGAGGGACTCGCGCGCCGCATCAACGACGGCAACGTTCCGGAGATGCTCAAGGATTTCGTCGTCCACTCGCTCGACATGGGCGCGCTCCTCGCCGGGACGAAGTACCGCGGCGACTTCGAGCAGCGGCTGAAGGCCGTGCTCAAGCAGCTGACCGAAAATCCGCGGACGATCCTGTTCATCGACGAGATCCATACGATCATCGGCGCGGGAGCGGCCTCGGGCGGCACGCTCGACGCGTCGAACCTGTTGAAGCCCGCGCTGTCGACCGGCGCGCTCAAGTGCATAGGCGCGACCACGTATAACGAGTACCGCGTGATCTTCGAAAAGGATCATGCGCTGTCGCGGCGCTTCCAGAAGATCGACGTGCCCGAGCCTTCGATTGCCGAGACGATCGAGATCCTGAAGGGCCTGAAGACGCGCTTCGAGCAGCATCACGGCGTCAAATATGCGCCGGCTGCATTGACGACCGCGGCCGAGCTCGCCGCGCGCTTCATCAACGACCGGCATCTGCCCGACAAGGCGATCGACGTCATCGACGAAGCCGGTGCGGCGCAGAAGATCCTGCCGAAGTCCAGACAGAAGAAGGTGATAAACAAGACGGAGATCGAGGAGATCGTCGCCAAGATCGCGCGCATTCCGGCCAAGAGCGTGAGCTCCGACGACCGCAACGCGCTGAAGACGCTCGACCGGGATCTGAAGAATGTCGTCTTCGGCCAGAATCTGGCGATCGACGCGCTGGTCGCGGCGATCCGGATGGCGCGATCGGGCCTGGGCAATCCGCGCAAGCCGATCGGCAACTTCCTGTTCTCGGGTCCGACCGGTGTAGGCAAGACCGAGGTCGCCCGCCAGCTGGCGTTCTGTCTCGGCGTCGAGCTGCTGCGCTTCGACATGTCCGAGTACATGGAGCGGCACGCGGTTTCGCGCCTGATCGGCGCGCCGCCCGGGTACATCGGCTTCGACCAGGGCGGGCAGCTCACCGAGGCGATCACCAAGCATCCGTACAGCGTTCTGCTGATGGACGAGATCGAGAAGGCGCACCCCGACATCTTCAACATCCTGCTGCAGGTGATGGATCACGGCACGCTGACCGACAACAACGGCCGCAAAGCCGACTTCCGCAACGTGATCATCATCATGACGACCAACGCCGGCGCCGACGTGCTGTCGAAGAGCTCGATCGGCTTTACCACCAACAAGCAGGCCGGCGACGAGATGGAATCGATCAAGCGCATGTTCACGCCTGAGTTCCGCAACCGGCTGGACGCGACGATTTCGTTCGCATCGCTCGACCACGAGGTGATTCTGCGCGTCGTCGACAAGTTCCTGCTCGAGCTCGAGAACCAGCTGCACGAGAAGAAGGTCGAGCCCTCGTTCACGCCGAAGCTGCGCGAGTTCCTGGCGAAAAAGGGGTTCGATCCACAGATGGGCGCGCGCCCGATGGCGCGGCTGATCCAGGACACGATCCGCAAGGCGCTGGCCGACGAGCTGCTGTTCGGCCGCCTCGTCAGCGGCGGCAAGGTGACGATCGATGTCGGCGACGACGAAAAGATCACGCTCGAGTTCGACGAAACGAAAGAGGCTGCGCCGGTCGCTTGAACGTGACCGCGTTGCCGTGGACAACGGGAGCCTCGAGGCTCCCGTTGCTTTTTTGTGCGCCGCGCGCGCGATTGAATTCGAAGCCGAAATCGGCGACGATGCCGCGATGAAGCGCGCGTTGCCGTCGATTCTCTTCGCCGCCGCGTGCGGCACAGGCGCGGCATTGCCGGCGATCGCTGGCGCGAGCGACACCGGGCGCGACATCGCCGCCAATTGCACGAGCTGCCATCACGGCGATCGCCGCGACGGCGCCGCGATTCCCGGCCTCGCCGGCATGGACAAGGCAGCAATCGTCGATCGTGTGCGCGAATTCCGCGATGGCCGCCGCCCCTCGACGATCATGCAGCAGCTCGCCCACGGCTATACCGACGCACAGATCGAAGCCGCGGCGTCATATCTGGCGGCGCAGAAGCGGTGACCGCCGCTCGCGGCCTTACCCGCCGCCGCCTGCTCGGAGCGGGCGCGGCGACGGTGCTCGCACGGGCGCTGGGCGCCTGCGCCGACGCCGCAGCGGCGAGTGCGCCCAAAGTCGTCGTCGTCGGCGGCGGCTATGGCGGGGCGACGGCGGCCCGCTATTTGCGCCTGTGGAGCGGCGGCACGATAGAGGTGACGCTGGTCGAGCGCGACGCCGCGTTCGTTTCCTGCCCGTTGTCCAACCTGGTGATCGGCGGCAGCAGGCAGCTGTCCGACATCACGATCGGCTACGGCGGCCTCGAGAAGCTGGGTATTCGCCGCATCCGCGGCGAGGCGACCGCCATCGACGCGACGGCGCGCACCGTCGGCGTCGCCGGTGGGGAGCGGCTTGCCTACGACCGGCTGATCCTCGCCCCGGGCGTCGACTTCATCTACGACGGTATTCCGGGGCTGGCGGGTGCCGCCGCGCAGGCACGGGTGCCGCACGCCTGGAAGGCCGGGCCGCAGACGGTCGCCTTGCGCGCACAACTCGAGGCGATGCGCGATGGCGGCGTGTTCGCGATTCACGTGCCGAGGGCGCCTTATCGCTGCCTGCCGGCGCCGTATGAACGCGCGTGCCAGGTCGCCCATTATTTCCTCCGGCACAAGCCCAAGTCGAAAGTGATCATTCTCGACGCCAACGAGGAAGTGCAGTCGAAAAAGGCGCTTTTCACCGCGGCGTGGAACGGTCGCTATCGCGGCTATGTCGAATACCGGCCGAACAGCGAGCTGGCCGACGTCGATATCGCGGGCTCGACGATCAAGCTCGATTTCGACGATGTTCGCGCCGATGTGATCAACGTGATTCCGCCGCAGCGCGCGGGCGCCATCGCGCGTCAACTGGGCATCGCCAATGCCAACGGCAGTTTTTGTCAGGTCGATTTTCTTTCCTACGAGTCGACGGCACAGAAGTACATTCATGTACTCGGCGACGCGATCCAGACGGCGCCTCTGATGCCGAAGTCCGGGCACATGGCCAACCAGCACGGAAAAGTGTGCGCGGCCGCGATCGTCGCGCTGCTTCAGGACAGCGACGTCAATCCGTCGCCGTTGATCGCCAATGCGTGTTACAGCTATATTGACGACAAGGAAGTCGCGCACATCGCGTCGGTGCATGCCTACGACCGCGCGCAAAAGACGATGCTGGTCGTCCCGGGCAGCGGCGGCCTGTCGTCAGCACCGAGCGTCGAGGAGGCGGTCTACGCCGAGGCCTGGGCGCGCAACATCTGGTTCGACATACTGGGCTGATATCGCATGATCCGTCGCTCCGCGGCTCGCGTCACCTTGCACATCGATTCGCTCGGGCGTTCGGCGCGAGCTCGCGCCCGAGCCGACGGCCGAGGCGGGCTGCGCCGAGGCATCCACCTGCTGTTGCTCGCGCTGCCGCTTGTGTGCGCGATCGTCGGCAACTCGGCCGCGGCCGCGGACGAGACGTACCCGGACCGGCCGATTCATCTGGTCGATCCGTACGGGGCCGGCGGGGCGAACGATCTGTTCGGCCGGATCATCGGCGCGAGACTCGCCGAGGCTCTCGGACAACCGGTGATCGTGGAGAATCGCGGCGGCGCGGGCGGCAACATCGGTACCGAGTACGTCGCGAAGGCGAAGCCCGACGGCTATACGCTGCTGATCGGCTCGAACGGCAACAACACGATCAATCCGGCGCTTTATCCGTCGCTGCCG
>Ga0207674_10008605_pt1 | contig 11766 bp, 7 predicted proteins | sample KBSCornC72_FD_184303 | JGI IMG/M metagenome (GOLD analysis project Ga0207674, IMG submission 184303) | Corn rhizosphere microbial communities from Kellogg Biological Station, Michigan, USA - KBS Corn C7-2 (SPAdes) (version 2) | ecosystem: Host-associated > Plants > Roots > Rhizosphere > Soil ... | reverse complement strand
ATGCAATGTGATCGAGATAAAACCATTGGGAACAGAAGGCGGGGCCGGCAATCTTGTTATCTGCGAAGTGATAAGAATGCATATTGATGATAGTTTATTGGACGAGAATAAAAAAATAGATCAGCGAAAGATCCATCACATCGCAAGACTTGGCGGTGATTGGTATAGTAAAGTAGATGAAACAAATTTATTTATGGTGCCAAAACCAAATACCGAATTAGGGATCGGGGTTGATGTATTACCTGAAAGTATCCGCAACAGTGATATACTTACTGGCAATGATCTCGGCCATTTAGCCAATGTAAAAGAAATGCCGGTGATCGAGCCGTCATTTGATGATACTCATCTTAAAAACATCATTCAATACTACAGTATGAATCCTGACGAAATGGAAAAAGAATTGCATGCTTACGCAAAAAAATTGTTGGCCGAAGGAAAAGTGAAAGAAGCCTGGCAGGTATTACTTGCTGGCACTTAACTTTTTCAAGCACAACCTTTCTATCAACGATAAATAATTTAATTTTATATGGTTGATGGTAATGATTATTCTTTTCTCTTACAAATAAGGTCATGAAAAACAAGCGTAATATTTCATGATCTCATTTCAGTCCCAACCTTTCCATTAAACCATCTTTTTTTGATTTTGATACAACCAGTTTTTCACCATTATCTAAAACAACAAAACCTCCGTCAGTTTTAAACAGATGCGTGACGTGTGACAGATTTACCAATGTACTGTGGTGGATGCGCTGAAAATGTTCCGGGGGAAGCAATTCTTCAATATCGCTTAATGTTTTTGAGATGATCAGTTTTCTTTTATCATTTAAAAAAACATATAAGAAAATTTTAAAAAATCTTCACTATGTCACAAATCAAAACCACCATACGTTTCGTGACGTGGGTTTCAGTTTTGTTTTTCATTAGCTGTAACCAATCTGCAACCACTTCAGAAATACGTAAGAAAGACACGGCTCAAGTCGTGGCAAACACGGACACATCTGCCATCGCTGTATATGACCCTGCACTCGATCCGCTAACAGTGGCGGGGCCAAATGGCAAGCTGATACAAGACTCGCTGGGCATAAAAATGTTTGAAACGTGGGTAAAGCCGGGAGAGCTGGCGCCTCTGCATAGACATCCTGATCATGCTGTGTATGTGTTGCAGGGAGGTAAGGCGATGCTTTATTCAAAAGATTTTCCTGGGGCCGAGAAGGGCATGGCAGTAGAGTTTAAAACAGGGGATGGATTAGTAAATGGTCCTATAACGGACTCCGCTCGAAACATCGGTAACACAACCATAAAACTGTTGGAGATTGATGTCCACAGGCCCCGACGCGATTAGATGTTCATCCAAGACGAGCAAGAAGTCTTTGAAGGGTTCTTTCTTTTATTCGGTTTATGTTCATAAACCTTAAAACTTTTCCCACAGTACAACTACCAGGTACCGGCAGGATACATACCATTTTCTACCTCTGGGAATACGTGTTGGCTTGTAGTTTACATGTTTGATGTTCCAGCCCCTCTTTTGGCCAACCGTAAGTACTTATAAAGCTGAAACCCGCTGTGGAAGCGGGCTTCAACGTGCGGCGGAAAAGATTCGAACTTTCACAGCCTTTCGGCCGCTACCACCTCAAAGTAGTGCGTCTACCAGTTTCGCCACCGCCGCAAGGGCTGCAAATTTAATAATAGTGAGAATACTAAAAAACGATTTGCAGAATAATGTTCTGAATCCCGAATTATGAATGAAGGACCGTCAATGGTAAAGAACAATGCCGACAATTATGGAGGCCTATTTTTTTAAAACAACTCTGAATGTAGTTCCTTTACCAGGTTCTGACGACTTTACGAATATTTCTCCTTTGTGATACTGGTCAATAATTCGTTTTGACAGACTAAGTCCCAGGCCCCATCCACGTTTCTTGGTAGTAAAACCCGGGCTGAATACGCGATTTATATTCTGTTTGCTGATCCCCTTGCCCGTATCTGTCACATCAATATTTACAGCATCTTCAGTATTACGGATATCGATCGTTATGGAGCCTCTGCCTTCCATCGCATCGAGTGCATTCTTTAAAAGGTTTTCAATGACCCAGTCAAATAGGGGAGCCGAGATTTTCGCTTTTATTTCTGTTTCACTGTGTGCATTTATAATGAAGTTTACCTTTTCGCCAGCCCGTTTACGTATATATTCTACCATGCTTTCGATCTGTGCGACAATGTTACTTTCTTCCAGTTGTGGCTTGCTGCCGATCTTTCCGAAACGATCTGACACTAACCGCAGGCGGTCAACATCTTTTTCAAGTTCACGAACGATCTTTTCATCTGTTGCTTTTTGTTTTAGCATTTCAACCCAACCTTCAAGCGAGGAAACAGGGGTTCCTAACTGATGTGCTGTCTCTTTAGCCATCCCTGCCCACACCTGGTTTTGTACGGAGCGATAGCGGTTACGGAGTGAAAAAATGGTAACTATGATAAAAAGGCTTACAATAAATAGTTGTACCAAAGGATAGTATTGCACTTCACTCAGCAACGGTGTATGACCATAGTAATATTTATTGTACCGCGTAGAATCCAGCGGATCCTTCCAAATGATGGGATCATTAATCTGCTTTAAGCTTTTAAGTTTTTCCTGTACATAATTTGTTTTAGAAATAACCTTTTGTGAATCGAGATTTTTGTGGTCAATGATGCTGTCTTTTTCATCGGTCCAGATGATGGGAATATCAGCGTTGTCCTGTATTATTTTTAACGGAAGCCTTGTGTCACCAGAATTACCGGGGTTGAGAATTGAGTTGCTTGCTTCTACCCATTCTTCTACCTTTTGTTTTTCTCTTTCTGCGATCTTATTTCCAAGATATTTGGAATAGAAGATTGTCCCTGTTACAATCAGTATTGCCACTAAGGGAAAAAGAATACGCCAGTTAAAGAATTGCCGGTACATAGGCGAAAAATACAAATTACAAATTTCAAGTTCCAAAAAAGCATGAAAATAAGAACAAACGAAGGTGATTTTAATGAATTAATTATAGTTTATTTGTGATTCGCTGCGTGGCTCACGTACTTTGGTTATTCTTATTTTTGAAAAAATTTTTTTCTTTTTGACTCATCAACCAAAAGTTGCTATTGTTATTTTAAACTGGAACGGGAGAAAATATCTTGAGCAGTTTTTGCCATCAGTAACCACTACCTCGTATAGCAATCATGAAATTATTATAGTTGATAACAATTCTTCCGATGATTCTGTCTCCTTTCTTCAAACAAATTATCCTTCACTTCAGGTCATTCACTTATCGAAAAATTATGGTTTTGCAAAAGGGTACAACGAAGGGCTAAAACAAATTCGGGCTGATTATTACATGATCCTGAATTCAGATGTCGAAGTTCATGCTGATTGGATACAGCCGATGGCCGTTTTGCTTCAGTCAGATGGAACGATTGCTGCTTGTCAGCCGAAAGTTCTTTCTTACAGGAACAAGAGACTCTTTGAGTATGCGGGAGCGGCTGGAGGATGGATCGATAAATTCGGGTATCCATTTGCGAAAGGAAGGGTTTTTGACATTTGTGAAGAGGATACGGGCCAATACGATGATGTATCATCCATATTTTGGGTAAGTGGTGCAGCCATGTTCATACGTTCTGATATATTTCATGAGGTAAAGGGTTTTGATGAATATTTTTTTGCCCACCAGGAGGAGATCGACCTTTGCTGGCGTATTCAATTAGCGGGTTATAAACTCAGTAGTTGTCCCCAATCAGTGGTTTATCATTTAGGCGGTGGCACTTTGCCGAGAGGAAACACGAAAAAGACTTATCTAAACTTCAGGAACAACCTGATTATGCTCGCAAAAAATCTTCCGTGGTCCCAAAAATGGTGGAAAATACCTTTCAGGATCTTCCTGGACACCCTTTCATCTACAAAAGGATTGTTGATGGGAGACGGAGGCTATTTTCTCGCCATTCTAAGGGCGCATTTTGCGTTTATGAAATGGGTCGTATTGAAACAAAACAAATCAGTGTTTCCCTCGAGGACGAATAAAAATTTGTCTGGCATTTATCCTCATAATCTTGTTTGGCAACATTTCGTAAAAGGAAAAAAATATTTCAGAGAAGTAGTGAAAAACGGTTTTTAAATTTGTATTCTGAACCATTACTTTTGCACCAAATTATTGTCATGGATTATCAAAGCGAATTTCAGCAGGAATACCAGGAAGAGCTTCAAAAAGTTCACGATCGTGACTTCACGCATAACTGGGTCTCTTCTTCCGCCTTTCTTTTTTATCTCCAGGTGGCCTGTATTCTTGCCATGGTTTTAGGGGGCTGTTATATGCTTTACACAAAGAGATATACGGGTCATCCGGACGTTGCTGTCCCGGAAAATACCTTATACACTCCCAAATACAAATAGACCCTCAAAATTTTTTTTGAGAAAATTGCATTTATTATTTTTGCTGCCCTTTAGTTCTTTGTAGATCGTGCGGAAGTAGCTCATTTGGTAGAGCACAACCTTGCCAAGGTTGGGGTGGCCGGTTCGAGCCCGGTCTTCCGCTCAGCTTCCCCCATGATGGGGGATTTTTTTTGAAAAATTGCCCTGGTGGTGAAACTGGTAGACACGCAGGACTTAAAATCCTGTGGGCCGCAAGGCCTGTGCGGGTTCAACTCCCGCCTGGGGCACACGAATTGATTGTAGTACTATATTATCAATTGTATACGTAAGGACAATCAATGGTGGGCTGTCCAATTAGTTGACCAGTTTCTCAGGCAAACGACTTTACCCTTCTTTCTGTGATTCCTATTTTGAAATTGACAGATTCCCAAGCGTTTTAAATAGCTCTTTTCGGGCATATTTCCTCAACTAATAAACTCGCCTTACTCCACAATATCTTTTATCGTCAATGGACATCGGGCTTGAGTAGTGTGAACTGATTCAAAAGGCTGCAGAAGCCATTGAGGGTCGCGCACTGCCAAATGAGTATTCTGATATGGTAAGAAATAGATATCAATTACAGGTCCCTTTATTCAAGACAAATCCAATTAACCTATTGCGACCGGTTTACTTGCCAACCTATTTCATCCAGCCATGTATATTTCACTACCCGCTTCTCTTCCTACTAAAATCCATTTTCCTCAAAAAGAAATAACGACCGCCAACATCTAAACTCAATTGATATCGTCCAGGCAAATCACCGAATATTCCTGCGCTTGGCGTGATCTTGTCCAGGCCATCAATGTTCTTCATAAGCAAGAAAGGTGCGCTCTGGTGCGAGGTAGGTGGCATCGGGTCTTATCTCTGCAGAAGGCTCATTCATACTACAATTTTGCCTTAACCTGTGCTTCTCTAAAAGAATTCATAGCTGCCATTGCTTGATTGATTAGTTTGTAGTGTGGTGGTGTCTTGTCTATGAAAATTTTTTCATCATCCCTTTCCCTTCGTTCAGGATTTTTTGCTGACGGCGTTTAATCCATAAGAGATATGGGATCGAAACAATTGCATTGATAAGCAGGTACAGGAGTAAAGCCGCAAGCACCAGCTTCTCCGCAGGAAAGTTTGCCTGTGCAAGTGCAAGTGCGATTCCAGGGTGACGTGAGGCAGTGGAAATGGCTAGTGAAGTACGATTCACTGGTACGGGTCCACCAAGTAAATGGCCAATCGCTAAACCGATCAAAACAAAAGCCACGAATGCCAATCCGGTACCATTGCCAACGAGTGACCACATAGCAGGCGCCGCCTTAATCCAGACGGCGATTATAAATATGATTATTCCAATACCCGAGATTAGTGCAATCGGTTTCGACAAACGTTCAGCTAAAGTGGGCGCGAGCTTGTGCACGACGACACCGACAATAATTGGGATGAGAACCGATATCAGGACCACCCTGGCAACTGGCCACATGGACATGTGCAGATCTACATCGCGAAGCAGTCCAATGACCTTCATTGCTAGCGGAACGAAGATGATTGCCAGTGAACCAATTGCCATATGCAACCCAATCACGTACGATTCTGCGCCTCCGGATTTCACCATTTTAGCTGGAACAGGGGGAGGAATGGGAGCAACCGACAACGCGACGAGCGCAATTTTCACTGCGGGGTTGAAATTAAATATAGTAATGAGCGTGATTGCAAACACGGGCATCAGCACGTTCATGGCGAGTAGCGCCCGAAAGAGTTCACCGGGTCTGCGAAACAAATAAGTTGCGTCCTGCACACTGGCTTTTAGCCCGATCGAGAATAGGTTTAGCAATGCGCTCGCTGCCAACCCGATTATAATTAGTTTTTGTAAATCCATGGCTGCTACATTTAATTGATCGTTTTCGCTTTCGCCGCGTATTACTTCCATTTTTACCTGTGATCGCCCAACAGGTTCCGCTAAGGAAATAAATTCTTAATCTTCCTGAAAAAAATTTTGGGATAATAATATTTGTAAACAATTCCATAAAATTAAGACAGCATCAGTTTACTTGACTAATCATTGAAGGGTTCGCAACAATTTGCAACGATTCGTCAAAACGCTTAGCGAAGTTGTCCCCCCTTTTGTACCTCAAATTATAACTGTTTAATAATCAGTCCGACTTACTTTTTGTATTGGAATTTTGATCCGAATGGGTCAACGGCTCGATCAAAGAGAACGCCTCGTTTATTTTATTGCGAACTACAATCTAAGAAAGTACCCCTTGTATGGATTGAATCTACCTGCGATAAAGATCACCATGGGAAACTAGTAACAGGACTAATATACCAACCAGTAACACCGCAATGGCAACGACTGGTTCGATAAAAATCAATATCAACACTAAGAGCCCAAGCAAAATATAGAGTAGCGTTCTGTCCGACGTAGGTGCTGGTTTTTTTGAAAACAGTGATTTGAAGTTATTAATCTTACTGCGAAGAACGTCCTTTAAGTAAGTGAAGGCTAATTGCCGTTTCAGCTTTCTCAACTTTTTTTTGCTTTTTTGAGCCGCATACATGGCTAACAAAATGACTATTAAATCTGCTGCGGAATTTGACAGACTGGAATTATTAAAATTACCTGGCGAATCGCCTTGCGGGTGGACAGCGGTTGAGCTATATGCCATAACCTGGTTTTTAGGGTTAGGATAAAGAATGGGTAAAGTAAATCAAAATAACAGATAAATGCAAACGATGAAATTAATAATTAGGGAGCAAACACCACTATTATGTCGTGATGAGTAACTGAATTAAAGCTCACATTATTTTTTTTGGAACATATTTTTTGGAGATAGCTTCAGCAATTAGCCGTGCGAGTCCAACCCCGATCCTTCGTGGCCGTCTGCGCAAATAGCGATCGTTAGGTCGCCTTTAAATTGTTCTTTCTTGTTTACGCAATCTATTCCGACAGGCTCGGCCGCATTTTTTACAGGCACAACAGAAATATTTAGCAGAATTGAACAACATGCCCATTGGAAGTCGCAGTTGAACATTCATCACCTATTTGGGTTAATCGCGAAAGGAGCGAAAGCCCTCTCTTGGAGTTTGGCATACAAAGCGAGCTTGTGCTGGGCGGATGGGTGGTTTTCTTCACCAGGTTGAAGTTCGTCAACCTGGATTGCACTCAGTGCAATATCGAATACGGACGCGCTGCCGGGATTCCCGGAAGTGCAGGTTAACTCCGCTATGCCGCCGTCGAACCTTACACCGATGTTTAGAGCGATGATGTCCGAAGTGAGCCCATAGCCCCATAGATTCAGTTTGATCTTGTCTTCAACTGAACCCGCTTTCAGTTTACATTCTATCGCTTGATTAAGGTCGATGATCCCGTTTAACTTAGTTGGAGCTACGGAGCCCTCACCAATTATAATATAATTGCCCGGAGGCAGCGCCAGTCGACCTATTACCTGGTCCACATTGTCAATGGTTTGCCTGTTCGACGATTTATAGTAAAATGCTTTGCTCATAACTTTAGGATTGAAGACTCAGCCAATGATCCCTAATTATTTTAAATTTAATTACGGGTGAAGCTGTCGTCACCTTATTTAGTCGGCGTTTTTGCGAAAACAGAAACGGGAGACCAGAGAATTACGGCTTTAATGCAGGTACAACAGGCAATGTTCGCGCCGAATTGCAGAACATAATTCTAATAGATATCCCGGCAGTTTTACTTCGATACTACTAGGAGATTTCCTTTCACATTGAGGACAAAACCGGTGGATACCCTTACAAACTTGGAAAATTTATTAGGAAAATGAAATCATCAGTTCATTCGTCAGATCCTCCTGTGATACTCCTTTCTTTACAGTTCTTTTGACGACCAAGCCAAACTTTGAACCGATGGATTCTTATTTCCAATCTGCACTTAGACGTATTGCATTTGACGAATCTTAATGCGATTGTTAATAAATTGATGAACAATCAATTTATTATTAAGGCGCCTTTTTTAATCCTTCGGAATTTACGGAAAAAGGGCTCCTGTTATTAGCGATCTCGCACAATAATTTACTTAGTAAGTTTCCATCCGGCTCTTAATTCGGATTTAATTTTCTTCATTCACAACAGGTTAGCGCCTGATATATCGATCGGCAGCGTAGGTTGCTGCGGTTGGAATATAGTGTTGGCTTTTAACAATAAAAATATCGTATTAGTTTTCGGGTCCAATCAGTAATGTCCAATGTCATTTTGTATGAAAAACAAGATCACAGTTATCATTGTTTTTTTCTTTATTTCCATTTCTTGCTTTTCGCAGCGCATCACCCCGTCAGTCATTAATGTTTCCGGTGGCGTTTCACAACAAGGATACTATCAGTTTGAATGGAGTGTTGGAGAAATGTCTCTTGTGAACCAAATGGAATCGAAGCCTAACCTGTTTGTCGTAACAAATGGATTTCTTCAACCTTATATCTTAAACCCGGGAGTTAACAATTCAAATAATCAATTCGGATCAGAAGAGTTGAAGGTGTTTCCCACGCCCGCCTCAACCTATGTCGAAATAGATCTTTTTACGAAACAGCAGGGACGGTTGAAAATCAGTTTCTACAATGACATGGGACAAAAAGTTTACTCAACAGAATTACAAAGCTTCGGAGTCGACCTCATACAAAGGATACCCGTAAATCGTTTCGCTCAAGGAACATATTTGTTGCATGTCGAGCTGGACGCAGATCCAAATTTTGTTTCAAAGAAGGGCGTTTATAAAATTATCAAAATCCACTAAAGAATAACGAACCAAAATGTTACAGCAATGAAAAACCACTTATTATTCTTGCTCATTCTTTTTTCTTCCATTGCTTATGGCCAGGTGCCATACCAGATCAATTACCAGGGAATCGCACGTAACTCTGTTGGGAATGTATTGCCTAATAAAAGTATTTCCGTTCGCTTGTCAATACACGACGGAAGCAATACGGGTTTAATCGTTTACCAGGAATTGCGGCACATCACGACCAGCAATTTTGGATTGTTCAACATTGCCATTGGAAGTTCCGGTGCAGCTACGGTAACGGGAACGATTGCTACCGTCAACTGGGGCTCAGGCGCAAAATTTTTACAAGTAGAAATAGACCCCGCCGGAGGATCAAGCTTTATCGATCTTGGCGCTGCACAATTATTATCAGTTCCGTACGCTTTATTTTCGGGGAATGCCATAAACTCAAGTCCCAGTGGAGCAGCCAGCGGTGACTTGTCAGGTAATTATCCCAATCCGTCCATAGCTGATGGCGCAGTAACGGCAAATAAACTGGGTGACAACTCTGTAACAACGACGAAAATTAATGATGGTTCTGTAACATCAGCGAAACTTGCCGCCGGTGTGATTCCAACTTCACTACCACCAAGTGGAGTCGCAGGCGGAGATCTCTCAGGAACATATCCCAATCCGACCATCGGAGTCGATGCAATCACGACAACCAAAATCCTAGATGGATCGGTCACTTCATTAAAGCTTGCTGCAGGAGTTATCCCAACCACATTGCCTCCTAATGGAATAGCGGGCGGTGATTTGTCAGGTAGTTACCCAAATCCAACTATTGGAAATAATGCTATAACAACGGTTAAAATCCTAAACGGTTCCGTCACCTTGGCAAAACTTGCTCCGGGTGTAATCCCGGCTTCATTGCCGCCAAGCGGAACAGCAGGTGGTGATCTTTCTGGCACGTATCCGAATCCATTGGTGAATAAATTGCTGGGTGTTTCAATAAATGGCACCGCTCCTGTAAGTGGCCAGGTCTTAAAATTCAATGGCACGCAATGGGCGGCTGGAACAGACAATGCTATTCCAAGCGGCGCAGCCGGTGGTGACCTGTCGGGAAGTTATCCTAATCCAACAATTGCGAACAGCGCAATTACTACGATTAAGATTCTGAATGGTTCTGTCACTGCCGCAAAACTTGCTGCAGGTGTTATTCCAACATCCTTGCCTCCAAACGGAGCAGCCGGCGGAGATCTTTCCGGTGCCTATCCTAATCCAACCGTTGCAGCCAATGCGATTACAACAACCAAACTTGCCGACAATACAGTCACGACGTCAAAAATCGTGAACGCTTCAGTCACTGCTGCAAAATTGGCGGCCGGTGTGATACCTATTTCATTGCCACCAAATGGAGCGGCTGGTGGCGACCTTAGTGGAACATATCCCAATCCGACCATTGGAGTGGATGCGATCACAACTACGAAAATTTTAGATGGATCGGTTACGGCGGCAAAACTCGCCGTCGGTACTATTCCAACTTCATTGCCACCCATTGGAACTGCGGGCGGTGATCTTAACGGAACATATCCCAATCCGACCATTGGAATTAATGCAATCACAACAAGCAAAATCTTAGATGGTTCTGTTACCCTGGCAAAGCTTGCCGCAGGAGTTATACCGACGTCATTACCACCAGTTGGCGCGGCAGGCGGCGATCTGGCAGGCACATACCCGAATCCAACGGTTAATCAAATACAGGGAGTCTCAGTAAACAATGCAGCTCCTGCGATAGGGCAGGTGTTGAAGTTTGATGGCGCACAGTGGTCGCCGGGGATTGATATCTCCGGCAGCGGCGGTCCGGGCGGTTCTGCAGGTGGGGATCTGTCTGGAACTTATCCGGATCCCAACATTGCTGCTGGGGCCGTTACAACTTCGAAAATCGCAAATGGTTCTATCGTCACTCCGAAAATTGTTGACGGTGCCGTTACGGCCGCCAAACTAGCGGCAGGCGTGATTCCAACTTCGCTGCCTCCAAACGGACCAGCAGGCGGCGATCTTTCGGGAACTTATCCTAATCCAACGGTTTCAGCGAACGCTATTACAACGACCAAACTTGCTGACAACACTGTAACGACTTCAAAAATTGTCGACGCTTCAGTCACGGCCGCAAAACTATCAGCAGGTGTGATCCCTACGTCATTGCCACCAAATGGAACAGCAGGCGGTGACCTTGCAGGTACCTATCCGAACCCAACGGTTAATCAAATACAAGGAATCTCGGTAAACAATGGAGTTCCCGCGATTGGGCAGGTGTTGAAGTTTGATGGAACACAATGGGCACCGGGAACCGATGTATCAGGAAGCGGAAGTCCCAGCGGTTCCGCAGGGGGTGACCTAAGCGGAACGTATCCCAATCCGACCATTGGAATCAATGCGATCACAACCAGCAAAATCTTAGATGGCTCCGTTACTCTGGCAAAGCTTGCTGCGGGAGTCATTCCGACTTCATTGCCTCCCAGTGGAAGCGCAGGTGGTGATCTTAGCGGAACATATCCGAATCCGACCATTGGAGCCGACGCGATTACAACTACGAAAATTTTAGATGGCTCGGTTACACCAGCAAAAC
>Ga0207674_10008601_pt1 | contig 11767 bp, 10 predicted proteins | sample KBSCornC72_FD_184303 | JGI IMG/M metagenome (GOLD analysis project Ga0207674, IMG submission 184303) | Corn rhizosphere microbial communities from Kellogg Biological Station, Michigan, USA - KBS Corn C7-2 (SPAdes) (version 2) | ecosystem: Host-associated > Plants > Roots > Rhizosphere > Soil ... | reverse complement strand
CGCCAGCCCGATCCGATCCGGATGACCTGCACTTCGCGGATAGGGGGCGGAGGCGGGGCGGCGTCGGGCGCGGGGAACTGCGCCTCGATGCGACGGACCAGATCGGGCAAGCGGGCGATGGTGCGCAGGTCGTCGACGATGCGGTCGGCCAGCCAGGCTTCGGGGCCGAGTTCGGAGCGCAGCCATTCCTTCACGAAGGGGCCCGACGTCTCCCACATGTTGAGATCGGGATCGAGGCCGGTGGCGACGCCCTCGACCATCACCATCGTCTTCTGGAGCAGCAGCAGATGCGGCTGGGTCTGCATGTCGAAATCGCGGGTGATCGCGAACAGGCCGTCGAGCATCTGGCCGATCGAGATGTCCTTGGCCGGCAGGCCACGGATCGGCTCGCCCACGGCGCGCAAGGCAGTGGTGAACTCGCCCAGATTATGGTGGGGCGGCACATAGCCCGCCTCGAAATGGATTTCGGCGACGCGCTTGTAGTTGCCGGTGATCAGCCCGTGCAGGATCTCGGCCAGCCAGACGCGGGCGCGCCGGTCGATCCGGCCCATGATGCCGAAGTCGATGGCGGCGATCCGCCCGTCGGCCAGCGCGAACAGATTGCCCTGATGGAGATCGGCGTGGAAGAAGCCGTCCGCGATCGCCTGCCGCAGGAAGGCCTGGACGAGCAGCGCGCTCAATGCCTTGCCGTCATGGCCCGCCGCCGCCAGCCCCGCACGATCGGCCAGCTTGACGCCGTCGATCCACTCCATGGTCATCACACGCCGGGCGGTGCGGCTCCAGTCGATCGCCGGGACCACGAAGCCGGGCACGGCCGACATGTTTTCGGCCAGTTCCGAGGCGGAGGCGGCCTCGCGGCGCAGATCCAGTTCGCGCGCGGTCCATTGGCGGAAGGTCGCGATGACGAGCTGCGGGCGCAGCCGCGCGAACTCACCGCCGATCGTCTCGGCATGCGCGGCCGCCCATTCATAGGTCTCGATCGCTCGGGCGAAATCCTCCTCGACGCCCGGGCGCAGCACCTTCACTGCGACGGTGCGCCCGTCCGGCGTGACCGCGCGGTGGACCTGCGCGATGGAGGCCGCGCCGACCGGCTCTTCCTCGATCGACGCGAAGATCTCGCCGATCGGCCGTTCGAGGCTCGCCTCGATCGCGGCGCGGATCGCGGCGAAGGGGGCGGGGGGCAGCGCGTCCTGCAGGCGGAACAGTTCGGCGGCGGCCTGCTCGCCGACCAGATCGGGGCGGGTAGCGAGCGCCTGGCCGAGCTTGATCGCGGCGGGGCCGAGCGCCTCGAAAGCGTCGGCATAAGCGGGCTGCGCCGGCACGCGTGCGCCGAAGCGGGCGATCCGGATCAGCCGTTTGACCATGGGCGGCGTCAGCGCATCGCGCTCGATGCCGCGCAGGGCGCCGTGCTTCGCGAGCGTGCGGCCCCAGCGGAGCAGCCGCGCTATATGGACGATGCTGGAGGTCAAATCTTCCAGCCGCTGTGGATGGCGACGAGCCCGCCGAGCATGGGCTCGACTCGGGTCTGGACGAAGCCCGCTGCGGCGATCTCGGCGCGGAACGCCTCCATCGGCGGGAAGCGGCGGATCGATTCGATCAGATAGCGGTAGCTCTCCTCGTCGCCGGCCAGGAGCTTGCCGAGCTTCGGCACCAGCCGGTGCGAATAGGCGTCATAGGCTTCCTTGAAGCCCGGCCAGAGCGTGGTGGAGAATTCGAGGCAGAAGAAGCGCCCGCCGCGCCGGAGCACGCGATGCGCCTCCGCAAGCGCCTGCTGGCGATGGGTGACGTTCCTTATGCCGAAGGCGATGGTATAGGCGTCGAAGCTGCGATTGGCGAAGCTCAGCGTCTCGGCGTTCTGCTCGGACCAGCAAAGCCCCTCGATCCGTTTCTTCGCGGCTCGTTCCTTGCCGACCTCGAGCATCGCGGGGTTGATGTCCGACACCGTCACCTGGGCGCCCGATCGGGCGAGGCGGAAGGCGATGTCGCCGGTGCCGCCCGCCATGTCGAGGATGGCCTCGCCCGCGCGCGGCTTTACGAGGCGCACGAAGCGGTCTTTCCACAGCCGGTGCAGCCCGCCCGACATCGCGTCGTTCATCAGGTCGTAGCGGCTCGCCACGTTGCGGAAGACCTCGCCCACCCTGGCGGTCTTCTCCTCGGGGGAGACGTCGGTGTAGCCGAAGGAAACGCTGTCGCTCATGCGCGCCGCTCTAGCGGGAGGGTGTGCAGTCCGCAAACCCTCTCGCGCCATCCCGGCGAAAGCCGGGTCTCATGCGACAGGATGGTGACGGTGTCGCAAGCCCGTCCCGGGCTTCCAGCTTTTGCTGGAATGACGGAAGGGGAGCCGGTTATAGGCCGTCCATGCCCGAGCTTCCCGAAGTCGAAACTACGGTCCGTGGCCTGGAGCCGCCGCTGCTTGGCCGGCGGCTGACCCGTGTCGAGCCGCGGCGCGCCGATCTGCGCCGCCCGTTCCCGGCCGATCTGCGCCAGCGCCTGACCGGCGCGACCGTCACCCGGCTGAGCCGGCGCGCCAAATATGGGCTGATCGAGACCGATCGCGACGACGTCATGATCTTCCATCTCGGCATGTCGGGACGCTGGCGCATCGATCCCACGGCGCTCGGCCCGCACGATCATCTGATTCTGGAGACCGACCAGGGGCGCACGCTGGCGCTATGCGATCCGCGCCGCTTCGGGTCGATCGACCTGATCCGCGCCGACGAATTGGCCGATTTCGGGCCGTTCAGGGCGCTGGGCCCCGAGCCGCTGGGCCCCGATCTCACCGGCGCCTATCTCGCTAGGGCGCTCGACGGCCGGACCGCGCCGATCAAGGCGATGCTGCTCGACCAGCGGATCGTCGCCGGTCTCGGCAACATCTATGTCTGCGAGGCGCTGCACCTGGCTGGCATCGCGCCGACCACGCCGGCGGGACGGATCGCCCGGAAGCGGCTGGACAGGCTCGTCGAATCGATCCGCGCGGTGCTGGGCGCGGCGATCGAGGCCGGCGGATCGACGTTGCGTGACTATGCGCGCCCCGACGGCGAACTTGGCTATTTCGCCAAGCAATGGCTGGTCTATGGCCGTGAGGGCGAGCCGTGCCACTGCGGGGCGCCGGTGATGCGGCGGGTCGATGGCGGGCGCTCGACCTTCTACTGCGCGAAGTGCCAGAAATAGGGCGCTTTCGAGGTTGACCACATAGGCTCCGCTGTGTATTGGGCCGGCCTTCCCGGTGCGGGCTAGCCCCTCACCGTTCCGTCATTTTAGCTAGGGTTACAACGAGCATGGCGAATACGCCGCAGGCAAAGAAGCGCATCCGTCGCAACGACCGTCGCGCCGAGATCAACGGTGCCCGGGTCAGCCGGATCCGCACCTTCGTGAAGAAGGTCGAGGCTGCGCTCGCCGCCGGCGACAAGAGCGCCGCCAGCGCGGCGCTCGCCGCCGCTCAGCCGGAAATGTATCGCGGTGTCGCCAAGGGCGTGCTCCACAAGAACACCGTCGCCCGCAAGTTCTCGCGTCTGACGAAGCGGATCTCCGCGCTCGGCTGATCCTGTCCATAATGGTTTTAAAAAGCCCGTCGGCAGCAGTGCCGACGGGCTTTTTGTCATGCCCGCGTCATCGATCCGTAACTGTCGGAATTAACTTGATTCGTTGTCAACAGACCGATCAAAACATTGAAAAATAAAAGAAAATTATTTTTTCCTGTGAGACGCCCGGCTTATCGAGTGTCAAGCCCATATTGCGGCTCGATGACGAATTGATGGTCTTGAATCGCCTCGCGGCTTCTTCTTAGAGTGCGATGCACGGGCCGAGCGCGATTCTGTCGCATCGGTATCCAGCAAGTTTTGAAGCGGGCGTTCCGGGAGCGGTGGTTTCCGGCAGGGGGAGGGCTTTGCCCTTCAGACGAGCTTTTTTGCGGGAGCGGATGCGGTCCGCTCGGGAAGGATGCGGCGTGTCTGAACAATTGGGTGGGATGGGAAGCAACAGCGATGTGGCTGCCAATGGCGGCATCGATGTGGCCCTGGCCCACGCCTGGGAGACGATCCGCGCCGGCCTGCGCCGGAGCATCGGCGTGCGCACCTTCGATGGCTGGCTGAAGCCGCTCACCTTGGGCGATTGCGATCTCGGCGCCGGCACGCTCAAGCTCGTCGCGCCGAGCGAGTTCATGGCGAACTGGGCCACCACGCATTTCGTCGATCATCTTCTTCAGGGTTGGCGCGCGTTGCTGCCGCAGATCCGCCACGTCTCGATCGTGCCCGCGAGCGCGGCCGAGCGGTCGGCGATGTTCGCCGCCGCCGACGCGGTGGAGGAAGCGGCTCCGGCGGCTGCCGCTCCCGCCGCGATCGAGAGCGGGCCGCGCTGCGGCACCCCGCTCGAACCGCGCTACACCTTCGACAGCTTCGTGGTCGGCAAGGCGAACGAGGTCGCCTACAACGCCGCCCGCACTCTGGCGGAGGGCGGCAAACTGGTGTTCAATCCGCTGTTCCTTCACGGCGGCACCGGCCTCGGCAAGACCCATCTGATGCATGCCATAGGCCATGAATATCTGGCCAACCATCCGGGCGCCAAGGTCGTCTACATGTCGGCCGAGAAGTTCATGTTCGAGTTCGTCTCGGCGATGCGCGCGAAGGACACGTTCAGCTTCAAGCAGAAGCTGCGCGCCGCCGACGTGCTGATGATCGACGACGTCCAGTTCATCGCCGGCAAGGAATCGACCCAGGAAGAATTCTTCCACACGATGAACGAGTTGATCTCGGCCGGCCGTCGGCTCGTCATCAGCGCGGATCGCAGCCCCCAGGATCTCGACGGGATCGAAAGCCGTATCCTCTCCCGGCTCAGCTGGGGCCTGGTCGCGGACGTCAATCCGGCCGATTTCGAGCTGCGCCTGAACATTCTGACCCGCAAGCTGCAGGCTATGCCGCAGGCGAAGGTGCCGCAGGACGTGGTGATGTTCCTCGCCCGCCGGATCAGCGCCAATGTCCGCGAGCTGGAAGGCGCGCTCAACCGGGTCGTGGCCTATGCCGCGCTCTCGGGCAAGCCGGTCGACATCGATTTCACCCAGGCGACCCTGGCCGACATCCTGCGCGCCAACCAGCGCCGCGTGACCATCGACGAGATCCAGCGCAAGGTTTCCGACCATTACCGCATCCGCCAGGCAGAGATGTCGAGCGCGCGCCGCGCCCGTGAGGTCGCGCGGCCCCGCCAGGTGGCGATGTATCTCGCCAAGCAGCTGACCCCGCGCTCCCTGCCCGAGATCGGTCGTCGCTTCGGGGGACGCGATCACACCACGGTGATCCACGCGGTCAAGCAGATCGAGAAGCTGCGCCAGACAGACGCCGAGCTCGACGCCGACGTCCGCCTGCTGATCCGCCAGCTGGAAGGCTGACCACGACCATGCCTGCACGGGCGTGACGAATATGGGCGGGCCGGGGTTTCTCCCCGGCACGATCCGCCGTACATGACCACCATGTCGGCCCCGCTCTACAACGCCCATATCCTCCGTCTTGCGACTAGCATCCCGCATCAGGATCGCCTTGCCGATCCGCAGGCGACCGTTTCGAAGCGCTCGCCCGTCTGCGGGAGCCGGGTGACCGTCGACGTCGTCATGGACGCCGACGGACGGGTCGCGGCTTTGGGGCAGGAGGTACGCGCCTGCGCGCTGGGCCAGGCCGCCGCCGCGCTGATGGGCGAGCATGCGATCGGCCGCTCCGCCGCCGAGCTCGACGCCGCTCGGGCGGCGCTCACCGCCTTCCTCGCCGGCGAGCGCGACGATCCGGGCGACTGGCCGGGGCTCGATATCTTCGCGCCGGCGCGGCCGCATGCCGCCCGCCATCCATCTATCCGGCTGGCGTTCGAGGCGGTGGCCGAGGCGGCCGCCCAGGCACAGGCACAGGCGCGAGCTGGGGCGGGGCCCCGGGCGGCGCGATGAACGAAGCGTCGGACGCGCTGCTGCTGCGCGATGGAGTGGTGCTGCTCGGCGCCGCGATCGTCTTCGTGCTCATCTTCCGCCGGCTCGGCCTGGGCGCGACGCTGGGCTATCTCGTGGCCGGCGCGCTGATCGGCCCGCAGGGGCTGCACCTGATCGGCGATGCCGAATCGAAGCTCGGCATCGCCGAGCTCGGCATCGTTCTGCTGCTGTTCCTGGTCGGGCTGGAGCTCAATCCCAATCGGCTGTGGCGGCTGCGGCGGGACATCTTCGGTCTCGGTCTGGTCCAGGTCGTTGCCTGCGGCGCGGCGTTGAGCGGCGTCATCTATCTGGTCACCGCCTTCAGCGGAGCTGCGGCGATCGCCCTCGGCCTGCCGTTGGCGCTGTCCTCCACCGCACAGGTATTGCCGATGCTGCGGTCGGCGGGGCGGCTCAACACGCCGGCCGGCGAACGCGCCTTTTCCGTGCTCCTGTTCCAGGATCTTTCGCTGATCCCGCTCATCACCATTGTCGCCACCCTGTCGCGCACGCCGCCCGCGCCCGGCACGCCGCCGGGCTGGCTGCTCGCGGTCTATACGGTGGCCGCCGTCGTCGGGCTTGTGCTGGCCGGGCGATATATCCTCGGCCCGCTGTTCCGCCTGATCGGCAATCTGGGCGAGCGCGAGCTGTTCGTGGCCGCCGGGCTGTTCACGGTGCTGGCCAGCGCGGCGATCATGGAGGCGCTGCACCTGTCGACGGCGCTGGGCGCATTCGTGGCCGGCGTGATGCTGGCCGATTCGCCCTACCGGCACGAGCTGGAGGCCGATGTCGAGCCGTTCCGCACGATCCTGCTCGGCCTGTTCTTCATCGCGGTCGGCATGGTGCTCGATCTGCATGTCATTGCCGAGCGGCCGGTATTCGTGATCGCGATGGCGCTGGCGGTGGTCGCAACCAAGGCGGTCGTGATGTTCGGCATCGCCAGGTTGTTCGGCGCGTCGAATCGTGGCGCGCTGGGCTTCGGCCTGTTGCTGAGCCAGGGTGGCGAGTTCGCCTTCGTGCTGTTCGCCCAGGCGAGCGCGGCGATGCTGATCCGGCCGGAGGCCGCCAGCCTGTTCGGCGCGATCGTCACCCTGTCGATGGCCACCACGCCGTTGCTGATGATGGTGTCGAGGCGCTTCGTCGTCCCGCCAGCGAGGCAGGAGGAACGGCCGGGCCCGGATGGATCGCGCGCGCCCGCGGCGATAATCGTCGGCTACGGCCGGTTCGGGCAGACCGTGTCGCAGATGCTGCTCGCCGCCGGCATAAAGGTCAGCCTGATCGAGACCGATGTCGAGACGATCGACATCGGCCGCAATTTCGATCTCGAGGTGCTCTACGGCGACGGCACGCGCGTGGATCTGCTGCGTCAGGCAGGGGCGGAAGAGGCGCGGGCGATCATCTTCTGCGTCGATGGCGATGGTCTCCGCAAGGAGCAGCTCCAGCCGGTGCTGAACGCCTTTCCCAATGCCGCCGTGCTGGTGCGGGCCTTCGACCGGCGGCACATGATGGTGCTGGCCGGGCTCGACATCGCCGGCGCGGTGCGCGAGCTGTTCGAGTCGGCGGTGGTGCTGGGTCGCGAGGCGCTGGAGGCGCTCGGCATCGGCGAGGGTGACGTCGAGCGGATCGAGACCGAATATCGCCGCCGCGACGGCATGCGGCTGGAAGCGCAGATCGAAACCGGCGATCTGACCGTGAAGCGCGAGATGATGTTCAACCATGAGCGCAGCCTCGATCTGCGCCGCGACCACGCCGATGAAGATGGCGATGACAGGGAGACGGGCGATGGCGCGCGCTAGGACAGCACGGTCTTCGGGGGGCGATCCGCTCGCGGCGCTGCTCGCCCTGTCGGGTGCGATCGCGGTGATCGCCGGGGCCTATGGCGCGCATGGGGCAGGGGGCAAGGCCGCCGAATGGCTGACGACCGGCGCGCATTACCAGATAATCCACGCCGTGGCGGGGATCGTCCTGCTGACGAAGGGCAGGGGGCCGGCCGCGCTGCTGCTGTTCGGCGCGGCGATCTTTGCCGGCACGCTCTACGCGATGGCGCTGGGCGGGCCGAAATGGCTGGGGGCGGTCACGCCGCTTGGCGGCCTCGCGATGATCCTGGGCTGGATGTGGGCGGCGCTGCTCTACCTGCGCGGGCGATAGAGGTCAGGCTTCCGGCGCCGTCTGCTTCTCCAGCTGCGCGGGCTTGACCGGCTTCGTCGCGGACACCGGTTCGGCGGCGGCGGCGGCAACCAGCGTGTCGAGCGACGATCCATCCAGCCCGAGCTCCTTCATCAGCCCATCGAGCATCGGCGCCTGCGCACGATAGCGCAGCGCGGCCGACACCGCCGACTGGGCGAGATTGGCGTCTCCGCCCTGGGACAGCGTCTCGCCGCCGCCCGCGCCGCCGGTGAGGCCGTTGACCTGCACGATCTTGATCGAATCGATCGCCTCCATCGGCTTGGCGGCCTCGCGGATGATTTCAGGCAGCACCTTGAGCAGTTCGAGCTTCGCCTGGAGCGAGATATTCTCCGAAGACAGGAGATTGGCGGCTTCATTGACCGCGCGCTGGCCTGCCGCTTCGACCTCGAAGCGCACGCGCGCCGCCTCTGCGCGCAGCTTCTCCGCCTCGGCTTCGCCCTTGGCGGACGCGCGTAGGGCCTCGGCGCGATCGGCGGCCGCCTGCTTTTCCGCCTCGGCCTCCACCTTGACGCCCAGCGCCTGACGCTCGGCTTCCTTGGCCGCCTGGATCAACTCGATCCGCTTGGCGCGTTCGGCTACCTCGGTCTCGCGCGCGGTGGTCACCTGTTCCTCGGCGGCGACCGCCTCGGCACGGGCTTTGTCGGCTTCCGCCTTGGCCTGGCTTTCCTCCCGGCTCTTGTTCTGCACCGCGATCTGCTGTTCCTGCCGCGCGATCTCCAGCGATTGCTGCTGCGCGATCTTCGCCTCCTGCACCGCGCGATCGGCCTCGATCTGGGCGGCATCGGTCAACTGCTTGGCGGCGATCCGCGCTTGTTCGGCTTCGCGTTGGCGCTCGGCTTGCTGGCGGGCGACCTCGGACGACTGCTCGGCGCGGCGCATCTCGATCTCGCGCTCCTGCTCGAGCCGTGCGAACTCGCTGTCGCGCGCGATCAGGAAGGACTGGCGCTGCGCCTCCAGATTCTTCGCCTCGATCTGGACACGGGTATCCTGCTCGATGTCGTTGCGCGCTTTCTTGCGCAGCTGGATCTGCTCGGTGAGCTTGGTCAGGCCTTCGGCATCGAAGGCGTTGTTGGCGTTGAAATGCTCGATCGAGGTCTGGTCGAGCCCGGTGAGCGAGACCGATTCCAGTTCCAGGCCGTTCATCGCCAAGTCGGCCGAGGAGACCTGCTGCACCTTCTGCACAAAATCCGAGCGCTGCTCGTGCAACTGATTCATCGTCATCCCGGCCGCGACCGAGCGGAGCGCGTCGACGAACTTGCCTTCGACCAGCTCCTTCAGATTCTCCGAATGCATCGTGCGCATGCCCAGGGTCTGCGCCGCCATCGCGATCGCCTCCCGATCGGGGCGGACGCGTACGTAGAATTCGGCCTTCACGTCGATGCGCAGCCTATCGAGGGTGATGAGCGCATCGGCATTTTTGCGTTCGACCGCGAGGCGCACCGTGTTCATGTTCACCGGCATCGTCTCGTGAAACACCGGAAGCACCAGCGCGCCGCCGTTCATCACCACCTTCTCGCCGCCGAAGCCGGTGCGGACGAAGGCGATCTCCTTCGACGCGCGGCGATAGAGCCGGGCGAGGATCACGCCGAGGATCATCAACGCTACGACGGCGACCGCCGGCGCCAGCACGTAGATGCTGTTCACCGATTCAAGGAAGCCGCCGGTAGGAACGGTCGCTGGTAGATTGCTCATCGGTCGATCCAGTTCGAAAAGGGAGGGCGATCGCCGCTGATCGCGCGGAAAACATGGCCTTCGCGGCGGACGAGCAATATCTCGTCGCCCTCCGCGAAGCTGACGCCGGGCAGGTCGGGCTCGGCCATCACATAATGGACCTGTCCATGGAAATCGCGGACCTTTGCCTGGGCCGGCGAGCCCTGCGCGGCCCGACCGACGACAATCTCGGCATGAAGACCGACGAGCTGATCGATCCCGATCGCCGTGGTCTCATCGCGCGGGATGATCCGGCCGAGCAGCCGTGCGAGCAGCCCGGTCGCCGGCAGCGCCGCTGCGCCTGCGGCGGGGATCGCGATCCAGCCGGGAAGCAGCGCGCCCGTCAGGTTCAGCGCGGCCTGCTGGCCGAGGAGCCCGATCAGCCCGAAGCCGGCGAGGAAGACGACGATCAGCATCAGCAGGGGCAATTGGCCGACGCCAAGCCAGCTCAGCCAATCGCCGTCGCCATCGAGATCGATGTCATGACCCAGCGTGCTGGTGCCGAGCCCGACCGCCTCGACGAGGCCGATCAGCAGCATGATCGCCAGCGCGATGACGAAGACCAGATTTTCGTCCGCTCCGAGAAAGCTAAGCACCGAATCTTCCCCCCGTCGGCCGTAGCGTAGCGGAGCGGGGTTTCACGTCAAATCGCGGAAAAGATCGGATTTGGAGCCGAACCCCTCAGTTCCGCTCCGCGTCCAGGAACCGTTCCACCGTCGCCAGATCGACGTTCCGGTCGAGGAAGCTCTGACCGATGCCGCGCGCCAGCAGGAAAGGAAGGCGACCGCCCTCCATCTTCTTGTCGTGAAGCATGTGGCCGACCAGCTTCGCGCCGGGCGCATCGATTCCGGCCTGTCGCAGGCTGGCGGGCAGGCCGGCTGCGGCGATATGCGCGGTCACCCGCTCCGCGTCCACCGGCGGGCACAACCCCTGCGCGGCCGAGAAGCGGAAGGCGAGCGCCATGCCGGTCGCCACCGCTTCGCCGTGGAGCAGCCGGTCGGAAAAGCCGGTCTCGGCCTCCAGCGCATGGCCGAAGGTATGGCCGAGATTGAGCAATGCGCGCCGGCCGCTGGTCTCGCGCTCGTCTTCGCCGACGATCCGCGCCTTCGCGGCCACGCTCGTCGTGATCGCATGGGTGCGCGCGTCGGCGTCGCCGGCCAGCAGCCGCGCCACGTTCGCCTCGCACCATGCGAAGAAGGCGGGATCGTCGATCAATCCATATTTGACGACCTCGGCATAGCCTGCGCGCAGCTCGCGCGGGGGCAGGCTGTCGAGCGTGGTGGGATCGATCAGCACATGGACGGGCTGATAGAAGGCGCCGATCAGGTTCTTGCCGGCCTTGCTGTTGATCGCGGTCTTGCCGCCGACCGAGCTGTCGACCTGCGAGAGCAGGGTGGTGGGCACCTGCACGAAGCGGCAGCCGCGCTTGAGGATCGAGGCGGCGAAGCCCACCAGATCGCCGATCACCCCGCCGCCCAGCGCGACGATGGTGTCGCCGCGTTCGACCCCATAGCTGAGCAGTGCGTCGGTCAGCCTCTCGAGCATCTTCCAGCTCTTGGTGGCCTCGCCCGCAGGCAACACCTCGACGGCGCTGGCGATACCTGCGGCAGTGAGCGAGGTTTCTAATCTATAAAGCTGATTAGGAACGATATTCCTGTCGGTTATGACGATGAAGCGGCCGCGTACCGCGTAAGGGGCAAGCAGTTCGCCGGCCCGGTCGAGCGCGCCATTCTCGATCCTGACGTCGTAGCTGCGATCGCCCAGCGAAACCCGCACGCTCATGCGGCCAGAGCCTTCAATATGGCGTCGACGGTGGCGTCGTGGGGCAGCGGCTGGCTGCGCACATGGACCGGCGCGAGCGCGTAGACTGGCCGGCCACACAGACTCGGTGACGGGAAAGAAAAGTAGGCCGCGAGTCCCCTCGCGAGCCCC
>Ga0207674_10008599_pt1 | contig 11768 bp, 8 predicted proteins | sample KBSCornC72_FD_184303 | JGI IMG/M metagenome (GOLD analysis project Ga0207674, IMG submission 184303) | Corn rhizosphere microbial communities from Kellogg Biological Station, Michigan, USA - KBS Corn C7-2 (SPAdes) (version 2) | ecosystem: Host-associated > Plants > Roots > Rhizosphere > Soil ... | reverse complement strand
CTAATCGTATAGCAGTTTCCATGCCACAGGCGAACAATTTTCATTGGGGGAAACTCGGAATTTTTAGTGTGACGGTTGTCTCCGTATGCCGTACTGCAGCAGCAAATACACTGCCGTCAAATGTCACTATGTGACGTGTGATGTCAGGTTCCCCAGGGATCGATGGCGAGCGTGGTAACCGGCTGCGCGGTTTTTGCGGTGACGATCATTACGTAGGCGTCCGTGCGACCCTTTAACGGAATGCTGCGATATTCTGTCGGATCGTGTTCGTGTGCGCTCCGAAACTGTTGCAACAGACGTGTCTCGCGCGCCGACTTGGGTGCCAGGTCGCTGAGCGCACGGCTGTGCTCCAGCAGCTCGCCCGACACCTGCGCATAGGGCACGTAGTACTTTGGAAACAACTCGACGTCCTTGCCACGCGTCCCCGATATCGCCATGTCGATCGCCTCCTTGCCGAACTGCGGCGGCACAGCGCCAACGAGACGCGGCCCGAACCATGAGCGTGTGCGGAATTCCGGTCGCGTAGCGGCAGCCAAATCCGCGTCATCGAGGGAATTGGCGGCGACGAGAATAAATCGATCGATGGCTGCGACGATAAATACCGGCCTCGCTGCCGCAATCACATACATTCCATAACAGAAGGCGGCCAATTGCAGCAAAGAAATGACCGTCAGGTCGAAACGCAGTCCCTTCTTGCCGCTCTTGAATACGGAGAATGTGAGAAGTGGTCCAATCACAACGTCTACGGCAATGATCAGCAGCGTCAACGTGTTGCCGCCGGCGGCCGTGAAATACGGCCGCGGATACCAGACAAAGAAGATCAACGAGCCGGCGCAGATTGCGACGGCGAGGCTGATCAGCAGATGCAGCGCGGCGGCTTTCCAGCGTGGCATAACAAGAAGGAGGTTATGTGATCGGAGAAATTTTTCCGATTGCTGCCGATATTGTCAATCAATACCCAGCTTCTTGAGCTTGTAGCGCAGCGCTCGGAACGTTATGCCGAGCTTTTTCGCTGCTGCGGTCTTGTTGTACCGCGTTTCCTGCAAGGCTTTCATGATGGCCTCGCGCTCGATGTTGCTGATGTAGCTGTCAAGTCCGCCCGCGTCGGATTCCGCGTCATCCTCGTTTTCGCCTACTGGAGCGGTTTTCGCCAGAGCCGGTGCTAGACGCAGATCTTCCGGTTTGATCGTGTTGTTTTCGCACAGTGCGACCGCGCGTTCGAGCACGTTTTCGAGCTCGCGCACGTTGCCCGGGAACGCGTAAACTAGCAATGCGGCGAGTGCATCCGGAGTCAACCGCGCTGGAGGCTGGCCGTTGTCGGCGGCTAGACGCTCGAGCACGCGGCCGGCGAGTTTCGGGATATCGTCGCGTCGTTCACGCAGCGGTGGCACGCGCAGTTCGATTACGTTGATCCGATAGTACAAGTCCTGGCGGAACTGATTGGCTTCCACCAGTTTGCCGAGGTTCTTGTGTGTGGCGGACAGGATGCGCACGTCGACCGGAACTTCGGCGCGGCCGCCGATCGGCCGAACGGCCTTTTCCTGGATCACGCGCAGCAGCTTCACCTGCATGTGCACGGGCAGTTCGGCCACCTCGTCGAGAAACAGCGTGCCGCCGTTGGCGGCCTGGAACAAGCCGTCCTTGTCGGCTTGTGCGCCCGTGAAACTGCCTTTCTTGTGCCCGAAGAATTCCGATTCCATCAACTCGGATGGAATCGCGCCGCAGTTGACTGGCACGAACGGTCCGTTCGCGCGGGGGCCTTGCTCATGGATCAGTCGCGCGACGAGTTCCTTGCCCACGCCGGATTCGCCGCTGATGTATACGGGTGCCTGGCTGCGTGCGAGTTTACCGATGGTGCTGCGCAATTCCTGGATCGCCGGCGAATCGCCAAGCATGCGTGCGGCGACCGCGCTTGGCGCTTCCACGCGTTTGCTCTCGGACAGGCGCAGCGCCGTCTGCACCAGCCGGCGCAGCATGTTGATATCGACCGGCTTGGACACGAAATCGAACGCGCCGGCCTTGAGAGCGTTTACTGCTGCATCGACGCTGCCATAGGCGGTAATCATCGCCACCGGAGTTTCCGGATAACTCAGCGCAATCAACTCGATGATTTCCTGGCCGCTGCCATCGGGCAGGCGCATGTCGGTGAAACACAACGCGTAGCGCGACTCGCCCAAGCAACGTTTTGCTTCCGCCACGTCGCTTGCCGCATCGACCCGTAGTCCCATACGGCCCAGGGTGATGGTTAGCAGCTCGCGGATATCGCGCTCGTCATCGATGACCAGAACGGCGGGTTTATTCATAAGGTCCGAGTATAAGAGAGGGCGACAACGTTGCGAAAAATAATGTCCGCGGTGCGGCTACGGACGCTGCACGGGCGAAGGAGCTACGGACACCGCGCTTTTCGCCAGCGTTCTCTCGAATTCCCGACGTTTCCCCTCACGCTCGTCCGGAGGCCACAGCGGCAACGTTTCGTCCATGGTGGCTCGTGCTTCGACGGCTTTGCCTTGGCGCGCCAAAAACAGCGCGTACGTCATATGGGCAAGCGGATCGAGCGGATCTATCGCGATGGCGTTGCGATAGTCATCTTCTGCTTCAACGGCGTTGCCCTCCAGTTCATGCAAGCGGCCGGTCGCGAGAATGAAGCTTTGCCAGTTGCGTGGATTGCCTCCAGGAGGCAGGGTATTCTGGGCACGTTCGAGAGCTTTCTTGGCGCGTGCGAGATCGCCATCCGTCAGCGCTTGGAAAGCGACATTGATCATGCAGAGAGCGCAAGGAGTTTCATCCGCAAACAACTGATCTGCAATCTCCCGTGCGTGAACGCTATCGTGGTGATCGATATAAAGACCCAGCAGGTTGATCTTTGCGGCTTGCGATGTCGGGTCGCGAAGGAGTTCCCATTGCCATAATCTCGTATGGTTCGACCATAGCGGAACGGTCACACGGATGTTCAGGACCGCCGCGCCGAGCCAAAACACGCCGATTACGACAGCGCCGGCCATCGCTCTGCGCAGCTTCGCGGGAGGCAGCGCAATTGCGGAACCTATCCGCGGTAGCAATGCCAAAGCCAGCGCCAGACCGAGCATCACATAGCGCTCGTGATACAGGCTTGGATCGAATTGTACCGGCACGACGTGCAGTACAGGCAGCAGCGCAATGGTAATGACCAGAATGGCGTAGCAGAGCGGCTTGCGCCTCAAGGTTCCGAAGATGCCGGCAAGAACAATGGCAATGGCCGCGAAATCGACGCCGATGTTGGTGGCGCTAAATGCCTCAAATCGTGTCGCATCGATGATATGCGTGGGGGCCAGCCCAATCATCGGCCAGAACAGGATTCGCCAATAAGTCAAAAACGTGTACGCGACGACCTGCATCTGCGCGAGCAGGTCAACCGTTGGACTGGAATCGAGCAGATATCCGAGCGCTATTGAACGCAACGCGAGGTAACCGAGACCCGCTCCGAACACGGCGACGTACACGGGCCACTGCCGTCGCCAGAGCGCTTGCACTTGCTGGGCAAAATCGCGCTCGCCGACGAGCGGATCAAGCTGTATCCAATCGAATAGCACCAGCAGCAGCGGGAATGTGACCGCCGACTCCTTCGCACAGGCTGCCAAAAAGAAGCACCCTGCGACAGCGAGTGCACGGATCCACGTGCGTCGAAAACTTGTATTCGCCAGCAAACCGAGCAGGGTGAAGAAGGTCAAGACGAGGTCGGCCCGGCACGAAATCCAGACGACGGGCTCGATCAGTGCCGGATGCAAACCGTAAAGCAGCATGGCCAGGGCTGCGAAAAAGCTTGCTCCGGGCTTCGGGAAAAGTGTCCGGGCGAGCAGACCCACGAGCAGGGTGTTCAGCAGATGGAACCCGAGCGAGACCAGGTGCATCGGTCCTGGAGCGACGTCGAAAATGCTGAGCTCTGTTGCGAACATGGCAACGATGAGCGGGCGAAAGTAGTTTTTCCAGTCGCAGAAATCCGCGGAAAGAAAGTGCCTCCAGCTGTCGCCATGACGAAGCGCCGCGCCTGTGTACAGGCAGATCTGATCGTCCCAGACGAAATCCGCTGTATGTACGGGCCAGTAAACAAAGCCGACCAGGCCGATAATGACTGCGGCGGTCAGAAACGCAGAAAGATTCTTGCTCATCGTGGCCATGTCGCGAGGTGAGATGGACTACGGTCCGGCCGCGACATTAAGCGAAAAAGCGGTAGCCGTGAAGGAAAATTACTGCCGTGATGCGCTGAGCAACCTTTTCCGGCTTTGTGCGCCGTCTTTCTTGCACGCTCAAGCGCCGGCATTGCCGGATAGAGCGCGAGCACTTACCACCACCGCCGGTCCCGGCAATGTAATGCGAAAGCAGCTGCCGCCCCCGGCAACCGGAACGTATTCCAGACCGGCCTGGTTCGCTTCGCACATCTGTCGCGCGAGATAGAGTCCAAGTCCCGTTCCGTATTCGTGGGTCGTGAAGAACGGTTCGAAAATCTGTGCGGCGACTTTCGCGGGAATGCCGGGGCCACGGTCAACGACTTCGATCAATGGCGGACCCTTGTCGGTTTGCATGCGCGCCACCACCGAGACACGCGCCGGTTCGCCGGGCAGGCGGCCATAACGCAACGCGTTCTGCACGAGATTCCACACCACCTGCTGCAGTTGCTGCGGATCAGCCAACGCCTCGACATGGATTGGCTGCGTAACCGCGCGCAAGTGATCCGAGCCGATGTCATTGGCGGCTTTGTATTCCTCGACGAAATGCGTGGCCCAGACCGAAAGGTCGATGCTTTCCGGTCGCGAGCGCTCGCGCCGTGACAGCTGCAGAATATTCTCGACGATTTCGTTTACGCGGCTGCAGTGGTTGTGGATGATCTCGACCATGCGCTTGTCGGCGTCGGTGAGGTCTTCCGATTCGGCAAGCAGTTGCGCCGAGTAGCTGATTGCGGCGAGCGGGTTGCGTACTTCGTGGGCAATCGACGCTGAAAGGCGGCCAAGCGATGACAAAGTCAGCTCCTCGGCGCGGCGCGACAGCAGCGAAGTGTCATCGAGAAAAATCAGTACGTGTTTGTCGTCGTTCGATGCAAGCTTGGTGAAGCGCGGGATGATTTCCGGCACACCTTCCGCCAGCGCGACGGCCATGCCGTCGATCTTGCCGGTCGAGCGCCAGTGATACAGGCGGCGCGACAACTCCGGGGCGACACTGCCGAGATCGCGCTGGCCGGGTTTTGGATTGCCCATCAAGGCCCACGCCGACTCGTTCCAGCGATGTACGCGATTGGCGTCGTCGACGACGAGCACGCCGGTTTTCATGCGCCGGATGATCAGCTCGTTGATCTGCGCGAGGTTGGCCAGATCCAGGCCGCGCTGTTCGGCCAGCGCTTCGGTCTCGCGCATCTGCTTGCCAAGCACGAAGCACAGCGTGGCCGTGGCGAAATAACCGAGCCCGTACAAACCTGCTTCAAGCAGGTGGCGGTCTTCATGCTCGATCACGCGCCCGTACACACATTGGCCGAGTACGCCGAGCGCGGCCAGAGCGGCGAAGAAGCCACCGAGGCGCGGCGGCAGCAGCAGGGCGCCGGCACCGACGTTGACGAGCAGCAGCATCGCAATGGCGCTCGGCGGATTGGCCAGCGAGAACATTGCCACCGTCGTCGCCGCAATATCCAGCAGTAATGCCAGCGCGACCTTGAATTGCAAATCGTGTCGCCAGCGTTCGGTCTGCAGCAGCGCATAGCCGGCCAGCACGAGATAAACCATCGCGCAAGCGCGACCCAGCAAGGGGTGGTCGAGCCTGATCCAGCCCAGTTCCGGCGGGGTCAGCAAAAGGGCGCCGATGATCACGGCCTGGATCAGGCGGAACAGGTTGAAGAAATACAGCTCGCGTCGGCTGATCTCGCTCAGCACCGGCGCCGGCACTGGACGTGGGCGAATGTCGACGGTGCTGGTCGCGGCGTTTTGCATGTACGCGCGAGTATAGCAATGGTGCGCCACTTTTTTTTGGCGCCGCCATTGTTCACAATACGCGGCTCCGCGCTTTCCGCCGCAACCATCGTTGCGCCATTCCCTTGCAGGATCGAGCATGAATTTCCACGAATATCAGGCCAAGCAACTATTTGCCGACTACGGCATCCCCGTTCCGCCCGGCAAGATCGCGACCACGCCCGAGCAGGCCGCAGAAGCCGCGCGCGCACTCGGTGGCGATGAGTGGGTGATCAAGGCGCAGATTCACGCCGGTGGCCGTGGCAAGGCCGGTGGCGTCAAGCTCGTCAAATCGACGGACGAAGCCAAAGCGGCCGCGGCGAAAATGCTCGGTACGCAGATGGCGACGTATCAGTCCGGTGGCCGCGCGCTGCCGGTCAACTGCGTGCTCGTGTGCGAGGCGACCGACATCGCCAAGGAATTGTATCTTTCTATACTTGTGGACAGAGCGACGAAGGCGGTGGCGTTCATCGCTTCGGCGCGCGGCGGCGTCGACATCGAGCAGGTCGCGCGCGAGAACCCGGAAGATATCCACACGCTTGAAGTGAAGTTCGTCGAAGGGCTGCAGCCGTACCAGTGCCGCAAGCTCGCGTTCGCGATGGGCCTCAACGCCAAACAGGCGACGCAGCTGACCAAGATCATGCTCGGCCTGTACAAGCTGTTCAACGACAAGGACCTGTCGCTGGTCGAACTCAATCCGCTTGCGATCGTCAAATCCGGCGACCTTGCCGCGCTCGACGGCAAGGTCAATTCCGACGACAACGCCGAATTCCGCCACGCCGATCTCGTGGCCATGCGCGACGAGTCGCAGGAGGACCACGCCGAAGCGGCGGCGACCAGGCACAACCTCAATTACGTGACGATGGACGGCAACATCGGCTGCATGGTCAATGGCGCGGGCCTGGCCATGGCGACGATGGACGTAATCAAGCTCGCCGGCGGCGAGCCGGCGAACTTCCTCGATGTCGGTGGCGGCGCGACGAAGGAACGCGTGACCGAGGCATTCAAGCTGATCCTGTCGTCGGACAAGGTGCGCTGCATCCTCGTCAATATCTTCGGCGGCATCGTGCGTTGCGATCTGATCGCCGAAGGCATCATCGCGGCGGTGAAGGAAGTGGGTCTGACGATTCCCGTCGTGGTGCGCCTGGAAGGCACGAATGTCGAGAAAGGCCGCGAAATGCTCGCCAATTCCGGGTTGAAAATCACGCCCGCCCTGGATCTGAACGACGCGGCGCAGAAAGCTGTCGCCGCGGTGAAGTAAGGAATCACAATGAGTGTACTTGTCAACAAATCCACAAAAGTCATTACCCAGGGCTTTACCGGTCAGCAGGGTACGTTCCATTCCGAGCAGGCGCTGGAGTACGGCACCAAGCTCGTCGGCGGCGTGACGCCGGGCAAGGGGGGCTCGCTGCACATCGGGCTGCCGGTGTTCAACACGGTGCAGGATGCCGTCGATGAAACCGGCGCCGACGCCTCGATGATCTTCGTGCCGCCGCCGTTTGCGGCCGACGCAATTCTCGAAGCGGCCGACGCGGGTATCCGTGTAATCGTGACGATCACCGAAGGCATTCCGGTGCTCGACATGCTGCGCGTGAAGAATGCGCTCAAGGCCTACCCCGACACCGTGCTGATCGGTCCGAACTGCCCTGGCGTCATCACTCCGGGTGAATGCAAGATCGGAATCATGCCGGGCCACATTCACAAGCCGGGCAAGGTCGGCATCGTTTCGCGCTCGGGCACGCTCACCTACGAAGCCGTGTTCCAGACCACCAACGTGGGCCTCGGCCAGAGCACCTGCATCGGCATCGGTGGCGATCCGATCAATGGTCTGAACTTCATCGATTGCCTGAGATTGTTCCAGGATGACGAACAGACGCAGGGCATCATAATGGTCGGCGAAATCGGCGGCAGCGCCGAAGAGGAAGCCGCCGAATTCATCGAGGAATACGTGAAGAAACCTGTCGTCGCGTTCATCGCCGGCGCCAGCGCGCCCGCGGGCAAGCGCATGGGTCACGCCGGCGCGATCATTTCCGGCGGCAAGGGCACGGCCGCCGCGAAGTTCGCGGCGTTGGAGAAAGCCGGCGTGACGACAGTGAAATCGCCTGCGGATCTCGGCAAGGCGATCGCGGCGCAGTTGAAGTAAGAACAACTTGAATCAGCGATAATTGAAGGCCGCGATTCGTCGCGGCCTTTTGCTTTTCAGGAGCACCATGGCGATTCTACGTTTCGCGCTGGCTCAATACGATTTCCCCGTCGGAGCGGTCGCGCGCAACGGCGAGCGCGTGCGCGAACTGATGCGTGCGGCGCGCGAGGCCGGTGCGCAGGTTGTGGCGTTTCCGGAACTGACTCTCTCCGGCTATCCGCCCGAGGACTTGCTACTGCGGCCGAGCTTTCTCGCGGCTTGCGAACAGGAAATCGCAGCAGTCGCGCAATCAGCGCAAGGCATCGCCGCCTATGTCGGGCATCCGCATACGCTGGGCGAAGTATACAATGCAGCATCACTTCTCGCCGACGGCGCGATCGAGTTCACCACGCACAAGCAGGCGCTGCCGAACTACACCGTGTTCGACGAGAAGCGCTACTTCCGCCCCGGCAATGACTCGGCCGTCACGGATTTTGCCGGCGTACGCGTCGGTTGGCTCATCTGCGAGGATATCTGGGAACCCGAGCCGGCGGGGCTCGCCGCGCAGAAGGGCGCGGAGCTGTTGATCGTCATCAACGCCTCGCCATTCGATTTGGAGAAGTGTGCGCAGCGCGAAGAATTGCTCGCGCGCCGCGCGCGCGAGAACGGCGTCGCCATCGCGTATTTGAATCTGGTCGGCGGGCAGGACGATCTGCTGTTCGATGGCGGTTCACTGCTGGTCGAGCCGAACGGCCGCATCGCCGCGCGCGCGCCGGTGTTCGTCGATGCGCTGCTGACAGCTGAGTACGACAACACGGCGCGAAAATTCCGCGCGATCGGTTGGCCGGCCGAACCCGACGTGTCACGCGAGGCGCGCGTCTACGCGGGGCTCGTGCGTGGCATTCGCGATTACGTCGAGAAGAACCATTTCCCAGGCGTACTGCTCGGCTTGTCCGGCGGCATCGACTCCGCGCTGACGCTTGCACTCGCCGTCGACGCGCTCGGTGCCGAGCGCGTGACCGGCGTGCGTCTACCGTCGCGGTACACCTCCGATCTGAGCAACGATTTGGCGGAACAGCAGGCCAAGACGCTAGGCGTGGAATTGCTGACGATTCCGATCGAGCTGCCGTTCGAGGGTTTCCTGACTGCGCTGGAGCCTGCCTTTCGCGGCCATGCTGCCGACCTCACGGAAGAAAATCTGCAATCGCGCTGTCGCGGCGCCACGCTGATGGCGCTGTCGAACAAGCTGGGCCGCATGCTGCTGACAACGGGCAACAAGAGCGAATACGCCGTTGGATACGCGACGATTTACGGCGACATGTGCGGCGGCTATGCGCCGATCAAGGATTGCTACAAGCAGCTCGTGTACGCGCTAGCGCGCTGGCGCAATTGCGGCGGTGAAAATATTCCCACGGCGGTAATCGAGCGCGCGCCGTCGGCTGAGCTGCGCGAAAATCAGACTGATCAGGACTCGCTGCCGCCCTATGACGTGCTCGACGCGATTCTCGAACGATTCATCGAAGCCGAGCAATCCCAGGCGGAAATCGTCGCCGCCGGATTCGACGAAGGTATCGTGCGTCGCGTGGCGAAACTCGTGCTCGCCAGCGAATACAAGCGCCGGCAGGCCGCGCCGGGCCCGAAGATTTCAACGCGTGCGTTCGGGCGCGACCGGCGCTATCCGATCAGTTCGGGGTGGCGTTGAAACGAAAAAACTGTTGGTGATGGGAAGTTGCCAGAGAGATGTCAGAGATCGGATTTTGACGATGGCAACTGTGTAGCTTTTTGCTCGGCGATATCTTGCACGAGTGTCTTGCGCAAGTGGACCAATTCGTTGTCCCAGTAACCGCTTTTCCAAAGCAGCCACGCATGCAGGGACGGCATGCTCCAGCCGGCGTCAGGCGGCGAGTGCCACATCTGCGCAAGGTGGTCCAGGTGGCGCAGGGCCAACTGTGGCTGGCCGACCGTTCCGAGCAATGCGGCTTGCAGCATCGCTGCATCGGGACGCGGATCGGCATCGAATGCGGAATTGAACAAACTCAGGGCGCGCTCGTTTTGATTTCGCAGCAATGCAATGCGAGCCTGCAAACGAATGCGATCCTGAACAAAGCGCGGCGCGAACTCTTTCAAGTGAAGATTTTCCGCCGACGCGCTCAGCAGGCGATCAAGCACATCGACAGTCAATCCAGGACAGCTGCCGGCCTGGGCGACAGCGAGAGTGCGATCGAACCAATCGGCACCAATGTTACCCGCGTTACGGGCGATGCGCATAGCGGTCTCGGTTTGCACCACTTCGGTTTCTGTTATTCCGGTCCTCGTGCTGCATCGGGCAGAGATAAGACTCAGCAGGAGCTGTAGGTCATATGGGTTCTTTGCCAGTGCATGGTCCAGCCGTGCAGCCGCCGCAGCAGCGTTTCCGCGCGTGAGTTCTATCTGCGCCGCGATAGCCTGTGCGCGGCTTGAAAGGGGATTTTGCCTTGCCCAAAGCAGAGCCTGGTCGCGAACATTGCCCCATAAACTGGCGCCAAGAAATGTCAATCCGGCGAGAGCGAGCGGAAGCACGAAAGCCAGCGCGATGCGCAGCACGCGCAAAGAACTCGAAGGCAATGGCGAATGAACGCTCGCTGCACCCCCGCTGATCCACAATGCCAAAGGCCAGAACATCAGCAGGCTGGGCACATAGTTGCGGTGCTCAAAATACAACTCCAACGGAATGACAGTGGATTCCAGCAAGTGTCCGGCGAAAAAAAAGATCAACGCGACAGACAGCGTGGGCAGGCGGCGACGCAGCGCCCAGGCGCTTGCGAACAATGCCAGAACCAGCAGCACGCAGAAAAATGTCGAGGCCGGCGAGAAAAAGCCCGAGGAGGCGATGAGATCGTCATGGAACAGGCCGTGGTTGAAAGCGCGCGGGAGCCACAGCGAATAGAGGTAATCCGTCAGAACGCGCGCTTCCGTCATCAGACGCTCGCCGAGCGTCCACGGCATCGTCGCGGGCATGCCATTGACAAAGCCGCTGAAAGCATTCCAGCCCAGAAAGGCGCCAAGCAGGATACTGGGCAGTATCAGCACGCCAAAGCGCATGCGTCTGAAACCTCTACAGGTGCGCGGGCTATCCACGCGAGACGCGGGTGCGAGCAGCATATCTTCAACGACCAGCACCAGCAGCGGTAGCAGTGCGCCATTAGCCTTGCTCAGAGCGGCAAGAACGGCGCCCGCCAGCACGGCAGCGCCGGCTAGCCAAACCCCGCCAATCCGGCCCCGCCTGGCCAGCTCACGTCCGCGGCAATAACCAAGCAATCCAAGCAAGACAAACGTTCCAGCGAGAATAGTTTCGCGCTGAACGACATAGAGCGTCGTCGAAATCAGTAAAGGATGAAGCAGCCACAGCGAGGCTCCCAGGACTGCCGCCGGAACTGCTACCGATTCGGCATGTCCGGTCGCGCGGCCGACTCGATTTTGATGACCTCGGCGCCGAGGGCAGCGAGGTACTTCGTGCAGATCGGGCCGGTCATCACCCAGCTGAAGTCGACGACGCGAACACCTTCGAGCGGTCGGAGTGGCTCCGGATTGGACGCCGGCGTCGGAGTCACGCCAGCGTCAGCTGATCCGGCCAGATGGTACGGACGGCCAGGAACCACGACCTCGCCCAACTCCGGGTGTGACCGCGTCACGAAGAA
>Ga0207674_10008596_pt1 | contig 11768 bp, 10 predicted proteins | sample KBSCornC72_FD_184303 | JGI IMG/M metagenome (GOLD analysis project Ga0207674, IMG submission 184303) | Corn rhizosphere microbial communities from Kellogg Biological Station, Michigan, USA - KBS Corn C7-2 (SPAdes) (version 2) | ecosystem: Host-associated > Plants > Roots > Rhizosphere > Soil ... | reverse complement strand
AGGCCGGGCTGACCCTGTGGCTGGGGTGGCTCGTGGTGACCGCGCTGACCTTCAGCCTGATGGCGGGGATCTTCCACCCGTACTACACCGTGGCCCTCGCCCCGGCCATCGGCGCGCTGGTGGGCATCGGTGCCTGGGTGCTCTGGCGGCACCGCACCTCGTTGGTGGCCTCGGGCGCGCTCGGGTTCACCACGGCCATGACCGCCGCGCTCGCCTTCGAGCTGCTCGCGCGGGACGGCTCCTGGCATCCCTGGCTGAAGTACGCGGTGGCCACGACCGGCTTCGCGGCCGCGCTGATGGTCGTCGGCGCCCGGCACCTGCCGCGCAGGCTCGCCACGACGGTCGCGGTGGTGGCCCTGTCCGCCGGGTCGGCCGGCCCTGCGGCGTACTCGGTCGCGACCGCGGCGACCTCGCACGGCGGCTCGATCCCGAGCGCCGGCCCGACGACGGGCGGGTCGGCCGGCCCCAGCGGTCAACCGCCCGCCGGCGGCCTGCTGGACGGCAGCACGTCCAGCACCGCCCTGACCGCGCTGCTCGAGGCCGACGCCTCGTCGTACACCTGGGTCGCGGCGGCCATCGGTTCCAACAGCGCGGCCGGCTACCAGCTCGCCACCCGGCAGCCGGTGCTGGCGATCGGCGGCTTCAACGGCAGCGACCCCAGCCCGACCCTGGCGCAGTTCCGGGCCTGGGTGGTCGCCGGCAGGATCCACTACTTCATCGCCGGAGGCGGCATGGGCGGTGGGCCCGCTGGTGGCGTGGGCGCCGGCGGCAACACCGCCTCGCAGATCACGAGCTGGGTCGAGTCGACGTTCACCGCGCGGACCGTCGACGGGGTCACCGTCTACGACCTCTCCGCGAGCGGCTGACGGATCCTTCCCGCCGTTCCACTACCGTCGACCGACATGAGGCTTCCGCAACGGGTCGACCACCTCATCGTCGGCGCCGGCTTCGCCGGCATCTGCGCCGCGATCAAGCTCACGGAGGACGGTGAGAGCGACCTCGTCGTGATCGAGAAGGCCGACGACGTCGGCGGCACCTGGCGCGACAACACCTACCCCGGCGCCTGCTGCGACATCCCGAGCCAGCTCTACTCCTTCTCCTTCGCCCGCAACCCCGAGTGGAGCTCGTCGTACTCTCCGCAGCCGGAGATCCAGGCCTACCTGCGGCGGATCGCCGGCGAGTACGGCGTGACCGACAAGACTGCCTTCAACACCGAGCTCGAGCAGGCCGCGTGGGACGACGACGCACAGGTCTGGCGATGCCGGACGACGTCCGGCGAGGTCGTCGCGCGCACGCTGATCACCGGTACCGGCACGCTCTCCGAGCCGCGCCTGCCGGACATCGAGGGCATCGACACGTTCGCCGGCGCGCTCTTCCACTCCGCGCGCTGGGACCACTCCGTCGACCTCACCGGCAAGCGGGTGGCCGTGGTCGGCACGGGTGCGTCGGCGATCCAGATCGTGCCCGAGGTGCGGCAGGTCGCCGCGCACGTCGACGTCCACCAGCGCACCGCGCCGTGGGTGATCCCGCGCAACGACCGCCGCTACCCGAAGGTCGAGCGACTGGCACTGCGGCACGTGCCGGGCCTCGCGAAGCTCTACCGCACCGGCATCTACTGGGCGCACGAGGGCTACGTCCCGGCGTTCACCTGGCAGCCGAGGCTCGGCGCGCCGGCCGAGAAGGCCGCGACGATCAACATCCGGAAGGCGATCAAGGACCCCGGGCTCCGGGCGAAGGTCACGCCGACCTTCCAGCTCGGCTGCAAGCGGGTGCTGCGCTCGAACACCTACTACCCCGCGCTCGCCAGCGAGAACGTCGACCTCGTCACCGACCCGATCGCCCGGATCACCGCGGCCGGCATCGTCACCGCTGACGACGTCGAGCACCCGGCCGACGTGATCGTCGTGGCCACCGGCTTCTGGACCACCGAGCAGCCGATCGCGGCGCGCGTGGTCGGCCGCGCCGGCCGCACGCTGGCCGAGGCGTGGGCGGACAGCGGGATGACGGCGTACAAGGGAACGACCGTGCACGGCTTCCCCAACCTCTTCATGCTCACCGGTCCGAACACGGCCCAGGGCCACACCAGCGTCGTGTTCGTGGTCGAGTCGCAGGTGGCCTACATCCGCGACGCGCTGCGCATCCTGCGCACCGAGGGGTACGGCGCGCTGGAGCCGCGCGCGGACGCGCAGCGGCGGTACAACGCCAGCCTGCAGCGCCGGATGACGCGCACCGTGTGGAGTCGAGGCGGCTGCATGTCGTGGTACCAGGACGCCCACGGCCGGATCACCACGCTGTGGCCGCGATCGACGTTCACGTTGCGGCGGATCCTGGCCCGCTTCGATGCCGACGCCTACGACGTACAGGCGGCGCGCCCCGACCGCGAAGCGGTGGCATGAGGTCGCTGACCGACCGGGTCGTCGTGATCACCGGCGCCGGCTCCGGCATCGGTCGTGCGCTGGCCGTCGACGTCGCCCGCCGGGGCGCGCTGGTCGCGGTGTCCGACATCGACGAGGCAGGGCTCGGGGGGACCGTCGACCTGGTCAAGACGGCCGGTGCCCGGGAGGTGCGCAGCGACCGGCTCGACGTCGCGGACCGCGCCGCGTTCACGACGTACGCCGCGGCGGTCGCCGAGCAGTTCGGCCGGGTGAACGTCGTGGTCAACAACGCCGGTGTCGCGCTGGCCGGTGACGTCGAGGACCTCGAGTACCCCGACATGGACTGGATCATCTCGATCAACTTCTGGGGCGTCGTCCACGGCTCGAAGGAGTTCCTGCCGCACCTGATCGCCTCCGGCGACGGCCACCTGGTGAACATGTCGTCGCTCTTCGGACTGGTCTCGATGCCCGGGCAGTCGATGTACAACGCCGCCAAGTACGCCGTACGCGGCTTCAGCGAGGCGCTCCGTGAGGAGATCCTGCTGGCCCGCCACCCGGTCGGTGTCACCGTCGTCCATCCCGGCGGAGTCAGGACGGCGATCGCCCGGAACGCCCGCGCGGCGGCACGCGAGGACCACGACCGCAACGCCCGCTACTTCGACGAGAAGCTGGCCAGGATGGAGCCCGAGGAGGCGGCCCGGCTGATCGTGGAGAAGGGGATCCTCGGTGGCAAGCCCCGGCTGCTGATCGGCCTCGATGCCCATGCTCTCCACCACCTCGCCCACCTCACCGGCTCCCGCTACCAGGACGTCGTCGCCGCCCTCGCCCGCCGTACCAAGCCCTCCAAGGGTTGAGCCGTCCCAAACTCAGGGTCGAGCCGTCCCAAATCCATCCTCGAACCGTCCCGAATCCGCCCACGGGAGGTGGATATAGGCCGGTTCGACGGTGGATTCGGGACGGCTCGACCCCTGATCTGGGACGGGTCAACGACAGGGCAGGATGGAGGGGTGGGGTTCGCGCTGGGAGATCCGGTCCGCATCGAGATGGAGAAGTGGGGTGATCGTCCGCACTGGCGGATCCCGGCTCGCTGGCTCGGCAGCGATGAGTACGGCGACTGGCTCGGGATCCCGGCGGGGACGCGGATGGTCCGGCCGGGGCGGGACGTCCTCTCGCAGGCCGACCAGGTCGGGCTGGTGCCCACGCTCGACCTTCCCGACCACGAACGCGCCTGGCTCGCGACGTTCCACGCCGCGGGCGCGGACACCTGGGTGTACGTCGACATGACCACGCCACCACGGTGGGACGGCCCGGTCGTGCGCGCCGTCGACCTCGACCTGGACGTGATCCGGATGCAGAACGGATGGGTCCTGGTCGACGACGAGGACGAGTTCGCCGAGCACCGCGTCTCGCTGAGCTATCCACACGAGATCGTGTCCATGGCCGTGGCCAGCCGCGACCGGGTGCACGCGGCGATCCTCGACGAGGACCCGCCCTTCGACGGTCATCACCTCGGCTGGCAGGCCGTCCTGGACGGGCTCACGCCCGGAACGTGAACGACCACGTGGGCGCCCGGCCGTCGCCGCGCCCGGCCGAGCGGCTGACCCCCACCCGGTACGACGCCTCCGCGGGCGCGACGAACGCGACCTCGTCGAAGCCCGCCGAGGTGAACAGCCCGCGCACCCGCTCGCTGGGGTCGTGCGGGCCGACCCGGCCGCCCCGCGTCCAGATCACCGTGCCGCCGGGGGCGAGCATGGCTCGCGCGGCCCGGACGCACCGCTCGACGTCGGGGTCGGAGATGTTGCCGAAGATGCCGCACAGCATCAGTACGTCGCCCACCATCCGGTCGCGGAACGCCGCGGGCGACCCGGCATCCGCGGTCCGCACGTCGACGGCCACCCCGACGTCCGCGGCGGCGGCACGCGCCGCGTCGGCGAGCGTCGGGTCGAGCTCGACCAGGCAGGCGTCGACGTCGAGGCCGGGCCGCGCCGCCAGCACCGGGATCGTGTCTCGACCGTCGCCGGCGCACAGGCTGAGCAGCCTGACCGAGCGCTGCCCGGCCGCGGCGCGGGCGTCGAGGTCGGCGCCGAGCTGCCGGCGTACCTCTGCCAGGCGCCGGCTCAGCGAGGACGCGGCGTCGTCGTACTGCCGGTGCCACTCGTGCCAGTCGCGACTCACCGCAGATATCCCCCTTCGGGCTCGACCATCTCCAGGCGTACGCCGAGCAGTCGCACCGGCCGGTCGTGCTCGACCCGGTCGAGCAGGGAGACCGCCGCGTCGGCGAGCACGGCCACGTCGTTCGAGGGCGCCGGCAGCGTGAGCGACCGGCTGACCGTGATGAACGGTTGGTACCGCACCTTGATCCCCACCCGCGCCGCGGGCCGGCCCTCGCGGTCGATGTCCTCGACGACCCGGGCGGTCAGTGCCCGCAGCTCACCCGGTACGGCGTCCCAGGTCAGGTCGGTCTGGTACGTCTCCTCGCGCCCGTGCGCCCGCGGGGTCCACGGCGTGGCGTCGACCGGACTGGTGTCGGCACCACGGCCGAGGCGGTGGTACCACGGCCCCATCGTGGGCCCGATCGAGTCCGCGAGCAGCCGCGTGTCCGACTCGGCGAGCTCGCGCACGGTAGTGATGCCGAGCGCAGCCAGCCGCTTGCCGATCTTCGGGCCGATCCCCCACAGGGCGGTCGTCGGCCGCTCGCCCATCACGTCGTACCACTCGGCGGCGGTCAGGTAGCCGATCCCGGAGCCGTCTCCCTCGCCCGTCTTGCCGAATGCGGTCGCGATCTTGGCGCGCAGCTTGTTGTCGCCGATGCCGACGCCGCAGGTCAGGTCCGTCGCCTCGTGGACGGTCTCGCGGATGTGCTGGGCGAAGAGCCGTGGATCGCCGAGGTCGCCATGACCCGGGCCGGGCCCGAGGAAGGCCTCGTCCCAGCCGAGCACCTCGACCACCACCGGGACGCCACCCCACTCGAGCGAGCGCAACGTCTCCATCACCCGCTCCGACGCCTCGTCGTAGGCCGGCTTGTCGACCGGCAGGAAGACCGCGTCCGGGACCTTCCGGGCCGCGATCCGCAGCGGCATGCCCGATCCGACCCCGTGCTCGCGAGCGGCGTACGACGCGGTGGCCACGACGCCGCGCTCGGTCGGGTCCCCCCGACCACCCACGACCACGGGCCTGCCGACCAGCTCCGGCCGACGCAGCATCTCGACCGCCGCGATGAACTGGTCGAGGTCGACGTGCAGGACCCACTCCTGCTCCGCGACGCCCGACATCAGCGCCTCACCGGAGGCAGGGCGTCCGTGGCCTCGATCGGGTCCATCCCGGTCAGGAGCAGCAGGTCGGCGATCACCGAGCGGATCTGAGCCAGCACGACCTCCCCGGACAGGTCGTCCGTGCGGTCGACCTCGCCGGTCGCGAGGCCCACCGCCACCAGCGCGGGCTGTGCCGCCGTCGGCATCCGGTCGGAGTCGAGCTCGGTCGCCACCACCTCCACCGCCGCGGCCAGCTCGGAGGTCAGCAGGGCATAGGAGTGCGGGATCTGCTGACGCCGGTACGCCGCCACGGCGCACTGGCGCACCAGCACGCGCGTGCTCCGCAGGGCACGGTCGAGCGGCTCGACGAGCTCGGCCATCTTCCGCAGCCCGGGACCGTGCCGGATCCGGAACGGCGACGACGCGACCACGTCGAGGCCCTCCTCGGCGGCATCCTGGAGCTCACGGACCAGCGGGTCGGTGGCGCGCGCCTCGGCCAGCAGCGCGATCGCCCGGTCGACGTCGGCATCGATCATCACGCCGCTCGACGCCACGAGCAGGTCGCGCACCTTGCGCAGTACCTTCGCCGCCTGCTCCCGTGGCCTGCGCAGCGGCGCTGCCGGTACGACGGTCGCCGCCACCAGCGCGACCCCGCCGCCGATCAGCGCGTCGGTCCAGCGCGTGAAGGCCTGCCCGGGCGCAGGCTTCAGCGCGGTGATCACGATCGACTGCACGGCCGCCTGGATCACGAAGATCTGCCCGTTGTCGAGCAGCAGGGCCACACTCATCGCGAGCCCGACCACCAGCGCGATGACCCACCCCTCCGAGCCGAGCAGGCGCACGAGGAGGTCGGCGCCGAAGACTCCGAGGGCGACCCCGACGGTCACCTCGGCGACCCGCCGCAGCCGCTGGCCGTACGACGTACCCAGCGAGACGACGGCCGCCACCGGGGCGAAGAAGGGTGCCGTGTGCCCGAAGACGTCGGCGGCCACCCACCACGCGACGCCGGCGGCGACGGCGCACTGCGCGACCGCCCACCGCTTCGCCCGCCATCGGTCGAGTCGCGTCGACAGCGACGTCCGACTCCGCACCAGGGCGCCCTCGAGCGGGTGGGCCTGCATGCCCCGATCGTGCCAGGTCCCGGGGACGTCACTTGTCCCCCACCGAGCCAGGGACAAGGATCGACGCCATGGTGCAACCCCTCGATCCGACGGCCGCCGCGTTCCTGATGGCCGAGAACCGTCGGATGCCGATGCACGTCGGGGGGCTCCAGCTGTTCCGCAAGCCCGAGGGTGCCGGCCGCAGCTACGTCCACGACCTGTATGCACAGCTGCGTGAGTCCGACGACATCGCGCCGCTGTTCCTCAAGCACCCGGTGCGCTCGGTCCGGACCGCGGGCCAGTACGTCTGGCGCGAGGACGACGAGTTCGACATCGAGTACCACGTGCGCCACAGCGCACTGCCGAAGCCGGGTCGGGTCCGCGAGCTGCTCGAGCTCTGCTCACGGTTGCACTCGACGCGCCTGGCCACCGAGCGGCCGCTGTGGGAGTGGCATCTGATCGAGGGGCTGCGAGACGGCCGGGTCGCGATGTACGCCAAGCTGCACCACGCCCTCGTCGACGGGATCTCGGCGATGCGCCTCCTCCAGAGCATCCTCACCACCGATCCGGACCGCCTCGACATGCCGGCGCCATGGGAGAACAAGCCGTCGACGGCCAAGGTCCGCGAGGCCCAGGAGCAGGCCGAGCACTCGCTGTCCGACGTCCCGCTCCAGGCGCTGCGCACCGCGCTCGGCATCAGCGCCGAGGCCGTCGGCATGCCGAGCGCCCTGATCAAGACGCTGCGCAAGTCGATCCGCAACGAGACCTCGGCGCTCGCGCTCTACGCCCCCCGCACCATCCTCAACCAGCCGATCACCGCCGCCCGACGCTTCGCCGCTCAGGACTGGCCCCTCGAGCGGCTGCGCGCGATCGGCAAGGCGAGCGGCACCACGTTGAACGACGTCGTGCTCGCGATGTGCAGCGGTGCCATGCGCACCTACCTGATCGAGCTCGACGCCCTGCCCGACACCACCCTGGTGTCGATGGTCCCGATCGGCCTGAAGGCGAAGGAGTCGCACGTCGCCTCGGTGTCCGGAGGCAACGCCCTGGGGTCTGTGATGGTCAAGCTCGGCACCGACCTGACCGACCCGGCCGACCGGCTGAAGGCCGTCCACGAGTCGATGGTCGACGGGAAGCGAGCACTCGCCGAGATGACACCGGTGCAGATCCTGGCGATGAGCGCCCTGGGCCAGGCACCGGCGATCCTGGCACCGATGCTACGGATGGGTGGTCTGGTGAAGCCGCCGTACAACCTGATCATCAGCAACGTGCCGGGCCCGCGCACCACGCAGTACTTCAACGGGATGCGGCTGCTCGGCACCTATCCGCTGTCCATCCCGATCGACGGGATGGCGCTCAACATCACCTGCAACAGCTACGCCGACGACATGGCCTTCGGCCTGACCGGCTGCCGGCGTACCGTCCCCCACCTCCAGCGCCTGCTCGTCCACCTCGACAGCGAGCTCGCCGCCCTCGAGAAGGCCGTGGGGATCTGAGCCGTCGACCGAGGTCAGGTCGCCACCGGCATCTCGATGTGCGGTGGAGCCGTCTCGAGGAGAGCGTCGAGCAGCGCGCGGTCGCCCTCGATCGTGACCCCGTCGAGGCAGCGGTCGACGAACAGGGAGTAGATCCCTTCCGGATCGCCTTCCACCACGACGTCCGCGTCGTCGATCGGGCCGTCCACGACCTCACCGTTCACGAGTGAGGCGGTCTCGGGCCCGGCCCGGAACTCGAAGCGGCCGGCCGGAGCGAGCGGTGCCATCACGATGTCCATGGCGTTCGACAACCAGCCGGCGAAGAGCTCGTCCTGGTCCGTCGGCGGACCGAGGGAGCGTGCCCCCCACAGCGCCAGCTCGCGCATCGCCGGCCGCAGCTCCCGACCGTAGTCGGTGAGCTCGTAGACCTTCGACGCCGCGGGCGGCGGGAGGGTACGCCGGGCGACGACGCCGTTGCCCTCGAGGTCACGAAGGCGCGCCGCGAGGATGTTGGTCCCGATCCCGGGCAGGTGGTCGACGAGGTCGGTGTAGCGCTTCGGCCCGTGCATCAGCTCGCGGACGACGAGGAGGGCCCACCGGTCGCCGACGAGATCCAGAGCATGTGCCATCGGACAGTACTGCTCGTAGCGCTTGGCCATGCCGAAAGGATACCACTCAATAACGATTCGGAAGAAACTACTTGCAAATCTGAAGCAGACGCTGTTACGGTCACCAGCATGACTTCAGAAACGCAAGCAGACCGGGCGGTGTCGTCCGACGGCCGGAGGTGGTTGGCGCTCGCGCTCCTGTGCGTCGTCCAGTTCATGGTCGTCCTCGACATCGCGATCGTGAACGTCGCGCTGCCCTCCATCAAGATCGACCTCGGCTTCTCCCAGGGCGATCTGCAGTGGGTGATCAGCGCCTATGCACTGGTGTTCGGAGGTTTCCTCCTGCTGGGTGGGCGCGCCGCCGACATGCTGGGGCGCCGCCGGATCTTCCTGGGCGGCATCGTCGTCTTCACCGTCGCCTCGCTGTTGGCCGGGCTGGCCTGGTCGGAGCCGTCCCTGATCGGCGCCCGCGCCTTCCAGGGGCTCGGAGCCGCCATCATCACGCCGGCCGCGCTGTCGATCCTGTCCACGACGTTCGCAGAAGGTCGTGAGCGCAACATCGCACTCGGCGCGTGGGGTGCGGTCGGCGGCTTCGGTGCCGTGGCGGGCGTGCTCCTCGGTGGGGTTCTCACCGACGCGCTCAGCTGGGAGTGGATCTTCTTCGTCAACGTCCCGGTCGGGGTCGTCGGCTTCGCGCTGGCTCCCCTGCTCCTGCGGGAGAGCCGGGACGCCCGCGTCAACAAGTTCGACCTGCCGGGTGCCGTCCTGGTGACGAGCGGGCTCTCGTCCCTCGTCTACACGATCACCCAGGCCGGCCAGAAGGGATGGCTGGCGGGAGAGACGATCGGCGTCTTCGCGGCCTCCCTGGTGCTGCTCGGCGCCTTCGTCGCCTGGGAGCTCCGGCACGACGAGCCGCTGATGCGCTTCGGGATCCTGCAGACCCGTACCGTCAGCGGGGCGAACGTCGCCGGGTTCATCCTGGGCACCGCGCTGTTCTCCATGTTCCTGATGCTGACCCTCTACATGCAGCAGGTCCTGGGCTACTCCGCGATGAAGACGGGCCTGGCCTATCTCGCGGTCGCCGGTACGGCGATCGTGTGGTCGGGGGTCGCCGGACAGCTGGTGACCCGGGTCGGAGTGAAGCCGGTGCTGGTGGTCGGGATGACGATGCTGACCGCCGGCCTGCTGTACTTCACCCAGGTGTCCGTCGGAGGCAGCTACGTCGGCGACCTGCTGCCGGGCTTCCTGATCATCGGGGTCGGGATCGGGTTCTCGTTCGTGCCGATCTCGATCGCGGCGCTCGCCGGAGTGAAGCCCGCCGAGGCCGGGCTGGCCTCGGGCCTGATCAACACCTCGCAGCAGATCGGTGGCGCCCTCGGCATCGCCGCACTGTCCACGATCGCCACGTCGCGCACCGAGGACTCGGTCGGATCCGGGTCGGCCCTGCCGGTGGCGCTCGTGGACGGCTTCCAGTCGGCGTTCCTGGTCGGCGCGATCGTCGCCGCCCTCGGCATCGTGGCCGCGCTGACCCTGATCCGTCGCGACGAGCTGGCGGTCGAGGTCGTGTCCGAGCAGGCGGTGGAGCCGGTGCTCGACGCCGCCTGAGGGTGTGAGCCGTGTGGAGCGGGGTGGGTCCCGGTGGACCCGCCCCGCGTCATGCGTGGCCGCAGTCGAGTGACCGAGGCCTGGACGTCGACGTGCCATCGGCCCTGCCGCACGCCGATCCGGCACGACACCCTGGGACCAGGACGTCGTCATGCTCACGCTGCGCAACATCCCGGCACGTGATGGTGGCGGCCGGGATCTTCGTGCTCCTGCTCGTCCCGACCCTCGAACAGTGGGTGAGCCACCACGTGATGGGCACCTGGTCGAGGTCGGGTCGGGCCGTGACTCAGGAGTAGAGGCGCCCGATCACGGCATCGAGGGCCCGGTCCGGGAGGAGCCGCCGCGCGGTGACGATCGATCCGGCACCGCGACCCACGGGGTACCGCGACCTCGGCCGCCTCGCCGTGGCCGCCCTCAGGATCTTCTTCGCGACCACGTCAGGACCACTGGAGAGCATCGGGCCCTCGCCGGACTCCATGCGTGCCCGCACGCCCTCGGCCTGGCTCTCGTACGCCGTACCGGCACTGCTGGCGACCAGGCCGTCGCGGGCGATGGTGTTCCACTCGGTGCGGATCGGGCCGGGCTCGACGATCACCACCCGGATCCCGTACGGCGCCAGCTCGAGGCGCAGGCTGTCGCTGAAGCCCTCCACCGCGAACTTGGTCGCGTGGTACCACGCGCCGAGTGGCTCGTAGAACTTCCCGCCGACACTGCTGATGTTGATGATCCGACCGCTCCCCTGCTCGCGCATGTGGGGCGTCACCAGCTGCACCAGCCGGGCCGGGCCGAAGACGTTGACCTCGAACTGACGCCTGCCCTCCTCGATCGGGACGTTCTCGACCGCGCCGTACGACCCGTAGCCGGCGTTGTTGACCAGCACGTCGATCCGCCCGTGCTCACCGAGGACCCGCTCGATGCCGCCGGCCATCGAGGCGTCGTCCGAGACGTCCATCGCGAAGGTGGTGACACCGGCGTCGGCCAGTCCGCTCATCCGGTCGACCCGGCGCGCGACGGCATACGTCGTGAAGCCCGCGCCCCGCAGCCGCAGCGCCGCCTGCTCCCCGATCCCGCTCGACCCCCCGGTCACCAGCGCCACGCGATCCGTCATGGGGACATCATGTCGCGGGTCGCTCACTGGCAGCCGATGGGCTCGGACTCCCGCGGCCACGCCTCGACATCGGAGGGGTCGGAGCCGACATGGGCCGTGTCCCGGTCCGCCGAGAGCCACAGCTGCTTGCCGTCGCGTTCGTAGCGGGTCGCGACGGCGTCGGGAAGGTCGGACCAGTCGCAGCGTGCCCACGACTCGACGACCCGGGCCGCCGCGGCGGGTCCGTCGCGGACGATCACGGCCTGC
>Ga0207674_10008593_pt1 | contig 11770 bp, 12 predicted proteins | sample KBSCornC72_FD_184303 | JGI IMG/M metagenome (GOLD analysis project Ga0207674, IMG submission 184303) | Corn rhizosphere microbial communities from Kellogg Biological Station, Michigan, USA - KBS Corn C7-2 (SPAdes) (version 2) | ecosystem: Host-associated > Plants > Roots > Rhizosphere > Soil ... | reverse complement strand
CCGAACAGCGTGCCGCGGTCGTAGACCAGGTTGAACTCCACGTAGCGGCCGCGCCGGTACAGCTGGAACTCGCGCTCGCGCTCGCCGAACGGCGTGGCCTTGCGGCGCTCGACGATCGGCAGGTAGGCATCGAGGAAACCCTGACCGACGTCGCGGGTGAACGCGAAGCAGCGCTCGAAGCCGCCCTCGTTCAAGTCGTCGTAGAACAGCCCGCCGATGCCGCGGGTCTCGTCGCGATGCTTCAGGTAGAAGTACTCGTCGCACCACTGCTTGTAGCGCGGATAGACCTCCGCACCGTACGGCTCGCACAGGTCGCGCGCCACCGTGTGCCAGTGCCGCACGTCCTCGTCCACCGGGTAGAACGGGGTGAGGTCGAAACCGCCGCCGAACCACCACACCGGCTCCACGCCTTCCTTGCTGGCCTCGAAGTAGCGCACGTTGGCGTGGGTGGTCGGCACGTGCGGATTCTTCGGATGCAGCACCAGCGACACGCCGGTGGCGATGAAGCTGCCGCCGGCCAGCTCCGGCCGATGTGCGGTGGCGCTGGGCGGCAGCTGGTGGCCGGACACACGCGAGAAGTTCACCCCGGCCTGCTCGAACACCGCGCCGTCGCGCAGCACGCGGGTGCGCCCGCCACCGCCGGCCGCGCGTTGCCACGCGTCTTCCTCGAAACGCGCCGTGCCGTCGGCCTGTTCGATCGCGGCGCAGATGCGGTCCTGCAGTTCGCGCAGGAAGGTTTCGGCCTGGTTGGCTTGCTCGCTCATCGTCCGACTCGTCGATTCAACCCGGCCAGTCTAGCAAGCGCATGGACGTCGACCGCCGTGGCACGGCGTCGCGTCGGCCTGAGCCAGATCAGCCGTCCAGCTCAGCTGATCCGCGCCGCCATCCGGTGGTGCCCGATCAGTCGCGCCCAGCGCAGGCCCAGGTCGATCCACATCAGGTAGCTGGCTTCGAGCAGCAACAGGCCGAGGTAGCGCCGCTGCCGCGGCAGCGCCGGTTCGGCGGCCACCGGCAAACCGTCGAAGCCGAGCCGGCGCGCCAGCAGGACGCAGCGCGCCAGGTGATAGCGGCTGGTCACCAGCGCCACCGGCGGCAGCCCGGCGTCGCCGGCCTCGGCCAGCAGCAGGCGGCGCGCGTGGCGCAGGTTTTCCAGCGAGTCGACCGAATCCTGCTCCAGTTCCACCCGCACTCCGCCGGCCAGGCCGTGCCGCTGCAGCCAGGCCTGGCCGGCGGCGGCCTCGCTGCACTGGCCGCCGCTGCAGCCGCCGAGCAGCAGCAGGTGGTCGGTCTGTCGCTGCTCGGCCAGGCTCAGCGCGCGGCGCAGGCGCTGCTGATAGTCGTGCTCAGGCGCATCGCGCTCGAGCCGGCGACCGAACACCAGCACCACCATCCGTCGCGGCGGCACCAGCGGGCTGCGCATGGCGACGCGGCAGACGTGGATCAGGTAACCCAGCCAGACCAGGCCCGCGCTCAGCACCAGCGCCAGCACGGTGACCAGCGCGGCATGCTGCGCGTCGCGGTCGCGCAGGTAGCGCCATGGGCTTCGGAATACGGACATGCGGGACGCGAAATGCCAGCGGGGATGAGCCAGCTTAGCTGGCCGTGCCGTTCGCGGCATCCTCATGCCAGCAGGATTACGCTGAACGCCCGCTTGGCCTTGGCCTGCCGCAGGCTAGGCATCCTGCGGGGTCAACGCTAGGCTTTCCTGATGCCCACTCTCATGACCCCACTCGCGGTCACCGCGTATACCGTCACTTCCGCCATGGGCAGCGGTCTCGCAGCACAGCTCGATGCGCTCGAACACGGGCGCAGCGGGCTGCGCCCGAACGACATCAGCAGCGCACCGCTGACCTGCTGGGTCGGCCGCGTCGACGGCGTGGAGGGTGCCACCCTGCCCGCGGCACTCGGTGCGTGGGACTGCCGCAACAACCGGCTGGCCTGGCTGGGCCTGAATCAGGACGGCTTCCTCGAACGCGTGCATGCCGCGCGCGCGCGCTATGGCGCCGACCGCGTGGCGCTGCTGCTGGGCACCTCCACCGCCAGCATCGGCGCCACCGAGGAAGCCTATCGCCGGCTCGATGCCGACGGCGGCTTTGCCGACGACCTGCTGCGCCCGGCGATCCACGCGCCGCACTCGCTGGCCGCCTTCGTCGCCGCCGCGCTGAAACTCGACGGCCCGTGCCTGACCGTCTCCACTGCCTGCTCGTCCAGCGCCAAGGTGTTCGCCAACGCCGAACGGATGATCCGCCTCGGCCTGGTCGACGCGGCGGTGGTCGGCGGCGTCGACACCTTGTGCGACAGCGTGCTGTTCGGTTTCAACGCGCTGGAGCTGGTGTCGCCCGAACCGTGCCGCCCGTTCGACGCCGCGCGCAACGGCATCTCGATCGGCGAGGCCGCCGGCTTCGCCCTGCTGGAACGCGTCGGGACGGCGGCGGACGCGCCGCAGCTGCTCGGTTATGGCGAAGCCAGCGACGCACACCACATGTCCACCCCGCATCCGGACGGCCTCGGCGCCGAGCTGGCGTTGCACGATGCGCTGGCGCGCGCCGGCCTCGACGCGGCCCGGGTCGACTACATCAACCTGCATGGCACCGCCAGCCTGAAGAACGACGAGGTCGAGGCGGCGCTGGTCGGCCGCGCGTTCCCGGCCACCACGCGGGCCAGCTCGACCAAGGGCTTCACCGGCCACACGCTGGGCGCGGCCGGCATCGTCGAGGCGACCATTGCGCTGCAGGCGATCGAGCACGACCTGGTGCCAGGCAACCTCGGCGGCGACACGCCCGACCCGATCTGCGGCGTGCAGTTCGCCTGGCGCAACGAACGCCGGCGCGTCGACGTGGCGCTCACCAACTCGTTCGGCTTCGGCGGCAACAATGCCTGCCTGGCGTTCGCCCGTGCGGGATTTGCCGCATGAGCATGCTGCGCGTCCACGTCGAAGGCGTCGGCCTGTGGTCGCCGCAACTGGCCGACTTCGCCGCGTTGCGCGCGCTGCTGGCCGGCGCCGCGCCGGCGCCACCGCCGCCGCGCCCGGCTGCAGCCACGCTACCGCCGAACGAGCGTCGACGTGCGCCGGAAAGTGTGCTGCTGGCGGTCGAGGCGGCCGGCCAGGCGGTGGCGATGAGCGGCCGCGACGCCGCCGCGCTGGCCTGCGTGTTCGCCTCCTCGCACGGCGACCAGGCGATCACCGACTACATGTGCGCCACCCTGGCGCACGCGCCGGGGGAACTGTCGCCGACCCGCTTCCACAATTCGGTGCACAACGCCGCGGTCGGCTACTGGACCATCGCCACCGGTTGCCACGCGCCATCCACCGCGATCTGCGCCCAGCACGCCAGCTTCGGCGCCGCGCTGCTGGAAGCGGCCAGCCAGGTACTGACCGAGCAGCGTCCGGTGCTGCTGGTGTGCAGCGACACCGCCGGCAGCGGCCCGCTGGCCGAAGTCACCGGCTGCACGCGGGCGTTCGGCTGCGCGCTGGTGCTGGCGCCGCAAGCCAGCCCGGCGACGCTGGCCCGGCTCGATCTGCAACTGGGCACCGCACCCACCGACACGCCCCTGCCGGAACCGCTGCACGGCTGGCGCGCCGGCAACCCGTCGGCCGCCAGCCTGCCGCTGCTGGCTTTGCTGGCCGGTACGGGCGGGCACTGCGAACTGACCGTTGCCGCTACACTCGGATTGCGGATCGACATGGAGAACGTCGCTTGAACACTGCTGTGGCGCGCTGGTGCGTGCTGATTCCCTGCCTCAACGAGGAGGCTGCGATCCGTTCGGTAGTCGAATCCGTGCTGGCGCTGGGTGCGCCGGTGATCGTGATCGATGACGGCTCGGACGATCGGACGCCCGAGATCGTCGCCGCGCTGCCGGTGACCCTGCTGCGCCACGACGAACGCCGCGGCAAGGGCGAGGCGTTGCGCCACGGCTTCCGCGAGGCGCTGCGGCAAGGCTACGACGCGGTGCTGACGATGGACGGCGACGGCCAGCACCTGGCCGGCGACATCCCGCGCATCGTGGCCGTCGCGCAGCGCTACCCGCAGCACATCGTGATCGGCGCGCGCCTGCTGGATCGCGCGCAGCAGCCGAAAAGCCGCCGTCGCGCCAACGCGGTGGCCGACTGGGGCATCTCGTGGGCGTGCGCGCAACCGATCGCCGACACCCAGAGTGGACAACGCTGGTACCCGCGCACGGCACTGGCGCTGGTCGAACTGCCGGCGGAGAACTTCGTGTTCGAGGCGGCGATCCTGATCGCCGCCTCGCGCGAGAAAAAGCTCGGCGTGGTCTCGGTGCCGATCGCCTCGCGCTATCACGGCACGTTCCGTCCCAGCCACCTCAGGCCGGTGCGCGACGTCACCCGCATCACGCTCTACACGATCGGCCGTGTCGTCCACTACGGCCACGTCATCGACAGCTATCGCCGCTCGCGCGGCACGCCGCGCGTCATCGACGACACCCTGGCGTAAGAGCCTCAGCCCATTGCGCCGTTGACGCCGATCAGCTGGCCGTTGATGTAGCCGGCTGCGTCCGAGCACAGGAACGCCACCAGCGCGGCGACTTCCTCCGGCTTGCCGGCGCGCTGCGCGGGCACCAGTTCGCGGATGCGCTCGGGCGGGAACGCGGCCTCGGCCATGCGCCCCTCGATCACCCCGGGTGCGACCACGTTGACGGTGATCCCGCGCGAGGCCATCTCGCGCGCCAGCGACTTGCTGGCTCCGACCAGGGCCGCCTTCGCCGCGGCGTAGTTGGTCTGGCCGCGATTGCCCAACTGCGCCGCCGCCGAGCCGATCGAGACGATGCGGCCGAAGCGCGCGCGTGCCATCGGCAGCAGCAGCGGCTGGGTGACGTGGAAGAAGCCATGCAGCGAGACGTCGATCACCCGGTGCCACTGCTCGTCGCTCATGCCCGCCATCGGCGCGTCGTCATGGATGCCGGCGTTGTTGACCAGCGCGTGGATCGGCCCTTCGGACAGCAGCACGTCGAGCGCCGCGCGGGTCACCTCCGCGTCGGTGACGTCGAACGCCACCGCCTGCGCGCTGCCGCCGCCGGCGACGATCGCCGCGGCGGTTTCCTCGGCCCGGGTCAGGCTGTGGTGACCGTGCACGATGACGTGCCAGCCGGCCGCTGCAAGCGCGTGGCAGATCGCGCCGCCGAGCTCGCCGCTACCGCCGGTGACCAGGGCGCGGCGTGCCTTCTTCGCTTCGGACATGGTGGAATTCGCTCCGAATCAGCGGGCAGGATGGATCACCGCGGCACGCCCGCTGGCGAGCAGCCGGCCGCGATGCTCGACGCGGAACGCATACTGCGCGCCGCCGGCGTCGGCGTAAAGGCATTCGGCATGGACGTCCAGATGGCCGTCGAGCCGGTCGACGTATTCCTCGAACAGTCGCACGTCGCGCAGGCTGACCAGCATGCCCGGGCGCACCGTCTCGTCACCGCGCATGCGCCCCAGCAGCGCGCCGTGCACCGCCATTGCCTGTGCGCCGTATTCGGCCAGATGCACGGCATGCAATCCATGCGGGCCGCGCAGCGGGTTGTCGGCGCGCGCGTGGCCTGCGCTGATCGCATGGATGCTGCGCTCGTCCCACGCCAGCACCGCATCGAGCAGGCACATCGCGCCCGCGTGCGGGATCAGCCGGGCCCAGTCAGTCTTGTCGAGCATGCGGCGCCATCAGGATCGACAGGCAGAAGTGGAACGCCACGCCGAGGCTCACCGTGAGCCCGATCGCGCGCAGCACCGGAATGGTGGCCCACGCCAGCATGCCGAACACCAGCAGCGCGGACAACACGCAGACCAGGGTGGCGTGCAGAGTGCGCCGCTGCTCGGCCGGATCGCCGGTGTCGCGCTCGAAGAACAGCGCGTAGTGCAGGCCGAGGCCGCCGGCGAGGATCAGCGCAACCAGGTGGAACAGCGAGATCTCGATGCCGGCCACGCGTTCCACCGCCAGCACCAGGAAGGTCGCCAGGGTCATCGGCGCCAGCACGTGCCAGGCGCGGCGCAGGCTGCGCAGCGCGAACGTGATGGTCAGCACCAGCAAGACCGCGGCGACCAGGAGGGCCTGCAGGATGCGCGTGCGGTAGTCGACCACCAGCGACTCCGAGGCTGCCTTGAGGTCAAGCAGGCGCACCGCGCCGTGCGTGTTTTCGCCCAGCGCCTGCAGCGCGGCCACGTCATGCACGCCGCTGACCGTGCCCAGGCCCAGCCAGTGGCCGTCGCGCTCGACCAGCATGGCAGCGAGGCGCTGGCCCAGCGGTGTCTGCGCATAACGCGTCGGCGTCAGCGGGGGTAACGCGCGCGCGGCTTCCACATCGTCGACGAACGGATGAAACAGGTCGGCGCGGAACGGCAGGCCCTGCAACGCTTGGTCCAGTGCGTGCTGCAGCGTGGCGCGGTCGGGCAGCTTCTGCTGGCGTTCGCGCTGCAACGCCACCGTCGGCAGATAGCGCGACGGCAGTTCCAGCGCATCGGCCGCGTGTTGCGCCAGCAGCGCATCGACGCGCGGCTGCAGTTGCTCCGACAGCGCCAGCACGCCCTGCTCGGTCGGCGCCTGCAGCACCAGCAGGTAGCGCACGTCGGGCGCGCCGAGCGCCTCGCGCAGGCGCGCGTCGTGCTGCAGCAGAGCCTGCGGCAGCGGAGTCAGCGCGGCCAGATTGTTTTGCCAGAACGGCGCCGGTGCGAGCGCCAGCATCAGCGCGATCGCCACGGCGACCGCGACGGGAATCCAGCGCGGCCGCGGCAACCGGTCCACGACATCGCGCGCGCGCGCCAGCCAATGCATGTCGGCGACGTCGCGCACGCGCCGCGGCAGCAGGTGCGGCAGCAGGTAGCGCGTGCTGAAGCCGGCCACCAACAGGCCGACGATGGTGAACACGGCCAGCTGCTTCAGCCCGTTCACGCCGGAGGCGTAGAACGCCAGGTAGGCGATGCAGGCCGAGGCGATCGCGGTCAGCAGCAGCGGCCACAAGGCGCGCACGCTGTGCACTGCATCTTCGCCGGCGCGACGATGGCTGAGCACGCGGATCGGGTATTCCTGCGCCACGCCAAGCAGGGTGAAGCCGAACGCCAGGGTGATCCCGTGCACTTCAGGGAACGCGAGCGTCAATGCGGCGATGCCGGCCAGCGCGGCGCTGGCGATCGGCAGCGCCGACAGCAGCAGCGAGCTGAAGCTGCGATACGCCAGCAGCAGCAGCGCGATGAAACCCACGGTGGAGACGCGCCCGATCCAGTCGGCCTGGTGCCGCGTCTGCGCGCCGACCACCACGCTGAAATAGCCCGGCCCGCTCAGTTCGAGTCTTGCGTCGGCACTGCCCGGCAGCGCGGCGAAGGCCTGGCGGATGCCGTCGATCGCCTGCTGCTGCGCGCCCGGGTCGAAGCCGGCGGCGACCGTCTGCACCAGCAGCAGCGCTTCGCCCTGCGGCGAGAACCACACGCCCTCGCGCAGCTCCGGCGATTTCGCCGGCGCCCACAATTCGGCCAGCTTCAACACCTCCAGCGTCGGGTCACGCGGCAACAGGCCCTTCAGCAGACTGGCGGCGGGTGAGGACAAGTCATCCAGCCGCTGCTGCAGCTGGTCGGCCAGATACGCCTCGTCCAGCGGTTGCGTGTCCAGCGTGGGCGACAGCAGGTAGCGATACGGCAGCAGGCTGGCGTCCAGCGCGTCGAGGTCGAAATTGCCGTTGAGCACCTGGCTGTAGCGCTTGTCGTTTTTCAGCGCCGCGGCGAGGCCCTGGCTCAGCGCCGCCAGTTGCGCGTCGGACCGGCCAGCGCCGGCGATGGATGGCTCAGTGCCGCGAGCGCAGGCGACGGCAGGGATGCCGGAGTCAGAGCAATGCAAGGAGCAATTGCCGGATGCGCAGGAGCGGCCGATCGACAGCAGCAGCAAGCGCGAACCCGGCCCTTCGCCGACCTGCTCCATCAGCAGGCGCTGGTCCGGCGTGGTCGGCGCGGGCATGAAGCTGCGCAGGTCGGTGCTGACGTGCAGGCGCTGGCTGACCATCCAGCCGACCCCGGCCAGCGCCAGCAACCATCCGGTCAGCAGTGCCGCGCGGGCGCCCCGGCGCATGCTCAGGGCGCGCTCTGGCACAGCGCCTGCAGCGCCTCGCGGGTAGGCTCGGCCGGCATCCGCGCGGCCAGCGGGCCGAGCAGGTCGACCGCGAGATCACCGTCGGCTTCCTGCATGTGCATGCAGCGCGACTCCCTCGCGTAGCCGTCGATGCGGATGCTGGCGACGGTCTTCGCCACACGGGCGTCGCGCGGTACCAGGGTCAGCGTCCACGCGCCGCCGGCGTCGCCGCCCTGGCGGATCTCGAACGCCTGCTGCAATCGTGCGGCGTCGCCGCTGAGCAACGCCACGAAGCTGTCCAGCAACACCTGCAACTGCGGCGCACGCTTCAGCGAAAAGTGCCGCGGGCTCTTGCCGGCGCGCTGCTGGGTCACCTCGCCGTCAGCGATGGTGGACGTTTCCTGCTGCGGATGGTCGACGCGCCGCTGCAGCCGGTCGCCGCCGAGCCACGACAATTCGCCGGAGACCACCAGCGGCCGATCGAGCACCTGCAGGAAACGCGCCTCGGCAAAGGCGGTATGCGCGGGCGCGGGCTGGCCCAGAGCCGCGATCAGCGCCGGCGCGGACGACGCTGCCGGTGTCGGCTCAGATGCCGACGCGCTCGCCCACAGCGGCAGCAGAAGGCTCAGCAGCAGGCGCCTCTTGCCAGAAATCATAGAAGTTGAACCAGTTGTAGGGAGCGACATGGATGTAGTGTTCCAGCCGTTGCGCATAGCGGGCAATCAACGCATCCAGCACCGGGCCGCGATCCTGCCGCGGGATCCGTACCTGGTCGCTGAACGGCTCGAAGACCAGCTTGTAGCGGTTGCCGCCCAGGTACAGTCCGAAGCACAGTACCACCGGCACCTGCAGCGTATGCGCCAGCAGCCACGGACTGATCGGGAACGGCGCGGGGGAACCGAGGAAGCCGGTGTGGCGCAACACCTCGTGGCCGCGGCCGCGGTCGGCCAGCATCGCCACCAGCGCGCCGTCGCGGCAGGCCTCGGCCATCGCCAGCGCGATCGTGGTGCCGTCCTGCGCCGCGTCGATCACGCAGGCGCCGACGTCGGGCGCCAGCGCTTCCAGAAGTTCGGTCATCGCCGGGGTCTTCTGCTTGTCCAGCACCACGCGCAGCGGCATCTCCGGGCGGCGCGCGCCGATCGCCCGCAGCGCCTCGAAACTGCCCTGGTGCGAACCGAACAGCAGCACGCCGCGACCCTGCGCGAGGCGCTCGTCGAGCAGGTCCAGGCCTTCGGTTTCGATCCGGAACGGCTGCTCGCCGTGTGCGAGCAGGAAGATCCGGTCCAGGATCGTCGCGGCGAAACAGTGGATGTGCCTCAGCACCTGCCACGTCGTGGCCGGCCGGCCGAACACGCGCTGCAGGTACTGGCGTGAGGCCCGCCGTTCCGGTGCGCGGCGCAGGAAGAAGTACAGCGTGATCGGGTACAGGCACAGCCGGCCCAGCCGGCGTCCGCCATGCAGTGCGATCGTGCGGATCAGCCATAGCGCGAAACGGCCGCCGCCCTCCGGCCGGCTTTGCCAGTGTACGTGTGTGCTCATGTCGTTCCCTCGACCAGGCCGCGTGCCAGCAGGATGCCGTCACGCCGAATCTCGAAACGCGCCCGCGCGCCGTCCGCGGCGGTCAGGCGCAATGTGGCGGTTTCCTCCGGCAACAGCGGCGCCACGAACTTCGCTTCCAGCACGCAGCCCAGCCGCTGGCCGCGCCAGGCGCGCAAGGCCAGCGCCACCTGCTCCAGCAGGACCACTGCCGGCACCAGCGGCGCACCGGGAAAGTGGCCGGGCAGCGCCGGATGTCCCGCACCGATGCGCAGCGCCTGTTCGAAGCTGGCGTTCATGGCGCCACCGGGCGCTTGCCGCGCAGCAACTGCGGCCAGTGCAGCGCCAGCTGCAGCAGCATGTCGTGCAGGCCGGGGTGATGCAGATGGCGCAGGCGCCAACGGCGATAGGCGTATTCCAGCAGGAACGCCGCAGCCAGCAGGATGTAGCAACCCAGGTGCAGCCATGTCGCGGCCCAGCGCTCGGGCACCGGCAGCGGCACGGCGATGCCGGCGCGCGCCAGCAGGCCGTTGTGGTCGGCGCACAGCAGCAGCACGGTCAGCAGCAGCGCCTGGGCACCCAGCAGCACCGTCCAGAACCAGGTGATCTGGCGCGCGTAGGCGGCCACGCCCGGCTGCCGCAGCCGTTCGGCGCCCTCGATGGCGATGATGAAGCGCGCCACCAGCGGCTCGGACGTGCCCAGCGTGCGGCCGAACCAGCCCGCCAGCAGCGCATTGATCAGCACCGGCACCGCCTCCAGCAGCAAGTCGGCAAAGCCGTACCGCCACGTCCACAGCAAGCCGGCCAGCACGCCCGACCACCACAGCCACGGCGCGGCGCGGCGCGTCAGCAGCTGCGGCAGCATCAGCACGCTCAGCAGCAGGGCCAGTGCCAGCAGCGCGAACACCTGCCGATGCGTCACCGCGCCGGCGATCGCCAGCAGCGGATAGGCCGGCAGCAACAGCAGGCCGTAGCGCCGCGTCGTGCCGTCAGAGGGTGAAGAGGACGTCATGCCGGGTTCCGCGTTGGCTCCATCGAAGCCGCCAGCCTGCCACCGGCGCCGGAACGTGGCGTGACAGAAGCGACGTCGATGCGTCGATGCGCCCGCTTCAACCGACGCGGTTCTTCTCGACATGCGCGGACAGCGTGCGCAGGTTGGTGAAGATCTGCCGGTTGTCCGGATTGTCCGAGCGCAGCTGGAAGCCGTAGCGCTTGGACACGGCCAGGGCGATCTCCAGCGCGTCGATGGAATCCAGCCCCAGCTCGCCGCCGAACAACGGCGCCTCCGGGTCGATCTGTTCCGGGGTCACGGTCTCGAGATTCAGGCATGCCACGACCAAGGTGGCCAATTCGTGCTGTGCCGCTGTCTGTTCCGCCATGCTCGATTCCGTACGCTGGATGCATTGCCTCCCCCCGGTGGCAGTGGGCGCGGAGTGTAACATAGCGCCCTTGTCGTTCCCGGTTGTACGCAATGATGCAGGGCTGTGAAAACCCCCAGATCGACCCGCAGTCGCGCCGCGCGCCGCGGGTGTCCTACCGCATGGCCGAGGTCGCCGCGACCCTGGCCGAACCCGGCACGCTGGCGCTGTTCGGCTTCGGCGCCGACGCCCCGGCCAGCACCGACCCGCGCTACCTGCAGGTGGCGCTGCAGGCCTTCGACGCCCCGGCGCCCATGGAACTGTGGCAGGTCGACGCGCCGGTCGGTTGCGGCAGCGACGGTGCGCTGCGCTGGTCGGCCGGCGGCGGCTGGCTGTTCGCCTCGATCGAACTGGACGAGCGCGAACACGGCGGTCCCGTCGCCACCGCCCGGCTGGCCTACGAGCGGTTGCACCGCTTCGTCGCCACGCGTGAGGCGCGGCATGTACTGCGGGTCTGGAATTATCTCGGCGCGATCAACCACGGCGACGGCGATGCCGAGCGCTACAAGCATTTCTGCGACGGCCGCGCCACCGGCATGGGCGACTTCTTCGCCGAGGGCTTCCCCGCCGCCACCGCGATCGGCCATCACGGCGACCCGCATCGGCTGCAGGTCTACCTGCTCGCCTGCGACCAGCCCGGCACGCGGGTGGAGAATCCGCGCCAGGTCAGCGCCTGGCGCTACCCGCGCCAGTACGGCCGCACCCCGCCCAGCTTCGCCCGTGCGATGGCGCTGCCGGCGCAGGACGTGCTGGCGATCTCTGGCA
>Ga0207674_10008591_pt1 | contig 11771 bp, 9 predicted proteins | sample KBSCornC72_FD_184303 | JGI IMG/M metagenome (GOLD analysis project Ga0207674, IMG submission 184303) | Corn rhizosphere microbial communities from Kellogg Biological Station, Michigan, USA - KBS Corn C7-2 (SPAdes) (version 2) | ecosystem: Host-associated > Plants > Roots > Rhizosphere > Soil ... | reverse complement strand
GGTGGGTGCGCTGGTGGCGCTGGCGTTCTGCGGCCCGTTCTGGTGGGGACATAGTTTGCAGGCGATTGTTCAGAGCTTTACCAACGTGCCATCCTCCACCGGGGCCAAGCACTCTTTCTTTGAATCGGTGAAGATCTGGCTCGAAATCCATCCGGCGTCCGCGCAACCCGCCTGGCTGGCGTTTATGAATAGCCGGAAGGTCTGGGATGATCTAAATTACCTCGCGCTGCTTCTCTGTTTGCTGCTGAGTGCGCGCACGCTCTGGCGCAAACCGACGCTGGGCAGCATGCGCACGCTGGCCCTGGCCATGATGTGCAGCGTCCTTCTCATCACGCCCTGGTTCTATCCCTGGTACATCACCTGGCCGGTCGCTCTGGCGGCCATTGCGCTGCCCAGGCGCGAGCAGCGCACCACACTGGCCCTACTCGCGCTGGCTCTCGTCTTTAGCTACACGGCCCTCTCGTTCTACCTCATCGGCTTTTTCGGCAATCATACGTACTTCTGGCCGCTCTTGAATACGCTGCCGCCGGTCGGTGCTGCCTTGCTCTGTTGGCTCTTCTATCCGGTACTGCTGGCAAAGCAACAGACGGCTCACTCTACGCCTGTAAGTAGCGAGGTTGCGTAGATCGGTCAACACGCGAGATTTGCGTACAGCCCGGCTAACTACTGCCGTGACCGCTGACGTACCCCTGTGCCTTCCGCCAGACCTCTTCTCCGACCCGCTTGCCCATGGTGCGCCCATCGAGATCGCTCTGCGCGAAATGGATGCCGCCGTAGCGTCCGGCCATGCCCGCCTGATTGGCCGCGTCCGTGAAGGTCTCCCAGGAGAGCGTGACATTGGTCGCGGGTACGCTGGCTTCGACTTTTGACGTCCCGGCTCGCCAGGTGTACGAGGTTTCCAGGCGATCGCTACCGGTAAAGTTGCGCAGGATAGCGGCGGCAGCGGCTCCAAAGGCGCTCTGCTCCGAACAATATTCTGGGCCGGGCGCGCTCAGGCTAAGCGGCAAATAGGGCAACCAGTATTGGGCATTCATAAACTGAACATCCTTGCCCGCACCAGCCCAGGCGCGAATCTGCTTCCCTTTATAGAGATAACGGACGGCATCGACGGGCGTTTCAGAATCGTAGGCGCGTTTGGTGGCCCAGCAGGCGATGCTCGCATCCAGCATGGCGTTGCCCAGCGCGAAAAAGAGCTTGACGTTCTGATCCAGCGTGTGCTTATCGCGTTGAGAAATAAATTGCGCGAACAGGCTCCATTGGCCCGCCGGTTCCTCTTGCTTTGGACCGTTGCCCCAGTATTCAGCAATGACTTTTTGCTCGTCGGTCAGGTTGGCGCTATACTGGATGATCTGCTGCGCCTGCGTGGTGTAGAGACTGGCCGGATAGCGCGCGGGACCGGTGCGCGGCACAAACTGGATGGCGCTGGTCAGCGCAAAAGGTGTGACGTTGCCCCATTGCGCGCATCTGAATTGCTGATCTCTCAAGCCGACGCGTGGATCGTTGATGCGCAACGGCTGCCAGCGATTGGGATCTTTGAGCGTTGTCAGCGTGTTGAGCGGCTGATAGTGGGTATAGTCGCCATAGGCTCCGAAGATTAGGTTACCCAATTGATTCGAACCGTCGTTATGGCGAAAGTCGAGGACAGCCTGCGCGGCCAGGTTGCCAACCCCGGCTGGTGTGCCCATATCTTTGGAACGCTGCTGTGGATCGTAGCCGAACGCGCGGAGCGTTTTCTGGAAACTAGCCTGTTCGCTGGGAAAGAGATCGAGCAGGGCGATATAAGCCGCGTAGCTGATGGCCTGCTGTTTGTTCTCCTGCGTCCATTCGTTGGAGGGCCGCCGCAAACCAGCACCCAGGCGTGTGCCGAGCGCGGTGGCATCATACGCGGCCCAGGCGTCGAACATCGCGGTATGCATAATGGCCAGTGCACGCGCCGCGACGGGCATGTCCGGCTGCACATCGCGAATGGCCTGTAACGCCGTTTCGTTCCAGCGCACGACCACCTGATCGCCACTCCGGCTCTCGTTGCCTGTATTGCTCCCAAAACCAACATTCACGCGATGCCCCGCTTGCACCCAGTACCAGCCGCCGAGACCCACCAGCGAAGCTGCCAGACCAGCGCCGCCAATCAAGAGTTGCCTTCGCCGCATGCCTCTGGGAATCTCTATTGGCTGCGGCTGAGGCTGAGCAGGCACCTCCACCAGCGGCTGTGTTTCCGCCCGCTCAATCAGCGTGTCCGGCTGCGGTATCGTCTTGACCGCGACCTTCGCCAACCTGGGATGGTTGCCGGGCCGCTCCGATCTGGCCTGATTGCCGGGCCGCTGTGGAATGCCAGTAGATGTCCGTCCCTGCCCATTTGTCGAACTATTCTTCTGCTTTTGTTTCTCTTGTTTTGTCATAAGAATACTCTGCCTTAATATGGGATAAATTCACGCTATTAGCTGTAATATAGAAGCAGGGCAGAAAATATAGATGGTTATTTTTCGATTCTGTTTGACTTCTTCAAGTATTGCAAAGCCGCGAGCGCCGCGTAATAGCCGCACAGGCCATGCACACCACCACCGGGAGGCGTCGATGAAGAGCAGATATAGAGGCTTTTGTCGGATGTTTTGTAGGGCGTGAGAGAAAGGGTTGGACGGGTGAAAAGTTGCAGGAGGTCTTGCACGCCGCCGTTGATATCGCCGCCGATATAGTTGGCGTTGTAATGTTCCATCTCGCCCGCGCTGGTGGCATAACGGGCCAGAATACGGTCGCGGAAGCCGGGCGCGAACCGCTCGATCTGCGTCTCGATCCGCTCACTCATATCGACCTGCGAGCCGCTGGGAACATGGCAATAGGCCCAGACGGCCTGTTTACCCGCTGGTGCGCGAGTCACATCAAATAAACTCTGTTGCGCGAGCAGGACAAACGGCTGGGCCGGGTGTTCGCCGCGCCAGACCGCGCGTTCAGCCCTGGCAATCTCGGTCAGCGTGCCGCCAACGTGGACAGTTCCAGCACGTCCACACGCTTCGGCGCGCCAGGGAATAGGCCCGTCCAGCGCGAGATCGAGCTTGAACACGCCGGGACCATAGCGATAGCGTCGCAACTGACGTTGATAGAGACTGGAGAAACGACCCTCGGCTATATGAAGAAGCTGGCGCGGCGTGAGATCACAGAGAACGACGCGAGCTGGCGGCAGTTCGGTGAGAGAATGAATCTCGGTGTCGAGGACGATTTCGCCGCCCAGGTCGCGCAAATAGGCCGCGAGCGCGTCGGCGATAGTTTGCGAGCCGCCACGTGCCACCGGCCAGCCAACCACGTGTCCCAGAATACCAAGGACGAGACCAACTGCCGCGCTGCCTGGCGTAGTGAGAGGCAAGATCGAGTGCGCGCTCATACCCGCGAAGAGCGCACGAGCAGCCTCGTCCTGAAACTGTGCCCGCGCCAGCCCTTGCGCCGAACGAAGGGCCTGCAAGCCGAAGCGAGCCAGTTGCAAGGAGTGTGGCAGGATAGCGCGTGGACGCAAGGGGCCGCAAAACGCCTCGACGATCGTCTGCCAGTTCTCGACATGCGGCTTCATCAGGCGCGTGTAAGCCAGCGCGTCCCGTCCCAGGCTCGCCGCCGTCTTTTCCAGCGAACGCTCAAGCAGCGCGGCGGTGCCATTATCAAGCGGGTGAGCCAGCGCTAGCAGCGGCTGAATCCACTCGACTCCATAGCGTTCCAGCGGCAGAGCGCGCAAAAACGGCGAGGCCAGCCCCAGCGGATGAACCGCTGAACAACGGTCGTGGACGAAGCCGGGCAACGTGACCTCGCCCGAACGGCAGCCGCCGCCGACCGTTTCCTTTGCCTCGTAGACCCGCACCGCGTAGCCCGCGCGCGCCAGCGTGATCGCCGCCGCGAGTCCGTTGGGACCCGACCCGATGACAATAGCATCATAGCTCAACATAGCTTTGACCATAAGCAGGCTATTCGCGCACGACGACCTTCATGCGCGCCGCCAGCACCTCTTCGCCACGCTGGTTGGTGTAGCGCGTCTCCAGTGTGGCCATATCGAGACCGCGCCGCGCTCTGCCTTCCAGCACGGTCGTGACGCCACTCAACACGTCGCCGGGCTGGATTGTACCCAGATAATCAAATTCCTGCTCGGCGTGCAACAGGCGCGTGGTGTTCAGGCCGATCTCGCGTAAACGTTCCATCCAGCCGGGGTTGCCCCAGAACTCGAACTGGGTTGGCATGGTCGGCAACATCTGGATATCCGTGTAACCCGCCTCTAGCGCCTTCTCGCGTGAATGATAGATGTCGTCGCTTTCGCCGATGGCCAGGGCAAATTCGCGCAGTTTGGCCCGCTCAACTTCGATCGTGAACGCGGGAAAGCTCTTCCCAATAGAGCTGGTGTCGAACATGATACAAAAACTCCTCGCATATGATATACACGCGCCATTATAGCATGCCCATTGAGCTAGGCTTCTTTGAGGCTTTTTCGTGTTGTCGAGCTATAACATCCCATCCTGCCCTGGTTCGGCGTAGATGGTCTTTTCGCGTTCATAGATCACCATGCCGGGTCCGCCGTTTTTCATGTGGCGCACGTGGCGTTGCAGGGTGTAATCGACCGGGACGCTGGTGCTGCCTCGCGCCTGGCTATAGTACGCGGCGAGACTGGCGGCCTGGTCGATGGTTGAGCGCGGTATCTCACGACCTCCAGCTTTGACGATGACGTGCGCGCCGGGAACGCCTCGCGCGTGTAGCCAGAGATCGTTGCCGGTGGCCTGGTGAAAGGTAACTTCTTCGTTCTGACGGCTGTTCTTGCCGATCAGGACGGTAAAGCCCTCTTTGCTCTGTTTATATAAGGGCACACCACCGCCAGGTCCAGCCGGTTTGCCAGCTTTGCCACCCTTGCCGCCTTTGCCTTTGGGATGCTGTTTCACCTTCTTCTCGACCGGCTTGCCGCGCATATATTTCGCGCTCTGCACCTCGGCCTTGACCAGCAGCACTTCGGCGGGATTCTCGGCGAGATCGAGGTCGGCCAGCAGTTGCTCGATGGTCGCGAGTTCGGCGTCGTTCTGCTCGATCTGGTCGGGAATGAGCGCGAGGGCGCGACGCAGCTTGTGATACTTGTTGAAGAGGCGGTTGGCGTTGCCCACGGCGTCGAACCGTGGATCGAGCGGCACCTTGAGCATGGTCGGCTCTCCCTCGCCCGCGTAATAATTCTCCAGTTCAACGCTGGTCGGCCCTTGCGTCACCTCGTTCTGATGAGCCAGCAGCAGCTCACCCTGCAAACGATAGCGATTGGCCTCATCGGTCGCCTTGAGTTCTTCGCGCAGAATTTCGGCCTTGCGTTTGCAGCGTTCGCGTTGTGTCTGCAAAACTTTCTTGATCGGTGCGCGCACGTTGCCCATCGCGTCGCGCCATTCGGAGCCAGCGTAGAAATCATCTACCAGCACGTTGAGCGAGGGCGAGTGACGCACCCGCAAGCCGGGCTGCTCGGCGTACTGCTCCAGCGGATAGGCGGCGAAGGCCAGCGGCACCGGAGGTGCGCCCGGCGTCGTGATTCGCTCGACCAGTTGAGGTTGCCACTTGTGGGTATCATAAAGCGCACTGAGATCGCGCACATTCCAGGCCAGTTCTTCCCACGTGTCATTACTCTGCACGGCGTCTAGCGCGGCCTCAGCGTCCCCTAGCGTGCGAAAAACAGCCTCGCGGGCCACCAGGGGACTGAAGCCGAGCAGGTTGCGCGTCAGGAGTTGCCAGAGCTTCGCCTGAGCGGGTGCACGGCCCTTCTTGCCCTTCGTTGGCTGCGCTGGCGTTTCTTCTGCCGGGCCGCTTTCATTGCCGGGGATGATCGAGAGTTGCGAGGCCGCGACGGTGGTCGGTTCCAGGCGCGGCAAGAGCTGACCCGCGAAGGCGCGCTGCTGTGGCGGAGGCGGCACATACGCGACATTGCTGGCCACGACACGATAGCGGTTGACATCGGCCCCGACGTGCTTCAGACTGCCCAGGATCATGCCCTGCTCATCACAGAGGATGATATTGCTCATGCGACCCATAATCTCAATGATCAGCCGGTAGCGCGTGCGTTCCTCGCTGCCCGGCGCGCTGGGATGACTGGCCACAAGCGCCAGCACACGTTCCCAACGCGGCTGCTCAACGGCCTCGATGCGCGTGCCTTCCAGATATTTGCGCAACAGCATCACAAAAGGCGGCGGCTCACTGGCAATCTTCGTAGGCTTACGCGCGGTAATATGCGCGCGAGCGAGCTGAGGATGCACCGAGAGATAGAGCCAGCGATTCGCGCCACCCTGACCCTCCGAGCCGGGCGCGTAGCACTGGAGAGCCAGCGAATACTCCGTGGGCTGAATAATCGTATCGATCCGGGCGCGCGGCAACAGCAGCCGCCACTCATCAGCCAGCGCCGCCAGGGTCATTGCGTCAATATACATACGTCGCGTCTACTTTCTCAACAGGTTTGTGTTCGGCCCGGTTCCCACATAGCCATCTTCTCATGTTGTACAATAGGAAAAACTCTGTGAAACCAATAGGTAGAGTACAACAAAATCGCGAGGAATGAAACACTGGTTTTTCCAAACCAGGCTTATTCTGTAAATGTAGGACGGCCCCTTGCGCGCCGCCCATAGGAAACAAGCAATGCAGATTGAGATACAACAATCGGAATTTCGCGCAAAAGAGGCCACGATGAACCCGATAAGACAGGGACTGCTCTTTGTGCTTTCCGCGCCATCGGGAGCGGGCAAAGATACGGTCATTCAGGCTTTACAGGCGCAAGGAGCCGATTTTTACCTTGTGCAGTCGATGACCACGCGCGCGCCGCGACCGGGCGAGAGCGATGGCCATCCGTATTTTTTCGTGGACCAGGCGCGGTTTGACCACATGCTAGCCAATAACAAGCTGCTTGAACACGCGCTGGTGCATGGCAACTGGTACGGGCAGCCGCGCCAACCCATTCGAGACAATCTGCAAGCGGGCCGCGACGTGCTGCTCAAGATCGACGTACAGGGGGCTGCCTCGGTACGTCGTTTGATTCCAGACGCGGTATTCATTTTCCTGCATCCCGGTTCCGATGAGGAATTGGCGCAGCGTCTCCAGGCGCGGCAGACCGAGACGGAGGAGCAGTTGAAGATTCGTCGTGCCGATGCTGTGAAAGAACTCGCGGAACAACACTGGTACGACTATCTCGTGTTTAACCGGCATGGAAGGCTGCAAGATGCGGTCGATGATGTACGGGCGATCATTCGCTCCGAACATTGTCGCGTCACGCCCCGTCAGATCGTGTTGTAAGCACCATCCGCCGCCAGCACGCAGTCCGGTCCCTGGGCATACATTTTAACGCAAAATATCATCAGAGAGGCTGATATATGATCGAAGAAGAACGTTTTCAACAATCCGGCACTAAAGAACGCAATTTAGGCATGGAACTCGTGCGCGTGACCGAAGCGGCTGCCTTGAGCGCGGGCCGCTGGATGGGCACCGGCGACAAGACCAAAGTCGATCAAACCGCCGTGGACGCCATGCGCCAGGCCATCGATGGCGTTGATATGAACGGCACCGTCGTGATCGGCGAGGGCGAAAAGGACGAGGCACCCATGCTCTACATCGGCGAACACGTCGGCAACGGGGCCGCGCCAGATGTCGATGTAGCCGTCGATCCGGTCGATGGGACGCGCCTGCTCGCCAACGGCCTGCCCGGCTCCATCGCGGTCATCGCCACCGCCGAACGCGGCTCAATGTATTCCGCGCCTCCGGGCGTTTTTTATATGGAAAAGATCGCCGTTGGTCCCGCCGCCAAAGGCGTGATCGATATTAACGCACCTATCGCGCACAATCTGCAAAAGATTGCCAGGGCGAAAGAGGCTCATCTCGACGATCTCACGGTCGTGATCCTTGATCGACCGCGCCACGCCGAAATCATCAAGCAAATCCGCACGGTCGGCTCGCGCATTCGCCTGATTACCGATGGTGATGTCTTCGCGGCCATGATGGCAGCCATGGAAGACTATTCGGGCGTCGATGTTCTGCTAGGTACCGGAGGCGCGCCAGAGGCCGTGCTGGCAGCAGCGGCGTTGAAATGTATCGGCGGCGAAATCCAGTGCAAAGTTTGGCCGCGTGACAACCAGGAGCGAGCGCGGATGAAATCCGAAGGCATCGACCTGGAACAAGTCTTGACGACCGACGATCTTGTGAAAAGCAACGACGTCGCCTTCGCCGCCACCGGCATCACCAGCGGCGACGTGCTGGAAGGCGTCAAATACTACGGCTGGGGCGCGCGCACCCACTCGCTGATGATGCGCTCGCGGTCCGGCACGATCCGCTACATCCAGGCCACTCACAAATGGCGCACCAAACCAGGGATCACAGCGGAGAAATAGAGCGAATGGCAGACATCGAGCAAACTACCGAAGAGCGGATCAGCGCGCTGGAGCGCGAAGTTATCGAACTGAAGCAGTTGCTTGCAGAGAAACGACCGATCGACGATCTCCGCGCGGAAATTGCGCGTGTGAGCAGATTGGTGGCCGAATTCAGCGCGCGCGAAGAGGCCCATGAAGATTATATGCACGCACGCCTTAGCGTTATTGAAGCTGATCTGAGCAGTCTCGCCAGCGACGTCAAGAAATTGCAAACCGACGTCAAAGAATTGCAAATCGGTCAGCAAGAGCTTCGCGAAGAAATGCGCAACGGTTTCCAGGATTTGCACCTCGCCTATCAGGAACTCGCCGCAGGGCAACATCACATCCTCGAATTCCTGATGGGCAAGTCCAAAATGAACGATTAGGACATCGCAAAGCATCTCTAGAGGCGAAATGAGGATGGTCGCCCACTCGGGGTTGTAACAATCTACTTGCCAGCCCAGCGCATAAAGGCCAACGACGAACCCGCCACGGTGCTCAATCACATGGGCGTCGCGGCGGGTTTTGTTGTGCAGCGGTTCATCAGGCGTGGGTGGCGCTGAGCATGGCGTTGGCGTCTTCGCTCCAGGGCCGCAGACGGTGCACGATCGCCAGCGCGTCGAACTCGCCCTCGGTCAGCACGGTACAGGAAAGATGCAGGCTCAGCGTATCGCTCAGGCATCACATGATGCTTAGTACCCGTACCCGCCCGATGTAGCGGTAGGTGTCGGCGAGTTGCCACCACCAGCAGCCGTGAGATCAGTTGTGGCGACAAACCAGATTCCTTCGACATTCTCGCCGTTGGTCTGGCCGGGCGCGGTATCGCTGACATAGGTGTAGAGTGGATGCCCCTGATACTCCACCTGTGAGCCATTTGCATTCGTGGCCACGCTTAACGTACCGGGCAATGTGCTCGAACTGGCGGGGGTACCGGACCCCGTGGAGAGTAAGGGCGGCCAGGTCTGCGCACATCCACTTGAGCAGACAGACGTAGCGGTATCGTTGCTGCGATAGTAGAGCGTCATCCCCTGCGCGTTGGTGAGAATTGTCACTGTCTTACCCTGCACTGTCGCGCTCGCCGTCGCAATCAGCGCGCTGGAAGCAGTTGTCGGCGTACTCGCCGGGGCAGTCGTTGCTGTTGGCGTGTTGCTACTACCCGTCGCGGGCGGCGTAGAGCTTCCACAGGCCGTTGCCAGGAGCGCAACCAGTGCCAGAGGGACAAACAATTTAAGAAGCGCGTGTTTCATGAACGTTCCTCCTTGAATAAAGAGACGGTGTGTTTTATAAAAGCAACTCAGTTTGCTGCCTCAACTCTGCTCAAAACCTCAGGCATGTGCATAGCACATTGCTACATTCACAGAGGGCAGCATGGCTGCTTTGACTGTCTTCTTTCAGGAAATACGTTGGAGGGTAACAGTTTTTACGAGGGTAGGACGTTTAGCCTTACAATCCGCATGTATAGTGGCGAATGACCGTATATTCTCGAAAGCCCAGGCGGTGATAAATGCCCTCGCTCATCTCGGTTGGCGAGAGGATGGCGATGTGATAACCCTCCTGCCGGGCCTGTTCAACCGCGTGCATGACCATCGCCCGCGCGATCCCTTTGCGGCGCGCTTCGGGAATAGTGGCGACGCCGTAGATGCCCGCGATCCCGGCGTGAAAGAGCAGCGAGGTTGAGGCGACCGCCTGCCCCTGGTACCAGCCGCAAAAGTGCCGCCAGACGGTACCTCGCCCAAAGCCCACGCCCGCGTACATCTCATAGTAGTTTTGCGCCAGCTCTTCAGACGAACCAAAGCCCTCGATTTCCAACTGACGCAAGATTTTTAGTTCCTCAAGATCCTCAATTTCGCGCATCTCTAAACCCTCGACCATTGTACCTTCCGCCTGGATAGCCTCAATAGCCAGTGCCATGCCTACACTTTCATCAGCAAGCTTGTGAAATTCCTGCTGTTGGAGGAGAAGCGCCAGGTTGGCGGGCTGGCAATCCTGCCCAATCGACCAGCCCATAGATGCGACCTCTTTCGCGCGAAAATAATGTTTCACGGCCTTAATTCTCGCGACAATTTCGTCTGGTTCGGTCGTGTGGAGATGTGTGCGCAGAATGCCGTTGAGATGCCCGCGCCCGGTGAAAAAGCCTTCGATTTCGCCATCATGATAAATCTCTGCTCCGGTCAGGCCGCGCCCAAAACACAACATTTCTTCCTCTAGATTGGCCTCCAGAGCCGCGATCAAACGTGAGTCTTCCAACGTGTTGAGCATGGTATCCATCAGATTTTTCTCCTTATATGTTAAGATTGGGATAGGACATTTCTTGCTTAGCTTGTGAGCTGTTCTATAGTTAATGCAAAGAGATATGATCTCAAATGTATTCACGCTTCTTGCGTGAATGGAACGGCGTTCCTTGCGCACTGCGTTCCCCGTGTGTGAGGAGCGCCGCTCCATTCGCGAATTTCTTGTTACATATAGCCAGACAAAGGAGTTTCTATTATCGATACCTACACATCTCCCGGTATACCAGATGTAACGGCGCTGCTGACGCAACTCACGCGCCCCCAGGCTTTTCCGCACAAGCTCCCTTCCGGCGAGCGGGTGGCGGTCATACAAACTCATGCCTCGCTCGTGCTACTGGCAGGCCCGCGCGCCTATAAGTTGAAAAAGGCGCACGATTTTGGCTTCTTTGACTATTCTACTCCTGCCTTGCGTCGTCATTTTTGCATCCAGGAGGTTACTCTCAATTCCCGCCTGGCTCCCCAGGTCTATCAGGGTATCGCGCCTGTTCTGGCCGGTCCTAAGAATATTTTGCGTTTTGGACCAACCCTCTCGCCTGACCAGCTTCCCGATCCTGGCGCTCCATTTGAAAACGGGCAGGTCATCGATTACGCGGTCGTGATGCAGCGCTTGCCAGAAGAGGCCACGCTGGCCGCGCAGGTAACAGCCGGAACCGCGACGCCCGAATTAGTAGCGGCGGTGGCCGAACCACTCGCGCGCTTCCACGCTTCCTCGTCCACTACTAAGTATAGCGCGAAATTTGGTTCATTGCGCGTTATTCGCCATAATTGGGAGGAGAATTTCAGGCAGATCCGTCCGTTTATCGGTCGCTCGCTCGACCAGACTACCTTTGAGCGCATTCTGAGCTACATTGGCGAGTTTCTCACCGGCTATGCCGCACTTTTCAACACGCGCATCCACGAGGGACATATTCGCGATTGTCACGGTGATTTGCGCCTCCAACACGTCTATACGCTCGCTCAGCCGTCTGAGGCCGCGCCTGCGATCGTGATGGTCGATTGTATCGAGTTCAACGATCGTTTTCGCTATAGCGACGTGGCTGCCGAAGTCGCTTTTCTGGTCATGGAACTGGATGCCGCCGGTTGCTCTGCCCTCGCCCGCGCC
>Ga0207674_10008590_pt1 | contig 11773 bp, 11 predicted proteins | sample KBSCornC72_FD_184303 | JGI IMG/M metagenome (GOLD analysis project Ga0207674, IMG submission 184303) | Corn rhizosphere microbial communities from Kellogg Biological Station, Michigan, USA - KBS Corn C7-2 (SPAdes) (version 2) | ecosystem: Host-associated > Plants > Roots > Rhizosphere > Soil ... | reverse complement strand
GTCGGGCGCGGTGGTGGACCAACGCATCACGCGATAATCGCGCAACCGCAGGGTGCCTTCACGGGTCAGATGAAGATCACCGAACAAGGTGAAGTAATGAATTGGAAGTACTCGGATCGGATACTTGCGGAACGAAACCTCGAGTTGATGATTGCAGCGTCGCTGGAAGTGCTGTCGCGTTCGGGTAATACAGAAGATTTAGACCAGGAGAGTGAAGCGGCCCTGGAGACGATGTCTCACGACGCGTTTGAGTTCTATCGAGAAAAGATTGCCGAGAACGAAGCAGTGCTGACCTACTTTGAGGAAGCAACTCCGGTCAGGGAATTGGAACACGTGAGGATCGGTTCTCGGCCTACACGACGAGGCGCCAAACGAGGTCTCGGTAATCTTCGCGCAATTCCGTGGGTGTTTGGTTGGATGCAGAGCCGTCATGTTGTGCCGGCATGGTTTGGAGTTGGCTTTGCTTTGGAACGCTGCAATACGGAGTTGCTGGAAAAACTGATACGCCAGTTTCCATTCTTCACTGAACTAATCGCGAATGTTGAGATGGGACTGGCGAAGGCTGACTTATCGATTGCGCGTCTGTATGCAGGGCTTGTCGGAGATGCGGTGTTGAGGGAGCAAGTGTTTAGCATGCTCTTCGAGGAGTTTGAGCGAACTAAAGCGGTGGTGTTGCGCTTGACTGGACAGACAACGTTACTTGAGAAGAACCCGGTGCTGGCGCGTTCGATTCGACTGCGGAATCCGTACGTCGATCCGTTGAGTTTGATTCAGGTTGAGTTGCTGCGTCGAAAGCGTGCAGGCGAAGATAACGACAACCTGAATTACGCCCTCGCAGCAACCATCAACGGGATTGCAGCCGGGCTAAGGAACACCGGGTGAAGTAATGCTACAATACGGCGTGCCTATGATTGCCCGCTAAAAAAAGTTGCTGCGGTTCTGTTAACTGAACGTGCATGGCGTGATGCCTGCAGTGTCTTCACAAGCAACGCAGTAACTTATCCATCCCAAACCTCAATTAAATAAAACGTCTACAAATCGGCGGCTGCACGCTGATCGATCTCGCAGCCGCGTCTTTCGTGGAGAACCATCATGAACGTTGCTGATCTGACAACCTTTGGTTGGAGTGAGTTTTTTGAAGTCAATTTTAAATCATATGCGGGAAACGGCTATACGTGTGGCCGCGTCGCGCTCGAACACAAAAATTTCTTTCGCGTCTACACGCAATACGGAGAGGTACTCGCGGAAATTTCAGGCAAGCTCCGGCACGAAGCCGTGAATCGAAGGGACTTGCCCGTTGTGGGAGACTGGGTGGTGATTCGCTCTCGGCTGGAAAATGGCAGAGTAACGATTCATGCAGTCCTGCCGCGGAGAACCAGTTTTGCGCGCAAGATTGCTGGTTCACGCACTGAACAACAGATTGTCGGCGCGAACATCGACACGGTATTCCTGCTCACATCGCTGAACCAGGATTTCAGTCTGCGCCGGATCGAAAGGTATCTCGTTATGGCGTGGGAGAGCGGTGCAAATCCGATCATAATTTTAAGCAAGTCGGATCTATGCGACCGGGTGGCTGACGCAATCGATGAGGTGCATGCCATTGCGCGCGGTGTACCTATCTACGCAGTCAGCATTGTCGCAGGGTGCGGACTTCAGGATATCGCGCAGTATTTCAAGCGCGGGCAGACGGTTGCGCTGTTGGGTTCATCGGGTGTTGGAAAATCAACTCTGATAAATCATTTTGCCGGCGTCGATCGCTTGAAAGTTCAAACAGTGCGCGAGAGCGATGATCGTGGCAGGCATACGAACGCCTTGATGTGCTTCTTGCGTAATTGCTGCGCTTATCGAGGCACGTTCAAGTACTGGCTGTTCCGCGCCGCGCGCGCTACGTGTTTGGCCGTTAATTTCCTTCGGGCAGTTCCCGATCATTCCAGGAGAAAGCATGCCGCGGATTCTCGTGTTCGATGTTAACGAAACGCTATTGGACTTGACGGTGCTCGAACCGCATTTTGGGCATGTGTTCGGCGACAAAACCATGCTCCGCGAGTGGTTCAACCAGGTTATCCAATTCGCCGAGGCTCTCACGCTGGCGGGAGAATACCGGAATTTCGGCGAGGTGGGGCGAGCCGCGTTGGAGATGACCGCGGAAGCGCACGGTGTCCGGCTTTCTCCGGAAGACGCGCAGGAAATTATGGGCGGCATGCGAAATCTGCCCGCTCATCCGGAAGTTTCCCAAGCGCTGCGCTGCCTGAAGAACGCGGGTTTTCGGATGGTCGCGCTGACTAACTCGCCTCAAGCCGTCGTGGACGCCCAGATGAAGCAAACCGGCTTGCAGCAGTACCTGGAGCGCAACTTTTCGGTGGAGACCGTTCGCCGATACAAACCCGCGCCTGAACCCTACCATATGGTCGCCGCGGAAGTGGGCGTCCCGATGAGTCAGCTCCGCATGGTCGCGGCGCACGCCTGGGACGTCGGCGGCGCCATGCAGGCAGGCTGCGCGGCGGCATTCATCGCCCGGCCCGGAAAGGCCGTGTTTCCGCTATTCCCCAAACCGGACGTCACCGGCAAAGACCTGGCCGAGGTGGCCGAGGCGATCCTGAAGGCCGAGTTGCCGCAGCGAACGGTATAATGGGGTCGGAGCTCCCAGTGTTTCTTTCGCGATTTCTACGCCTGTCGGCGCACGTTCAGATGCTGCCTATTCTGGAAGGCGGCGAGGAGATCCTCGTCGGCGGTCAGGCGGTGCTCGAAGGCGTCATGATGCGCGCCCCGCACAGCTATTGCGTGGCAGTTCGCAAGGCCGATGGCCAGTTGGTGACCGAAGAGAAGCCGCTATATCGCATGTCGGAAAAGTACCCCATTTTCCGCCTGCCGATCTTCCGGGGCCTGGGGACCCTGGTCCAGGCCATGAAGCTGGGAGTCAACGCCTTGCAGTTTTCGGCCAATGCGGCTCTGGACGAAGGGGGCGAAAAGAACGGTAAAGAGCAGGACGGCAAGAAGCCGGCCGAGATCAGCTCCGGGATGATGGCGGCGACGCTCATCGGCAACCTGGCGTTCTTCATCGCGTTATATAAATTCGTGCCGCTCTTGTTAGCGACGCAACTGGGCCATGTGGTGCCGTCGCTCTCCGGGCGGTTCGCCACCAACATGACTGACGGCGGGATACGCATCGCCATCTTCCTGGTGTTCCTGTTTGCCCTGTCGCGGTTCAAGGACATCCGGCGCGTCTTCCAATATCACGGCGCGGAGCACAAAGTCGTGTTCAACTATGAATCCGGCAAACCAGTGACGGTAGAGAACGCACAGAAATTCGTAACCTTCCACCCGCGCTGCGGAACCAGTTTCATGCTGGTGATGCTGGTGATCGCGATGATCGTGTATGCGCTGATTCCGGTGGACGGATTCTGGATCAAGTTCGCCGTGCGCCTGGCCATGCTGCCGTTCATCATCGGCTTGAGCTACGAGATCATCCGCTTCGCAGCCAAGCGCCAGGGCACCTTGATGGGACTGTTGAGCGCACCCGGACTGTGGCTGCAACGCATCACCACCCAGCCTCCCGACGATTCGCAGGCCGCCGTCGCGATTCATGCCTTGCAGGGGGCCATGGAGCTCGAACAGAAACAGAACGGCGAGCTGGTCATCGCCTGATCGTCGCTAAAAACGCGCATGGAATATCAGAAAAAACTTGACGACATCGAGCGTCGCTTTGAGGAACTCACGGCGCAGATGGCCGACAACGCGGTGATCAGCGATTCCGCGTTATATCGCAAGATCTCCAAGCAGCAGAGCGACATGAGCGATATGGTCGGCAAGTATCGTGAGTGGAAGGCGGCTAACAAGAATCTGCAGGAAGCGCGGCAGATGCTGGCGGAAACCGACCCCGAGCTTCGTGGCATGGCCCAGGATGAAGTCGCGCGGCTGGAACCCCTGCTGGCCCAGTTCGAAGAGGAGCTGAAGGTGCTGATGCTCCCCAAGGATCCTAACGACGAGAAGGATGTGGTGCTCGAAATCCGCGCCGGCACGGGCGGCGACGAAGCTACCCTTTTTGCGGACGAAATCTTCCGTATGTACGGGCGCTTCGCCGAGTCGCGAGGCTGGAAGGTCGAAGTAACTTCCGCCAGCGATTCGGCCGTCGGTGGCCTGAAGGAAGTGATCGCCCTGATCAGCGGAACCCGGGTCTACAGCCAATTGAAGTATGAGAGCGGCGTACATCGGGTCCAGCGCGTGCCGCAAACCGAGCAGCAAGGCCGCGTGCACACCTCGGCGGTCACCGTGGCGGTGTTGCCGGAAGCCGACGAAGTCGAGATCAAGCTCGAACCGAAAGACGTTCGCATCGACACGTTCTGCTCCTCGGGTCCCGGCGGGCAAAGCGTCAACACGACGTATTCGGCGGTGCGCCTGACGCATCTCCCCACCGGCGTAGTGGTGTCCTGCCAGGACGAGAAATCGCAGATCAAGAACCGTGCGAAAGCAGAACGCGTACTCCGCTCGCGCCTGTATGAGATCGAACTCGAAAAGCAGCAGGAAAAGATCGGAGCTGAGCGCCGCGGCATGGTGGGCTCGGGCGACCGCAGCGAAAAGATCCGCACCTACAATTTCCCGCAGAACCGCGTCACCGACCACCGCATTGGCCTCACGCTCCACCAGCTCAACCTGGTGATGGAAGGCAAGCTCGAACCCCTCGTCGACGCCCTGACGACGTACTATCAGACCGAAAAGCTCAAAGAGCAGAGCGAAGCGGCCTGACATCGCCCGAAAAATGGGGACAGCCAGCAGTGTCCCGCGCGAACTCGTCGTTGACAGCGTAGGCGTTCCGGCCGGGACACTGCTGGCTGTCCCCATTTTTCGTTGCCTCCCATGACCATCCACACCGCGCTGCTCCAGGGCCGGCAGCTTCTCGAAGAAGCAGGAATCGCGGTTCCGCGGCTCACCGCCGAAGTTCTGCTGGGGCACGCCACGGGCCACGATCGCGCGTGGCTTTACGCCCATTCGGGCGATGAACTAAAAGAAGTTTGGTGGATTCACTATGGGCGCTACCTGCATCAGCGCCTGCAGGGCCAGCCTACGCAGCAGATCACCGGAGTCCAGGAATTCTACGGGCGCCACTTTCGCGTCACGCGGGATGTTCTGATTCCGCGGCCGGAGACGGAGCACGTTATCGAAGCCGCGCTTAAGCTGGGCGCGCGGAACATCGTCGATATCGGGACAGGATCGGGCGCAATCGCGATCACCCTCGCTCTCGAAACCGGCGCGCGCGTGGTGGGTACGGACGTCTCGCTCGCGGCGTTGCGCGTTGCAGCGGAGAACGGACGACAGCTGGACGCGTGCGTACAGTGGCTGGCCTGCGATTTGGCCAGTGGACTACGCGGCCCCTTCGATCTGGTCGTCTCGAATCCCCCCTATGTTCCTGCGCGCGATAAAAGCACCGTACAGCGCGAGGTTCGCGATTACGAGCCAGAAGTCGCACTCTACGGCGGCGATGACGGCCTGGAGGTCTATCGAAGGCTGATCCCGGACGCCCATCGCCTGCTCGCGCCCGGAGGTTGGCTGATTATGGAAATCGGCTACACCTTGGGCGACGCTGTGAGAGATATGCTGGTCGCGTGGAACGAAGTGGAACTCCGGACCGACCTGGCGGGTCTGCCGAGGGTGATCCTCGGGCAACATCCCCACGGGCCGTGAAGCTCTATTTCCATCTCGACATGGATGCGTTCTTCGTCTCCGTCGAAGAGATCTTCGATCCCTCGCTCAAGGGCAGGCCAGTGGTTGTCGGCGGGCGGTCCAATGAGCGCGGAGTGGTCTCGGCGGCATCCTACGCGGCCCGCAAGTTCGGCGTCCACTCGGCCATGCCCCTGCGAACCGCTTACAAACTCTGCCCCCAGGCAATTTTTGTCGACGGCCACCGCGAGCGTTACATCGAGTACTCGCACAAAGTTTACGAAGTCCTGCAGCGCTTCTCGCCGAAAGTCGAAATGGCGTCGATTGATGAAGCCTATCTGGACCTGACCGGCACGGAGCGCCTGCACGGAACTCCTCTCCAGGCCGCGCATAAACTGCACCAGGCCGTCAAAGATGCCACCGCCTTGAACTGCTCCATCGGGATCGCGACAGCGCGAATGGTGGCCAAGGTTGCCTCGGATCAGGCCAAACCTAACGGCATCCTGTGGATACTTCCTGGCCAGGAAGCCAATTTTCTTGCGCCGCTCGACGTGCGCAAGATCCCCGGTGTGGGCAAAGTTACCGAGGGTCGTCTCCATGCGATCGGGATCCGCAAGGTCGGCGATCTGGCGGCGCTGGATGAAACTTTCCTTGAAGAGCGCTTCGGCCAGTGGGGCTTGGCGCTGGCGGGAAAGTCCCACGGTTTCGACGCCGGCGGCTGGTTCGATACCGAAGTCGGCGAAGGCGGCGGACCGAAGTCTATCAGCCACGAACACACGTTCATGGTCGACACCGCCGAGGCCCCGGCGCTCGATGCCATCCTGGTGCGCCTCTCGGAAATGGTGGCGCGGCGGCTGCGCGATCATCGCCTGTGGGCGCGTACGCTCCAAATCAAGCTGCGCTATTCCGACTTTTCCACCTTCACACGATCGCGGACGCTCGACCATGCTTCGCAGATCGACGCCGAACTGGCGGCGGCCGCTCGCGAGCTCTTCCATAAGAACTGGACTGGTAAACCCATCAGGCTGCTGGGAGTTTACGCGCAATCGCTTGAAGCAACCGAAGGGCAAACCAGTCTTATGGACGAGCCCCGCGCAGAGGATTGGCGCCGGACCCTTGCCGCAGTGGATAAAATCCGCGAAAAGTACGGCCAGGACGGCATCGTATCGCTGGCCTCGGGAATGACGGCGGCCTTCCGGCAGCGGGTGCATGAGAATCCCGAAAACCTGCCTGGCAAGGAGCCCAAAAAGGAGTAGGGTATCCTAATGACTGTGCCAGCGTTGTCTATTGTCGTACCGATCCACAACGAAGAGCCGTGCATTCTGCCGCTTTATGACCGGCTGACCGCTGTGCTCGAAAAGATCCGCCGGCCTTACGAAATACTATTTGTGGACGACGCTTCCACCGACCGTAGTTTCGACCTGCTGGCCAACTTGGTCGAGACCGACCCGCGCCTGAAAGTCATCCGCCTGCGGCGCAACTTTGGACAGACCGCGGCATTGGCGGCGGGATTCGACGAATCCCAGGGCAATATCATCATCTCGCTGGATGGAGACCTGCAGCATGCCCCTGAGGATATTCCAGCGCTGCTCGAAAAAATCGACGAAGGTTTTGACATCGCGAGCGGATGGCGCAAGGACCGGCTGGATAATGCAGTGACCCGTAAGTTTCCCTCGCGGATCGCTAACTGGCTTATGGCCAAGGCATCCAACGTCGACCTGCGGGATTTCGGCACTACCTTCAAGGCCTATCGCGCGGAAATTCTCAAGGACGTGAATCTGTACGGCGAGTTGCACCGCTTCATTCCCGCGCTGGCGTCGTTCTACGGCGCACGCATCGCCGAAGTGCCCATCCGCAACGTGCCGCGTGCCAACGGCGGGTCGCATTACGGTCTGGGACGGACGTTCCGAGTGGCATTCGATATTTTCACCATCTGGTTCCTGCTGAAATATTTCACGCGTCCGATGCATTTCTTCGGGAAGTGGGGCTTGCTCAGCGCCGGCGCGGGCGGCACGGTCCTGGTCTGGCTCGGCGTGGAGAAGATCTGGACCCGGATGGACATCATTCAGGAGCACGGTCCCCTGATGCTGGTGGCCGGGCTCGCACTGGTGACGGGCGTTATCCTCTTCTGCACCGGACTGTTGGGCGAAGTGCTTACGCGAACTTATTTCGAGAGCCAGGGCCGCCGTATCTATGCCGTGCGGGAAATCCGCACCCGGCGCGAAGAGAAGGCCGCCGGCGGGGCTCGTTAATTAAACCCTGGAAATGACGGCCGTTCGTGCAGTGATTTTCGATTTCGGCGGAGTCCTGTGCTTTCACCCTGACGAAGGCAGAATCGCGAGAGCTGCCGCAGCCAGTGAACTCCCTGTGGACCGGTTTCTGACGGGATTGTGGCAGACTCGCGCGGAATACGATGCCGGCCGACTTGAGCCCGCGGAGTATTGGCGGGGAGTCGTTGGCCCCTCTTTTCAGCAATCCCAGTTGCCCGAACTTGTTCGTAGTGAAATCGAGCTTTGGAATCGTTACGACCAACGAGTTTTCGACTGGATCGGCCAGTTGCGCGGTGCGGGTTTTCGAACAGCGATCCTGTCGAACCTGCCGCGTGTCCTGGGCGAACAGCTGCGGCGCACGCCGGGATTTCTGGACCATTTTGACCACGTGACGTTTTCCTACGAGCTTCGCAAGGTGAAGCCGCAACCGGAAATCTATGTCGATGCAACTCGGGGACTCGGGGTCGAGCCTTCGCAGGCTCTGTTTCTGGACGATAAAGCGGAGAACGTAGAAGGGGCCCGCGCCGTCGGCTTGCTTGCCGAGCCGTACTCGACCTGGGAGGACTTCGTTGCGCGCAATATCCCGACGAATTACGATCTACCCGCACCTGCGGAAGCCCGCCGCCAGTAGTCTTCAAACAAGCTCTTCATGGCCTCGGCCATCCCCTCGTGTTCGAACACCACAGCAGTCCAGGCGGGTTTGGAAGTGACTGGATCCACCAGCGCCAGCAATCCGCAGCGGCCGTCCATCACGGCCATTTTCATCGGAATTTTGTCAATCTGGCGGATCTGAACACCCGCTTGTTCGTACTCCGAAAGGAACCGCTGGTGCGCGGCGTCGAGAGTGCCGCGCTCCACAATCATACGGCACTGGACGCCCCGCAAACGGGCCTGCAAGACCTGTTCGGCGTCCAAGGGATCCACTGCGTACGGCGGGCGGGAAAATTCGAGATACTCGGTGCGTGCGTCGGCCAGCATGCCGCGGAACTGGCCCGCCGTCTGGCCCGGATCGTTGACCAGGCGCAGAAAGTCGAGGGTACCGCTGCCGCCCTGCCCTTCCGCATAGGCGGACATCAGTTCGTTCAAGAGCCCGGAAGCCGCTTTGCTCTGCTCCGCGAGTTCGGCTTCGAGCGCGTGCGTTCTGCGCGAAAGATAAGCCGGCAGAGCCTGATCGGGCGGAACCGCCGAGAAAAGTTTGGTCCGATCCTGAATCACTCGCGCGAAACCTTTCTCGACCAGACTATCCAGCACTTCGTAGATCTTTTGCCGCGGCACGTGGGCGCGAGCCGCCAGTTCCAGGGCCTTGAATCGCGGATGCCCCACCAGCACCAGGTACGATCGAGCTTCGTACGCGTTCAAGCCCAAAGCCTGGAGGCGCTGCCAGAAGCGGCGAAATTCGAGATCGGATGGTTGTTCGCGCGGCACGGGACTGGTCGAGCATAGCAAATTGCTACAATCGCCGTTAGGAGCGCACAGGGTGCTGTGCGCGATACAAGGAGTAAGGTTGATGAAATCTGCCGCCGGCCTTCCTGAAACCCTCGGAGCGCTTCGAAACTACAAAGATCTGGCTGCCAAGCTTCCCCAGCGCACCGTGAAAGATGAGCTGCGCGAGAATCTGATCTGCCGCTTGCAGAAGCACGAGCCGCTGTTCCCAGGCATCGTGGGATTTGACGACACTGTGGTTCCGCAGGTGGTCAACGCCGTGCTCTCGCGCCACAACTTCATCCTGTTGGGCCTGCGCGGGCAGGCCAAGACCCGACTGATCCGCATGCTGGCGACGCTGCTCGACGAGCGTATTCCCTACGTCGCGGGCTGTGAGATTCGCGACAATCCCTTCGTGCCGATCTGCAAATCCTGCATCAGGAAGATCGGCGAGATGGGCGATGCCACACTCATCGCATGGCTCTCGCGCGAAGAGCGTTACGTGGAGAAGCTGGCCACTCCTGACGTCACGATCGCGGATATGATCGGCGATATCGATCCCATCAAAGCCGCCCGCGCCGGGCAGAATATCGCCGACGAGCTGACGGTCCATTACGGCCTTCTGCCGCGGGCCAATCGAGGCATTTTCGCCATCAACGAACTGCCCGACCTGGCGGGCAAGATTCAGGTGGGATTGTTCAACATCATGCAGGAAGGCGACGTGCAGATTAAGGGTTACCCTGTCCGGCTGCCTCTGGATCTGATGCTGGTGTTCACCGCCAATCCCGAGGATTACACCGCGCGCGGCAAGATCATCACGCCTCTCAAGGACCGCATCGGAAGCGAGATCCGTACGCATTACCCGGTCGCGCTCGATCATGGGATGGCGATCACCGAGCAGGAATCCTGGGCCAAGCGGACCGCTCCCATCGAGATCCGCGTGCCTTCCTACATTCGCGAAACCGTGGAGCAACTGGCGTTCTCGGCTCGCGAAGACAAGCGCGTCGACAAGCGCTCGGGAGTCAGCCAGCGGCTGCCGATTTCGGTGCTCGAAAACGTGATCTCGAATGCTGAGCGTCGCGCGCTTTCGATTGGTGATTCCGTCGCCGTTCCCCGCGTGATGGATATCTACGCAGCGTTGCCGTCGATCACCGGCAAACTCGAACTGGAATACGAAGGCGAGCTGAAGGGCGGCGACGCCATCGCGCGCGAGCTGATCCGGCTTGCCGTCGGCAAAGTGTACACGCGGATTTTTGAAGGCGAGAGCATGTCGACTGTGATCCAGTGGTTCGAAATGGGAGGATCGCTAAAGCTGGACGAGACGCAGCCATCCTCCGCCATGATCAAGCAGCTCTCGGGTATTCAAGGATTGCTCGAGAAAACCAAGCTGCTGGGACTGGGCTCGAGCGAGCCGGATGCGGTCCGCGCCGCGGCTGCCGAATTCATCCTGGAAGGGCTCTATTCACACCGCCGGATCAGCCGGAATGAAGAGATCGGCTACACGGCCGAACAGCGCCGTCGCGAGCCTGGCCCCGACGATCCAAAGTCGAAGGCGCAGCGCCGAAATTATCAGTAAATGCCGACCGCGTCTGCAATCCCTGCTTGCCTGAGTCTATTTATGAGCATCGCGCTTCTCGCGCAAGCTCACGACTGGAAAATAGTCCCGGGCGAGCGCATCGGCCCGCTCACGCCGATGACCACCTTTGCAGACTTATAACAGCAATTTGGAGCTGAGAACGTCCGCCGGGAACAGGTAGACATTGGCGAAGGTTTCGAAGAACCCGGGGCTATCGTATATCCGGGATCTGCTTCGAAAAGACTCGCTGTTCTCTGGAGGAACGGAAAAGAGTCTGAAGGACCCGCGACGGTCATGATCTGCTATGGAGACAACCCCGCAGGGACTTGCGAATGGAAAACGGAGGAAGGAGTCACGCTCGGCACCACGCTCTCGCGGCTGGAAGCCCTCAACCGGCGTCCATTTAGACTTAGCGGCTTTGGCTGGGACTACTCCGGCACCGTCACGTCGTGGAACAGCGGACAGTTGGAGAACGTCTTCAACCGCAAGGGAAGGCTTATTGTTCGCTTGATCCCACGGGACTCCAAACCCACGCCCGAATACAGGCAGGTTGAGGGCGACGGTGACTTCTCATCCGGGCATCCGGCGATGCAGAAGCTGGACCCACGAGTTTATGCTCTAACCCTGCAATTCGAGCCCGAGCGCTAGCTTTCCCCGTGGTAGCTTGAAGTAGGGAGGTTCTCGCGCCCGGATGAAATCGGTACGCTATTCCAAGTACACCGGCGAGGACCTGGGCCTGAGCGCCGAAGATCTGATGAAGGCGCTTTCCGACTTCTTCCTCGAAAGCGGCTTCAACAACCCCTACATGCAGTTCAGCGAGTTCAACGAGCACTCGCTCGACGAACTCAAG
>Ga0207674_10008588_pt1 | contig 11775 bp, 13 predicted proteins | sample KBSCornC72_FD_184303 | JGI IMG/M metagenome (GOLD analysis project Ga0207674, IMG submission 184303) | Corn rhizosphere microbial communities from Kellogg Biological Station, Michigan, USA - KBS Corn C7-2 (SPAdes) (version 2) | ecosystem: Host-associated > Plants > Roots > Rhizosphere > Soil ... | reverse complement strand
CAGTGTAATTGTACTTTTTGAATCTGACCACACACCAATAGATTTACTCCATAAAATCAAACCAATGAAAACACAATTCTCAGCCTTTGCTATTTCAGCCATCATTTTGTCGGCTGTGGCAACTACCGAACCGGCGACTTCACCAGATAGAAAAGAATCTGCAAAAGTGGAGCAGGTACAAGGTACCAACTTCGATTTTTTCAGAACGCATCGCCAGGGTAAGGGTGTAGCTGCTTCCTGGGGAGTAACATCCGACCAGGGCGTAGCGAGATTTGCCGTTAAGAAGACCTATGAGGATCCTTCAGACCCATTTGCTTATTGGGAAGAAGTTTCAAGTACCTCATGTAATGGATCAAGGTCTTACAAATGCAACGACCAAAATGTGTATCCTGGTTTCGTTAGTTACCAGGTAGTGGCAGAGATGGTTGATGGGACTACAGTCTCTTCAGGTGTAAGGACTGTTCACATTGTTAGTCATTGATCAATCGAACAACTAACTGCGAGCCATTTATTGGCTTCGCGGTTAGTTGCTTCTAAAGGGTTTGTTCCTTTAAAAACCAATGCTTATGAAAACATATCTACTTATTTGTGTGTTTGTGGTTAGTTTCTCACTCGGGGCCTTTGCCCAGATCACGACTCCTGTTATCAGGGCGAGATTTGGTGTGGACGGCGACCTGAGAGATAACTTCTTCAACGGATTGCTCCAGGCTGGTAATGATGACTGGTTCAAATTACCGGGAACAGTCGGCACAGGAGATTTTATTATTGATACTACCGGGGCTGCGGCAATCGTGGCCAAATACGCAACAGTTCCGGCATCACGCAGGCAGCCTTTTTTTAGGACCATGCGCCATCCCCAGTTCTCGATAGTCAATAGCAGGCTGTTGATGGACGCCGTCATGGTCAGGGATTATCATGGTGATGATTCCACTGTGTTTGCTTCAGGTTCCAATAAAAACGGTGATAATCCCGCGGTTTGGAGCTGCCCGGTATCACAGGGAATACCAGATAAAAACGATATCCTGGACATGTTTGTACACGTGAGACGCGCAGGTCCTACTACTACAGATTCATTGTGGATGTTTGGCGGGTTGTCGCTCGATAACACTACAGGTAACCGTTATTTCGATTTTGAAATGTACCAGACAGATATTTATTATAACCGCCCTACGCAGCAGTTTTTTGGCTATGGGCCCGACGCAGGGCATACGAGTTGGGAATTCGATGCTGCAGGGAATGTTAGCAAACCCGGCGATATCATATTTAGCGCTGAATATCAAAGTTCATCTCTTACGTTTTTGGAAGCACGTATTTGGGTGAACAAAAGTGCTCTGCTTATGACCCCGGCCGAATTTAGCTGGAGCGGAAAATTCGACGGCGCCTCAGCGGGCGCAACTTACGGCTATGCGAGTATCCTGCCCAAAGATGTAACCGGCACCTACTACACGGGTCTGCAATGTGGTAACGCCACCTGGGGTGGACCATTCTCCATTGTATTGCAGAATGACGCCGTGGTTACCACTTATGTTGCCAAACAATTTGTTGAATTCTCAGTCAACCTGACGAAGCTGGGATTGGATCCCGTTACATTGCTGGGTGGAAATGTCTGTGGGATGCCATTTCGCCGGGTCCTGGTAAAGACAAGGGCCTCTGCATCCTTTACTGCAGAATTAAAAGACTTTGTGGGTCCTTTTGATTTGTTCCTTGCACCCAGGGCGCTGGCATTGACGGAAACTCCTACGCTTTGCAACGCGGATAGCACGGGCCATATCTATGTCACTAATCCAGTACCTACGTCCCAATACCTGTGGACAACAGAGGATGGCAATATCATCAGCACGCCGTCCGGGCCATCCATTTACGTCGATCAGCCGGGTACTTATGTGGTTACGCAATATCTGCAGACCGGCTGTACTGCTTACGCTATGGACACTATACTGGTAATGCCGGGTATCAATTGCCAGGTACTGGGGCAAAACCTGGTAGATTTTCATGGAGAATTAGGAAATAATGATATAGTTGACCTCGACTGGAAGGTCCTCAACAATCAACAGCTACAATATTTTGAAGTTGAGCGAAGCTATGATGGCATAAACTTCGAAAAAATTAACCAGATAAATACAATTGCTGAGAGCACTGAAGCGGCTTATTCATATAATGACGATGCCTCTAAGATTTATTCAAAATATGTTTTTTACCGGATAAAAGTTGTTGATGTCAATTCGCACGTTAGTTACAGCAATATCGTGAACCTGAAATTGTCAAATTCAATAGGTAAAACAATGGTGAACATAGTACCGAATCCAGTGAAAGATGTGATGCAATTGCAGGTTTTTGCGAGAACAAGCAAGGAAATACGAATCGAATTTTTTGATCAGGCAGGACGACTCGTCTCTTCAACCAAGTTTGACCAAAAAGGAAGATCGGTCATCAGCCTGGATGATCTCAGCAATAAACCACGCGGCATTTATTTTGCCCTGGTGTATATAGACGACGAGATATTTCGCCAAAAGATAATAGTTACAAGATAGCAGAATGGCAATTTAAAGGAAAGAGACGATCCCCGAAGTCATTAAGGCGGGACGTCTCTTTCTTCTTATCTCCGGGATAATCTTACATCTGTAGTTGTATTCTTCTTTTGCATATTCTGAATAAACCACATGATCGTAAAGCTTGGAATAAAATCAGTACCAGGCAACAGCTCTTCCACAAAATTTCCAAAACCGCCCAGTACGCCCTTCCAGCCACCAAAAGTCGCAAAAAAGATTATTGAAGAAAGCGGAGCCCAGAATATGTCGCCCAGCTCACCAAGTAATGGCACGGCATAGGTCGCATATCCGAGCAGATCCATCAGCACGCAAAAAATCAGCGAGGGTTGTTGTCTATTCATTTTATTAAAAAAACTTTGTTTTTGTTAATCAAATTTGCTGCCGATTTTATTCGGGCAGTCGATAGAGGTAAAAGTTTGGCAAATAGTTGCATAACGGTTGAAAACAAAAAGCCTGGCATTTCAATGGGCCAGGCTTTTCTGACAAGCGACCGTAGCGGTCAATAGAAAAACTGTTCCTTGACGATTTTACCATCCTTCACTTCATAAAGAGCGATCTCGTCCATCTTGACACGGCCGGCACCCTTCATCGTTACATCCATTCCCATTGCTACGGCGAAATGATTTCCTGTAACCAATGGATCACTGGAGTAACCGCCATGCATTTCTTCAACCGTTTCTTCAAATTGTTTTCCTTTTTGACGGATGGCAGGCAGCCCCTGTACAGACTGCATACCCATGGCACCCGGAGGCTCAATGCTGGCAGCATTTTCTGCGAAAAGTTCGTCCTGTATTTTGTTCCAATTTCCTTCTTTGGCAAGCTCATTAAATCTTGCTGCAACTTCTGAAGTCGTCAATGTTTTTTCGGCGATCATAGATTCACAATTTAAAAGTTAATGGATACTAAAAGCTACGTCATTTTCTCAAAAACATGAATTAAAGAATTATGAACCGTAATTATTTCAGGACGAGGTGTGAAAACTGAAGAATACCGAAATAGAGGCGTTGATTGGCTTTACCGGCTGGCTGCTTGGGCTCACAGCGGTTTCTGCCTGCCGGGAAGATCTGATCCATCTAACAAGATCTTATTTTGTGGACTGATCCACATATGCTGAAATCCAGCCTACCTGCCCATTTTTTACCAGGAAAAATTGCTTGGTCTCATAAATTGATTTGAACTGGCGCATAATTTTTAACAGAAGACCAGTGCCAGCCAACAATGACCGCTGATCGAAAACCTGGTGCACCCTTTTTATTTCCTTCGCAGCTTTTTCTTTGTCGATGCCTTCGCTCCGGATAGTTTTCACAAGCATCGCATCTGAAAGAGCATCAGGATCTTTAAAAAGTATTTCGTTTAATCTTTGCACATCGTCCCAGCTCACTGTCACTATCGAATTCCCGATAGATTCCGGGCGTATAAGCGTAGCAACTGCCCATGCGATACCGCCACTAAAGGCGATATAGTCGTTCATATTGTACGCGCCGCTGGAGTTGACCGCATATATGATTTCCTGTTCTTCAGCGCCCACGAGGACGCGGTAAAGCTGCCTGTTGTAATTGGCGAGTGTTTTATCAAATTCATCACATCTTTTCTCTGCGGCATTCGCGACACTTTTGGTTCCCCAGCTTAGTGTGAAGAGTCTGAAGTCGGTCGTGTTGTCGTAAGGAAAATAGCCACCCTTCGTATTACCGCTGCCGACGTCGATCAGGAATGTGCTAAAACGCTTTGCGTCGGGAACAATACCTAAATGTGAGAGTCTTGCTTCCTGTAGCGGATCAATTACCTCTACCTTTCGTTTCGGATCCTTTATTTTGAGTTTGAATGAATCAATTAGCTGGGTTATCCATTGGCTCTTTTGATCTTTTTGTGCCTGAATCTGTACACCACTGCTTATTACAGTAAAAATCCGGCTACTTTCAATATTGTAGTCATTGGTAGCCTGGCTGTATAAATTACACAGGCTTTTCAGGGTCGCCTGGAATGTGGGAGAGGTAAAGGAAATGAAATCGGTGTTGATTGAAGTGTCTTTTAAAATCTTAAATGAACCGTTCATTTTAGAATTTTTTCCCACTTCAAGCAAGCTCATCTTTACACCTTTTGAACCGACCTCTATGCCACTGTACAAATCGTTATTGTCAATCTTCAAACCAACATTATCCTGGGCTTGAAGAAATAAAAAGGTAGACAAGGCAAAAGCAGAAGCGATTGCTTTAGCACAAAGAACTCTCATGGCGATGGAATTTACTTAGTAATGAAAGTAGTGAAATCGTAATTATTTTCTTTGGGCTCCGTTTATCTAACTATGAACCTGTTATTAACATAGATCGAACAAAAATGTGGATATGTTTCTAGTCCTTGTCAATCAATTCTTTCATATTAAAAATGGTAAATTCTATCGTTTCACTACCATCTTTTTAACCGCTGTATCGCTCCAAAACAAAAAACTCCGGATTATTATTTCCGGAGTTTTGTCAAAGGGTAGGGGACGATGTTTACTGGCCGGTAACCGTGCCATTCGTAATATACTTAATCTGTACTGCCTTTGTGGTGTCTGCAGCAGCAGGGTTGCCAACAAGAAGCACAGTGTATACTTTGTTTTGCTCTAATGTAATGTTCCTGGTCGCGTCAATCGAAGAACCATCATTTACCCTGACAGCAACATCTCCCGCGTCAATGGCTGTAAAGTCAGATACCGCACCAAATGACGCGTTATTGTTAACCACGTTGTTGCCATTTGCCGCAATCGACACAATCGGTTTTGAAGAATCAGCGATGGCATTGACGTAACGGATAAACGCCTTTCCAGATATAGCAGAAAGGCTGTCAAAATTATCGTCGGTAACAAGGTTCTGATAGTGACCATTTGCGCCGATTACAAACACTGAATAATATTTGTGCGGTGTAAAAACGTGATTCACCTGTGCCAGGGCCGAATCACCGGGATAACTAAATGATTGCACCGGTCTGTCACCTGGAAAAATAGACTGGTATATTCCTGAATAACTGGTGTATGCAAGAGGAACATTGCTAAGATTGTTTCCCGACAAAGCGATGTACACCCCGGATTGATCGGGAACAAGATTAAACGACATCAGGCCCGCAGCTGGAGTATCGTTATTGTTATCATCGCTGAACTTGCTACAAGACCAAAGCAACAACGAGAGTAACACAATGCCCGCCAAACTGGCCATAAACCTTCTGAAAGAAAATTGACTTTTCATGCTCTTTAGAAATTTTAATAATAATAAATGGCAGTGAGAATTGGAGAATTACCCTTAGGTGGGAATGATTGAGAGCGCAAAAATAATAAGGCAGACTTTAATAAAATGTAGTTCTAAAAAAGTTAGAGCTATATTAACAATCTGCAAACGCGTTAAGACGTGTCTCAATTTGAAAACCATTTTTAGTTTTTGAACCATACGTGTCCACCGGGCTCACTTCGCGAGTGTTCAGCAGGCAGAAAGGACTCAATGGGAGAACACATGGTGTTATCGGAAAATCTTTGTATCTATGTTACTTTGTGGTTCAATATTTCAGCCTGAAATACCACTCCAATATCTATCCGTTAAATTCGGTTTAATTCTCAATGCGTAGAGATAATGGTCGTAAAACAAAAAAGCTCCTGGAAGACCAGGAGCTCAGATCATCGAAATCATTGGACGTGTCACAATATCTTTACCATTAATAGCGGCCATCTTTTTTGTCCTTCGACCTTCCGATGCCGTAACCTACGCCACCACCAAGTACGCCACCGATCACTGCACCCAACGCTCTGTTTCGTTTATGGATCACGGCTCCTAAAATTGCACCCGATCCCGCACCAATCGTCGCGCCTTTAGCGGCTTTACTCCATCCTTTTTTCTTAGCTACTTTGGCCTGGTTCTCTGATGAAGAAACCATTCTTCCGCTTTGTCCCGAGGAATTACGGCGCACTGCAGGAGCTACAGACGATTCATGCGTTTTCTTGTAGGCGTCGATCGCCGCGACTGTTTCATTATGCGCCTTCCAATCCTGGAATTCAGCAAGCCCGATCGTGTCTGCATAGTTCAATGTCCTGGCAGCAGGATCACCGGGCGAATTGGTGCAAGCAATTAAAACAATTGCAATGGTTAATGTAATAGTTAAAGTGTAAAAAATTCTTTTCATAACCGTAGATTTTTAAATTAAAAAATTTGAATCCGCGGTATGAAGAACAGAAAAAGTGCCATAAAACCCTGGTTTGTTAATGGCAACAAGAATCAAACTGCAAATGACTGAAAACTATTCCCGTGAGTAGAAGAAGCTTTAACAAAAGGAATTGTGAATGGAACTATGCAGAGATTCGCACTAAAAAATTATTTGTTGGAAAAAGTAATATTGTCAGGCAACGATTGAGTCGCCGTTAACATATTCAGGAACGCAATAAAATGTGGCTGAGGTGAAGCAATAATATAATTAGCGATTTCGATCCCGACTATCACGGTTCTTATTAAACCCCCTGTTTTGGCTGCTGCCGCGGTAACCGCTGCTCTGAGAGCTACCGCCTCCAGGTGGCCTATCTTCTGCCTGCTTCACGATCAGAGGTTTTTTGCCAAGCGAAATGCCGTTCAGGTTTTCAATTGCATCTTTTGCTTCCTCATCATTTTGCATTTCAACAAAACCAAAACCCCTGCTCTTGCCAGTGTCTTTGTCAATGGCAACTTTAGCAGAGACAATCAGTCCGAATTTTTCAAAAATTTCGGTCAATTCATCATCATCAAGGTCATAAGGAAGTCCCGCAACAAAAATCTTCATAACGAATAGTTGGCTTTAGGTGAAAGAAATCTGAGATGGCTTTACGACAATAAATATAATCATTCGGCGTCATACATATATAAACGTGCAAAAACAGTCGAAAAATGTGGATAGCTACCCGGTGGCAAATACGAAATGTGGCGGGCAAATCCCCGCAAAAGGAAAAGGGGACAGTGCTGAACCATCCCCTTGATAAGAAGGGCGAATCGGTAAACCCCTCTACCTATGTAGTGCAGCATTGCTGCTGCGGCAACTCTGAGGGCAATCGGATACGATACCCGAAACGAACAATTGATGATTGTAAAATCTCAGGAGTGGAACGGATATCGGAAATAAAAACGGGAAAAATCAGGGCCTTTATCAAAATAAGGAAGCTGGCGAAACAGAAAAAATAGTTTATCCCATCAATTTCCTGTACTAATATGAACTACAGATTTACTCTTATATAATGAATTCTATAATGCACCCATTTCTTTGAGATATTTTTCCGAATTGGCTTTCACGTTTGCCGGCGGATTCATACTCAGCGATTTTTTAAAATTTGCGATCGCATTTTTCTTGTCACCTTTACTGTAATATCCCTCGCCAAGGCTGTCCCATGTATTCGCGCTCCTGGGATGACGTTCTGTATTCAGTTTAAACATTTCAATTGCTTTGTCCTGTTGACCCTGGTTCATCAACTGGTATCCGTATAAATTGAGTTCGTTTTCTGTCGCCACCGCAATAGCCTCAGTCATCATTTTTTCAGCCTCGGCAGTTTCACCTTTCGCTTTGAGTAGCCCGGATTTTACATTCAAAGTTGTGAAGTTCCTGTTTTGAGCTATTGCCTGGTCTATCCATTTAACCGCCTGGTCATAGTTTACTTTGTTTTGCAAGGCGTAATTGGCCGCGCTTGCATAGCCCTGCCAGCTAAAGCCGACGGCGCCTTTTAATTCTTCAGTGGCATTGGCCATTACGATGTCATCTACGGCAAACTCGACCTTTAGTGGAAATTGCTTCTTTTCCCAATTAAGTACCAATTCTGCGGAAGTCTTCGTTGCGTTGATAAAATCGAAGGTGAGCAACTCAGTATGAGGGATCTCGCGTATTTGGATTTTCGCCCTGAGCTGATCCTGCTTGTCGTTGTACCAAAAGCTTCCCCACGACCTGTTGTCTCTCGAAAGAATTACTTCGCCGGTGTTGTCATTATTGACAACAAAGAACAATCCGTACTCACCGGCTGGTACCGTTTTTCCCTCTACAGTGGCATCGTGCGAAAATTTAATGGTCGTGTTTTCGTTGGCTCCTGCGCGCCACGGTGCTTCGGCATTATTACCGAATGCCTGGGCATTCCATCCATAGGGTACCAATTTGCCCCATACTTCGCGCCCCTTAACGGAAGGCCTCGAATAATTTACAGTAACGGTGGATATCCCGATGGTTTGGCGCACTTCTGCGGCAGGACTGGGCGTGCGGGGTGTCGTGATTCCCTGGCTCATTGAACAAAAGGACGCCAGTAGGGATGCCTGTGCCAGTATTGCACCTCTTACAATTAGCTTTGGCATTGTAAAAAAATTTTTAGTTAAGAAATCATTTATTAAAAAGGTACGATTAAATAAAGCACACAAACGCGAATTATACTCAAACGGTGAATGGATATGCCGGAAGGCATCTACCAAAGAATGAACTCGAATATAGAACGATGAAAGAATGCGGAACAGGCGGCAGGCGACAGCCATTTTCAAAATCGCCAATTTGCAACATGACCTCTAATGAAACCAACGTCACTGCAACAAGTTACTTATCGGCCTGGCCGATTGCATAATATAACTGTCTGAAGCAATGCCAGGGAGTATTTTCGCCGCCTTCAGCGTCTTTTTTGTCCTGATAAAAACCGTTTACAAACGCCGGCGCATCTGACCATACTGTTTGTACCATGCCGCGAAACCGGGGTTTCATTTCCCTGGTCGATCCAGATCTGAAAGCAATCATGTCCCGGGCCTGCGAAACAGCCAGCGAAGGATTGCGCCAGGGACAGGTGACAACGTTTAAACCTTTCATTGCGAAATAAACCGCCGTTTTATCCGCCCTTTCGTAATGCCAGTCGCAGATGAATACATCTTTCGGGATCATGTCAATAGCCCTGAAAGTGTTGTTCTTGCTGGCTTCCCACATACCAATGCCCGTAGTTTCCCCGTCCAGCAACCGGTCACCCCAAATCCATAATTCTCTTTTTGTAGAAGCAAGGTGGTCCCGGATACGGACAACCTCGCCTGCAAATAATTTAGCTTTATCCTGTCCTTTACAGCGGGGACATTTATCGCTACCGATATAAAAGACTTCATCCATGCCCGCATGAAAAGCATCTGTTTCGAAAACATCACAAATCTCGTCCATCAGCGCAAATACTACTTCGTGAACACGGGGATGAAGCGGGCAATAACTTTTGCAATAAAGACTGTCCGCATTTGGCCACTTATATTTTTCAGGCATTTTTACTTCAGGATTTTCGTCAAAAGCCGGGTATTTCAACAACAAATTGCCCGTTCTGCTAGCCCAGGACTGATGCCCTAATAAGTTTATTTGAGGAATAACACGAATCTTGTTATTCCGGCATGAGTTGACAATCTTTTTTACATCGGAGGAAGACAGGGCGATGCTGTCCATCAGTTCAGGATGGCTTTTATATTGATAATTATAGTCCACCCTTAGTATTAGGGTATTTACCTTCCGCGGCGCAAGTTCCTTCTCTATAAACGTTACAAACGAATCCACGAAGTAAGGACGGGGAGCCGCGATGGCAAACCCGCGCACCGGCAGAACTGAATCCAGCGTGTTTTGAGCAGACAGCCTCGCATTAAAAACAAGGGATAAAGCAACAAGCAATATCGAAAACACTTTCTTTTTCATGTGCATTAAATTAACTTGACAAAATAGCCTGGCTTTGTAAACCGGGGCATAAATTTAATTCGTTAACATCAAATTGCATTTCCGATTTGGTCACCCGGCAAGGTTTTGACTCAATTCCTGCGTGTCCGTATCGACAATTAAGATCCCTTCGGATTTATCATCCAGCTGACCCAACAATGCGCCTTTATTATTCCAAACGGACGTTGTTCCGGCGCATTCCACGCCGTCGCACAAGCCAACGCAGTTTGACATTAAAGTTATCACAGAATATTTTTTTGCTATGCCGGCTAAAGTGTCCACTGCATTTTCCACCCCTCTCAAAGTCTTCGCGACGCTTGCCAGGTAAATCGTTGCACCGTTTTCAAAAGCATTGCATGCATGCCGGGCAACGGAAAGTTCATAACAAATTGCCGGAGCAATTTTATTATTGTGCAAATTCAGATATAGTTGACCCTGCCCGGGGACAAAGTAAGGCAATTCGTCCGGGTGCAGGTATTGTTTAGAATAGATTTGTTTTGTGGTATGAGGTTGAAAGATTATCATGCTGATTAAAATGTCCGAACCCGATGGGGTCGGCATTCCAACTCCAATCACCAGGTTTTTGTTGTCGCTTATATTTTGAAATACGTCAAATTGAGGATCATGCCGGTCGCCAACAAATTCTTTTGCCATTGTTGGTTCATAACCTGTTAATGATAGTTCAGGAAAGAAGACAGCATCTGCTCCTTGCAGTGCTGACACCTTAATTAGCTTAAGATGATTTGAGATATTCGCCCCGACATCTCCTTTGACCGGTCTTACCTGTGCTACCGCAATTTTCATCTTAATAGTTGATAAAGATTTTGCGAACGCCCGCCTTGCCTGATGTCTGCAATTGTCGGCAAATGCAAATATACACGCGGTCGCAGCAGCCTGTGTACTATGGTCCGTAGGCAGCACTAAAAAAGAACGGCGTTTTTGCAAACGGATAAAACTACAGCAACGGACCCTGGCCCGATTTAATAACCAACTTTTTTATTTGACCAGGCACAAACAATATTCATATGGCATCGAAATCCAGTTCGGCGTCACCATATACGGCGTAGCCAGTACAAGTCAGTATCTTTTTTGTTTGTAAATCCTGATCTGTTAATACCTCATTATACTTCATCCAGACATTTCCATTCGTGCAAACTGCCGCGCAGGTTCCGCATCTTCCGGTTTCGCAACTATAAGGTAAGTCGACTCCGGCCAGCTTTGCTGATTGTAATATGGTTTGCGGATATTCATTCGTGAATTGATACTTCTTTTCATTTAGCGTTACTGATATGCCCCTGGGCAATGTATCCGGTGGTTTTAATTGGATAAGCGGCTGAGTGATCACGAATTCCTCCTTGCGTATGTTTGCCCGGTTTACTCCGGCTATGAGCAACGTAATTGTGATCGTTCTCATATAACTCAAAGGCCCGCACTGATAAAATAAACATTGAGCTAAGGGAGCCGCGACGTATTTTTTGATCAATTCGTTAAGCAGCCAATTGCCAAGCCTCGACCGTGTATGATCAAATGCATCGCTGAAAAGCCA
>Ga0207674_10008586_pt1 | contig 11776 bp, 9 predicted proteins | sample KBSCornC72_FD_184303 | JGI IMG/M metagenome (GOLD analysis project Ga0207674, IMG submission 184303) | Corn rhizosphere microbial communities from Kellogg Biological Station, Michigan, USA - KBS Corn C7-2 (SPAdes) (version 2) | ecosystem: Host-associated > Plants > Roots > Rhizosphere > Soil ... | reverse complement strand
TATCCCAATCCGACAACCCCAACCAACCCGACCAATCCGCGCAACCCGCGCAATCCCAATCCATAGGGATCGCACGCGGAAAATGGGAGTAGCAAGTAAGCAACGCATGAGAGATCCCTGGCAAGAACATTCTCGCCGGGGATCTCTCGCATTCTGCGCAACGCGTTTAACGGCGCGTCCCTGTTCCATAGAGGAAATAGGTCGCGGTTTCGCGCACATCGATGTCCAGACCAGCTCTCGTGCAGCGCGCACTGAGATCGCCGGGATCGTAGAAATTTTTGACGATCTCGAAGGCGCGCCCATCGTTCAGTTTACGCACCATGACCTGGCTATCTTGCGCGGGCAACTGGTGATTGACGGCAGTGCTGCTTAGCTCGCGGCGACCATCGACAAAAAAGACCTTGCCACCCGGTCGCACCATCGTGGCCACCGAAGCCAGAAATGCATCCAGGCGTTCCAGCGGCACATGTGAGATAAAGAAGCCGAAGAACACCGCGTCATACGTGCGCGCAGGTTGCCAGTTAAAGAGATCGGCCTGGAGATAGGTAACACGCTCGCTGCCAACTTTGGCCCGATTAATCTCGATCATCTCAGCCGACGCGTCCACAGCCGTGATGGTTGTTGTCGTGTGCACCAGCTTCTCGGTCCAGATCCCTGTGCCGGGCGCGAGTTCCAGCACATCGCCCTCTATCTTCAGCTCGCCAAGCGCGCGAGAAACCTCCTCGACCTCGGCAAACCAGCGCGCATTGCTCTCCGAGCCACGATCATAGCGCCCCTGGCGGTAGAACCACTCGTCATACTCCGCCGCGCGCTCTTTATAATAAGTCATCATCGTCTGCAAGGTCTGTTCAGAAACCAGTTCGCTCATTAAATGTCTGCTCCTTCACAAAGCTTTTCTCAACAAAATTTTCCGCCATCCATTATACGTCATACTGTTGAGGAAAAACCAATCAAGCTCGCGGAGGGCCGCGCCCGCATAAACGCCCCGCTTGTCTGGTCAATTTGCACAGTCATAACGATTCCCCTTATAATAGAGTCGCTTTTCCATCCGCCAGCAAGAGCGAGATTTGAGGCCAGAGCAAGGGGCAAGATATGCAAGAAAGTACGATCCAACCAGATACCGATCACGCAGCGGAGAAAATACAGCCGCAAGAAAGCAGGCTGGCGCAGGAGGGACACGCGCCGGAAACAGAACAGAGAACAGGCAGAACCATCATCTGGACCCCCAAATTCCTGCTGACCTTCGCGCTCACGCTGGTGCTTGGTATCAGCATCCAGAGCATTCTCACGCAAGCATGGGCCAGCAGTCTGATCGCTGGGACGTGGGTCATTCTTCTGCCACAGATTATTCTGGTAGGTCTCGCCTGGCTTGGCCTGGGCATCGCCACGCGCGCGCGCTGGATGCGTATCGGGTGCATTTTCGGCGGCATCTGGACGCTTTTTATGTTGCTGAACATCTTCACCAACTTACAGGGCATCAGTCCCGGCACCATTCTCCAGGCCTCGATTAACGTCGCCATTTGCATGTCCTTGCTCGGTACCACCATCGGCCTATCAATTGAGGACGCACCCTTGCCCCGCTGGGATACCTGGCTCTTTTTCCTCGTGCCTGCGATCAGCGCAATAGCTGTGGCTCTCGCCTATTTTCTTACCCCTCAGGCCAGCATCATCACGGTCTATGACGCTCTGGCGACCGCCGCAGTGGTTGCTTCATGTCTCTTCTGGTGGCTCCGTCCCTCTTGCTGGAGAAGATTTTCCGGTCCAACTTTCCTCATCGGCCTGGTTCCAGCCATATTGCTGATCATATCCCAGTTCGACGGGTCCATGCACGAGGATTTTTTCCTGCTGCAAGTGACCCATATCCACACCGGCCCTGGCGTAACCAGCACCAATAATCTCTTTTTCGCACAAATCTGCCTGCTCTGCATCTTTCTTGGATGCATACGCCTGTGGAAAAGTGAAAAGGCTCATTGATTCTGCACACTCAATCGACTATACTACACCTGAAATGTGCATCCCTGGCACAAAAAACGGGAATAGCCAGCAGCGAGGTGTAGACATATGCCCACTTTTGAGAGTCAGACCGGAAAACTCGCGCCGCAATCAATGCTCATCCAACGCTATCTGATTATCAACGTGGCTGGACGCGGTGGTATGAGCGCCATCTACCAGGCCCTGGACCTGCGCATGAATCGCAGGCGCGTGGCCATTAAGGAGATGAGCCAGGAGAATCTCGATGACACCGAACGCCAGGAGGCGATGGCACGCTTTCAGCAAGAAACCCACCTGCTCGGCACGCTCGGCCATCCAAACCTGCCACGCATCTACGATGCCTTCGGAGCTGGTGGGCGCTCGTTTCTGGTCATGGATTATATCGAGGGGAAAACGCTCCTGCAATTGCTGCACGAAGCCGGGCAACCACTTTCGGTCGAGCAGGTCTTAGCATACGCGCTCCAACTCTGCGCGGTTCTCACCTACCTGCATAGCCAGCATCCACCGATTATCTTCCGTGATCTCAAACCAACAAATGTGATGATCACGCCAGAAGGACATGTCTACCTGATCGACTTTGGGATCGCGCGTTTCTTCAAGGAGGGACAAACGCAGGATACCATTGTGCTTGGCTCGCCTGGCTACGCACCACCAGAACAGCACGGGAGCGGGCAGACCACGCCGCGCTCGGACCTTTACGCTCTGGGCGCGACTCTTCACTGCTGCCTGACGAATCGCGATCCCTACCACGCCTCTGACCGTTTCACCTTCGCGCCTGTTCGCCAATTCAATCCCCAGGTGCCTGCGGCCTTAGGTCAATTGGTTATGCGCCTGCTCGCGCTCGACGAACAACAGCGTCCCGCCAGCGCCCAGGAAGTTCAGCAGGAATTAGCGCGCATACAGAACCAGTTCAGACAGCAGCAAAAGCGTGTACAGGTTTCGGCGGCTGCCACACTCATCACAACTCCTCCACAATCTATCCAGCCTGCGCCGAGAGCGGCCTATCAACCTGTGCAGCCAGCACCCGCCCCCAATGCCGCGCAGGAAAAACTGGTTCTGCGCCCTGAGCCGATTGCGTTCGCGCCGGGCAGAGACTCAATGCCGCCCAATGCCTATCCACCGTTCACACCGTATTCCGCGCCTCGCTCAGCCAGCGAGCAGACGAAGCAGCACACGCGCGTCTGGACGCCTGGCTTCCTTGGCATCTTCTTTCTGCTGTTGCTTCTGACCATCGGCAGCAGCGTGCTAGCTTTTAACACAACACATCCTTATGGTCCAACCAATAACGCGGGCCTCGATCACGCCACCGAAGCCGGGCTGGTCGTGCTAGCCCTGCTGCTCTCTGTGACGATGATTGTTGTCACGCGCAGTTGGATGGCGGCGCTACTCATCCTGCTCAGCATGCTCGCGCTGCTTGCCGTCGGGACCGTTTTCTTGCAGCAAACATTGTATGATCTTCAGCCCTCAGCTCAGATCTTCACACAGTTTAACCAGGCACAACTCACACAGATCACGAACGATGGTCTGCTGGCGGCAGGCGGGATCGCGCTTCTCTGGCTTTTCCGCCGCCCATTCACCTGGGGCGACCGCTGCTGGATTTTTCTCTTCTCCGCAGCCATCTGCGCGAGTGCTTTTCTACAAATCCAGTACCAGGATGGCGATTTTACGAAACATCTCCTTCTGTTGACCGCGCTGATCGTGCTGGTCCAGGAGATTCTAGTCGTGGGGCAGATGGAACGCAAGCGGCGATAACTATGCTTCTCTGTGCGAGACCGGGCCGCGCGCAAGGAGCGGTCCTACATTCACAGGAGGTAATGCTTGCGGAAAAATCCATCATTCTGCTGAGGCATCTCTCTTGCTGCAACAACTATACTAAAGCCAGGAAACTCTCTTGCCTATCGTCATGGTTGAAAGGAACTCATGTCTATGCGCAATACTCTCTTCTTGATTAGCAGTTCGACGGTGTTCGGTAAAGGCTATCTGGAACACGTCATGGACGCCCTGCGAACATTTTTGGGTGACGAGCGCGTTATCCACTTCGCGCCCTTCGCGCTGGCAGATCACAATGGTTATACCGAGAAAGTCCAGGCAGCATTGGCCCCCTTGGGCGTTACGGTCAAAGGTTTGCATGCCCCCGGCCTGCCCACGCAGAAGCTCGAAGGTGCTCGTGTCCTCTTCGTTGGCGGTGGGAACAGCTTTCGCCTGCTCAAAGCACTGCAACACTACAATCTGCTCGACCCAATCCGCAAGCGCGTAGCCGCCGGTGATCTCCTCTACATCAGCGCGAGTGCTGGCACCAACATTGCCTGTCCAAGCCTGCGCACGACCAACGATATGCCCATTGTCAGACCAGGTTCATTTGAGGCGCTCAGCCTGATCCCGTTTCAGATCAATCCTCACTATCTCGATCCTCAACCTGACTCGACCCACATGGGTGAAACGCGCGAACAGCGGATTAAGGAATTTTTGGAAGAGAACGATGTGCCGGTCCTGGGCATGCGCGAAGGATGCTGGTTACTCGGAGGCGAAGGCTCGCTACGCCTGGAGGGATTGAGCAACGCGCGCCTCTTCGCCAGAAACGCCGCGCCGCGTGAGCTGACGCCGGGAACCGATCTTTCCTGGCTGTTGGAAACCGTGCCGCATTTTGATCGGCGCGCGGAAAAGAGCGGAACCAGCACGTCCGGCAGAGAATTTGGCTCAAGATAACGCGGCTCATAGCCAACTTTTCCGTTTTCTCACAAATTCATCCAAAATTTACTTGACAATTAGTCAGGTTATACGCTACAATCCTAACCGTTGGAAACATCTAACGTTTGCCGCGTGCCTCGTTCGTCTAGCGGCCTAGGACGCCGCCCTTTCAAGGCGGAGATCACGGGTTCGAATCCCGTACGAGGTATTATTTAGAGGGAAGTCTGCCGTGCCTGCAACTACTTTTTTGGCACGTCAGGCTTCTCTCTTTTCTATTGGATCGGTAAGCTCGTGAACTTCTTTTTCAGGGAGCAGACAAAATGTTAAGTGTTGAAGAGGCCCTGGAGCGTATCCTGAGCGAAATTCATCCCCTGTCGGCTATCCAGGTTCCGCTGGCCGAAGCGGTTGGCCTGGTGCTGGCCGAAGATGTGATCGCCGGAGAAGATATGCCGCCGTTCGCAAACTCGGCAATGGATGGCTTCGCGCTGCGCAGCCAGGATAGTCAGCCGCGTGATGGTCAACCGCCGCGCCTGCGTGTAACCGGCAGCGTGGCAGCCGGCTACGTGGCCGAGCACGCCGTCGAAGCCGGCACAGCCATGCGTATCATGACCGGAGCGCCTGTGCCACCGGGCGCTGACGCGGTGATTCAGATTGAGTTAACAAACTACGATGGTCCCCAGAGCACGTGGGTAGAAGTCCTGCAAGCGGTCGCGCCGGGCAATAACGTGCGGCCAGCCGGGGAAGATATGCGCAGCGGTCAGACGATTCTGCGCCAGGGCAGCGAGATCGGCCCCTGGGAAATCGGCATCCTGGCTACGCTTGGCAAGGCTATGGTTCCGGTCATACGCAAACCGCGCGTGGCTATTCTCGGCACTGGCGACGAAGTGATCGAAATTGACCAGCCGCTCGCACCCGGCAAGATTCGCAATAGCAACAGCTATTTGCTGGAGGCCGCCGTGCGACACGCGGGCGCTCAACCCATCCGTTTAGGCGTGGCGCGTGATACCGTAGAGAGCCTGCGTGAAAAATTCAGCCAGGCTATGGACAGCGATCTGATCCTCACCTCTGGCGGTGTCTCGGTTGGCGACTTCGACCTGGTGAAAAATATCATGGCCGAACAGGGCGAGATCAACTTCTGGCGCATCAATATGCGTCCTGGCAAGCCCGTCGCCTTCGGGCACATCGGCTCAACTCCGCTGCTGGGATTGCCCGGCAATCCTGTCTCGGCTGCCGTGACTTTTGAGCTGTTTGGCCGTCCGGTATTGCGCAAAATGGCGGGCCACACACGGCTCTCGCGCCCACAGGTTGAGGTTGTCGCGGAAGATGGTATCCGCGAGCGAGCCAGTCGCCGTCATTACGTGCGCGCGCATGTGGAATGGCGTGACGGGCGTTTCGTCGCCCACACTACCGGCAAGCAGGGATCAAATATCATGACCTCGCTGCTCAACGCAAACGCACTGGTGATTGTGCCAGAAGGCGGTGTGGAAATTAAAGCTGGCGAAACGGCTCAGGCATTAATGCTGGATTGGCCGGAAGTCTGATTAGAGCGAGCGCATCCGATAGCGTAACTGGTCGCGTGTCATGCCAAGCAGAGTAGCGGCGCGCACCTGATTGCCGTGACAGAGATCGAGCGCCTCCTGGACCAGCCGCCGCTCGATTTCGGCCAGAAACACAGGCAGATTCAGCCCCTCGGTGGGCAGATGCATCTCATCGCGCAATTCCAGCAGATGAGCCAGGTCGCGCGAGCTACCCTGACGGATTGTCTCAGGCAGATCGTCGGGCCGAATCTCGTGGTTCTGGCAAAGTACCTGCCCGCGCTGGATCACGCTGCGCAATTCGCGGATATTACCGGGCCAGGGATAGCATTGCAGCAATTCCAGGGCCTCCGCGTTGATGCGCAACGCCTCTTCTCCTCCAGGTGTCGAGAGTTGGAGAAAATGCGCGACCAGAGGCGCGATATCTTCCGGGCGATTGCGCAACGGCGGCAGATAGAGCGTGACAACCTGCAAGCGATAATAGAGATCATCGCGAAAGGTGCGGCGGGCAACCGCGTCATGCAGATCCACGTTGGTCGCGGAGATCACGCGCAGATGGGTATGAATCTCCTTCAAGCTGCCAACCCTCCTGAAAGAGCGTGTCTCCAGGAAACGCAGCAGTTTGGCCTGGACCGATTGGGGCATCGAACCAATTTCATCGAGGAAAAGCGAGCCGCCATCGGCCCGCAGGAGATAGCCCTCACGCGAAGTTTTCGCGTCGGTAAACGCTCCGGCCTCAACGCCAAAGAGTTCAGTCTCCCAGAGCGTTTCAGGGATAGCCGCGCAATTGACATCGACAAACGGATAGGCAGCGCGACGGCTCAGAGCATGGATCGCGCGAGCAAAAACTTCCTTGCCAGTACCGGTTTCGCCCTGGAGCAGCACCGTCGTATCCGGTGCGGCGGCGACCCGGCGCATCTGCCGCACAACCTCGCGCATAGCAGAACTCTGGCCGACGATCAGCCCATTCCCGGCAAGTAGTTCGGTATCATCAACCACCTGAAGTTGTGGAAGACTGTGGTCACATTCCGCAGACACATACTGTCCCTTCAATCGTCATCACCCCACTCGCAAACCAAAATAAGATGGCATCACATGTGTCGCTACACACGCATGAAACAGGTAAAGCAGTGATCTATTAGCGATATCTGGCGGGAGCATAGACCGCACCCGGTTGACCTTGAGCTACCGGATGTTTGCCAGAGAGCATCCAATTGCTCATCATATAGACCGCACCAGGATTCCCATTGCCCCATTGAGGTTGCGGCGGGGCTGATGGCGCATAAGGCATCGGGCCGGATACTTGCGGCGACCAGACCGGTTGCGGGCCGCTATACTGGCCCATCGCAGGCATCGATACGCTGTTCGCCATGCCGTTTGGAGCAGCAGGCTCAAGGGTGCCAGTCGGTTGCGGCGTCACCAGGCCAATCGCCATCAGTTCGCCAGCCACCATGTATACCTGCTCAACGGCTACCGTCAACGCCTGAGCGAGTACCTGCATCTGGGATTGGCCATCTATCAGCGCGAAGAGCCGCCACTGATCAACAGTCAACTGCACCTGCGGATTGCGCTCACGCAACGACGAGAGATCGACAGGCACCAGCACCAGATCTGGTGTCATAAAAGATGTATCGATCCTGGCCGGGGGAAGTGGATTTTGCACGGGTTGAGGGGGAAGAATAGAGATTTGATTGGACGCGGAAACGTTCATTTCAGTGCCCAGGAGCGACTGCGTGGGATTCGCGGACGCAAACGAGGGGGACGCTGCCTCTGAAGCGAACGGCGCTGCATCCGACGCGCCAAATGAAAAGTCTTCAATTAATTGAGAGGCGCTAAAGAGTCCCGCGCTCTCCTCAGATCCAGAGGATGCCGCGGTTCCCAATGAAGAAACATCTCCCAGCAGATCAGACGCATTCAGGGTGCCAGGCGCGGGTGAAGCAAAAGATGGAACTCGTTCGATACGCTGAGTGGCATCCAGTTGTCCACTGGCCTCCATCGCGGACGCCGCCGGCATAATCTGGGTGGATGGCATATAGACCGGTTCGTTGGTCGTGGGCGCGCTAAACGCGGCAGGCCGGGGAGCAGAAGTGGGCAGAGCTTCAAGCAAGGTCGAGATAGAGATGCCGACCAGCAAACGATCAGCCGGAGAAGGGCAATCGTCCTCGAAATAAATCTCACCGTTCGACCAGGAGAGGAGCGTCGTCAACATCTGGGATGTTTCATGTGAGGCCCAGGCTCGCAACACGTCACGACTGAGGTAGCCCTCGTTAATCAGCGTTAATGCGATTTGCGTCTCATTTCTTTCGGAAGGACTTATCAGTGTCATGATCTGGGGTAAAGATTGCGTGGAGAGCAAACGAGCCTGCAAAAGACGATCGATCAAACTGACATTCGCGCGCACCGGGCCAATGCAAACGAGCTGGCCCTGGCGAAAATAAAACTCGGCCCAGGTTGACTCCTGTTTCACTACCAGGAGGCCGGTTTTGGCATATACCTCAATGCGCCGTAAAATATTTGTGAGATCAAATTGCTCTAACGATCCTATAAGAGACACAACTATTCTCCGTCCGTCCATAAATAGCTTTGCGCGCGCTTCACCCGCCAGGTCCCACTCTGGCGAAATGTGCGCGAGCGCCGAAGCCTACTACGAAACGCCGCAATCCATTAACCTATCCTGTGGGCGTTAAAACAGAGCCAGACTGGCCAGCGCGTCATATGCCATAGCGCAACAAAGGGCCCCATTCCAGGGTCGTCCAGTGGCCAGTTCCAGGCAAGCGGCACTGCTTGCCTGAGCAAAACGAAGCGGAGGGAGAGGGATTCGAACCCCCGGAGCTTGCACTCAGCCGTTTTCAAGACGGCCGCATTAGACCACTCTGCCATCCCTCCGTATGGGCCTGCCCCCATCCAGAGATACCTCTGCGATGAGAACAACACCGCGAGCCTACGGCACAATCTCCGTAGTAGCACATACAGAGGATACCATGAGACGCAATGATATGCAAGTCCATCACCCAAATAGCGCCGATCTTTCTGCTGAGAAAGTCGCTCATCAGCCGCGTGAGAGAATTTCTTTTTGCAACCTCACAGGGCCTTGCGAGCAGCCTTCACACCTGCTTCCTGTTAAGCTAACCCGAAGCAATCCGCTTCCATACACATAACCCGGCTGTTTTGGGATATACTGTGCTGTACATCGCTTTTTCCAAAGATACCAGGGGAAGGATTAATTGTGGAAGCAAAATCTCTCAAGAACGCGGATGCGAAAACGCGGGAACTGGAGCCGCCAGGCGCTTCCCCACAGCGTTCCAGAGGATGGAGCATCGTCATCGCGTTGGGACTCACGACGATCCTGTCGTACGGTACAACGCAGTATCTCTTCGGCGTACTGGAAGTGCCGCTGGCCACTGACTTTGCCTGGAGCCGCACCGAACTTTCTGGCGCATACGCGCTGGGTTTGTTGATCGCGGGCGGACTCGGTGTGCCGATTGGTTATCTGCTCGATCGTTATGGTGGGCGTATCCTGATGACGCTTGGCTCAGTCCTGGCCGGGTGCGCCTTGATCGGACTGTCTCAGATCACCCAACTCTGGCAATTCTATCTCTACTGGTCCGGTGGCCTGGGCATGGCGATGGCGTTGATCCTTTACCCGGTAACATTTACGGTTGTTACATCTTGGTTTGTCGCCGAGCGCGCCAAAGCCTTTGCCGTGTTGACGCTGCTAGGAGGGCTGGCCTCGCCAATTTTTATCCCGCTCTCCGGCTGGCTCATTCCCCTGATCGGCTGGCGTGCTATGCTGCTGTGGTTTGGTGTGCTACACCTGGCCATCGCGGTTCCGCTCCACGCCTGGTTCGTGCGGCGCTCTCCCGCTCACCAGGCTCTAGAGAAAATCAGCGTCTCAGCCTCTTCAGCAGAACAAGCCGCCACAGCGCGCCAGGCTCTCTCCAGCGTGCGTTTCTGGCTGCTCACGGCTGCGTATGCGCTGGCGCTCTTAGGTAGCGCGGTGGTTTCCGCGCACCAGATTGCCTACCTGGTCAGTCGAGGCTATGGCGCGCTGCTGGCTGCCACGATGGCGGGTGCGATTGGCCTGGCAAGCCTGCCGGGCCGCTTTTTTCTCAATCTGCTCAGTGCGCGGATCTGGTCACAAACGGTGCTGATCGGTACGCTAGTGGTGCAGGGAGCTGGTATTTTAGTGCTGATTCTGGCTCCGAACGTGCTCTGGCTCTGGCTCTATGTCTTGCTCTACGGCTCAGCTTTCGGCGCGCTCTCACCCTTGCGCGCTCAGGTCATGGCCGATCATTTTGGCGCACGTGCCTATGGAGCAATCACCGGCTTTCAAGGCATTCCCCTGGCGCTCTGTCAGGCAGCAGGACCGCTGATCGCTGGCTGGCTCTTCGACACGTTACACCGCTACGATCTGGCTTTCTGGCTCTGTGTGGGCAGCTTTGGCCTGGCCGCTTTACTTTTGCTTGGCTTGCCCAGACCCGCTAAACGCGCCAGCGCAGTAGAATCCTGAGATCAGGTTAGCGATCACCAAGCACTGAGACTCGCATGAATGGCCGCAACACCTTTGGCACAATTATCGTCCCATCGGCCTGTTGATAGGCTTCGAGAATCGCGGCCATTGTGCGACCGACAGCAAGGCCGGAGCCGTTGAGAGTGTGGGCATATTCGGCGTGCGCGCCCTGGCGAGGACGATATTTGATCTCGGCCCTCCGCGCTTGAAAGGCCTCGCAATTGCTGACTGAGGAAATTTCCAGGTAGCGGTTCTGCCCGGCCATCCAGACCTCCAGATCGATGGTTTTCGCGGAAGAGAAAGGCAGGTTGCGCGCGCAGAGTTCGACGACGCGATAGGGCAGTTCCAGGGCGCGCAGGATGGTCGCGGCGTGACCCACCATCTGTTCCAGCGCTTCATAGGAGTGCTGTGGCTCGACGATCTGAAACAACTCGACTTTGTTGAACTGATGCAGGCGCTGCAAACCGCGATTCTGGCGCGAGGCTGAGCCAACTTCGCGGCGAAAGGCGCTTGTCCAGGCTACGTAATGTAGGGGCAACATTCCAGCAGGCAAGATCGCATCGCTGTGCAGGCCAAGCAGGGGAACTTCGGCGGTAGGATTGAGATATAGCTCATCCTCTGTGCAAAGATACGCCTGATCCTCAAATTTGGGAAACTGGCCCGCGCCGAGCATCAACGAGCGTTTGACCAGGTAGGGCGGCAGGATCTCAGTGTAGCCGTGTTCGCGGGTATGAACGTCGAGCATAAACGAGATCAGCGCCCGCTCCAGACGCGCACCCATCCCTTTCAGCACGACAAAACGGCTCCCGGCCAACCTGGCTCCGCTCTCGAAATCTGTCAGACCCAGGCGCTCGCTCAATTCCCAGTGCGGCTTCGGCGTGAAATAGAATTGGAGCGGCTCGCCCCTGGTTTGCAGCACATGATCCTTGTGATGCTCACCCCCATCACGCACGCTGGCATGCGGTAAATTGGGCAGGGCCAGCATAAGCGGCTGCATGCGTGACTCGATATCGCTCATCTGAAGTTCCAGGCGTCGAATATCTCTGGTCAC
>Ga0207674_10008585_pt1 | contig 11776 bp, 7 predicted proteins | sample KBSCornC72_FD_184303 | JGI IMG/M metagenome (GOLD analysis project Ga0207674, IMG submission 184303) | Corn rhizosphere microbial communities from Kellogg Biological Station, Michigan, USA - KBS Corn C7-2 (SPAdes) (version 2) | ecosystem: Host-associated > Plants > Roots > Rhizosphere > Soil ... | reverse complement strand
TTCGCGAGCGTCTGCTCGAGAGCTAATCGGCGGGCGATCCGCATCTCATTATTGAACTGGACCTGCGGATTCTTCGAGTAGGTCGCAAAGAGCGGTCCTCGGACGATCGCTTCGCTTTCCTCGCCGCTTATGGGCACGGACAGCTGGTCGGCCGCCAACTTTAGGAAACGACGAGGCTCGGCGAAGAATCGTTCCGCATCGAGCGAACGCGCGTTCGGCAGATCGCGAAGAGCTCTCGAAAAGGCCTGCATTTGCGCCATCCAAAGCACGGCCGCGCGCTCCGCGTCGGAAGCGCTTGTAAGATCGCCGACATGGGGTGCCAGTTGCGCTGTTACACGGCGAAGCCACTCCCGATGTCCCTCATTCCGCAAGACCGCCAGAAGGTAATCGCGCAGTTCCAGGTACAGAAAAATAGCACGTGCCTGCTCATCGAAGCTGACGAGGTCCGGCAGGATGAAGTTGACCGGCACATTTGCCTTGATCACCGTCGGCAGGTCAGCGCGATAGCGCCTCGACGCCATTGCCGTGACGACCCTCAGCCGTTCAGCATCCGGTGCTAAGGCCAGTTGCCGCAGTGCCAGGGGTTCGCGCAGTACGAGGTTCGTTGCCACCCGGTCGAGTCCCCGCGCAAGCAGCGTCGACCCGCAATGCGCGACGTGAAAGATCCACGCCGTCGGCGCCCGCGGCGGCGCCCTGCCCACCAGCGCGCTGAGGGGCATCCGCGCCGACGTGTTGCCCGCCGGTGAGATCCTTCCGTCGAGGAAAATCGATCGATGGTAGGCGGCGCGGTCCATCGGCACGAAGATTGCCGCATCGCCGTCGAACGAGTGGAGATAGTGATCGGGCGATGCGAACAGATCGTCCAGGGCAGCAGCCATCCGTCTCGCTGTAGCTCGCGGCCCGAGCATTCGCTATCCCAGCGTTCTCATGCCCAATGTCCAGCCGCCTGAGACCGGCCGCCCTTATGTTCTGCTGGAGCCTGCCGCCGAGCAGCGTCTAATTGACATCGATGCTTCGCTGATCATCGAACTGTACAAGGCCCATGGAGCCTTGCTGTTCAGGGGATTCGCCGCCGGCGTTCCCGAATTTGGCGCGTTCACAAACGCTTTTTGTCCGACCCATGTGGCCAACCAAAGCGCCGGCCGGATTCCGATCGATCACGAGCACAACATCCGTTCGGTCGATCCGGGCGTGGGCGCGTTTGCGCTTCACTCCGAATTGTCGCGCGAGCCGTGGACCCCTGACGTCGCCTTCTTCGCCTGCCTCTCCGCGCCATCACGCGGGGGCGCGACAACGATCTGTGACGGAGTCGAATTGGTCCGCGGCATGCCGGAGGAGGTACGCAGAAGACTGACTGGAAGGCGGCTGCTGCACCTCAAGCCGACATGGCCCGAGTTGCTGGAATTCTGGCTGGGCACTGCCGACCCGAGCGACGAACTCCTCGCCAATCCGCCGACCTCCTGCCCCTACCAGTTCCGCCGGATGCAGGGCAGCGTGATCCGCTATTTCTCACGCCCGGCGCTGCACCGGCCGATGTTCATCGACGAGCCGGCCTTCGCCAACTTCCTGCTCTTCGCTCGCTTCACTCGCAACCGGCGCGACTATCCACTGCTCGAGGACGGAAGTCCGGTCCCGGAGCCGTGGCTGCAGGCAATTAAGACAACAGGTGACAGGTTGAGCGCGGAGGTCGCCTGGCGGGCAGGCGACGTGCTGATGCTCGACAATACCCGCTTCATGCATGGGCGAACGGCGATCCTAGACGCCAATGAACGGCTGATCGCGAGCTTCTTCGGCTATCTCGGCTTTGCCATTCCCGATTCCGAAGAGCCGCCGAACGCGCCGTGGCGGCAGGAAAACTTCCGCCCGCCGCTCGCGCCGCACGAGCGCGGCTCAGCTGGGATGCAGGCCTAAGCTTACTCCGCCGCCTCGCGCACCTCTTCGCTGGTAGGCGTCAGCACCAGCTGACCGTCGCCTTCGTCGACCCGCACCACCGATCCGTCCGGGATCTCGCCGGCGAGGATCTTGTCGGCCAGCGGGTCCTGCAGGTACTTCTGCACTGCGCGCTTCAACGGCCTTGCGCCGTAGACCGGATCGTAGCCGACGCGTCCGAGCCATGCCCGTGCCGCATCTGTCAGTTCAAGCCGGACTTTCCGGTCCTCGAGTAGCTTCCGCAGCCGCGCGATCTGAATATCGACAATCGGGCCCATGTGCCCCGCGGAGAGGCGATGGAACAGGATGATCTCGTCGAGTCGGTTGAGGAATTCGGGCCGGAAGTGTGCGCGGACGACCTCCATCACCTGCGGCTCGACCTTCTCGGCGGGTTCATCCTCGCCGAGTGAAGCGAGGTACTGGGAACCTAGATTCGAGGTCAGGATGATGATTGTGTTGGTGAAATCGACCGTGCGGCCCTGGCCGTCAGTCAGGCGGCCGTCGTCGAGCACCTGCAAAAGCACGTTGAACACGTCGCCATGCGCTTTTTCGACCTCGTCGAACAGCACCACCTGGTAGGGCCGGCGCCGCACCGCCTCGGTCAGCACGCCGCCCTCCTCATAGCCGACATAGCCCGGAGGAGCGCCGATCAGCCGCGCAACGGCGTGCTTCTCCATGAACTCGCTCATGTCGATGCGAACCATCGCGTGCTGATCATCGAACAGGAATTCGGCAAGCGCCTTGGTCAGCTCGGTCTTGCCGACGCCGGTCGGGCCGAGGAACAGGAATGAGCCCAAGGGTCGGTTCGGGTCCTGCAGGCCGGCACGGGCGCGGCGGACCGCCGCGGAAACGGCCTTCACCGCATCTTCCTGCCCGATTACACGCGCGCCGATCGCCGCTTCCATCTGGAGCAGCTTCTCGCGCTCGCCTTCCATCATCCGCTCGACCGGAATTCCAGTCCAGCGGCTGACGACTCCCGCAATATCTTGATCGGTCACTTCCTCGCGCAGCATCGCGCCGTGCGTCGCCGCTTGCGCGTCCACCAGCTGCTTCTCCAGCTGCGGGATGCGGCCGTATTGCAGCTCACCCGCCCTGGCGAGATCGCCGTTCCGCTGCGCCTGTTCTAGCTCCAAGCGCGCCTGATCGAGCTGCTCCTTGATCTTGGCTTCGCCGGCGATTTTCTCTTTCTCGGCCTGCCAGCGCTGCGTCAGCTCGGCCGACTGCTGCTCGAGATTGGCTAGTTCCTCCTCGAGCTTGGCCAAACGGTCCTGCGACGCCCGGTCCTGCTCCTTCTTCAGCGCCTCGCGCTCGATCTTGAGCTGGATGATGCGGCGGTCAAGATTCTCGATTTCCTCCGGCTTCGACTCGACCTCCATCCGGATCCGGCTCGCCGCCTCGTCCATCAGGTCGATCGCCTTGTCGGGGAGGAAGCGGTCGGTGATGTAGCGGTTGCTGAGCGTTGCCGCCGCTACGATAGCCGCGTCGGTGATGCGGACACCATGGTGAAGCTCGTATTTCTCCTTGAGCCCGCGCAGGATCGAGATGGTGTCGGGCACGGTCGGCTCGCCCACGAACACCGGCTGAAAGCGCCGCTCAAGCGCTGCGTCCTTCTCAATGTATTTGCGATACTCATCGAGCGTAGTCGCGCCAATGCAATGCAGCTCGCCGCGGGCGAGCGCAGGCTTGAGCAGATTGCCGGCGTCCATTGCGCCTTCGGCTTTCCCGGCGCCGACGAGTGTGTGCATCTCGTCGATGAAGAGGATGATGTCGCCTTCGGCCTGTTTGACCTCATCGAGCACGCCTTTCAGCCGTTCCTCGAACTCGCCGCGATATTTGGCGCCGGCGATCATTGAGCCGAGATCGAGCCCAAGGAGGCGCTTGTCCTTGATGCCGTCAGGCACGTCGCCGTTGGCAATACGCAGCGCGAGCCCCTCGACGATCGCAGTCTTACCGACGCCCGGTTCGCCGATCAGCACCGGATTGTTCTTGGTCCGGCGCGCGAGCACCTGGACGGTGCGGCGGATTTCCTCGTCGCGGCCGATGACAGGATCGAGCTTGCCGGCCCGCGCCGCCTCGGTGAGGTCACGCGCATATTTCTTGAGCGCGTCGTAGCGGTCCTCGGAGGCCTGCGTGTCGGCAGTACGGCCGCCACGCAGCTTGTCGATCGCCGCGTTGAGGTTCTGCGGTGTCAGCCCGGCCTTGGCGAGCGCGCCGCCGACGTCGGTGTTCTTGGCCAGCGCCATCGCCAGCAGTATGCGTTCGACCGTGACGTAGCTGTCGCCTGCTTTCTTTGCGACCTGCTCGGCCTGGTCGAGGATGCGGATCGTGTCGCCGTCGAGCGCTGGCGCCTGGGTCGCGCCGCTGCCGGTGACGGCAGGCACCTTGGCGACAAGCATGTCGACCTCGCGCTTTGCGGCCTTCGCATCGCCGCCTGCCGCTCCGATCAGACCCGCGGCCATGCCCTGCTCGTCGTCGACCAGCGCCTTCAGCAGGTGCGCGGGCGCGATACGCTGATGATGCTCGCGAACCGCAATCGTCTGCGCGGCCTGAAGAAAGCCGCGGGCGCGGTCGGTGAGCTTTTCAAAATCCATGCGAGATACCCCTCTTCAACTTGCCGGGGATATGGTGTTGCATATCGGCAACACAAGGTCATCCATTCAAGGTTTTAGCGAAGGCGGCTGGGACTGATGCGGTGGCGGCGATGCGGGGGCCGGTACGGGCGCCGTGGCGACCGCGGGTGAGGGGGGCTGTGGTTGGACCGGAAGCTGCATTGCTGGTTGCCCCTGACCGGACGCAGGCAGCGGCTGCCCGACGCTTGCGATGTCCTCCGGGTGAATGATCGGGGGGCATTCCGCCGCGACCGCCGGGTCCATGTTCCATCGTCGGTATTTGCTGCTGTCGATGTGGAAACGAATGTAGGCGTAGAAGCCGAGACCGGCGTTGTAAGGCGCACCATGTTCCGAATGTCCCACGCACAAGGTCTTCATCATCACCTCGCGCGTGATCGGTTTCAGCGGGACCAGATCGACTGCCGAATAATGTTTATGCGCGCTCTCCGGAGCGCCTCCGGCGCATTGGTTGAGGCCGGGATTGCGATACCCTGACACAGGCTCAACCGGCCCCACCTCGGGCACCACATAATCGTGGATGTAGCGCAGGGTCTGGACGATGTGCGGCCACTCGGTCGTAGGCGGCACTTCGAAGGGCTGGCTCCCGCACTCCTTCCATGACGTCGCGGTGCGCAGCAGCTGCCAGGTCGGGACGACGCCCGAGACCTGAGCCGAAGCGAGATAGTCGTTGAACGACTTCACCTGCCCCGCGCGCCACGGAGCCGCGAGGTACCAGCTGCGGTAACCGGGCTCGTCCTGCCCGGCAGTGATGTAGGGCGCAGCGGGGTCCCAAACGGGGGCTTGAGTCGTCGGCAATTGTGCAAGGGGCGCCGCTGGGGCAGGCACCACGGTCTGCGCCGCTGCAGGTCCTGCAAGCAGGGCCAGCGCGAAAGAAAGCTGTCGCATCATGGCGATGATACTCTCACGGGCTAGCTTGAAAAGCGCTGAACGCCGGCCCACGTCGCATCAATGACTCAGCCCATCGACGTCGACCTGCCGCATAATCTCGGCAAGGACGAAGCGCGGCGCCGCATCGCCAACAACATCCACAAGCTCGAGCAGCACATCCCAGGTGGCGCAAAGGTGCAGTCAGGCTGGGCCGGCGACCAGCTGAACCTCCAGGTCGCGGCGCTGGGTGAGGCGATCAATGCGACCATCGACGTGATGGAGACCAAGGTGCACCTGAAGGTGCTGCTGCCCGGAATGCTCGGCATGTTCTCCGGGATGGTGCAGGCCGCGTTGCAGAAGAAGGGCGGAGCGCTGCTGGAGGATCATAGCAAGGGCTGACGGTCGGCGGCCACGCCGCTAAGCTTTCCGAAAAAGAGGAGGCGGCATGCGGCATTTTGCGGTGGTCGGTTCGGGACCGGCAGGCTTCTATACCGCCGAGGCGCTGGAGAAGGCCTATGGCGATCAGGCTCGCATCGACATCCTCGACCGCTATCCCGTCCCGTACGGCCTGATCCGCTTCGGCGTTGCCCCGGACCATCAGTCGCTGAAGGCCGTCAGCAAGCGCTACGACAAGGTCGCAGAAAGCGCCGGAGTCGACTTCATCGGCAATGTCACCATCGGCCGCGACGTCTCCGTCGCCGAGCTGCTCGACCTCTACGACGCGGTGATCCTCGCCACCGGCGCGCCGCATGACCGCAAGCTTGGGATTCCCGGCGAGGACATGACTGGAGTCGTCGGCTCTGCCGAGTTCGTCGGCTGGTATAACGGCCATCCGGAATTCGCAGACCTCGATCCGCCGCTCGGCGGTGCGCATGCGGCTGTCGTCGGAGCCGGCAATGTCGCGCTCGATTGCGCTCGGATCCTGTCCAAAACACGCCACGAGTTTGAGGGATCGGACATCGTCGGGCACGCGCTCGAAGCGCTCGACAGTTCCGCGATCCGTACCGTCACGATCCTCGGCCGCCGCGGACCGCATCAGGTCGCCATGACTCCTAAGGAGCTGGGCGAGCTCGGCCATCTGGAAGCGGCGGCCCCGGTCGTCGATTTGGCCGACTTTCCGCCGGTCGAAGCCGACGACGCGCTCGAACCGGGCCTCCGCAAGTCGGTTACTTTGCTACGCGGCTTTGCCGACCTTGAGCCGAACAAGCCCAAACGAATAGTCTTTGATTTCTTCGCAAAGCCGGTTGCGATCGAGGGCGACGGCAGGGCCGAGCGCATCATCGTTGAGAAGACAATGCTTGACGAGAAGGGCGCTGCCCGTGGCACAGGCGAGACCTACGAGGTCCCTGCGTCGCTGATCGTCACCGCAATCGGCTATTCGACCTCGCCAATTGCCGACGTTCCCTTCGAGGGCGGCAAGTTCGTCAATAGCAGGGGCCTTATCACCGACCGGCTTTACGCCGTCGGCTGGGCGCGGCGTGGGCCAACCGGAACGATCGGAACCAACCGGCCCGACGGCTACGAAGTCGCCGACCAGGTCGCCGCCGCGATGCCGGCGGGAAGCTCCAGCGAGCGAGAAGGAGCGGAGGGACTCAAACGCCTGCTCCAGGAGCGCGGCGTGATGCCGACCGATTATGACGACTGGTGCAAGATCGAGGAAACCGAGACTGGCCGCGCCCGTCCCGGCTCCCCGCGCGAAAAATTCGTCAGGGTCGAAGACTGGCTGCAGGCGATCGGCCGCTAGGGTCTACCGTCTCTGGCTTCGTGAGCCTCACCCGCGGTTAGCGCCCGCGCCCGTCGGTGTGCTAATGAGCGCCCTCCGTGACGATCCTCACCAGGCCATCCACACTTTGGCCCGTCGGGAGCTTGCCGGAGGCGGTCAGGCGTCTTGTCGCGTCGTCCCAGCGAAGCACAGCGGATTTGCCGCCGCCCGCCTTGTAGCGATTGGTGACGCCGTCATCGTCATAGACCGTAAAGCTTGCGTTCGCTCCCGGATAGACTCGGATCTCGCTTAGTGCCTGATGCTGCATCGTGTTCTGGATCGGTGTTCCCAAAGGCACGATCGATCCGGCGCGGACGAACAAAGGCATGCGCTCGATCGGCGCAGCGGCGTCGATCCACTGACCGCCCGAATAACGCTTGTTGGTCCACCAATCGTACCAGTCCGCGCCAGCCGGCAAATAGACGCGGCGGCTGGTCGCGCCTTGGTCGAGCACGGGGGCAGCGAGGAAAGCGGGCCCGAACATATATTCGTCGGTCAGGGCCGCGACCTGCGGATCGTTCGGAAAGTCCATGAACAAGGCGCGCATGAACGGAGCGCCCGTGCGGTAAGTGCCGTAGCCGAGTGAATAGATGTACGGCATGAGCTGGTAGCGCAGCTTCAGGAAGTCGGCGAGGATCGGCTCGGCCGCCTTGCCATATTCCCAGATCGCGGTGGCGGGCCGCTGGCCGTGAACGCGCAAGGTTGGGGTGAAAGTGTTGAGCTGGAACCAGCGAACGAACAGCTCCGGATAATCGCGATAGGACGGCGCCATTGCCGTCGCTCCGGTTGGATCGACAAGAATTGGCCGCTGCGCCTCGGGCCCGTTCGGCCAGCTCCAGCCGCCGGTGTCGCTGCTGGTATAGGCTACGCCGCTCGCAGCCATGTTGAGATTGGCAGGCACCTGACGCTTTAGCGCTTCCCAGGTCGGCGCCACGTCCGATGTCCAGAAGAGGGCGCCCGATGACTGCGCACCGAGATAGGCGGCCCGTGCAAGGATCAGGTTGCGGAACTCCGGCCGTTCTTTCGCGACAGACTCTGAAACCACCTTGGTGTGCACCAGCGGGTAGAGGTTGAAATAGCGATCGCCTGAACCGATCGAGTAGAACTTGCCCGCGGGGACGAGATCCGGCTCAGTCTCGTCGAGCCAGGTCCAGTCGAAGCCCTGGCTGAGGATATTGTCGCGGATCTTGCCCCACAGCCAGGAGCGCGCCTCCGGATTGGTGCTGTCGATCAAGGCGCCGGCACGGTCGGAGCGGACCGGGAGCCCGTCGGCCGGACTGCCGTCCTTGTTCTTGAGTAGCCAGCCGCGGGAGGCGAGGAGGTCGTAGTAGCGGCCCTCGCGCTCGAAGCGCGGCCAGATCGATATGATCGAATGCATGCCCCAGTCGTGGAGCTGGCGGTTCATGCCTGCCGGATCGGGGAAATATGCGTGGTCGATGTCGAGCTGGCCCATCCGCGTCCAGTAAAACCAGTCGAGCACCATGACGTCGAGCGGGTAACCGCGGCTGCGATAGCCCTCGGCGATGCCCATCAACTCCTTTTGGCTTTCGTAGCGCGCCTTCGACTGGATGAGGCCGAACGCGGCCTTGGGCGGCAGCGGGGTCATGCCGGTGAGCAGGCGATAGCCCTGGTAGAGCTCGTCGCTGTTGCGGCCTGTGACGACGTAGAAGGAAACGCGCTCGCCGACCTGGCTTGCAAAGCGCGTGGAGTTGTGAAGACCGGGCGAGACCGTGGTCACCGACGGATTGTCCCAGATGATCATGTAATTGTTGGAGCTGACCAGCACCGGCACGCACACTGTCTGGCCGGCGGGCGCATCGTAATTGTGGCGGCAGTCGATCGTGTGGCCGCGCAGATCGAGATTGCCCTCCTGGTTCTGCCCGAGCCCGTAGAAATGCTCGTTCGGAGTGACCGAGAAGCCGGCGCCGACCTTGAAGGTCTTCTCCCCATTGACCTCCTGCGGCGCCATATCCCAGCCGGTCATTTTCACGATCGGCTTGCCTGTAGTGTCGCCGATCGACAGCGTCACGGGCGGAAGGGACGGCAGGAAATAGCGGGCCATCGTATTGGGTGCACCGGGCCAAGGCTGCGGGTCGACGGTGACAGTCATCGCGCTGGAGCGGAAGGTGTCGCCTTGGTTGCCGGCATTATGGCTCCAACCGGTCGCGTCGCTCTTTGCGACGATGCCGTAGTTCTTCTCTTGGTGGAGCAGGTCCCGCTCGAGCGCGATCGTCACGTGCAGGACATTGGGAGCGAAAGGCTCGACCTCGACATAGCTGCCGTTGCGTTCGACGGTGGCCAGCGGCTCGGCGAGAGCCGGGGGCGACAGTGTGAAGCAGGCGCTCACGAACAAGATCCTACGCAAGTTCATCGACGTTCCTTTGGAATGAGAGCGAATGAGAGAAGGTTGGTGCTATCGTTTGCCGACCGAAGTGCGCCGCGGGGCCAGGATCACCACCGCTCCGCCTCCGCCGGCGAGTCTGATCTTGAGCCGATCGCGACGAGTGACCCGTTTGACCATTCGGTCGACATCGTTCGGCTGCGCTCCGTCCTGCCAGACGGTCGCCTGAAACGATCCGGACGGGAGGAAGGATAGAGGCACGTCGACGACCCGCTCTTGCTCGTTGGTCATCGCTCCTACGTACCAGTCTTTTCCACTGCGCCGCGCGAGAGCCACGTAGCTCTCGGGCGTCCCGCCCAGGAACCTGGTTTCGTCCCAGGACGTCGGCACGAGCTTGATGAAGTCGAACCCGGCGGCATTTTGATAAGCCGAGGGGTCGTCGGACACCATCTGCAGGGGGCTATCATAGACGACATATTGCGCCAGCGCCTGGCCGCGTGTCGCGCGCGTCATCGGCATCACTTCGCTCTGCGCGTAGGTTTCCGGCCTGCTGTTGCGGAATCCGCCGGGCGTGTAGTCCATCGGGCCGAGCAGCATCCGCGTATAAGCAAGCTTGACGTTGTGGGCCGGCGTGATCTTTCCCCACGCGAACTTGTCATATTCCAGCCCCATCACCCCTTCCTGGGTGATGTAGTTAGGATAGGTCCGCGACAGCCCCATCGGGGGGAAGGCCCCGTGCATGTCGAGGAGCAGGTGCCGCTTTGCGGTTTCCCTCGCCAGGCGAGCGTAGAAGTCGACCATCTCCTGGTCCTCGCGCTGCATGAAATCGACCTTGATGCCCTTGATGCCCCAGCGCTGGTAGGTGTCGAGCACCTCCTCCATGCGCGGCTCCACATGCTTCCAGTGCGCCCAGAGCAGCAGACCCACGCCCTTGTCGGCGGCATATTTGACCAGTGCAGGCATATCGATTGCCGGGTTCGGTTGAGTGATATCCGTCTTAGGATCGGCATCGCAGCATGGGGTGGCATTAAGCGGCCAGCCTGCGTCGATCAGGAAGTAACGAAATCCCGACGCCGCGGCGAAGTCAATGAAGCGCCGAAAACGTTCCATAGTCGGCTTTTCGCCCGCTGTCGGGCCGGACCACCAGTCCCATGCCGCCTTGCCGGGTTTCACCCACGAGAAGTCGCCGCTCGCTTGCGGTGCCAGGTTCCCAATCAGGTTGGATTGAATGAGGTCGCCCGCGCGATCGCTCATCATCACCACCCGCCACGCGCTTTTTAGCCCGCTCGGGGAAATGACAGCGACATCCTTGCGGCCCTCGCGCGGCATGATTTGCACTTTGACGCCGCCGGCGACGGGCTCGAGCGCCGCGCCAGCGTAGAATGTGAAGTCAGATTGCGTGACTGCGAAATGGGTCCGTCCTGAAGCGGACGAGCACAGCAGGAGGAAGTCGTAGAGTTTGCTTCGATCGAGGTGCGAGACCTTGCGCTCGAGCCACTCGTTCTCGTGCGAGCTCGAATATTCGGTGACTTCGCATTGCGGATCGTTCGGAAACAGGACGGCCGTCTTCTCGCCCTTCAGAGTGACCGCTTTGCCTCCCGGCAATAGATAGCGAAATGCGACTCCGTCGTCATACGCACGCGCTTCGATGGTCAGCCTGCGCCCTGCGCCGGTCCTCTCGGCGAAAGTGATTGCAGCGCCATTGTAACGATCGCGAGCCACACGCGCCTTTGTCGCGATCAGCGGGATCGTCCGGTCCCTCCTCACGCGCTCGACGCCGACCAGCTTCAGCGGCCCGAGATCCGCCTCCTGCAGGTCGAGCCCGACGGGCGATGGCGCGACGATCTCCTCGCCCCGACGCCATACGGCCACGCTCGAGCCATCGGCGGCAACCTCGATTCGCGCCTTTCCGTCCGGCGATGTGACAACCACCGGCGAAAGTGCGATCGCCGCGGCGATAAACATTAGCATTACATGTCCCCTGGAATGCAGGCTGCCCCGACGTCAGACCAGACCCCTTCCCTTGATCCGCAGCGCAGGCATGTAAGCGCCACCTTCAGGCGCCGGCAGTGTCAGCCGAAGTGCATCGGCATCGAGGCGGAACTGCAGCTCGCGGCCACCGATCAGGTCGATGCGCTCGATAACTGCTTCAGGCAGGGCGTTGGCCCCCAACGACTGGATCGCGCTCTCGCCCTGCGGCCAATCGAGGAAGATGGCATAGAGCGTGTCGCCCTTCTTGGTGAACCG
>Ga0207674_10008582_pt1 | contig 11778 bp, 10 predicted proteins | sample KBSCornC72_FD_184303 | JGI IMG/M metagenome (GOLD analysis project Ga0207674, IMG submission 184303) | Corn rhizosphere microbial communities from Kellogg Biological Station, Michigan, USA - KBS Corn C7-2 (SPAdes) (version 2) | ecosystem: Host-associated > Plants > Roots > Rhizosphere > Soil ... | reverse complement strand
AGTACCGTGATCGCGAACAGCACCACGCCGAGGCCGACGAGCGCCGACGTGTGCACGCCGCTCGATTCGCCCCACTGCCGGACGATGATCGACGGCATCGCCTCGCCGGACGCGTACAGGTTCGGGGTGATCTGCACGGCCGCGCCGATCACCAGGGCGATCGCGATGGTCTCGCCCATCGCCCGGCCGAGCCCGAGCATCGCCGCGCCGACCATGCCGCCGAAGCTGTGCGGGAAGACCGCACCCTTGATCATTTCCCAGCGGGTCGCGCCGAGCGCGTACGCGGCCTGCTTGTCCAGGCTCGGAACGGTGCCGTACACCTCGCGGGTGATCGACGTGATGATCGGCATGATCATGATGGCGACGATGAGGCCCGCCGTCATGAACGTGTATCCGTTGCTGACCGGCTGGCCGAACAGGCTGCCCAGCACCGGGATGCCCCCGAACACGTCGTGGAACCATTGGTAGATCGGCACCAGCTTCGGCGCGAGCCAGATGATCCCCCACAGACCGAACACCACCGACGGCGTCGCGGCCAGCAGGTCGATGACGGTGACGACCCAGACCCGCAGCCGCGGGTGGGCGACCTCGGTGAGGAACAGCGCGATCCCGATCGACACCGGAACCGCGAGGACCAACGCGATGATCGAGACGACGACGGTGCCGTAGATCAGCGCGAGCGCACCGAACTTGCCGTTGTTGGGGGCCCAGTCGTCGGTGCCGATGAAGCTCAGGCCCTCGTCGCGGAAGGCCGGCCAGGCCTGGTTGGCGGTGCTGATCAGGATGAGCGCGAGGATCGCCAGCACCATCAGGCCGGCCGCGACGCAGATCGCCTGGAACAGGCGGTCGGCCCGTACGCCGCCGCCCCGGAAGGTGAACGCGGTCCGGTCGGTGACGCGGGGCGGCCGTCGCCTGGTAGCGGTGTCTGTCAACGGGACTCCTTCGCCGGCGCGGCCGGAGTGGGATCCGCGGGACCCCACCCCGGCCGGCGCACGCTGGTCGTCAGCTCGTGATCTTGTCCAGCTGGGCCAGCGCCCTGGTCTTCAGCGTGTCCGGCAGCGGAGCGAAGTTGACCTCCTCGGCCAGCTTCGTGCCGTCGCCCAGCAGGTAGGTGATGAAGCCCTTGACCGCCTCGGCCTTCTTCGCGTCGTCGTACTTGGTGCGCACGATGAGGTAGGTCGGCGAGGTGATCGGGTACGAGTCGGCGCCGGCCGCGTTCAGCGGGTCGTAGGACACGTCGTCCTTGACCGTGGCACCGGCGAGGGCCGCCTTCGCCCCGTCGAGCGTCGGGGCGACGAACCTGCCCTCCTTGTTCTTGATCGACGCGAACTTCAGGCCGCTGGCCTTGGCGTCGCTCAGGTCGACGTAGCCGATCGTGCCGTCACCGTTCTTGATCAGCGTCGCCACACCGGTGTTCTTCTCGCCGCCCTGGGTGTCGGTCGGCCACTTCACGGTGTCGCCGCTGCCGAGCTTCCAGACGTCCTTCGCCGCGGCGTTCAGGTACTTGGTGAAGTTGCTCGTCGTACCGGAGCCGTCCGACCGGTGCGCCACCGTGATCGGCTTGTTCGGCAGGGTGACGCCGGAGTTGTCGGCCGCGATGGCCGGGTCGTTCCACGTCTTGATGTCCCGCTGGAAGATCTTCGCCAGCGTCTCCGGGCTGAGCTGCAGCTTGTCGACGCCGCTCAGGTTGTACGACACGGTGATCGGCGCCGCGACCGTCGGCACGTAGAGGAACGAGCCGGCGGCCGGGCCGTCGGTGTCCTTGACCAGGCTGTCGGTGCCGGCGAAGTCGTTCAGGTTCGACCCGAAGTCCTTCTTGCCGGTGCCCGATCCGGTGGCGTTGTAGGTGATCGTCAGGTCCGGCGCGACATCCTTGAACGCCGAGATCACTTCCTGGTAGTACGCGTCCGGGAAACTCGCGCCGGTGGCCTTCAGAGATCCGGAGAGGCCGGAGTACTTGTCGTCGGCCCCGGTGCTTCCGCTTCCGGAGTCGTCGTCACCGCCGCCGCAGCCGGCCAGGGCCAGCGCCGCGACCGCCACACCAGCAAGAAACCGCCTACGCAGTAGGGTGCCGTTCACCTCAGGGTTGCCTCTCTGTTCAGCTGCTGTCGGTCCGACGCTGGCAGCGGCAAATGGCCGCAGCCTCGGCCCGACGTGAACGGAAGGTGAACATCGGCTGCCGTAGAGGGCGCATCTACGCAGGTGGCTCAATCCCGTCAGCCGCTGGGCGTAACCTCACTCGCCGGGGGTGTTGGATGCGGGCATCGTTCCGGGAACAACTCGACGGCCTTCGCGGCTCGCTCGTCGTCATGGGCGCCGACGTGACGTCGGCGATGCGCTGGGCCACCGCGAGCCTCCTGGAAGGTGACCTGTCGGCGGCGTCGACGACCCTCGAGGTGGCCGACTCCCTGCGCCGCCGCCGCGAAGAGATCGAGGAGACCGTCGTCCAACTGCTCGTCCGGCAGCAGCCCGTCGCCTCCGACCTGCGCCTCGCGCTCGCCAGCCTGCACGTCGCCGCCGACTTCGAACGGATGGGCGCCCTCGCCGAGCACGTGGCGAAGATCATGCTGATGCGCCACCCGGTCAACGCCGTGCCGCCGGAGGTCGCCCAGGTCGCGCGCCGGATGGCCGACGTCGCGGAGCGGCTGGCCTGGAAGGTCACCGGTGTCCTGGAGACCGGCGATGCCGCGCTCGCCGCACAGCTGGAGTCCGACGACGACGAGATGGACGAGCTGCACCGGCAGACGTTCGAGGTCCTCTTCGGCAACTGGCAGCACGAGGTCAGGGCCGCCGTCGACGCCGCACTGCTGGCCCGCTTCTACGAGCGGTACGCCGATCACGCGGTGAGCGCGGCGCAGCAGGTGGTCTACCTCGTCACCGGGGTCGCACCGGGGCGTCAGGACGCATGAACTCGTACGTGGTCACGGGCGGTGGCCGGGGCATCGGCCGGGCCATCGTCGAGCGCCTGGTGCGCGGGGGCGGCACCGTCGTGGTCATCGAACGCGACGGGGAAGCGCTGTCCTGGTTGTCCGGCCCGTCCCTCGTCGGGGTGGTCGGCGACGCGGCCGACGAGTCCCTCGTGGAGGAGGCGGCCGACCGGGCCGAGGCCGCCGCTCCGCTGCGCGGTTGGGTGAACAACGCGGCGGTGTTCCGGGACGCGTCGGTCCACTCCGCACCCACGAGCACGGTGCTGGACCTGATCGCGGTGAACCTGAGCCTCGCAGTGGTCGGGTGCGCGGTCGCGGTGCGCCGGTTCCTCGCCGCCGGAACGCCGGGCGCGATCGTCAACGTCTCGTCGCACCAGGCGCGGCGGGCCGTCCCGGGTTGCCTGCCCTACGTGACCGCGAAGGCGGCGATCGAGGGGCTGACCCGGGCGCTGGCCGTCGAGTACGGTCCGCACGGCATCCGGGTGAACGCGGTCGCCCCGGGCTCGGTGGCCACGCAGCGGTACACCGAGTACCTCGCCGGGCTGGGCGCAAGCGGTGCCGCGGCCGTGGAGGCGGAGATGGCGCAGCTGCATCCGCTGGGCCGGGTGGCCCGCGCCGACGAGGTAGCGGGGGCGGTGGCCCTGCTGCTGGGCGACGACGCCGGCTTCATCACCGGCGCCACCGTGCCGGTAGACGGCGGCCGCTCCGTACTTGCGCGGGATCCCGAGCCGCCCCGCTCGTAGCGTCACTCTCCGCGGCCCGGGCCGGGCAGAAGGGGCCCGCCCACGCCGGCTGTGGGCGGTCCGGCGTGGGCGGGGGCGGGGTGAGGTCCGGTGACATCCGCAACGGCTGAATTGATTGATGACCGTAACTAAGACGGCGACCCCCACCAAGCGGGTCCCAGCCTTTGGGAGCGCTCCCATGAGCGGGTGGCGCAGAACTGTCGCAGGCCCGTGCTAGGACATTCGCATGGACATGGACACCGTCGCCGCCGGCCGCACCGGCCCGTTCTGGGACGCGATAGCCGGGCGCGTCCCGGGGCCGCCGGCGGCCGAGACGCTCGGCTGGGCGATCGAGGAGATCGATCCGGCCGCCGGCACGATCCGGGTCTCCTTCGACGCCAGGCCCGCGTTCCGCAACCCGATGGGCAACATCCAGGGCGGCTTCCTCGCGGCGATGCTCGACGACACGATGGGCCCAGCCCTCGTCGCCACGCTCGAGCCGGGCGAGTTCGCACCCACGCTGGAGTTGAAGGTCAACTTCCTGCGCCCCGCGCGGCCGGGTCGGCTGATCGGTACCGGCCGGGTCGTGCACCGCGGCGGCACCGTCGCGTTCCTGGCCGGCGACCTCAGCGACGCCGGCGGCAACCTGCTCGCCACCGCCACGGCGACGGCCCGCATCGTGCGCGCCGCATGACCGAGCGAAGCGAGGGCATGATCAAGCTCCGGCCACCCGGTCGGGGCGCGACACCGCGGAGCGGGGGCGCGGCATGACAGACGCGGAGTTCACCGAGTTGGCCGCCGAGCGCGTCGTGCTGCGCCGCTTCACGGCCGCCGACCTGCCCGCGTTCGCCGCCTACCGCAGCGACCCCGAGATCGCGCGCTACCAGAGCTGGGAGCCGCCGTTCCCGCTCGCGAAGGCCGAAGTCATGCTCACCGAGCTCGCGGAGATCCACCCGGACACCCCCGGCGAGTGGTACCAGTTCGCCGTGGCGCTGCGGGAGTCGGGCGAGCTGATCGGCGACTGTGCCGCCCACCCGCTGGCCGACGATCCGCGCCAGGCCGAGATCGGCTTCACCTTCGCGCCGGCCAGCCAGGGCCGCGGCTACGCCACCGAGGCCGTCCGCCGACTGTTGGAGTACCTGTTCCGCGAGCGCGACAAGCACCGGGTCAGCGCGAACTGCGACGATCGCAACGTCCGCTCGGCCGCGCTGTTGCGCCGGGTCGGCATGCGCCGCGAGGGCCTGCTGGTGGAGAGCACCTGGGCGAAGGGCGAGTGGACCAACGACGAGCTGTACGCCGTCCTGCGGCGCGAGTGGCTTGACCCTCGACAGGGTTCAGGTCCCAGGATCCGCGATCGTGGAGAGTGAGCTGTTCACGATCGGCGACCTCGCTCGGGCCAGCGGCCTGACGATCAGCGCGCTGCGGTTCTACGACCGGGCCGGCGTCCTGCCGCCCGCGTACGTCGACCCGGAGACCGGCTACCGCTGGTACTCCGCCGATCAGGTCCGGCCGGCCCGGATCGTGGCCGGCCTGCGCCGGGTGTCCATGCCGTTGGCGGAGATCTGCCGGGTACTCGCGCGCCCCGGCGACGCGCCGGCGGTGCTCGACGCCCACCTGCGCCGGCTGGAACGCGGCGTCGCCGACGCCCGTCGCGAGCTCTCCCGGGTCCGTGCCCTGATCGAGCTCGAGGAGCCCCGCATGACCACGCTGACAGTCCCGTCCGCCGCACTTGCCGCTGCCATCGATGCCGTCCGGTTCGCCACCAGCACCGATCCCGCGCTGCCCGCGCTGGCTGGCGTGCTCGTGGAGGTCGGCCGGCACCAGGTGCGCCTGGTCGCGACCGACCGCTTCCGCCTCGCGTTCGCCGCCGCGCCGGCGGCCTCCGGCGACGGTGAGGCCGCGTGCGAGGCCGGCGCCGCGCTGGAGGCCGGCGCCGCGCTGGAGGCCGGCGCGGTCGTCCCGGCCACCCTTCTCGACGACGCACGCCCGCTCCTTTCCGGCACCGCGACCGCAACCGTCGCCGTCGACGGTGAGCGGGTCCGGGTCGGCGCCGGCGGGCGGGAGGTCTCCGCCGCCGCGCTGCCGTACGACTTTCCTGACTACCGCCGGCTGCTGCCCGGCAGCACCGGCCGCCGCATCCCCGTCGACGTCGCCGGCCTGCGCGGCGGCCTGACCGCGGCCGGATCGGTTCCGGTCGCCGTGCTCACCATCGGCGCCGACGACACGGTGGGAGTGGAGACGGGCGGGCCGGCGCCCGGCGCCGTGCGGGTCGGCGTGAACCCCGAGTTCCTGCTGCAGGCCCTCGCGGCGGCCGGCCAGCCCCAGCTGGTCCTCGAACTGGACGGTCCGATCACCCCGCTGGTGCTCCGCCCGGCCGGGCCCGAAAGCGCCACGTTCTCGATGCTGATGCCGGTGCGCATCCCCGCGTAACCCTCAGGTGAACCACCCCGGCGCCGATCCGCCACCGCAGGCGACCGGAGGGGGGCGGGGTGGAACGGGCAGTCGTTACGCGGTCGCCGTGGCGCGATCCGGTGCTGCTCGCCGTCGTCGGCTACGCGCTGGTCGGCTGCCTGTTCTACCTCTCCGACATCGGTGGCTTCGCGGTCCGCGTCGAGCTGCTCTGGGTGCTCCAGGTCCCCGCGGACCTCGCGCTGTCCGTGCTCTCCTGGCGGGTGGCCGGCGTCGCCGGCATCACCCGGTCGGCCCGCCGGTTCTGGACGACCGTGAGCCTGGGCGCCGCGCTCATCTTCCTCGGCGACATCGTCCACACGGTCCTCACGGTCCGCGACCCCCGACCGGAGGCGCTCGACGGCAGCACCGTGCAGGTCGGTTGCTTCGGCGTGGCGATCGCGGCGATCACCGTGGTGATGTTCACCTACTCCCCGGGCGCCGGACCGGGCCGCGAGCGGCTGCGGTGGTGGCTGGACTCGGTCACCGTGCTCGTCGGTGGCGCGGTGATCGCCTGGTACCTGGCCTTCGACCCGTCGGTCTCGGGGCAGGACTCGCTGGGCTCCGGGTCCGGCGGCCGGTTGACGACTGTGCTCACCGGATCGGCGGTGGTACTGCTTACCCTGTTCGCCGGTGTCCGGACGATGCTCAGCCGGTCGGCGCCGCTCACCCAGCTCGCGGCCGGCCCGATGCTCGTCGCGCTGCTGCTGCAGTGCGTGCCGGTGTTCGTCGCGCCGCTCCAGCCGGGCGAGCCGATCGGGCCTGTCGCGTTCCTGATCCGCCTGCTGCCGACGATCGTCGCGGTGGCCGGGCCGGCGATCCAGTACCGGCAGGCCAGCGCCGACCCCGGTGTGTTCGCCCGGCGGCCGGACAAGCGCTACAGCCTCATGCCGTACATCGCGGCGACGCTCACGTCGGTCGCACTGCTGGCCAGCCTGCCGGCCGACGCGGGCATCCGGATCTGGGGCGTGGTGGCCGGTGCGGTGGGCACGATCAGCCTTGTCGTCGGGCGGCAGCTGGTCGCCCTGCGCGAACTGCGCGAGCACGAGGGCCGGCTGGTCGAGCAGGCGACGCACGACTCGCTCACGCGACTGCTCAACCGCGCCGGTTTCGGCGAGCAGGTCGCGGCCGCACTGGCGGCACCGGTGCCTCCAGCGGACGGCGACACCGCCCTGCTGCTCGTCGACCTCGACGACTTCAAGAACGTCAACGACACGCTCGGTCACGGCGTCGGCGACGAGCTGCTCGTGGCGGTCGCCGCGCGGATGCGCGCGGCCGTGCCCGCAGGCGGCCTGGTGGCCCGCTTCGGTGGCGACGAGTTCGCCGTCCTCACCAGCGCGGACCCGGAAGCGACGGCCCGCCGGATCCTCGACGACCTGTCCACCCCGATCGTCGTGGGTGCGCAGACATTGCTCGTGCACGCCAGCGTCGGGGCGACCCGGGCCGGCCCCGGCGACGACCTGGACGCCCTGCTGCGGGACGCGGACATAGCGCTCTACGAGGGCAAGGACCGCGGCAAGGGCACCGTGGTCTGGTACGCGCCGGAGATGCGCACCCGCCTGGTGGAGACCGCCGAACTCGGCGCCCGGCTGCGCGACGGCATCGGCGCCGGCGAGCTGCGCCTTGTCTACCAGCCCATCGTCGGCATGGACGACGGGCGGATCGTGGGCACCGAGGCGCTGGTGCGCTGGTTCCTCCCCGACGGCACGATGGTGTCGCCGGCCCAGTTCATCCCCGTCGCCGAGCGCACCGGTCTGGTGGTGCCGCTGGGCCGGTGGGTGCTCCGCGAGGCGTGCCGCCAGGCGGCGGCCTGGGCCGACGAGCACGGCGCCGCCGCGCCGGTCTCGATGAACGTCAACGTGGCCGGGCGCCAGTTGCAGGAGCCGGGATTCGTCGACGAGGTGGCCGCGGCGCTCACCGACGCCGGGCTGCCCGCCGAGCGACTGACCATCGAGGTCACCGAGACCGCCGCGCTCAACGGTCGCGAGGTCCTCGCCACCCTGCACGAGCTGCGCGCCCTCGGCGTGCGGCTGGCCCTCGACGACTTCGGCACCGCCGCGTCGTCGCTCGGCCTGCTCCTCACCTGCCCCGTCACGTCGCTGAAGCTCGACCGCTCGTTCGTCGAGAGCATCACCACCGTGACGCGTCAGGCGGCGGTCGCCACCGCGGTGATCCAGATCGCGCAGGCCCTGGACCTCGACGTCGTCGCGGAGGGCATCGAGACGCCGGAGCAGGCGGCGCTGCTGCGCCGGCTGGGTTACCGCCGCGCGCAGGGCTTTCTGTACCACCGCCCGCAGCCGCCGGAGAAGCTGGCCGGGCTGTGGGCGGCGACGCCGCTACACGTTTAGGGCGAGCGTCGCCAGGCCGGCGCCGACCAGGGCGAGCGCCCAGACCCGGTCCAGGTTGATCCACGCGACGCGCAGGATGCGCAGCCCGATGACCTCGTACACGAGGACCGCGACCACGCCGGTGACGGTGGCGGTCGCGAGCGTGTGCACGGCCGTCGCCAGCAGGCCGACCCACCACGACGCTGCACCGCTCACCGCGTGATGAGCGCCGGAAGCGGCGCCGGATCCCGCGACGAGCACCGGCACCAGCATGAGCCCCGCCCCGTGCAGCGAGGACATCAGGAACGACCAGGCGGTGAGCTGCCCGGCCGTCAACCGCATGCCCGCCCACCGGAAGTGCCGCTTGGACAGCGTCCGCCACAGCCCGAACGCGACGAGCACGGCGCCGCCGGCGATCGCCACGACGCGGCCCGCCGCCACCGAGCGGGCCGCGCTCACGACGAGCGCCACCACCAGCACCGACGCCGCGTGCCCGGCCGCAATCGGACCGAGCGCGCGCAGCACCGCCCGCCGCGAACGCTCCTGCAGCCCGATCGCCACCGCGAACAGCCAGCCCATGCCGGGGTTGAGACCGTGGAACGCGCCCAACCCGATCAACGCCGCTACGGCACCCCAGCTCACGGCGGCGCCTCGCTCCGCGAGGCGCCGCCTTCGACGTGACCGCCTCGCTCCGCGAGCCGGTCACGTCCCCTGCTGATGGCTCGCTCGCCGCGCTCGCTCACGGGTAGCAGTACGAGTCCGACGACGCGTCGCCACCCTGCAGTCTCACCTGGTGCACCCGACGGCCGCGGAAGTCGTCGCCGTGCGGGAAGAACCTCTCGTCGATCGTCAGGTCGCCGGTGGCGTCCAGCCGGGCCGCCCACGCACCGACGCCGTTCGGGTAGAACTGGTCGTCCCAGGATCCGTAGAGCGAGTTCGTCACGTAGACCCGCTTGCCGTCGCGGCTCACCTCGACCATCTGCGGTCCGCCGGCGAGCCGCTCGTCGGGGCTGGCCGGGTGGGCCGCCCGCCGGGCGATGCCGCCGAGATCGACCGTGCCGGAGTGCGCCGGCTTGAACGGGTCGGTGACGTCGTAGCGGTGCAACTGCCCGGTTCCCCACGCGCTGACGTAGAGGGTCTTGTCGTCGACGGTCAGGTCGATGTCGGTGACCAGCGGCGGCACCGCGCCGAACGGTTGCAGGATCGGCGGCAGCTCATCGGCGGCGGCCGGCTCGGCCGGGATGTCGATGACCTTGCTGATCTGGAAGTCGGCCCTGTCGTTGTCGCGATGCCAGAGCCAGATCGACGCCGAGAGGTCCTCGACGCTGACCACCGCGTTGACGAAGCCGTAGTCCTTCGTCGGGTCGTGCGCCGGGCGCAGTTCGAGCGACATCTGGTACTGGTCGGGCAGCTCGGCGACCTGCCGGTGGCGGCGCTTGCGCAGGTCCCAGAAGTGCAGGGCGTGCCCGTAGCGGCGGCCGAGCAGCAGTTCGCCGACGAGCCCGTCCTCGATCATCGACGGTGTGCCCCACTCGCTGGTGACCACGACGTCGTGGCCGAGATGCCACCAGACGTCGTACCCGAGGTACTGCGGGCCGCGGTCGATCTCCCACTGCCCGAGCACCTCGAACGACGTGTGGTCGAGCAGCGCCACGCCGCCCGGGCCGTCGTTGCCGTCGGCGCCGCCGAGGCACGCCACATAGATCCCCTCGGGTCCACAGTGGACGGTGTGCGGCCGGGAGTACCCGGCCCGCTTGCTCAGCTCGTCGGGTTCGATGATCTTCACGATCTCCGGCTGCCGCGGGTTCTCCAACGCATCGAGAACATAGATCCGCGACGACCTGAGCCCCGGAACGACGAGGTAACGCCGCTCCACGTGCGGGTGCGGCGCGTACGGGCACAGCGCGCTGCTGCACGCGTTCCAGCCGAAGTGGTGCAGCTCGTCGCCCGTGTTCGGCAGGTCGGTCCAGCCGACGACGCGGCCGTAGTCGCCGGAGGCGGGGTCGGTGTCGAGCACCGCGATCGCGTCGGGCTGAGCCTCGCTGCGGTCGAAGGCCGCGACGTAGGCGAGCGTCTCCGGGGGCGCCTCGACCGCCTGCCGGGGCGACGGATAGAACGTGGGGTCGGGCTTCCAGAGCACCATGAGCTACTCCTTCACTTCGCGCAGCCCGCCCGTGGCGACGTCGTAGACGAACCCGCGCACCGAGTCCTTGCGGGGAATGAATGGATCGGCCTTGATGCGCCTGATCGACTGTCGCACATCCTCGTCGATGTCACCGAACGCCTCGGCCGCCCATGGCGGGCGCAGGCCCGTGTCGGCCTGGATGTCGTTCTTGAACTGGTCGTCGGTGAAGGTGAGCATCCCGCAGTCGGTGTGGTGGATGAGGATGATCTCCTCGGTGCCGAGGAGGCGCTGGCTGATCGCGAGGCTGCGCAGCTGGTCGGCGGTGATCACGCCGCCGGCGTTGCGGATGACGTGGGCGTCGCCCTCCGTGAGGCCGAGCACCCCGTAGGGGTTGAGCCGGGCGTCCATGCAGGCGACCACGGCGACCTTGCGCGCGGGCGGCAGGGGCAGGTCACCCTTGTCGAAGGAGGCGGCGTACCGGGCCGCATTGGCGAGGAGTTCGTCGGTAACGCTCATACCCAGTAAACCTATGGCTGAGCAGGGGATTCGGCAACGCCCTTTTCCGCGATCTTGAACGTCTGCTATCGCCGGGGCGACAGCAGACGTCCGAGATTGCCGGTGGAGGCCCAGGTGGCGAGCGCGTCGCGGTCGACGAGCACGATGCCGCAGCGGCCGGCCAACTCCCGCGCGTTCGCCGTGATGCGGCCCGTGGTGACGAGCATGGTGACCTGGGCGCCGTGGATCGTCCAGGCCGTGCCGTTCAGGCGCTGGACGTGCGGGCTGCCGACGTTGCCGGCGTAGCGCTTGCACTGCACCACGACCCGCCGGCCGTCCGATGTGGACGCGACGATGTCGGCGCCGAGGTCGGCCGTGCGGCCGGTGACCCGCACCGCGCGGAACCCGGAGCGGCGCATCAGGCCGGCGACGTAGTGCTCGAACTGCGCGCCGGTCATGCCGTCGGTGGCCGCGATCGTCCGGCGCATCCGATGACGGCGGCTCAGCACGAACACGCCGACGCCGGTGGCGGCGAGCGCGCCCACACCCACGATCACCGGGTGCGCCGACGCGTACAACCACGCCTCCCGGACCAGCAGGATCAGCCCCACCAGCCCGAGGATCAGCAGCAACGGGTGCGTCCGGCGCACCCGCCGCCATACCGAACGGCGCCTCCGGCGAGCACGAGTGATCGACACACCACGCAGGGTACGAACCGGACGCCAGCGCGCCCG
>Ga0207674_10008578_pt1 | contig 11780 bp, 10 predicted proteins | sample KBSCornC72_FD_184303 | JGI IMG/M metagenome (GOLD analysis project Ga0207674, IMG submission 184303) | Corn rhizosphere microbial communities from Kellogg Biological Station, Michigan, USA - KBS Corn C7-2 (SPAdes) (version 2) | ecosystem: Host-associated > Plants > Roots > Rhizosphere > Soil ... | reverse complement strand
CCAGCAGCGTCACCTGCACGATGTCGGTCAGCGCGATCGCCTTGAGACCGCCGTAAAGCTGGTAGGCGAGGGCGAAGACGCCGAGCGCGATCAGCGCATAGGTCTGGTCGACGCCGGCGACCTTGGTCACCGCAATCGACCCGAGCCAGATGATCGAGGTCAAGTTCACGAAAATGTAGAGTGCGAGCCAGAACAGCGTCATCAGCACGCGGATCGCTTCGCCGTACCTCTGCTCGAGGAACTGGGGCATCGTGTAGATCTTGTTGGTGAGGAAGATCGGCAGGAAATATTTGCCGACGATCAGCAGGGTCGCCGCGGCCATCCATTCGTAGGAGGCGATCGCCAGCCCGATCGCATAGCCCGATCCCGACATGCCGACGATCTGCTCCGCCGAGATATTGGCGGCGATCAGCGACGCGCCGATCGCCCACCAGGGCAGGTTCTTCGACGCGAGGAAATAGTCGGACGTGTCCTTCTGGTGCCCGGCCTTCTCGCGGCTCACCCACTGGGCGAGGCTGAAGATGCCGATCGCGTAAGCGATGATCACAACGAGATCGATTGTCGAAAGCCTCATGCCGCTTCCCCACCGCCAGTGAGGGGACCTTAAGTATCGGCTAGCGGCTGTCCAGCCGCCAATCAGACCCGGAGGATGGTCGCTTGGTACGGCCTCAGCTCAAGCCTGCCGTCGATGCGGGCGCCGCTCAGAAGGTCCCGGCCGGACACTGCATAATGCTCGGACTTCCCGGAAAGATTGACGACGATGAGCAGACGCTCGCGACCGTCCGACCGCTCGACGACTAGGATTCCGGCCGGCGACCGGACGACGCGCTGCTTGCCGGTGCGGAGCGCCCGATGCTCGGCGCGCAGGCTCAGCAGGCGCCGGTAGTGGTTGAGCAGCGAATTGGGGTCGCGAACCTCCTCCTCGACCGAGATCCCGTCATCGTCCCTGGCGAAGCGCTGCGTCCAGTAGCTCTTCGGGCCCTTGTACCAATTGGCCTGCCCCGGCGCTTCGGTCCGCCCGCTCCATTCGAAGGCCTCGCGATCGCCGATGTCCTTTTCGTCCGACTTGTACTCGTCGCGCGGATGCCCGCGCATGCCCAGCTCCTGGCCGTAATAGATCGAGGGCGTGCCCTGGAGACCGATCACGAGGGTCGCGGCGGTGCGCAGCCTCTCGGGCGTGATCCCCGGGTCCGACGCGATCCGCGCCATGTCATGGTTCTCGACGAAGACGAGCTCATGCTTGCCCGGCGGTATTGCCCTGTCGAGCCGCTCGATCGCCGCGACGACCTTCGCCTTGTCGAAGCTGCGGATCGCGGCCGTAAGTGGAAAGGCGAACGCGGCGTCGACCCCGCCACGTCGCAGGAAGTCGGCGCCGTCGCCCCAGTCCCACTGCTCGGCGATGAACTCGAGCTTCGGGTTTGCAGTCTTGAGGCTCGCAAAAAGCGGCTTCCAGAAGGTCTCGAACAGGTTCGTGTTGATGTGCTTGTTGTCAAGATCGTCCATCATGTGATCGAGACGGAAACCGTCGACTCCGTCGGAGAAGTCGCCGTCATGGTTCGGGTCGACCCAGCGCATGAGGTAACCGGCGGCCCATGCCCGGAACCGTGGCGACTTCATGTTGACCGTCGTGATGCCCGTTTGCGCGCCGGGGAAGCGCTGCGCGATCGTGATCCCGAACGGGCCCGATTCGGGGTTCGTGTTATTCGGCCCGTGAAAGATCAAGAAGCTGCTGGACGGCGACTGAGGATTGCCTAACGCCGATTTGAACCACGCGTGGTCGTAGGCGACATATTGGAATTCCTCGTCGAGGTAGATTTTCATCCCGCGGGCATGAATCGCGCGCACCAGGCGCCGGTAATCGGCCATCGTCCCGAACTCCGGATCGATGCCGTCGAAACTGCTCGCGAAATAATTATGATAGAAGGACGACGGATACAGCGGCGTCAGCAGGATCGATGTGACTCCGAGCCGTTGGAGGTAGGGCAGGCTCTGTTCAATCCCCCTGAGGTCGCCCTCGCGATCGCCGTTGCTGTCGCGCATTGAGCGGGTGAAGATGTGATAAAAAACTTCATTCTCCAGGCCCGCGGGCGCGGCGGCGACGGCGGGGGCTGCCGTCCGGAGATGTGCCGCCGCGCCCGGACCGGCAGCCGTCGAGGCTGCCAGTAGAATCGCGAGCGGCCGCTTCACGCGGCGAGCCGGGCAAAATCGGGAATTCGGTTCCAGCGCATCGGCGCGACCCCGCCGTCGTCGGGCGGAAGCAGATGGGCGATGCGGCTTTTCAGCGGCTCGGGCCAGTCGAGGAAGGTGCTCGGGCTTGCGACGCTCGACGGAATATCGTCGCCGCGCATGAAGCCCTTGTAGGCGAGCGCACGCATTTCAGGCGGCATCGAGCTCCAGTGCGGCATGAACCACAAAGTCAGCAGCGGACGCTCTCCGCCGGTGCGGTTGGCGAATGCGCCGTGGATCAGGCGCGCGTCGCCGATCAGCACGTCGCCGGCTTTCACCGGCACGGCGAGTTGGTCCGGATGGTCGGCATAAGCCGGGTTCGACGGATTCTCATAAGCCTGCATCGTTTCAGAGTGGGCGGTCTCGAGATGATGCAGGAGGTGGTCGAGCCGATGCGACCGCGGGATGACGCGCAGACAGCCATTCCCGACGCCCGTGTCCGTGAGATAGATCATCGCGAACAATTGGTGGGCGCGCGGCTGGTAGGCGCTGTCGTCGTCCCAGCCCCACCAGTCCTGGTGCCAGAACAGCGGCGGGCCGCCACCCGGCTTGGAAATCAGGAACCCGCCGGTGAAGCGGGGATCGGTCGCGCCGCAATCGCGCAGCAGCTGAAGCAGCGCCGGAGCGGCGATCACGTCGGCATATTCGGGATTGTCCGCGAGATGGATCAGCGAACCGTTCGACTTCACCGCCTCGCGTGATTCGGCTGTCGCGCGGAACAATGTCGCTTGCGCGCGAAGCAACAGCGAATCCATCAGCAACGGGTCGAGCACACCCCGCGCATGGATGAATCCGACGTCCTCGAGCTCGGCCGCCAAATGCCGATCGGTGAGCGCTGTTGCCATGCGTTGATGATAGAAGGGCAAAGCGCTCCCGTCAGCGCCTGAAAGTGTAGCGCACGAACGCAAAAACTATCCTGTGGTTGACCTTTCCAGCCATGGCCCGCTCTTGCGCAATGGTTAAGAGACTATCACAAGCTTGCCATGGCCACCCGCCCCATCTGTGAGCCGGTCGAGCTTGCGCCCGGCACATCGGTCATGGCCGAGCGGATTGCAATCGAAGCAAATACCGGCGGTCTCGGCCGTTTCATGCATTTTCACGATGTCGCCGAGCTGGTGCTGTTCAAGCGCGTCACCGGAACCTTCATCGCCGATGGGCGCCGGCACGAGCTTCGCGACGGGGCCATCGTCTTCGTGCCATCGATGCATCATCACGATTTCGAGCTCGGTCGCGGAGCGATGGAGTGGGTGCTGGTCCAGGTCGACCCGTACCTCGTCGAGAAGCTTGGCTTGCGTTTTTCGCGGCTGTCACGGCCATTTTGCGCTTTTCCGGACGCGACGGCGCGCACGCGCATCGCCGTCCTCGCCGACTGGCTAATCGAGGCGGCAAGCCGCCGCGATCGGAAGATCGAACGCATCGTCGAGCTGTTGATCCTGACCGCCGCCGAAGCCGAGCTCGGCGGCGGTTCGGAAGTCGACGGCGAAGCGGCTCATGTGGAGCGGTTGCTCCCCGCGCTCGAGCTCCTGCGGACATCCCCTGGGCAATCGATTTCGCTGCGGGCCGCGGCGAGCCAGTGCCGCCTTTCATCGGCTTATTTCTCGCGCCGCTTCAGGCAGGTTTTCGCAATGACCTTCACCGATTATGCGCGCACTTACCGGCTGCACCTGGCGGCACGCCGCCTGCTCGGCGGCGGCGCCTCGATCTCGGAGATCGCCTATGGCGTCGGCTTCTCGAGCCCCGCACATTTCACCGCGCGCTTTCGGCAGCGCTTCGGTATGACGCCGCGGGAATATCGGTCGAGCGCCGGCGCGCGCGACCTTGCCGAAGGGAAGGAAGGCGAATGAACCGGCGGGAGCTGATCGACAAGCCGCGGCAGTCGCTCGGCGGGCTGTGGAACATCTCTTTCGGGTTTTTTGGAATCCAGGTCGGCTTTGCGCTGCAGACCGCGAACATGAGCCGCATCTTCCAGTCGCTCGGATCGAGCATCGACAATTTGCCGGTGCTGTGGATCGCCGCGCCCCTGACGGGACTGCTCGTGCAGCCGATCGTCGGTCATCTGTCCGACCGCACCTGGCTCGGCCGCTTTGGGCGGCGCCGGCCCTATTTCGTCGCTGGTGCGCTGCTTGCGGCGCTGTCCTTGTTCCTCATGCCACTGTCGTCGAGCCTGCTGATGGCTGCGATCCTGCTGTGGGCCCTCGATGCGAGCCTCAACATCACGATGGAGCCGTTCCGCGCGTTCGTTGGCGACATGCTGCGACGCGACCAGCACACGACCGGCTATGCAGTGCAGACGGCATTCATCGGCGCCGGTGCCGTGCTGGGGTCGATCTTTCCCTATGCACTCGACCGTTGGGGCGTATCGAACGTGACCGGCGCCAGCGCGATTCCGGAGACGGTCCGGATCAGCTTCTGGGTCGGCGCCGCTGCGCTGCTGGTTGCCGTGCTTTGGACGGTCCTTTCGACCCGCGAATATTCGCCGGACGAGCTTGCCGCCTTTGCCGAGACCGCCGAGCATCCTGATGCCGATCAGACGATGAACGCGCTCGCCAACCGCCGCTTCGGAACCAGCGTCCTGTGGGTCGCACTCGGCATCTTCGTCCTGTTCGCGGTCGTCGAATGGACGCTGCAGAAGGAGGTCTATCTGCTCGGCGGACTGCTCATCGCCTACGGGTTGGCGACTGCGGCCGGGATCTGGCTCGCCCGCCGCGGAGCGACGGCGAACATGCTTGCAAATATCGTCGGTGACTTTTCGGGCATGCCGCCGATCATGAAGCGGCTGGCGCTGGTGCAGTTCTTCAGCTGGTCGGCGCTGTTCATCATGTGGATCAACACGACGCCCGTCGTGGCGCTGAACTTCTATCGGTCGCCGGACCCGGCGAGCGCCGGATACCAGGACGCCGGCAATTGGGTCGGCGTCCTCTTCGCCGTGTACAACGGCGTCGCCGCCGTCGCCGCGCTCGCCCTGCTGCCGGTTCTCGCAAAGGCCGTCGGCAAGGCGCGGACGCACATGCTTTGCCTGCTCGCCGGCGCCGCGGGCTATGCGAGCTTCCTGCTGATCAGGGATCCTCGAATGCTGCTCATTTCGGAAGTCGGGATCGGGATTGCCTGGGCGTCGATCCTCGCCATGCCCTATGCGATCCTCGCTTCGAGCCTGCCGCAGCGCAAGCTCGGCATCTACATGGGCCTGTTCAACATCTTCATCGTCGTGCCCCAGTTGCTGGTCGCGACGGTGATGGGGTCGATCATGAAGGCGTTTTTCCCGGATCAGCCGATCTGGACCATGCTTGCCGCGGCGATCGTCATGGCCATCGCGGCCCTTGCAATGTTGCGCGTCTCGACCGACGAGCGCGCGGCCAATGGTTAGCGCCAGCACACTTTCCGACCGCCGAGGGCTGTGGGCGTTCATTGTCGGGGTGATCCTCGTCACCGGCGGGGTGCTGATGCACGCGCCGATGTTCCTGATGGGGCGGCATAATCACTTCATTCTCTACGGAATGCACATCGGCTGGGACATGATCGCCGGCATGGTCGCGATCGTCGCCGGATGCGGAATCGCCGCTTACGGTCTGCTTCCCAGGGACATTGCCGGCCAGCTCGCCGCCCAGGACCAGATCGTCGTCTCTCCGCCCGAAGACGCGCCGCTCAGCGCAGCGCATTGGCGGCTCATGGCGGTGCTGGTGATCGCGCTCATCATCGACATCATGAAACCGGCGACGCTCGGCTTCACCCTCCCGGGCATGATGGCGGAATATCATGTCACGAAGGCGACGGTTTCGTCCTTCCCTTTTTCGGCCCTCGTCGGGACCGTAGTCGGCTCGATCATCTGGGGCGCGCTGGCGGACATCTACGGCCGCAAGGCGACGATGCTCGTCTCGGCGGTGATGTTCGTCGGCACGTCGATTTGCGGAGCCATGCCTTCGCTCGCCTGGAACGTCGGCATGTGCTTCATGATGGGGGTCGCGGCTGGCGGGATGCTCCCCGTCACTTACGCGTTGCTCGCCGAGATGATGCCGAGCCGGCATCGCGGCTGGGCGCTCGTCCTGGTCGGCGGCCTCGGCGCCGTCGGCGGCTATTTCGCGGCGAGCACCTTCTCGGCGGTCCTGCAGCCCTTCTTCGGCTGGCGGATCCTGTGGGTTCTCAACCTCCCCACCGGCTTGTCGCTGGTGCTGCTGGGCGCGTTCATCCCGGAGTCCGCCAAGTTCCTCCTGGCGCGCGGGCGCCGCGAGGAGGCGCGCCGCGTGATGGAGCGGTTCGGCTCCAAGGCGCGGCAGACGCGGGTCGCGGAACATAGCGCGCTGCAGCGCGGTCCTGCCGTCGCGCTCACCGGGCGCGCCTTCTTCGGCAAACTGTTCGCACTCAGCCTCGCCGCCATCTGCTTCAGCCTGATTAATTTCGGTCTGCTGCTCTGGCTTCCAGCCGACCTCATCGCCAAGGGCTACAGCGTTGGCCTGTCGAGCAGGCTGCTCGCCGAATCCGCGCTGATCGCCTTCCCGACGGTCTTCGTCGTCGCCTACATGTACAGTAGCTGGAGCACGAAATGGTCGGTCGTCGCCTCGCTCGCGGTGACGCTCGCGGGCTTGGCTGGCGTGCTGCGGCTCGAGCTTACCGGAGACGGCAGTCCGGTGCTGCCGGTCGCGCTGCTGATCATCGGCACCAACGCGCTGATCGCGATGCTTCTTCCTTACGCGGCGGAGAGCTTTCCACTGCGCATCCGCGGGCGGACCACGGGCGTCGTTGCGGCGTGCACCAAGGCGGGGGGGATGATCGCCCAGCTGTTGGCGATCCTCGCGCTCGTCCCGCCGCTCGGCATGGTGTCGATCGCGATCATGGTCCCGACCGCTGCGGCGCTGCTCCTCGTCGGCTGGTTCGGCAAGGAGACGCGCGGGCGCGACCTGCGTGACCTCGACCCGGATGGGCATACGTTCGCGGCGACCGGGATGTAGGGCGCGGGGTTGCCTCCGAATTCTCATCAGTGCTCGGATGTCCCCCGGACATCCTGCGCGCTGGTGACCCCAACGGGACTCACCGCATGAACCATAACTTATTGATCGTACAACAATTCTCTCGATCGTCATCAGAGCAGTTACTGCAAGAGCTACTGCACCGAATAAGGTCTGCGCGACTTCACCTTGAAGCAAATTGGGTGATACGCCCGATCACGGCGAAAACACGGGTTCGCGTCCCGTAGGGGTCACCAATGATTTCAATGACTTAGCTGCGGGAATTTTAGTTTTTATTCCGCAACTTACCTAATATTTCTCCAATATCTCCTCCCGGACGCGCGTCGACACGCCCGGACTTTGCTGACTTGCATGAAGCAGGCACTTGAGCATCGTCACGCCGAGCGTGCTTCGGCCCACTGCGGCGACTGGCGCCTTTCGCCCGATGAACCGCTGGTCAAAGGGGTCGCGCCGCTGAACCATGGCCAGCCTTGCTGAAACCTACTCCGGGCAATCAACTGAATTCCCCGGAGACAATGATGACGAACAAGCAAAGCAGGGCGCTGTCCCGGCGTGATTTCCTGTTCACCGCGGCCGCTGGAGGCGGAGCAGTTGTTGCCGCGGGCTTGATCGCCCCGCCGGCGGCGGCATCGAACAAGATGTCGCCGAAGGCGATGTCGTACCGTCCGACGCCGAATGGCAAGCAGAGCTGCGCCAATTGCGCGAATTTCGAGGCGCCGGCGTCGTGCAAGCTGGTTGACGGCGTGATCGCGCCGACCGGCTGGTGCATTCTCTATCGGCCCAAATAGCCGTCTCTTGCGGTGCTCCAGCGTGGCGGCCGGACCAGGGGTGGTCCGGCCGCTTCTCATTCGGAGTTAGAAGGCGATCCAGGTGAAGACGCGAAGCGCATCATTGTCGCTGGCGTTGGCGCCAGCGCCATCGAAATTGTGGCGGCGCCCGTTGAACTTTCCATAGACGGTATACTGGACCCCGACGCGCGCATTCGCCAGCGGCCCGAGCGGGGAATCGCCGTTCGGCCACAAGGTATAGTCGATCTGACCCATGACGCCGTTGCTGTCCGGTCGTCCGCTGCCGTCGAACACATTATCGTTGCGCGAGCCGGTGATGCTGAACGGCGAGACGGTGAACCCCAACTTGTCGTGCATGGTGTAGCGAACGGCCGTGCGAAGCTCATCGAGGCGATAGCGCCCGCAATCGACATTGCTGCCGTCGCCGATCAGTGCGAGCGCGCAGCTTGCCCGCAGGTCGCCGCGCTCATGCTCGAACCGAAGGTTCGCGCTCAAGCCGTCGCTCTTGCCGATGGTCTTCTGCCAGGACGTGTCGAGTCCCCAATCGGTGTAGCGGTCGGTAAAGCCACTGGTGCGGTCGCGTCCGGGGAACAGCGCCGCCTTGAGAAAGCTGCCGCCGATCTCGAAGGTGCCGCCGGCGGCGTCCGTTTGGAAGGCGGTGCGCGCATAAGGCGCGACTCCGTTGATTTTGCCGGGGTCGGCCGGATCCGAACCAATGAACCGCAGAGTCCCGGCCGCAGGGGAGGAATAGCCGCCCGCCTCCAGATAGAAATGGTGGCCGACCCAGCCGTAGGCGGTGAGACCGAGCACGTTCTGCGCGAGCGCATCATCGATCAGCGGCGCAGCGTCGGGAGTCGGCGACACTTCGGTGTCGGTGAACGGGAAGCCCCAGGCGGGCAGTGTGTTCCACGGGTCCTGGACCGTCGGATTGTTGTTGATCGACAGGCCAAAGGTCGAATCCGCACCGAAAAGCTTGCCGGTCGAGACGGCGCGCAGGTCGAGATTGTCCCAGGTGAAGTGCCGGTCGATGCCTTCGTAGGTGATCTCGGCGAACCCGCCGAGATGCTGCCCAAGGCCGCCGGCAATGAACATGGCCGCCTCGTCGAGCGTCACATTGTTGTTCCTGTTCAAATGCTCCGGCGCGGGATCCTGGTCCTTGCGGGTGCGGGTGAACGAGGCGATCGCCATTGCCGCAAGCGGCACCGAGGCATGCGCCCGGAGCGTGTAGCCGCCGAGCTTGAACTCGCGGCCGAACGGCGTCAGCTCCGGTCCGAAGCCGCCGACATGGCACGACTTGCACGCCTGGCCGGTCTGCTGCGCGAACGCAGGAACGGCGCGTGCGGGGCGCGGGGAAGTGAATGCAGCGGCCGCGATCAGCGACCCTCCGACAAGCCACACTCCGGCGACAAGCTTGTAGGTTGCCGGGCGATCGGCGCCCGACGCGTTGAAGTTCAAGGCGGCCATGAGCTCCCCGCTCTATTTCGATACTGGCTGGATTGGAGCCGGCCCGCAGATGACGGGCCGGCCCCGGTGTTCGCGCCAACTACTGGGGCTGGTTGGCGCAGGCGACGTCGTACTGCGAGACGGACGCCGTGTTGCGGCTGTTCTGCGGCTGCGAGCCGGCATATTGCTGTCCCGCCTTGCTGGTCTCGCCGATGAAGGGCGAGCCGCCCCCCGGTGCGCTCGCGGCGTTGCCCGGCGTCGTACCCAGCTCCTCGCAATCCTGGTTGGGCTGGCCAAAGGCGTTGCCGCTGTTCAAATGATCATATCCGGCACCATTATATTGCCCGTTGCCGGGGGCCGTCTGGGCCGACGTGATCGCGGGACTTGCAATCATCGCTGCAGCGCCCAGCATCAAGACCTTCGGTTTCATCGCGCATGCTCCTTCGAGTGGTGGCTGCGGCCGGTGCGCGTGATCTGTGATAATCAACGAGCACAACAACTCCGCGATCCGGATAGTGCCCGGCGCTGGGCCTCAGGTTCATTGTCTCTGCCGATCGTCGCGAAGATTGCGGCAGGGCGCGTGTGCGGTCCGACAAACGGAAGAGCGGCGCGCGACGGTGGCGTCCTTCCGGCCTCCGCCTTCAGTGTGTCGCGATGCATGCATTGGGGGAATGGCGGCGGTGCGCTGCGCGCGGGCACCGGCGACATGGTCCCGCTGCAGCGCCGGCTATTCGATGCCCGACGCGATTGTTCAATCAGAAAGCCGGACCTAACACGCGCCGGAAGCCGTCGGCGCGCCACCGCTCGCTGCCCACGCGAGCAGGAACCGGTCGTCCTCGGGATGATAGCGCGCAGCCTGCGGCTCGGCGCCCGCCAACGCCTGAATGCTTTCCATCGAATCCCACCCGTTCATGACAGTCACTTCGCCCGTGCCGTCGCCGAGTGTTCGCATGATGAACTTCGCGCCAGGATTGCCGCGGGCGGGCCCGTCCGATGTCTCCCCACTGATCGAAGAGCGCTCGGGGAGATGTGCCCACGGTCGCTGCCACTGGCTTGCGATTGCTGTTCGTGCGGCTAAGCTCGGTGAGCGCCTGGGAACAGGGCGCCGAGGCGTGAGAACCTCGACTTGGAGAGCCAATCGGGCCCATGACGCGCGTGGCCGGGTGGCCGCCGCGCATGTCCAGGCCGCTTGCGGCTAAAGGCGGCGGCGCATGTCCAAGCATGTTCTCAACGCCCGGCTCACCGGCGCAATTCGCGAGGGAGATCGTGAATGCGTTGGGAGGAATGCGGTTCGAGACCGAGCAGACAATCGGGCGCCCGTGAGTGCAATGGCGCACCGCGGCTGTGGAGGCTCGGTTGAGCCATTCGCGGCCGAGCTCCGCAGCTGCGGCTCGAGCCTCTGACGCGCGCGATTCGACATCCGGCAGCGACGGCGACGACCGGCTTCTGGTTCAGCAACTCTACCGCGAACATTCGTTGTCGCTCGTTCGGCAACTGACGCGGAAGACCGGATGCCGCGAGCTTGCACGGGACCTAGCCAACGAGACCTTCCTGAGGCTGATGCGGATGGCGCCAGGCAAAGTCGGCCGGATCCAGCAGCCGGAGGCATTCCTGCGCCATGTCTCGACCAACCTGCTCCGTGACTGGGGCCGAGGCTTGGCGCTGAGACAACGGTCACAGCTCACTCTCGAACTCGAGTCCGATCAGCAACTCGACCAAGTGGCGGCGCTTGAATCGCGCGACACGCTGCGGCGGCTTGAGCTTGCCATGAAGAAGCTGAAACCGAGGACCCGCGAGATCTTTCTCGCGCACCGTATCCACGGCTTCACCTACGCGGAGATCGCGGAGCGCACCGGCCTTAGCGTGAAAGGCGTCGAGAAGCAGATGAGCAAGGCCATTGCCAAGATCGACCGGTTCCTGGATCGAGGCTGAGCCGTGGGATTTCGTCTGCCCAAGACCAAGGGAATGTTGCGTCGCGAGGCGGCGGACTGGCTCGCGCGCCTGAAGAGCGGGCGGGACCCCGATGTCGGGCGCAAGTTCCAGCAGTGGTACGCGGACCCGAGGCATGCAGCAGCATTCGATCGCGCTTCCTGGTCTTATGAACAGGCCGGACTCCTGAGGCAGTCTCCGATGGCTGCTTCGGCTCAGCATGAGCCCGCGAGGCGGAAGTCCCTATGGCAGCCGCTCCCCGCGCTCGCGGCAGCCGTTGCAATCGTCGTCATGATACCGGTCGGCCTGGCCCTGTTCCGGAACGGCGGCCTGGCCTTCGGCGGCACCGACGCCGTGATGCTGATGACGCGGGTTGGCGAAATCAGGCAGGTCGGACTTGCCGACGGATCCAAGGTGACACTCGACACTGCTA
>Ga0207674_10008577_pt1 | contig 11781 bp, 9 predicted proteins | sample KBSCornC72_FD_184303 | JGI IMG/M metagenome (GOLD analysis project Ga0207674, IMG submission 184303) | Corn rhizosphere microbial communities from Kellogg Biological Station, Michigan, USA - KBS Corn C7-2 (SPAdes) (version 2) | ecosystem: Host-associated > Plants > Roots > Rhizosphere > Soil ... | reverse complement strand
GCGATGCCGACCATCGCGATGATCACCGCGAGAGCACCGAATGACGAAATGAGCACCGCGTTCAACCGTCGCGGCGACACACTCCGTTCCTTGAACTCCGAGATCGTCCCGACCTGCTCGATGAGCGCGTCCGGATCGATGCTCCGCACGACGCGCATCGCCTGAGTCTCGAGACCGCCGACGCGGTGGTCGCTCCGTATGACGAGTCCGGCGCTGCGCACCGGGGTCTGCTCGAGCGGCCAGAACACGACCGCGCGCGGCTCCGCGTCCAACGCACCGTCCCGCGTGTTCCCGACGACGCCGATAACGGTTTGCCACTTCAGCGTGTCCGGTTGCCAATCCATCATCCACCCGACGCGCTTCCCGATGGGATCCTCCTGCCCGAAGAACCGGTCGGCGAGCGCTTTGTTGATGATCACGAACGTTTGAGGATCGCCCGCCTTGAAGTTGCGACCAGCGAGCACGGGAATCCCCGCGGCCTGAAAGTAGTCCGGATTCGCGGACCGGAATTCCCCGCGCTTCACCGGTTCGCCCGGTGCGGGCGGCCGGCCCTCCACCTGGACGGTGTTGAAGAAGTCGGACGCCCTGAGCGGCAGCGTGCTGCCGATGCCGACGTCCGTTACGCCCGGAAGGCGCGCGATCTCATCGCGCATCGTCTCGATGCGCCGCATCGCCACGCCGACCTGCCTGATGCGGGCGACGGTGCCGAACGGCTGATAGCGGTCGCTCGGTGTAGGAAGAGTCACCTGCATCGTGAGCACATCCTCAGTCCTGAGCCCCGTGTCCACCTTGCTCAGCTCCCTCATCGTCCGCATGAGCAGCCCGGCGCTGGCCAGCAACACGACCGACACTGCGACCTGCACGATTACGAGGAGGCGCTGCACCCGCTGCCGACTGAAGCCGGCAGTCGCGCGTCGCGCTCCGGCGGAGAGCCGCGCCGCAATGCCGCCCTGGGGTGGCATCGGCGCGAGCATCGACAGCAGCAGCGCAATGCCGATCGCGACCACGAGCGTGAAGCCGAAGACGGACGCGTCGATGGCGATCTCGTTCGTCCGCGGCGAGTAGCGTGACGCGAACGCCGCCAGCAGCCCGACTCCGTTGCCGGCGATGAGGATGCCGGCGCCGGCGCCGCCTAACGCCAACAGGAGGTTTTCGGCCAGCAGGAGCCGGCGCAGTGCGGGTGTGCCCGCGCCGAGCGCCGCGCGGAGGACCAGCTCGTGCTCGCGCCGCACGCCCCGCATGAGCGTCAGATTCGCGACGTTGGCCGCGGATACGATCAGCACGAATACCGCCGACGCCATCAGCAGCCAGAGCGTGAGCGACGCACGCTCACCCAGCACTCGTTTGAACGGGATGACCGCGACGCGATAGTGAGCAGCAGGATTGTACGCTTCCTTGTATTGGTGTTGCAGCCGTCCGTAAACCGCGCCTACGTCCGCCCGCGCCTGATCCAGCGTCGCCCGCCGACGCAGTCGCGCCACGACTTCCGTCATGCGGTGCGTTCGACCTTCCTGCATGCTGGCGCCCATGTGATGCGCGCTAATCACCATGTTCATCAGCGCGTCCACCCGCTCGGGGAAAAACGGCGCCGGCTGAAGCACGCCGATGATCGTTACCGGCGTGTTGTTGACCGAGACGTGTGAACCGACGACGTCGCTGTCGCCGCCGAATCGCGTCGTCCATGTCTCGTACGTGAGCACCGCGACGGGCGCGGCGGCCGGTCCGTCGTCGCTGGCCTGGGTTACACGACCGAGGACGGGCGACAACCCCATCACGTCGAAGTAGTTGCCAGTCACGAGCCCGATTTCGAGGCGCAGCGGGTCGTTTTTTCGCTGGAGAATCCCGCTCCACGATGAATACTCCGCGATGCCGGCCAGCGTGTGCGTGCCCTGGCGGAGGTCGCGCACTTCGGGCACCGAAAACGTTAGGTTGGCCTGTCCCGGGCCGTCAGCGGAGTGGCGGAGGTAGACCAGCCGATCGCCATCGCGGTGTGGCAGTGGTTTCAGCAACACGCCGCGAAACACGCTGAAGATCGCGGTGTTGGCGCCGATGCCCAGCGCCAATGTCATGACCACCACGGCCGTGAATCCCTTGGCGTGGAGCAGGGCGCGGATGGCGAACCGAACGTCGTTGAGGATGGTGTTCAACATCGGTGTCACCATGTCTGGCGGACACATGAGCCTCGGAGGACGCAGTCGCGGCGGCGCGGCGCCACCCAGAAAAGCAGAAAGCGGACCATGGTCGAGTACTGCGCTAACTCGTTGCGCGGATAGTGCTTTACACTTAACGAAAGGCGGCTCTCTCATGCCTCGAAGTGTGCGGTCTTGGGACGAGTCGTCCGGATCGGACACGCGGCCATAGCGTCCTCCGAGCCGGTCTCCGCCGAAAGCCCTGACGAGGTTTCGGTGGGTGGCTGCGCCCTCCCCAACCCGACCGACACAACCTGGCGCCTAACGTCTGGCGCACTGCCAGCACCGCCATCGGAAGCCTCGTGCAGGCTACTTGCGCAGTGGTTGGAGCGGTTACGCCCGATAGTTGCCGTTACGCCGCCATAGTTTGTGTGTGACTCCTTTCGACGGAGGGAACTATGCGCGAGCGGCTACAGCAGAGCCTCCGAGCCTTGGACGAAAAGCGTCGTAGATTGCTCGACGAAGTCGAGGCACTGAGCGCCGAGAGGCTAACGGCCAAGCCACTGCCCGGAAAGTGGTCGATCCTCGAGATCGTCGAACACCTGGTACTCGCCGAACGGGATGTTCTGCAGAACTTGCCCGAGCCGGCGCAACTCGTCGATCGCCCGCGCCACCTCAAAGCTCGCGTCGGCTATCCGCTGGTGATGTTCGTGTTGAAGCACGGCATCCCGGCGAAAGTGCCATCGCCTCGGATGCTCCCTACGGGTAGCGCGTCACTCGCTGCCTTGCGAGGCCAATGGGACGAGAATCATCAATGGCTGCGAACCTACGTCGACGCTCTCGAGCGGGACGATTTCGGTAGAGCGGTGTTCGAACATCCGATCGCCGGTCCATTGACCGTCGAACAGGCAATCCGCATGGACCTGGTCCATTTGGACACGCACACTCGAGAGATCAGAAGGCTGGTGGCGCTGACGAGTTGACGCGGCGGTTGCACAGGCGCCTACGACGGGACGGCCCTCGACTGGCGGAAAACGCTCATCGCCGCGAGCAAGGCCGCGGTCAATCCGATCAAGAGGTTGGACCAGATGGTGATTTCGCCAACGGGCCAGCCGGTTCTGCAGGGCGATGGGCAGAGCTTTGTCATCGTGTAGAGTCCAAAAGCTGCGACCAGAACGTTGTACGCGAGCAGGACATACATTCCCCGCCTGCGTGCATGCGAGGCGGCGACCAGTGCCCAGATCCAGCTTCCGAGGAGCGCGAGGTGGAGCAGGATCGAGAAGCCGACCGTCCTTACATCGAAGCCCAGTTCCGCGTAGACAAACCGGTAGTCGACGAACGTGCGTGCAAGAAACGACAGGAGTGCAGCGCCGGAGAGCATCAGCGCGGCAGTCGGCGTCGAGCTGGATGATTGCATTCGCGCCTCCCGTTCCGATTTTGGAACTGGGGAATCCCGTGACCCCGGCACTCACGTTGCGGGTGACCCATCAGCGGCCGGCCTCCGCTGCTGTACGGGCAAGCAGGTCGTCGAGCGCGCGGCGATCGAAGTATCTGCCGTCCAGCACCACGGCAGCGATCTTCCGCGTGTTCGCGATATTCTCGAGGGGATTCGCCTCGATGAGGACCAGGTCGGCGAGCTTGCCCGATTCGATCGTGCCTAACGAGTCAGTCGCCGCCAGGAACCTAGCCGGATTGAGTGTGGCGCTCCGCAGCGCCTCGAGCGGTGTGAGCCCCGCCTCGACGAGCAGCTCGAGCTCTTGATGCAGGCTGACCCCAGGCACGAGCAGCGGATTGCCCAGATCCGTTCCCGCCAGAATGAGCACGCCCGCCGCGTTCAACTGCTTAACGTTCTCGAGGCGAGGCCGCATCGTCGGACGAAGCAGCGGCCGAAGCGTGTCACCGACTCCCGGTCCGGCGAGACCCTCCCACTCACGTCGCAAGGCCTCAGGAATGAATCGCATGCTCGCGGTATCGGAGAGCACGAGCTCCGGATAGTTGGGGTTGCGTGCGATGACCAGAGTGGGCACCACCGCCACGCCGTTTCGCCGATATGCGTCGATTGTCGCCGCGCACCTGGACGGATCTCGCGTGTCGTACAGCGCACGCTCCAGACGAAACCCGGCGACCAGCGACTCCACGAACGACATCGAGCTCGCACGCCCAGCGAGACGCACGCTCCCGGCTCGGATCGAGTCGGCGCGTGTCGAGCAGCCGAAGGACAGGCCACTCGCGTGCTCGTCCGTGCGCTGTCCGGCGCGCGCTGCTTCCTCCGGACGTATCCGGAAGGGCACATGTCCAACCATGGGAATGTCACGGCGCCTCGCCTGATCGGCGATCGCGAAGTAGGCGTCGCGAGAAAGATTGTCGTAGACCTTGATGAAGTCCGCGCCACGGGCCGCAAGCGAGTCGACCACCGCGCGCGCCTCGGCTGGTGTGCGAACCAGGACAGCCCCTTCCCACACGCTCGGATCTCCGTCCACGATGGGTCCGTTCGCGAGAAAGCGCGGGCCGATAAGCTCACCTGTGGCCAGCCGACGCTTCACGGAGCGGGTCAGCTCCAGTGCCGTGTCGGCGGTCGTGTGCATGTTGCGAACGCCCGTGACGCCGTGGGCCACCATCAGCGGGAAATGCCAGGCGACGCGCGCTGCCGAGTGCACGTGCATGTCCCAGAGGCCGGGGACGAGGAATTTGCCGGCGGCATTCACCACAACGGCCGCCTCCGGGACGGACACCGTGGTCGTGGGCCCGACCGCACGAATACGGCTGCCCCGTACCAGTACAGTCATGTCCGGTTTTACCGATCCGTCCGCGACGTTCACAACGGCTACGTGAGTGAGCGCCAGAGCCGATTTCTCCTGGGCTGCACCCGGAGGTGCGAGGAGCGCCATCAGTGCCGACGTCAGGACCCTCACGCACTTCATTATCCCTCACAGTCACAGACCAGATTCCGGCCTGCGCGGTCAGTTGATGCGGATGTGCTGCACCATCCCGTGTGCGGTATGTGGCCGCCCATCCGGCGCGGTCACGAAGCAAAAGAGCACGTAACTGCCACTCGTCAGGTCGACCTCGAAGTAGGCTTCCCTGCCGGGCGCGAGCGACGAGACGCCCCCCACCAGGCTTCCGGCCGATACGCTCGCTGGCGGCGGACCGTCCGGGTTCTGCATCCAGTCGCGGACCTTTTGCAGCGTGTCCTCCGTAATGGCGCCAGGCGCGAGCTTCATGAGTGCGATCTCGTGCGGCTCGGCGCCCGCGCTTTCCACGCGGATCACGTGGCGCCCGGGTGTAAGCGCGGGACTCAACGTGAAGCCGTAGTCGATCAACCGTACGACGACGTCGGCGTTAGGCGGAGTCCGCGGCGGCGTGACGCCCCCGGTGCTGCGGACGACAAACGCTTTGGCCATCCGCTTCGTCACGACGTGGGGAATACGATCGGGGGGCGGGTTCATGTGGCACTCCCACAGGTAAGTGCCGGGTTCGAGGTACTGTGTCGCGCTGGACGTGCCGTGCGGTGGGGCCGCTCCCGGGCCACCCGCCCGTGGCGCCCACGTCGGCCGCGGACCACGTGTACGGAACGCCTCGCTGTAGGCCTGAAGGTATTCCTCCATCGTCCTGCCTGGCTCGAGCCTGATGATCTGCGCCATGTGGAGCTGATCGCTGTTGTTCACGAGACGGAACGTGGTGAATCCCGCCGCGATCGTGTCAGGTGCCTGGAACGCGTAGTCCGTGGCGGTAATCGTCACCACGCTCGGCGCGGCGGCGCTCACGTCCGTGCGGGCGGTCTCGTCGGCCATCGTGCCACCAACGATGAATGCGATAGTCGCGATGAGCGCCAAGGAATGAGTCGACATGACACGTCTTCCTCCTGAAGGGCAACAGGCAGGACGCCGGCTAGCTCCCGAGACACGGGCGACGTTAGGTCATGGTTTGCGACCTGACGTCTCGTTGACCGTCGGGAACGGTAGTGCAGGGTACGGAATGACTCTCTCGACGGTGTAATGTCTGAGCCAGAAGTCGGGCGGCGCTTCACTATCCTCGACCTTATGCCTGACCGGTTTCACGCCGTGTTTGAGATAAGCCGCGATATCGAGCAGCTCCTGGTCGGACATGTGACGCCACGCCTGCCAAGGCATTGCCGGGCTGAGAAACTTCGGGTGTTCGGGGAAGTTGCCCTGCCCACGGATCGGGGAGGTAATCTCGACATCCGGCGTCTCGGCGGGACGCAGACCGTATCTGAGCGCGTTGAAGATCTGCCGCTCGGTGAAGCGCCCCAGACCGGTCGCGCTATCCGGCGTTAGGTTGCGAGGCCGGGCGCGGAGACACTTCTCGGCGCTAGCAGTTGATGGACAGAACTCCTGGTCCGGGCTCCGCATGCCTGCAAGCCATCCCTCGTCCGCCGGAGTCCATGCTCCACCGTGGCAGGCGCCGCAGGCGTGATTCAGCACGAGCGTGCGGCCGCGCACCACCTGCTCGCGCCGGCTCGTCGGCACCCTTTCGTTGTCGGTCGGGAACGGAGTTGCCGGGAAGGCACCGATCTTCTGAACGGTGAATTCGCTGGCCCAGAAGTCGGGAGGTCCTTCGCTGTCGGGCACTCGATTCCGCACTGGCTTCAGCCCACGCCTGAGATAGGCGATGATGTCCCACAGCTCCTGGTCGGACATATGGCGCCAGGCCGGCCATGGCATCGGCGGCGCGAGGTACTTCGGATGCTCAGGAAAATTTCCCTGACCGGGTATCGTGGAGGTGATCTCGACGTCCGGCGTCTCGCCGGGACGCAGCCCGAAGCGCAGCGCATTGAATATCTGACGGTCGCTGAACCGGCCGAGCCCGGTTGTATTGTCCGGCGTTAGGTTGCGCGGGCGCGTGCGGAAGCACGGCTCGGCGCCGGGAGACGCTGCGCAGGGGCCGATTCGGAATTCGTCCTCGGGCTTTCGCAATCCCGCCAGCCATCCGTCGGCCGCCGGGTCATCGTCGCCACCGCCGTGGCATTCACCGCAGGCGTGGCCCACTACGAGCTTGCGCCCGCGCAGCACCTGGTCGTAACCACCGTCAGTCGTCCGATCAGCAACAAACTCCTGCGGAGCCACGCGCGGCGTCCTACAAGCGATGAGCAGTCCGAGGCAAGCGGCGACTGCGAGAACACCGAGTGCCCATTTGAAGGGACGCGGATTAGTCCACACCGGGCTCATATCGCTCCTCCTCATCTGACCTCGAACACTCCCATCATCCCATGATCCTCGTGGTCCAGGATGTGGCAGTGGAACATCCATTTGCCGGGATAGTCATCGAACCGCACGATGAACCGCACCGTCCCGTGCTTTGGTACGTTCACCGTGTCCTTCCAGCTGCGGTACGCCACCGGCACGCCATCGACGTCCAGCACCTGGAATCGAAAGCCGTGCAGGTGAAATGGATGGTCCATGCCGACCAGGTTCTCGATCTGCCAGATCTCCGTCGCACCCAGCGTCGTAGTCGCGTCGACGCGGCCCAGATCCATCACCTTGCCGTTGATGAAGCCCTGCGTCAGCACCATCACTCGCGTTGCCGTTACGTCCGCAGTGTCCAGCGGAGCGATGCGACGCAGCGTCGCGGGCAGCGCAATCGGAACTTGCAGCGGAGGCTCGTTCGCGTAGCGCACGGTCAGGAGCTCCCGCGTTAGGCCCCAATCGGTGGGTCTTGTCTGCGGCACGTAACGATCGTACGGCAGCGCCTGCAGTGTGGTCTGGCTGCCAGGCGCACCGCTTCCGCGCACGAGCAGCTCCACGCGCTCCGAGCTCGCCACGAGGACATCGTCGGTTTCCACCGGCCGCTCGAAGAGACCACCGTCGCTCCCTACGTGCAGGAAGCGATGTCCGGGGATGGCCAGCCGGTACATACGCGCGGCGGATGCATTCACGATCCTCCACCGCTGCACCTCGCCGCTCCGAATGCGGAGCGCCGGCATGATCTGGCCGTTGACGAAGAGGACGTCGCCCTCGCGACCGTTCTCCGCGTCGACCCGGCCCTGCACCGAGTGCGGGTCCGTGATGTCTAGGGATCCTCCCGGCAGGAACCGGTTATCGGCGAGAATGAGCAGCTTCTCCGGCACAGCCGCCAGTGGATCGTTAGGCGCGCGGATGATGATCGCGCCGTACAGTCCCTTCGCGACCTGATCGCGAGTGCGATGGTGCTGATGCGGATGGTACCAGTAGGTGCCCGCCGTACCGCGCTGGACGGTGAAGACATAGTCCCGCTGGCCGCCGGGCGGGACGGGGTGGAACGGGCTGCCGTCGGCGGCGAACGGGACGTGCAGGCCATGCCAGTGCACAGTGGTCGACTCGGGCAGCTCGTTGCGGAAGTGCACGATCACCCGATCGCCCTCCCACACCTCGAGTGTCGGACCCGGTACGCGGCCGTTGTAGGCGTAGGCGTCGGACTCGGCGCCGGCGACGAGGGAGAGCCGGGCGGGAGCCGCGACCAGTCTCACCTCCACGGTTCCAGTCTGCCGCGCGAGGTTGGTCAGAACCGGTGGTGTGCCGAGGGTATCCTGCGGCGCCGGAAACGACTCACCCACAGCCGCCGACGCTACCGCCAACAACAACGCGATCATGGCGGACTCGTCACGACCGAGATGGTCCAATCGCGGAGGTCGATTCCTCGTCTTTCATACATCTCCATGCGTCGTTCGCCCGCGACCGGGGCAATGGAGGCGGCTCCTTCGCGCGACAAGGGCGTAGACGTCGGCGTCCGAGCGTCACCCTGCTGCTCGGAGTCGCCTAACGAGATTCGCGATGCCCGATCTACGTTCGCGCAGCCCCGAGTCGGTCGAGTCCCGCGTGCCGTTCGTGTACGCGCACCGTTCCGGAGCCCAACATTTGGGCCTTCTGTTGCAGCTGCTCGAGCGACTTGTCCGTCGGCCGCCCGTAGACGTCGATCCGCAACAGGTCGATCAATCCCACGAACTTGCGGAACGCCGGGCCGGCCACGTCCATGTGGAGCTCCATGGACGAGGCGTCAGGGTGAAGGGCCACGACGCTCATGTGCGTCTTGCTTTCATCGAGATAGAGCGCGTACGAGACGAGCTGGGGCTCGTTGGCGTCGACGAACTCAGCCAGCTCGTGCATCGCCTGCTTGACTTCCGGCAGCCTACCCGGGCGCACAGCCGAGGTGTCGACATAGAAGATGGGTTCGGACACGGTCGGACTCCGTTAGATGGGCCGTTAGTCGCGACTGTCGGGCGGTCACGATCACTGATCGCTGCCCTTCCGCGCCGAGACCGGCAGACCGGACAGGTAACGAGCGATGTCATCGATTAGCGCTTGCGCGGACGCATAGCGACGCTCCGGTTCCGTGCGAAGCGCGGTGAGAATGATCGCGTCAAGGTCGCCGCGAAGCCGACGGCGAAGGTGATCGGTCGTGGTGGCGCGTACCATGGCGATCCGCTCCGCCGCGGACCCGGCGCCGTGCTCGCCTCCGTGGTCCTCGTCGACGTCGTCGACCCGTGCGCTCGGCCGACGAGGTGGTTCGAACCTCAGGATGCAGGCAATCTCCTCGACGGTGCGCCGCGCGAAACGGTGCGGCCGATGCCCCGACAACAGCTCGTATAACACCGCGCCGAGTGCGTACACGTCCGTCGCAGTCGTTATGGTATCACCGCTCACCTGCTCCGGTGCCGCGTACTCCGGCGTCATGACCCGGAACCCGAATTCGGAGGTCGTGGACGCGACGTCGGTCAGATCCTGCTCGAGCAACCGCGCAATGCCGAAGTCGAGAAGCTTTACACGACCGTCTGCCGTCACCAGGATGTTCGCGGGCTTGAGGTCGCGGTGAACGACGAGGTGGCGGTGCGCATACTGCACTGCGGCGCACGCATCAGCGAACAGTCGCAGTCGGGCTTCAATGCCCAATGCGTTCCGATCACAGTGGCTCGTCAGCGGAGCACCTTCGACGTACTCCATCACGAGGAACGGGCGTCCGTCCTGTGTCACGCCTCCGTCGAGCAGACCGGCGATGCCGGGGTGCTGCAGCCGCGCGAGGATACGTCGTTCGCGCAGAAAGCGGTGCAAGTAGGGGCCGAAATGGAGTCCGCCGCGGACAAGCTTGAGCGCCACACGCTGCTCGAACTGCCCATCCGCACGCTCCGCCAGATATACGACGCCCATCCCGCCGCGACCGATCTCACGAACCACCCGATACGCACCGATCGTGCATCCGGTCTCGGATTCGTCAGGCAGCTCCGCCAATGCCCGCGGGACGACGCTCGACTGAATCGCCTCCAGGAACCCATGGCTCTGTTCATGGGCCTTCAAGAGCGACTCGACTTCCGCGCGCAACGCGGGATCGCCTTCGCACGCATGCTCCAGGAACGTCGCGCGCTCGACGGGCACACACTCACCAGCGGTGGTGAAGATCTCCGCCACGCGCTGTGCAAAGTCGCGCGAGGGTCTGCCGTGAGTGCCCATCACCGTCCGCCGCGGAGCTCGCGAAAGAGCCATGCGCGTGCGAGCGCCCAATCCGCCTTGACTGTGCGGGCACAGATGCCGAGGACTTCCGCAGTCTGTTCCGTGCTGAGCCCTCCGAAGAACCGACACTCCACAACGCGGGCGGCACGTGGATAGGTCGCGGCCAGGCGCGTAAGGACGAGGTCGAGCTCGACGAGGTCGAGCTCCGGGCCGGTCATCGACCCGTGGATCTCGTCGAGAGTCGTTAGGGCGATTGTTCCGCCGCCTCGCTTTTGCCGGCCTCGTCTGCGCGCGTGGTCGACGAGGATCTGGCGCATGGCTCGCGCGGCGGCACCGAAGAAGTACTGGCGTCCGTTTCCGACTACCTGGGAGCTGTCCACCAGGCGCAGGTACGCTTCGTGGACCAGCTCCGTCGTCGTTAGGGTGTTGGCGGAGTGCTCATCCGCAAGCTGCGCGCGGGCGAGCACGTGCAACTCGTCGTAGACAAGCGGGACCAATCTGTCCCACACCACGTCGGCGCCGGATTCGGCGGACACCAGGAGCGCCGTGACTTCGTGCGCGGGTTCGGTGAGCAACTCCAACCTCGACGACGAACGCCTCGTCAACCGTAGGGCGCGGCGGCCACGTCAGCAAGTCCCCTCCGACGCAGCGAACGCCGAGCCATCTGCTGAGGCCTTGCAGTCAACGACAAAAGCGGGCAAGCTCCGGGGTATTGACCGTCGTCGGAGCCGCGGTCGCCGTGGCTGTATGGCATTCGACGAGCGATTTCGGAAACGGCAATGACGAAGCCACGGGCATTCGCGGTGGCGATCCTCGTCACCTCCGTCGCGACGATGGCCGACGGCCAGGCGGTGCGGGGCGGCCCCGATACCGTCGCGGTACAGACCGGGTCTGTCACGCTGAGAGGACTTCTCTGGCGTCCCAACGGCCGCGGTCCGTTTCCCGCCATCCTGCTCAATCACGGTAGCGGCCGTAGCCCAGAGGAGCTTGCGCGCCTCGGACCATACGAGGACCAGGCTGACACGCTCGGACCCGTGTTCGCTCGCCACGGCTACGTCTTCCTCTTTCTGTTTCGACGGGGCGTCGGGTTGTCAACCGCGCAGGATACAAACGCCGTCGACCTGATGAACGCCGAGCAAGCCGCACACGGGCAGGACGCGCGGAACACCCTTCAGCTTCAGTTACTGGAAGGCAGAGAGCTGAGTGATGCGCTC
>Ga0207674_10008575_pt1 | contig 11783 bp, 12 predicted proteins | sample KBSCornC72_FD_184303 | JGI IMG/M metagenome (GOLD analysis project Ga0207674, IMG submission 184303) | Corn rhizosphere microbial communities from Kellogg Biological Station, Michigan, USA - KBS Corn C7-2 (SPAdes) (version 2) | ecosystem: Host-associated > Plants > Roots > Rhizosphere > Soil ... | reverse complement strand
CCACGCTCCCTCATCTTTAGGCACCGCAATAGAGAAATCCTCCGCTCCGCTATAGAATGGGTCCGTCGCAAAGGTGCCTCTCTGCGCCTTTGCATCTTTTCGCCTTTGCGTTGAACACCTAAGCGAGAAGAGCCCAGGCCGGTTCGAGGGAGCGTAGATCTGATCAACACCTACTCTTTCACACTTGAGGGCCACGGAGTCCGGTTGGAGCCGCTGGCTTATGAACACCACGATGGGCTCGCAGTCGCGGCGGCTGATGGCAGGCTGTGGGAGCTATGGTTCACCACGGTTCCGGAACCGGAGCAGACGCGCGCATACATTGCCGAGGCGCTTGCGGGCCAGCGGGACGGGCATATGTTGCCGTGGGCGGTCCGGGAGTTGACAACCGGCATGATCATCGGTAGCACGCGTTATCACGACATCGTAGCGGACATCGATCGCGTGGAGATCGGTTACACCTGGTATGGAAAACGATGGCAGCGCAGCCACATCAACACGGCGTGCAAGCTGTTGCTGCTTGGTCACGCTTTCGACACGCTGGGCTGCAAGGTCGTCGGCCTGCGCACCGACAATTTCAATTTTGCGTCTCAGCGAGCAATTGAGGCCCTGGGTGCCAAAAAGGATGGAGTCATCCGCCATCACCGGGCGCGACGAGACGGGACGGTGCGCGACAGCGTGATGTACAGCATTCTCGCGACCGAATGGCCCGATGTGAAACGACATCTGGAGCTCCGATTAAGCCGTCACGGAAGCCAAAGGTAAGGAGTGGCCTGTGCACTATCTCGTGATCGAGCACTTCCGGAATGGGGATCCTGTCCCGGTCTACCGGCGCTTTCGGGCGCAGGGCCGCCTCATGCCTGAAGGCCTCAGCTACGTTTCGAGCTGGATTACCGAGGACCTGACTCGGTGCTACCAGGTAATGGAGGCCGGCGATCGTTCGACTCTCGAGCAATGGATGGGTCAGTGGTCCGAGATGATCGACTTCGAGGTCCTGCCGGTGCTTTCCTCGGCAGAAGTCCAGGAGCGTCTCGCTTCCCGCTTAGAGCCGTGAAACCTATGGAAAGGACTGTCAACGGCGGCCGGCTTTTTCTGCTATCATCCTTGTTCGCATACGAGATTATTCTCGACTGTACATCACGAAATGAAGGAATTCGCGACGATCAAGGTTATAGGAGGAGGGCTCGCCGGCTGCGAGGCCGCTTGGCAGGCCGCCGAGCGTGGGGTGCGCGTGCTTCTCTATGAGATGCGACCGTTGCGATCGACCGGGGCGCACCGCACGGGTAATCTTGCCGAACTTGTCTGCAGTAATTCACTAAAATCAAACGAAGCCAATACCGCTCCGAGGCTTCTCAAAGACGAGCTGCGTTCCGGCGGTTCGCTGCTTGTCCGTCTTGCCGAGGCGTCAGCTGTCCCTGCCGGTGGTGCGCTTGCCGTAGATCGAGAGAAGTTTTCGGCCGCGGTTACTGAACATTTGTCGAAGCATCCGCTCATCGAGTTGCATCGGGAGGAAGCCATTGCGATTGATCCCGGCGAAATCACGATCATCGCGGCCGGCCCGCTCGCATCACATGCGCTCTCCTCCGAAATCGCCCGTCTCACAGGCCAGGACGGCCTTTATTTTTACGACGCGATTTCGCCGGTCGTGGACGGCGAGACGATTGACTTCGACATTGCATTTCGCGCCGCCCGGTACGGCAAGGGAGGCGATGATTATGTCAATTGCCCGATGACGAAGGACGATTACAATCGCTTTTACGATGCGCTCGTATCGGCGGAAACTCTCGTTCCTCACGAGGGCATCGAAGAAGCTCACAAATACTTCGAGGGCTGTCTCCCGATTGAAGAGCTGGCGCGGCGCGGGCGTGAGACCCTGCGCTTCGGGCCGATGAAACCTGTAGGCCTGGTTGACCCGCGGACGGGACGCGAGCCCTACGCGGCGGTACAGTTGCGTCTGGAGAATCTAATGGCGGACGCATACAACATAGTGGGGTTTCAATGCCATCTGAAGTACGGCGACCAGAAGCGTGTGCTGCAATTGATTCCTGGGCTGGAAGCCGCTGAGTTCGTACGCTTTGGTCAAATGCACCGCAACACCTATATCTGTTCACCGAAGTTTCTGACTGGCACGCTGCAAATGCGCGCGTGGCCGAACGTTCTCTTTGCAGGGCAGATTTCCGGCATCGAAGGGTATACGGAAGCCATGGCGACTGGAATGCTTGCGGGTCTTAATGCGGCGCGGCTCGCGCGGGGCCTCGGCACGATCGAGCCACCACGCGAATCAGCGACAGGCTCTCTGACCTTTTATCTGAGCAACGCTGATCCAAGGCATTTTCAACCGGCGAACACCACTTTTGCGCTGCTCCCGCAACTCGAGACGGAGACCCGAAACCACGCGAAGCGAAAGGCCGATCGACGCCGGATACAGGTAGAGCGTGGGTTGGAAGCATTTCGCCGGTGGCTCGCCGCGAATGGAGAGGCAGCTCTGGCGCAGGCAGGTTAAGGCAGTTCGAAGGAAGAAGAGTATTGCGCAGTTTCAATCCATCTTCGTCATCGATGGTTCTTGTCCGCTCCATAATGCTCATCAGCGGACTTGTCTTTCTTCTTCAAATAGCGCTCGGGCCGGTAAGTGGCCAAAGCGGACGCACGAAGGAGACCGAGGGCAAAAGGCAAGTAAAGCCGATACCCCCGGATCCGCTGCCTCGCCCCCGCCTACCGGAATCGCCAAAGACGGATGAGGCGGCCATTCGCATCAACAGCAACCTCGTCACCGTCGTTACTACGGTGACTCGACGCGATAGCGGTGTGGTGACGAACCTCGAACTGAACGATTTCGAAGTGCTTGAAGACGGTGTACCGCAGGAAATCAGCAACTTCGCGCGCACTTCCGATGTGCCTTTAAGGATGGTCATGCTCTTCGACACCAGCCTGAGCGTGGCCTCGCGACTCGAATTCGAGCGGCGAGCCGCAGCACGGTTTCTTGAGCGTGTACTGCGCCCGCAGGACCAGACTGCGCTCTTCTCGTTTGCGACCGATGTCTCTGTGTTGCAGGATTTCACGCCACGCGTGCCGCTGCTGGTGAACGCTATGAAGCAACTGCGATCTGGAGGCGCGACTTCTCTATACAATGCGATCTTCCTCGCCGCTGAATACCTGGTCCCGGCGCCTGGCCGTCACGTGATTCTAATCGTCTCGGATGGCGGGGATACGACAAGCAGCAAAGACCTGAAAGCGGCTCTTGCGGGAGCGCAGCAGGCCAATGCAGTGATTTACGCAATCTATACCGGTAACCTGCTGTCTTCAGAGAACCTGCGTGACCTCGCAGCCGAGCGCGCGTTGGCTAATCTTACGGCGGAGACGGGCGGCCAGGTCTACTATCCGACCAGCACCGCGGCCCAGAACGGCGACTGGGATGAATTAATCGAGCTAAATCAAGCCTTTACACGACTTGCGGACGAGTTGCGGACGCAATATACGCTCGGGTTCTATTCGACCAACGATGCGCGCGATGGAGGCTTCCGGAAGCTGACAGTGAGGGTGAAGAAGCCGGGCTTCGCCGCGCGTGCCCGCCTCGGATATTACGCATCGAAGGGGTGATCGAACCTGGGAGCGCAGGCATCCTTGCCTGCAGTGACCGGTAGGGGCAGGGCTTGTCCCTGCCCGCCCCAAGGGCAAACCGGGCAGGGACAAGCCCTGCCCCTACAGTTGCCGGAACCACTCGATAAACCGCGGAATACCGATCTCGATCGGTGTGGTTGGGTGATAGCCGAGCAACCGCTCGGCTTTGCTAACGTCTGCGCGTGTCCGCGGCAGGTCGCCGGGTTGTATCGGCAGCCGCTCGATGGTGGCGCTCGTGCCCAGCGCCGTTTCCAACAGTTCGATCAGCCGATCGAGCCTTACCGTTCGGGATTCGCCGAGATTAATAATCTCAAAAGGTGTCGCATCATATATGAGCGCGGCCATAACCCCATTGATGATGTCGTCGATAAATGTGTAGTCGCGTTCGCTTGTTCCGTCGCCGTAAACCGGGATTGGGCGACCCTCGGTGATCAATCGCGCGAACTTGTGGATCGCCAGATCAGGCCGTTGCCGAGCGCCGTATACCGTAAAAAAGCGCAGGCATATGGCCTGAAAACCGTAAAGATAGCTATAAGTATATGTAAGCAATTCACCTGCGGCTTTCGTCGCCGCATAGGGTGAAACCGGCGCGGCCGGCGCGTCCTCGCGAAACGGCAGCGAAGCGTCCGGGCCATAAACAGAACTCGACGAACCGAAGATAAAGCGGGGTACGGCGTATTGCCGCGCAAGCTCCAGCAGATTGAGCGTTCCGCCGACATTTACCTCTCCATAAACCCGCGCCTGTTCGAGCGAGGGGCGCACTCCCGCCCTCGCCGCCAAATGGATGATTGCGTCAATGGGTTCCTCGAAGACTTGTTCCAGGGCCGAATAGTCCCGGATATCGGCTTCGACCAGACGATAGGACGGATTTAGCAGATGCGGTCGGACGTTGGCACGCTTGAGCCCTGGATCGTAGAAGTCGTCAAAGCTGTCGATGACGGTAACCACCACGTCCGTACGGGCAAGCAGGCGATCAACGAGGTGGCTGCCTATAAACCCGGCGCCGCCGGTAACCAGATATCGGTGCATGGCGGGGAGGTTATAGCACGGCGCGCACCCCGGTTGCCACCTCAGCGTGGCAAGGCTGCAGGGGCAGGGCTTGTCCCTGCCCAGTAGCCCTTAACGCTCCCCCTGGGTGACAGTTTTCCCGCGCATTTCCTTGAAACCTTTTGCTTTCAAGCTACACTCACCAGATGGAACGCAATGAGGATTCGAACTGGTAAGATACGAGACTTGATGTGCTCAGGCTGCACCGAATTGAGTTTCCGGAGGTACCAGGGAAATGAAGTCATGAGCAGCGGAGCGGTGAGGGTGGAGCAGAAGAGGGCGATGGCGTTTGGAGAACTAGCGCCGGGCGTAATTGCGCGGGCGAAGACTGGGGACGAGGACGCCTTTCACCTCATCTTCAACCGCTACGGTCGCCCGATCCTCAGCTTCATAAACAACCTCGTCCAAAATCGCGATCTGGCCGAGGATTTGGCCCAGGAGACTTTTGTGCGCGCTTATCGCAATCTCGGAGGACTTAGAGAAGAGGCCCGGTTCGCGACCTGGCTTTTCGGAATTGCGCGGAACGTTGTGTATGAAGCGTCGCGCCAGGCCCGCCGGGATGAGCTGAAGGTAGGTCTTGATGACCTCGAAAGTTTGAAACTGGAGTCAAAGGGTGTCCTGCCGGAGAGAGCCATGCGCGATCGCGAGTTGAACGAGGCTATCGGACAAGCGCTTGCCTCCCTGGATGACGACAAACGCACCGTCTTTAGTCTGAAGATCTTTCACGAGAAAAGCTACGAGGAGATCAGCGCGATTACGGGATATTCCATAGGCAAACTCAAAACCGATCTACACCGCGCCCGGGCAGAGATGCGGAAACGGATCACAATCCACTTGACGTGATTTATGAATTGCGAACGTTGTCAGATTGAACTCGAAGATTTTCTATACGGCGAAGTGGCTGCCGAGCACGCCGCGGAATTGCGGAAGCATCTTAACGGCTGCGTCGACTGCACACGCTTTCGTGACACGCTCGAGCGTGAGGCCGAGGTCTTCGCCCGCTATTACGCGCAGACGGCGCTCGAACCATCGCCTGCGATGTGGGAGGCGATTCGGGAACGAATTGTCGGCGATGAACCATTGCATGCCCGGCAGGAGCCGCGAGGCTGGCTCAAATCACTTCTGGGTGATTCGGCGGGCGCCTGGTTGCTGCGCCCGACTGTTGCGAGACAGCTGATCGGAGCCGTCGCACTCATTGTCGTTTCGGTCGTCGTTACCACCTTGCTTCTGTCGCGGCCTGAAAACCGCTCCGTGGCAATAAATGAAGCGCATCCTACGCCTTCTCCGTCAAAAGAGGTTGAAGTGCCGCGCCCATCCCCGCCGTCGCCCAGCGCCGGATCGGAGGTCGCGAGGGTCCAGGCTCCGGTGAAACTCAGACCTGAAGTGCGGCGGGGAGCGTTGCAGGCACCCGCTCCTTCTGAAGAAGAGCTGATCAGACAGCAGATTGCGCGCACGGAGCGCGAATATGTCAGCGCGATCAGGATGCTCGGTCGGGCAATCGCGAAGCGGAAGGATACTATCGATCCTTCGGCCCTCGCCCAGTTCGAATCGAGCCTGGCATTGATCGATCAGTCGATTGATAAGAGCAGGGAAGCGCTGCGCGCGCGACCGGGCGACCCGTCAGCGGGTCAGTATCTGCTGGCCGCCTACGCGAGGAAGGTCGAACTGATGCAGGAGGTCGCAATACAGTGACACTGCGAGTTGAAGCAAAAGGAGTCGGGATGAAGGTGCAGGTGTTGGCGGTTAGCTGGCTAATGGCCGGACTGGCGGGTATCGCGTGGATCGGCTCGACCACGCAAGTTCGGGCGCAGGCACAAAGTTCAAATGAGATCCACCAGAACTACGATTTGACGCCGGGTGGCACGGTTAGTGTGAGCAACATAAGCGGTCGTATACGAGTGACTAGCTGGGATGAGAACCGGGTACGGGTTGACGCGGTCAAGCAAGGGCCAAACTCCGAGGATTTCAGTCGGGTAGAGATCCAGGTAACTGCCCGTCCTGACGCCGTTGTCATCCGCACCCTGTATCCAGGAGTCGATGCCGATAGGCGCGGCCGCTCACCGAACGTAACTGTTAATTACGATCTGAAGGTGCCGAGGTCGGCAGTCCTGAATTCGCTCAATTCGATTAGCGGCGAGATCATAGTGACCGGCCCAGTTGCGCAGTTAACGGCACGCTCGGTCAGCGGATCGGTCTCAGCGCAGGATGTGCAGGGCGCCGTCCTGCTTTCTTCAACCAGCGGCTCCATCACGGCGCGCCGCGTTGGAGGCGCGCGCGATGACACCGTTGTGAATGCAATAAGCGGCAATGTGATTCTGGAGCGAGTGGCCGGCCGGGCTGTTTCGCGGACGGTGAGTGGATCGATCTCGGCAAGCGACATAGGCGGGGATGTTTCCGCTGAGAGCACTAGCAGTTCAGTCACCGTGGAGAACGTGCGTGGGCGCGTCACCGCGACGACGTTCAGCGGGAACGTGATAGTTCGCCGTGCCCAGGAGGGTGTAAGCGCGCGCGCTGTCAACGGACAGATCGAGATCAACGATGCAAAGGGACGAATCGATGCGACCACGACAAGCGGTGGAATCTCGCTTCTCCGTGTCGATAGCCGCGAGGTGAAAACAAAGAGCACAAGCGGCGGGGTGGGTTTTCAGGGCACGATATACGACGACGGCAGGTATGCCTTTGAGAGTTTCAGCGGTGAAATCATCGTGCTGGTACCGGTTGGAAGCGGGTTCAACCTGACGGCCAGAACCTACAGTGGAGCGATCAACACGGAATTCCCGATTCAACTGTTGCCCGGCGTTGCCGGCGAACGACTGATCCGCGGGACAGCTGGTAAGGGTGGTGCTGAAATCATCGCATCCGGCTTCAGCGGGCGGATTGAGATCAAGAAAGCGACGGCAACAACCAACCGCTGAAGAATTCCTGAAACGGCGGGGGACAAACTTGCACTTACTCGACAGGAGGATTCTTTAAGATGAAAAAATTTATGGCAATGACTGGACTCACCCTCGCTTTGACATTAATTCCGGGCTTCGCACCAGGCACACCCGCCGCCCTCGCACAATCCAGCGATGAGGGACAGGTGCGTGAGCAGAAAAAAGAGAGCGTACCCCTGGCGCGCGGTTCGATGGTCAACGTCCGCGGACTCAACGGGAGTGTCACTATCGAGACCTGGGAAGGCGAAACCGCCGAGATCGACATAACGGTCACAGCCTCGGATCGTGATGCACTGGCACGGCGTCCGCTCCTGATAGAGGCGACTGCGAACGGTCTCACGATTCGAACCGAGGAGCGTCGTGAAATGGGGCGTGACCGGGGCTGGGTTCGCCATAAGGCATTTCTGCGGTTGCCTCGGACAATCAGCATCGGCGTTTCGGGAATCAATGGCGCAGTCGATATCGCGGAAATAACCGGGTCGATCTCGGTTTCGGGGATCAATGGTCACGTCAAAGTAGCCGAAGCGGGCACGGCGACTGAGATCAAAGGCATCAACGGCGGTGTCTCGGTTGCCCTCTCGCGAGTCGGTGAGCAGGGGTTGGCGGTTTCCGGAATCAATGGCGGCGTCGAGCTGGGCTTCTCGGGGAAGGTGGATGCCCAGCTGGATGTTCATGGAGTCAATGGCGGCGTCAACAGCGATTTCCCGTTGACGGTCGTCGGTGAGATGAAGCGCGGCGAGCTGCGCGGCACGATCGGCGCCGGGGGCCCGCAGATTTCCGTCAAGGGTATCAACGGCGGTGTGCACATCAAACGGATGTGACGTCTCTCCCTATCAAATCCTGACGCTGAAAGAACAGACGGGCGCGGTGCCGAGCACGTGCCCGTCTGAAGTGTCTTCGGGCTAAATTGTCGCACTTTCAGTTGGCGGAACTTTCCCCGGCGGGATGCGTAACTAGGAATATCGGGCAGTGCCGATGCGGCCGCATTCGCATGGATGACGGCCTCACCTTGAAAGGTAACTTCATCGACCGTGGAGACGCTTTCTCGACAAGGCGAGACCAGATTGAGGTACAAGCGAGCCAGGTCAACCGGCAGAGTTCATTTCTGGGATTCTGCAATCCCGGAACTGAACACCGGGCGGCGAAACTGAAGTTGTCTGGTTTCGGTAAGTCCCCCTCGCCCGATGATTTAGCTTGTATTTAGCTCTGGCACGCCATTTGGATGTTATCTCACAGATGCTCTTGATCAGCGGAATGTGATCAAGGGATACGTTAGCCCCTTCGGGAAGTGTGGCAAGCATGAGGAAGTATATGACGAATGAAGCAGTCGATCCCCAGGCGGTCCGTCCTCCGATTCAACCCAGGCCGGCTCTCTCCCTTGTTGGGACTCCGCGACAGCTTTCGCTGAGTCAGTTCGAGTGCTTTGCCGGTGTCAGTCCGAACGTAATCGCATTGAAAGAGTTCATCAGCGTTCAGGCTACGCAGTCTCAGCCGACCTTACTGATCGGCGAGCGTGGCCTGCGACAGGAACAGGCCGCCCGTGTGCTCCACCAGGCCAGCGAGCACTGGGCCCAACCCTTCTACTCGGTCAACGCGCACAGTCTTGGTGGGGAGGCATTGCATACGCTTCTCTTCGGTGCGCGTGGTGTGATCGAGAATTGTAAACGCGGGACGATCTTTGTTAATGAACTAACGAGCCTGCCGGCACTGCTGCAACAACGGTTCGCGGCTCACCTGGAGGAGCAGCGCTGGCGCGCTCGGTCCGGCAACCTCGGGGCTCAACGCCTGATCTTCGCGACGACCTGGAACCCTGTCGAGATGCGCGCTGACAATCGCATCGCGTTCGGCCTTGTCGAGATGCTCAAATCGTCGAGCTTCGTAATCAAGCCGCTGCGTGAGCGGAGCGAGGATATTCCGTACCTGGCAGCTCAGCTTCTGGAGCGAATCATCAAGCGGCTGAATAAGGGACCCCACGAGATTGCGCCATCAGCCATGAAAGTCCTCCTGGAGTACTGCTGGGAGACTAATATCGAGGAACTAGAGGCAACCCTTGAAAGCGCGGTATCCTGCACGCCGCCACACCATATTGATGAGACGCTGCTTCCATCCAGAGTGCGCTACGCGACCCTCAAGGCCATTCCCACGCACGGGATCGACCTGCCACAGATGGTGGATGGGTATGAGCGCGGATTGATAGAGACGGCGCTCCGGCAGACGAACGGCAACCAAACGAAAGCTGCCCAACTGCTTGGTCTGCGTGTCCAGACACTCAATATGAAGCTGAAACGCTTCGCTGAGCAGAATCAGGAAATCAATATCCACTAAGCAGAGATAACGCAAAGACGCAAAGGCGCAAGGACGCAAAGATAGCTTTGCATCTTTGCGCCTTTGCGTCATTGCGTTGAATCCGGTTCCGGCACGAACCTGTAACCGATGCCCCGCACGGTCTGCAGGTGGCGCGGTTCGGACGGCTCCTGCTCGAGATACTTCCGCAAACGCGCGATGAAATTATCGATTGCGCGGGTGTCCGTGTCTTCGCGCAAGCCCCACACATCGGAGAGCAGCGCCTGGCGAGAGACGGTCTTGTCGGCGTGGCTCACGAGATAGCGCAAAACCTCAGCTTCCATCTGCGTCAGTCTGACAACGCGATCGCCGGTTCGAAGTTCGAGCATGTCAAAGTCGATAGTCTTTCCTGAAAACGAGAACTGTTCTCCAGCCTGCGACCGACGCGAGCCCTCAAGCTCGAGCCACGCCCGGCGCCGAAGAAGACCGCGCAATCGAGCAAGAAGTATCGCCAGTTCGAATGGTTTCGGAAGGTAGTCGTCCGCGCCCGCCTCGAAGCCTCGCAATACGTCCTCCGGGCGGCCCCGGGCAGTGAGCATCAGAATCGGCACGAATTGCCCCGCCCGCCGAAGTTCGGCCGCAACCTCGAAGCCGTCTTTTCCGGGTAACATCACGTCAAGAACGACCGCGTCGAAACGATCGGGCTTAGTAAATAGACGATCGAGAGCCGATTCACCGTCAGCGATGATCTCGACTGTGTAGCCGTCAGCTTCCAGATTGAAGCGCAGCCCTTCCGCAAGGTGTTGCTCATCTTCGACGATCAGAACTACGCTCATCGGAGTGATCTCACCTACGGGGCCTGCTGGGTCTGCGCCAGACGTGGCAGTTGAATGGTGAATCTGCTTCCGCGGCCTTCACCTTCGCTCTCGGCGAATACGCGACCACCATGTTTGTCGACCACGGACCTGACAATGAAGAGTCCCAATCCTGTCCCTTTGACGAGGGCGGTTACGCGACGCGGGACGCGGTAAAACCTCTTGAAGATACGCTTCAGCTGTTCCCGTTCGATCCCGATGCCGTGGTCGGTCACGCAGACAGTCAGGTATTTTGGCTCAAGCGCCGATACCTCAACCGTGACGTCGACTCGACCGTCCGAGTACTTAATGGCATTGTCGATCAGATTGGATATGGCGGCGCGCAGTTCGTCCTGATCGCCGAGGACCAGGGCGCGTTCACCCGAAGCGACTGACTCGCGGAACCGAAGGGCCTCTTCGCCGAGATGCGCACGCGTTCGAGTGAGGGCGAGACAGTCACGGACCATCTCGCCGAGGTCGATAACGGACTGCTGGGTTTGCCGTCGTTTCACACCGGTGCGTCCCGCGCGGAGCACCTGCTCGACGGTGTGAAGCAAACGGTCTGTGTCTTCGAGCATGATCTGGTAGAACTCGCTTCGCCTGGAATCATCGACCTGGCGGGTCTGGAGGGTTTCGAGGTAGAGGCGGATCGAAGCGATCGGGGTCTTCAGCTCATGTGTGACCGCATTGATGAAGCTGTCGTGCTGTTCGTTGCGCCGGATTTCGCGGACCAGGAAAATCGTATTGAGGACCAGGCCTGCAATGATCAACGGGAACAAAATGATTCCGAGCACGAGCAGCGCGACCTCACGCCAGTTGAGCAGAATCCAGCCAACGTACAAAGCGACGGCGAGCACAACCAGGGACGCTCCCAGCGCAATGAAGAAGGCTTTCGATTTGCGATTACCGCTGACCGACATTAAGGCAATTGTAGTCGATATGCAGAATAGCCACAAAGAGGCGCAAAAGGAACCGGCTTCGTGCCAGGAGCGGGTTCCTTTTGCGCCTCTTTATGGCTATTTTGTTTCGTTATTATGCTGCGTCGGCC
>Ga0207674_10008566_pt1 | contig 11793 bp, 9 predicted proteins | sample KBSCornC72_FD_184303 | JGI IMG/M metagenome (GOLD analysis project Ga0207674, IMG submission 184303) | Corn rhizosphere microbial communities from Kellogg Biological Station, Michigan, USA - KBS Corn C7-2 (SPAdes) (version 2) | ecosystem: Host-associated > Plants > Roots > Rhizosphere > Soil ... | reverse complement strand
CGGGAGCAGCTGGAACCGGACCCGACAATCAAGCATGTGGCACCACGTCGTGCAGCAAGGTCTTCACGAGTGCCGTAGTTCAGGCCTTTATGGCGAAGATCAAATCCAACCTTCCAGCGTACATCGGAGGATTGGGGAAAGTCTTCTTTGACTCATTGCGTACCAAAGACATTGAGGTCTTTGTGAACGATCCCAAGTCGGAGCAGGCGTTGATTGATCTGGGGATTGGCGCGACGGTGCAGGCGCCAGCGACTGGCGACAGTGTGTTCGAGGTCGAGTCCAACATCGGCGCCAATAAGGACAACTCATTCCTGAAATACCAGATGGCTGACCAGATCACCGTGGACGAAGCAGGCGCGGCAACACATCACCTGACGTGGCAGTACACCTGGCCCAACGATCCCAAGACGTACGCCGAGTCGTTTCCAGCCGGGAGCTACAACTACCACTCGTACTCCAGAGTATTCACACCACCGGGTGCGACGTTGATCTCCCAGGCAAATCTCGTGGGCTTCAGCCAAATCGCCGCCTCAGCGGACACTTTCAATCGCAAAGTCTTCCATGGGGCAGCGTACGCCTACTTTGCAAAGACCACGAAATACGGAGTCACATGGAAGACTCCCGGCGTAGTGACACACGACAGCGTGGGGTATCACTATCAATTGCTCTTCCAGCGCGAGGCAGGCATCGTCTGGCCGTTGACCATTACCATCGCATTGCCTGCCTGCGCCAAAATAATTGGCACTCCGCAGACCAGTGGCCTGACACCACTGAATCTGGTAAAAGTGTCGGGAACGACGGTTACGGTGACCGGTCCGCTGACACAGGATGAACAGTTCCAGATTGACTATACGTGTTGACGACTATCCGCGCTGGAGCCTATGGCTCATATGCGTGGATCGCCGCTATGTAGCAGGGGCCGATCCTGCCTGGCACCGATTATCGTATCGCCGCTGGTATGATAGAGGCCGAGAACTTTGCAGGTGTGCTCGCAGAGTGAGGACCTCACCGAAATAGGTATAATAAGCTGTGAGGGCTTCAAAAGACTCAACATGACACAACCGGTATTACGGTGATGCGATGCGCGGGACCAATGAATAAGGATCTGAATCATCAGGAACAAAGAGACTCGGAATCAGCCCATGAAGCAACGCATTCTCTACGTCGCTGATTCGCTCATGGCTGGCGGAATAGAATCTCAGCTCGTGGCGCTGGCCCTTGGCCTGGACCGCGCCCACTTCGAACCGCATGTCCTCAGCCTCTATGGACCCCGCGCGCGCGACTTACGTTATGCGCCGACGCTCCGCGAGGCAGCTATCCCAATCTACCTTCCAGACCTTGGCTGGTCAGCTCGCGAAAAGCTGCGTGGCATCACAGCAATCGTGCGGACGGCTCACGCGATCCACCCACATGTCATCCAGGCCGAGGGGTATCACGCCAATCTGTTGACCCGGCTCGCGTGGCCTTTCCTGCCCCGTTCCGCCTCCCTGTTTGGTACGCTCCGCGGAGTAAATTCGCCCAAGCAGATGCGCTATGAGCGCCTCAGCGCATGGATGTGCAGCCGCATCATTGTCAACGCCCCCCATCTGGGCACAGACCTGGCAAAGCGTGGACACGTCGCTCCCAGGAAGATCATCTACATCCCTAATGGCATCGATATCCAACGCTTCTCTCACCCGCCACACGATCCGCAATTGCGAGCGTCTCTCGCGCCCGACGCGCGGCGTGTATTCGTCAGCCTTGGGCGCATCTCCTTTGAAAAGAACATGCACTGGCTTGTGGAGGCCTTCGGTTTGCTAAAGCGCCGTGGGCAACTTGCGTCCGATGTCCGTCTGTTCATTGTCGGTCCGCCCCATCACCAGGAGGCAGAGCAATTACTGCAACAGTCTATCGCGCGTTATGACCTGAAAGACTCAGTGATCCTGCATCCGGCGACTCCATATCCCGAAGACTACTATGCTGCCTGTGACGCTGCGGTTCTCTTTTCTCCTAATGAGGGGATGCCCAACGTGCCACTGGAAGCGATGGCCGCTGGTAAGCCTGTGGTCATCTCTGATGGCGCCAACGCCGCCGCAGTAGTAGACCATGGCGCTACAGGCTGGGTCGTGCCGACAGGAGATACAGCGGCACTGGCCGAGACTCTGCGACAGGTCATTGATCTCCCCGACACGGCACTCGCAGCAATGGCAGGCGCCTGCCAGGAACAAGCGGCAAAGTATAGCATAGCGAACCTGGTCGAGCGCTACTCCGGCTTATACCGCTCGCTACGATGCCCATAACGTCCACGTTGCCCATGTGGTTGGCAGGGCCCGTTGATTCAGCCTTGGCGAAGCGACTCCAGACGCAATCGCAGCGAGTCTACTGCCGCGACAAAGCCGGAACTTGAGCGGATGTCTTGAAGCGCCAATAGCGCTGCTCCGATTTCCGACGCATAGCTGGCAAATTCAACGACATTGTCCAGATGCCTCGGACTCTCTCTCGTGCGTTCGGTCACCTGAAGCAAGGTCGCCAAATCAGGACCCGCAGCCGAGAGCTGCCGGTCAGTTTCGACAAGCGTCGCGAGCGTCGTGACCACTGCATTAATCTCCGCCTTAAGGCGCTCGACCTCATGCGCCGCCGCCTCTGCCTGGCGTTTGAGTTGACCCACCATATCGGTTAACTGGGTCTGTATTGCATCGAGATCGGGCGCAGGCGGAGCAGAAAGAGTCGGCGCGCTCTGGCTTGCCAACGACGCAGCCGACGCAGCCACGGAACTATCCGGGTGCACCTCGCCAGGTACAGTGGCAGCCTGCTCAGCATCACTCGTGTCCCCGATAAAGGTGGCGGGCGGCATGGTGATGGTCTCTGTCACTGATGGATCGTCCGCGCGGTCGCCTGGCATGCTGACGGCTGGAATCGCGCCACTCTCCGAGGGCATTGGGATGGCTTCAAGGTGCTGTGCGGGCGTGGAAGCCATCGAAAAGATGATCTCGCATACGCCAATCTGGATCAGATCCCCCTCGTGCAGTAGGGTCTCCTGCGCTATTGGCACGCTATTCACTACTGTACCGTTGCTGCTCCCAAGATCAGTGATCACATAACCCGCGTGGCTACCGCTATAGCGGATGATAGCATGATGCCGCGACACAAGGACGTCGTTGTCCAACGAGATCGTGCACCCGGGCGAGCGCCCAATGGTCACTTCATGGCCATCTAGAGGCATGATAAATTCCGTCGTGCTTCCCCAGTTGGCCGCGTCGAGGTGAACAACGAGATGTCCAGACGCAGGTTGCGCGGGCATGTCTGCCGGGGCGTCGCTTGTCGAAGCATCATCCACACCATAGATATTCAACACACCGCTTCCTGTCATAAACGTGACATACTCACGCGGCACATCAGAATCCCTACCATCCATGGCAATCAATGACGCCCCGCAGTTCGTGCAGACCGCTCGATCCGTTGTTGCCTGGCCACATTCTGGGCAAATCATCGTGTTCCCTCCCTCCCTAATCCCTCTCACGGTCAGGCCAGGTCTGGCTATTGCCTTGCTATTGCCCTGGCGGTCGGGCCACTGTCATTCTGCCACAGTTCAGCCGGTATGCAAGTCTTCAGACTGCGCATCACCTATCTGCGCGTCAACTATATCTCAACTATATCGCCTATGTCATTCAGAGGACTCGGTGACATGCTCCCCATGCCTAAAGGCAAGGGGCTTCTCGGTTCGTCCCCGCAGGTATCCCCGCGAGTCCCCGAAGGGCCTGCCCGGCCCATTGGATATTCTTGGCCGCGTTTTCATCGCGGTCCATGACCAAGCCGCAGTTGGGACAGATATGGGTGCGTACCGAGAGGCTTTTCGGCACGCGCTCCCCGCAACCACTGCAATCCTGGCTGGTATAGGCGGGTGGCACGGCAACGACCCGACGGCCAGCGTATGCTGCTTTGCCTTCGAGGATGGTCCGAAACGCTGCCCAGCCAGCATCAGAGATGCTCTTGGCCAGATGCTTGTTGCGCACCATGTTGGCGACCCGCAAATCTTCAAGATAAATGGTATCATACCGCTGTAGCAGCAGGCGTGCGGTCTTGTGGTGAAAATCGGTGCGTTGCCGTTGCACCTTTTGATGCTTGCGTTTCAAGAGGGCGATGGCTTTGCGACGGCGTTTGCTGCCCTTCTTCCGGTGACTCACCCGGCGTTGCGCTTTGGCAAGCCGCTTTTCCGCCTGCCGGTAGTGGCGTGGGTTCTCCACAATCTCGCCACCTGCTGTGATGAGAAATACCTTGAGACCCACATCTATCCCAGTTTCTTCACCGGTCGGCGGCAACGGCTCCATCGGTACCTCAGCACAGGAGAAACAGGCATACCAGCCGTCCGCCTCTTTGGACACGATGACCGTCTTCGGCGTGCCTTCGAGTGGGCGATGCAAGCGGAGAGGAATACGCCCAATCTTCGACAGACTGAGCACGCCGCCATCCAGCACTGCGCCCTTGCCGTACTGCGGATAGGTGAAGCTGTTGTAGCGGTTGCGCCCTTGGAAGCGCGGATAGCCTGGCTCCTCCCCGTTGCTGACGCGTCGGAAGAACGCCTGGAAGGCGCGGTCAAGGCGCAGCAGCACATCCTGCAACACCTGGGAATGAACCTCGGTGTATTCGGGGATATCCGCCTTCAGGTCCGGCAATTCCGCCTTCTGCCGATAATAAGTGAGGGAGACATGGCCGCGTTCCCATGCGGTCTTGCGCTCCTCAAGTGCGGCATTGTAGAGGTCGCGGCAGCGCCACAAGATCGTCTCCAGCGTCCGTGCTTGTTCGGGCGTTGGTATCAACTTGTACTTATAGGTCTTGTAGGTTGTGCGAACGCGCTGCGGTTCCATACGCAACTATTCTGCTCTTCTACCGATAGGCGAGTAGGCGAGAAGCCGGCCACTATGAAGGATGTTTGCCGCTGTGTTTCGCCCTGGTGGGCGACCCGGCTTTCATCCCCAGCCCGAAAGGGACGGGAACTTCAGCCGGGTGTATCGCTAATGCTAGACTGCGTGGAACACTGGTAGCGCATATCGCCTGCCGCATGCGGCGGTATAGTCGGAGGGAGCCACGAGTGTGAACCAGGTACACCGCGCTGGAAGCGATAGTCGATAGGCGATTGGCTCGACAATCTCAGCGGCAAGAGGCTGATAAGTGGAATCCGCTTCGCCAGAATGCGAGCGTCACTCATCCGTGACATAATGACCCCGCAATGGCTCAGACACCGGTGAAGCCACACGTTCACCCGAACGAAGTGACCGGATAATGCCCCGCCCCAGCCCGACCCAGACTCCAACGCCCCAACAGACGTGGATCACAAGGTAGACCACAGGCGCCAGCCAGACAGTTACGCTATGCTCTCGCAGCGCGATGAATACCGAAAATCCCAGGTTGAGCATGGCATAGGCCGCCACCATCACCAACCAGATTAGCCAGATGATCCCTCCAAGGTACCAACAAAGTGGACCACTTGCCAGCCCGGCTACGAATAGCGGCGCCACAAGGTGCCGTGCTTTTAGCGACCTGGGATAAGCGAGAAGCATCTCTGCTTTGCCTATGCCATACAAGTAGTATTGGCGGGCAATCGTGCGGAGCGTCTGGCGCCCATAATAGTCTGATCGAATGCGCGGTGAGAGGTAGACCTGGCCTCCCGCATGCCTGATCCGGTAGGCGAGCTCGTAGTCTTCGTTCGGCGGTAAATGCTCATTGAAGGCGCCGACTTTTTTCAATACCATCGCTGGCCAGGCGCCGAGGTAGACAGTGTCAGTATAACGTGCGGTGCGACTTACATGAAATGCCCCCGGCACAGCAAACGCAGTGCGAGTGACAGCTGCAATCACGGATCCAACGGGCGTTAAACCTACTGGGTGAATTCGACCACCAACACATGCGGCGTCCGACTCTTCGAGGGCTTCGACACAGCAACGCACATAGTCTGGCGCGATCTGTGTGTGCCCATCCACTCGTACAATGACGCTGCCAAGCGCGTGAGCAATCGCCAGATTCAATCCGGCCGCTTGATTGCGCCGAGGATTTTCGATGATTTGGATCCGCTCGTTCCCCGGCAGCGCGCGGATAATGTCAGGCGTGCCATCTGTGCTTTCGCCATCGGCGACAATGATTTCCATGCGTTCGGCTGGCCACTTCTGCACCAGTACGGCATTGAGACAGAGCGCAATATAGGCAGCCTCGTCGCGCACTGCGAGCACGACACTGACAAATGGTTCCCTCATCCGATTCGATTCCTCTCCCATCGGATTTCAGTGGTGATCCACCCGCTAACAAGCCCGCTGACAAGCCCGGCGCTGAACGCAATATGTTCGATCGCAATCAACGGGCAAAATGCAAGCGCCACGCGCCACCCGACCCGATGCCGCAAGCGAAGCGCCAACAACGGCGCCAGCACAATCGCCCCAGCGTGCCGGACAAACTGTCGGCCAGCACTGCGCTCCACGGGCCACCCTGGCGCCAGAATCGCATTGCCAAATCCATAGCGATACAGCCCACTGGCAAGACTTCTAATAGACTCAAGGACTCCGATATGTGTAACGGAACCTGACGGTGCATGTAACAATACATAGCCCGATCGCAGCAAACGGAATGAAAGATCTGCATCCTCTGCCCATGCGCGCCTGCGTTCGGCAAATCCACCTACATCAAGGAGCGCCGAGCGCAGGAAGGCAGCGTTTGCCGTCAGGAGATACTCAACCTCGCCCTTACGCACCCGATGCCGATAGAATTCCACGGCAATCAGGTAGCGGGCAACCAGCGTATTGACCTGTGCCGCATTGTGTAATGGCCCTCCAACACCTGCAACGTCAGGATGCTGCTGGAAGACATGAACCAATCGCTCAAGCCAGTCGCAGGCGGCGATGCAATCGGCGTCAATAAAGGCCACTATGTCTCCCGACGCTGCATGGATCCCGGCATTGCGGGCAGCAGCGGGGCCAGCGTTTGCCTGGGAAACTAAGATGAAGCGCCCTTCCCAGGTTTCAGCGGATGCTTTGGCCATTGCGGCAGTTCTATCTGTCGAGCCATCATCCACGACGATGACTTCGAAGCGGTCCCGCGGATACGACTGACCAAGCACCGACCCAAGGCACACGATGACCGTCTCGGCGCAATTGTAAGCAGGGATGACGACGCTTACGACTGGCACGCTCTCGAACACCCGCACAGGATGATTGCCTGTGGTAGTGGTATGGGTGAGGGGGGATCCGACATCATTCCATACATCGCCGGTGTTAGCCAATCCGCTCACGAAAATCCCACCTCCTTATCGGCAGCCACGCGTAATTCTTGTCCTGCTGATTAGTCCTTCACTTGCTGATTTAGCAACACCTCGTGAGCGGTTGCATTGCTATCACCCAAAACGACTATCCGCGCTGCTTTCCGACCTTCCTGAATCTGCCAGAATTTCAAGCCACTTCTGGCAAAGGTGTTGCAACGGACGCCTGACGCCTGACGCCTGATGCCTGACGCCTGACGCCTCAAGCACCCCGCCTCTTGGATACCATCCCAAACACGCCAATGCCTGCGATGATCACCCCAACCACACCGAGAACGACGTTAAACTTCGGGAAGACCTGCACTGATGTCAACATGACATGAAGAATCACCGCCGCGACAGCCACAATGATCCCAACAATGAGCAGCACACGACCGACCGCTGGATTCATCGGTTCCTCCTCCTAAACAGCTAAACAGTTTTCTATCTCTGCCCGGTGGGCGCGTACTAGCACCCGGACAACCGTGCCACTATAGCAGAGTTTCTGCAAGTACGCAATATGACTGGTTAAAATGTGGAGATGATACCGACGCGGTGTGATATTACCCATACATCGAGGCTGATTCTCGCGGACTGCTCGGGTTACGCGCTCACGGCGTATTAACGGAACGCTTGAGAACAGGCATGCGGCGCACCAGATAAACGCCGACCTGGCGTCCTAGTTTCCCCGGCGTATAGCGCAGTGCCCACAGGGCATACCTGAGCGCGCGACGGTGCTCACCGCGCCATGCAGCGAGCGAGGCAAGAAACAAATACGCCTCGCCACGTGTCTTCGCACTGGCTGCCGTAAGCGCAGACAGATTGCGCAGCAGGGCCCGCTCAGCGGCGGCGAACGTCTGGCCGCGGTACGCATCAGTCAGCGAGCGCTCATGACGCCGATACTCATACAGCGATTCTGACAGCGGCTGCATGCGATGCCCGCTGAGAAAAACCCTTAGCCAGTAGTCATAATCTTCAGCCAGGAACAGGTCCTCGGCATAGTCTCCCAGATGCTCATAGACGGCACGGCGATAGAGAAAACATGCGTTTGAGGTCGCGCCGCTCAGCAACGACGCGGGCGAGTGGGCGCGATGCTGAGCGACAATGTGTCCAGCCGCATCCACAATATCAAAACTGGCGTACACGAAATCTATGTCAGATCGCTCATCCAGGACGGTTGCCATCGTAGCCAGCGCCTGCGGGCGATAGCGATTGTCGTCTGATGTCCAGCTGAGATAGTCGCCGCGTGTCACGGCAAAGCCGCTATTGAGCGCCGCTGGCAATCGACGGTTCTGCTCATGGCGCACACAGCGAATTCGCGCATCCCGTGCCGCATAGTGTCTGATAATATCGGGAGTCTCATCTGTTGAAGCATCATCAACAATGATCAACTCCCAGTCCTGATAGGTCTGCGCCAGCACGCTGTCAATCGCTTCGTGGATATAACGCGCGCCATTGTACGTAGGCAGCACCACCGAGATGAGCGCGTTCTGGCTCATGCGAGGCGCTCCCGCAGGGCCGCGACGATACGCTCTGCGGCATGCCCGTCACCGTAGGGATTAGCTGGCGAGGCCATTGCCGCATGCGCCTCTGGATCAGTCAATAGACGTTCCGCCTCCGCGACGATGTGCTCCCTGCGTGTACCAACGAGCTTCACAACACCCGCCTGGATTCCTTCAGGCCGCTCGGTCGTCTCCCGCATCACCAGCACCGGAATCCCAAGGGATGGCGCCTCCTCCTGGATGCCTCCAGAGTCGGTCAAAACCAGCGTCGAGCGCTTCATCAACTGCACCAGCCAGAAGTAATCCAGCGGCTCGATGAGTGACACATTCGTGACCCCCGAAAGTATCTCGCCTACTGGCTTGCGCACATTGGGATTGAGGTGCACCGGATAGACGAACTGCACGTCGCGAAACGCCGTAGCCAGGTCGCGGATCGCCAGACACAACTGGCGAAATTGCTCGCCAAAGCTCTCGCGTCGGTGTGCTGTTATCAGCACATAGCGGCTCGCCTGCGGCACGCTACTCAGCGGGCCGTCGCTCCAGACGCCATCACGTGCGGCAACCTGAAGCAGGGCATCAATCACGGTATTGCCAGTGACATAGATGTTATCGTGGGGCAAGCCCTCACACAGCAGCGCCTGCCGCGCGCCCTCCGTAGGCGAAAAATAGAGATCCGCCACGACGTCGGCGAGACGGCGGTTGATCTCTTCAGGAAATGGATGATGCTTGTTGCCTGTGCGCAGGCCCGCCTCGACATGGCCGAAAGGAATGCCGCGATAGAACGCCACCAGTGAGGCCGTGAGGACCGTGGTCGTATCGCCCTGTGCCAGCACGCAGTCTGGTTGTACCACCTCCAGCGTTTCATCGAGGCCGAGAATCAGACGCGCGGTGAGCTGAGCGAGATGTTGATCGTGCTGCATCAGGTTGAGATCATAGTCGGGAGTGATAGCAAAGAGTCGCAACACCTGATCGAGCATCTGGCGATGCTGGCCCGTCGAGCAGACGACCGAACGAAACTCGCCAGGATAGCGCGCGAGCTCCTGGACGACCGGCGCCATTTTGATGGCCTCAGGTCGCGTGCCTATAATACTCAAAACCGTGCGCATGATAATGAGACCTTTCAAGGGAATTATCAGCGGAGAGCGATGACCCGCCGCAACCTCCTGGTTGAGCCACGCTCAAGGAACAACAGCGCCCTCTTGTTTGAGTTGAGGCTGTGCGCTGGCTGCCAATCTATCCTGGCTCTTTTGCCTATGCGCCTTCAATGCCGCGACAATAGTCTGCGCCCGCGCCTGCCAGGTGTTTGCCTCAGCGGTGCGTCGGAGTTCGGCCCGATACGAATCATCCCAGCGCAATGCTACCGCCTGACGAAGCCGTTCGACCCACTCAGTCGCGTCGTGAGCGATGAGCACGACAGGATACTTGCGGCATTCGGCGAGATCAGTCGTCACAATTGGCCGTTCGCCAGCCATGTACTCGAACAGCTTGATCGGGGACACGGCGTTGAGGGCGTCGCTGAGCTTGAAGGGAATGGTGGCAACGTCGAAGCCGGCGAGATAATTTGGCAGCTCAGCGTACTTCTTGGGGCCAAGCCAGTGGATATTGGCATGCTCTTCGATGCCCGCCTTCTGCATGGTCAGTCCATCGTAATCCGGGCCAATCAGGACGAACTGGAAGTCTGGTAGCGCTTCGGCGGCGTGCTTGACCAGATCGAAGTCGAACCATTCAGCCATAGCGCCGTAGTAGCCAATAATTGGTTGACCCGTCGCGACAATGGCGCGCATGTCCGCAGGGATGGCGTTGTCATCCACCCTGTCACTCCCATCGCTGGTCGCGAAATGCGCCAGGTCTACGCCATTGGGGCAGAGAATGGCGTCGGGGCGCTTCGGCTTCAGCTCGGCCAGCAGATCGTCGGCGGTACCCACGACGACATCCGCTCGACGCAGCAGACGCCGGTGATAGCGCCGCAATGCGCTTGCCGGAAAGTTCGAAAAGATGTCGAGGTGATCAATCAGTTCGTAGACAACTCTTGGAGCGCGTAACAGGCTCGCCCAGTTGTAGTTATAGGTATACGAGATGAAGATGGGACGCTGGCATACCCAGAACGCTGAGGGCGGCACATTGCAGAGATGCACTCGCTCGGCGACCTTGCGGAAGCGAATGCTCTCATCTTCTTTGTCAATATCCTCGACCCAGTAGAGGACGACATATCCCAGCGAGGCAAAAGCGAGTGCCATCTGCTGGGGCCGCTGGAAAAGCTCGGTATACCACGGCACCGACGGCGGGAAGATCACTACGCCCTTCACATCGGGATACTGCACCATGATCTGGCGCACCTCAGCCTGGCACGAGCGGACGAGGTTTCGTCGCAGACTCTCACGCAGCAGCCGCAGTTGGAAAGTCTTACGTCGCCGCCACGACCAGACGATAAGGCGACGCTCGTAGGGAATCGCCGAATGATAGAGTCTGTTGACCAATGTATAGGGGAGTTTTACGAGCCGCCCAATCCGCATTCCCACACTACTCTCCGCCTTCTTGCGCGATTGTCTTCCCTACGTTGTAGCCAGCCCATCATACGCTCTGGCGCGCCCGATCCACAGTTGCGCAGGACGATTCGCCTATGTCGCAGCCTGGATAGCGCGTCTATTACGACGAACGCGCATAATATGGAATCTCTTGTCTGGCGGGACTTTCTGGCAGTCTATACGTATGCGGCTTGCCGTTATTGAGTTATTACGCGTCGCCGAGCGCGCTGTTCATGCTATGACGTCTTTGACTTCAATCCGCCTTGGCATCCAGTGGAGGAGCAACTAGAGATCATTGGCGCGTTGACGTTGGAGCGGAAGTCGCGATACATGGACGCCCGACTGAAGGGCATCGTGAGGACCATGCGCGGCGCGAGGCATCCGGCCTCACACAGTTCTTTTGGTTCTCTGTTCGCCTCTTTTCTCTATCCTGCCTGGATTTGTGTCTCACTTGCAAACGACAGCCACAATCCAACCTGGAGACATTCTCCGCTATCCACTGCTA
>Ga0207674_10008562_pt1 | contig 11797 bp, 11 predicted proteins | sample KBSCornC72_FD_184303 | JGI IMG/M metagenome (GOLD analysis project Ga0207674, IMG submission 184303) | Corn rhizosphere microbial communities from Kellogg Biological Station, Michigan, USA - KBS Corn C7-2 (SPAdes) (version 2) | ecosystem: Host-associated > Plants > Roots > Rhizosphere > Soil ... | reverse complement strand
TCAAGCGAAAGTTGCGAAAAGGAATGGCGGGGACGACGAGACTCGAACTCGCGACCTCTGCCGTGACAGGGCAGCGTTCTAACCAACTGAACTACGTCCCCGCATTAAAATGCGGTATGCGCCGCCAAGCGCATCTTTCCGGCTAAGACTCTTGCCGAAGACAGTTCCACGAAGAGCGAATGGTGGGCAGTGCAGGACTCGAACCTGCGGCCTTCTCGGTGTAAGCGAGACGCTCTAACCAACTGAGCTAACCGCCCTCTTCTGCGCCCTCAGGCGCGTCCACAACCTCTTCGATAAGGGCGGCTTCGAAGCGGAACTAATGCCATCAAGAATATACCGAATGTGGGCCATCACGGTCAAACCCACCTCCCAATCTCCAACCGCATCCCACTTTCATCCAGTTTTTCATTTAACTCGGGCATCTTTTCTGGTTACATACCCCACTAACTGTATGAGCCGCCCCTGCGTGCGGCGAGGTGTCGCTTATGAAAGCCATCCTCTTCGTCGACGACCATGAAGTGCTCGCTCGCCTAAGCTGCGAAATCCTGGAGATGCAGGGATACCGAGCCGTTTGCGCCTACAACGCCAACGAAGCACTCGAGAAGTTCAACCAGGAAAAATTCGACATTCTTGTCACCGATTTCCGCATGGAAGGCATGAACGGCCTGGAGCTAGCCAAGCACATCCACCAGCGGGATCCCCAGGTCCCTGTCATTATCGTCACCGGCTACGGCCCAGTTGACGGCGGAAAAGACGTGAACGCCTGCCTCCAGAAAGAGGAGCTCTTTCCAGCCCTGTTGGAGAAGATCAAACTCTATCTCGGGGAGGCCAATCCTCAGGAAACGCTGCGCACCGCCTAAAATCCCAAGAATTCATTCGCACTAAATTCATTGGCATCGTAAGATGCGCCAGTTTATGCGGACTCTCGGACCACATTTTCTGGGCTTGGCACTCCTTATTTCTTCGGCAGCCTGTCATTTTAGCGATCGTCCCAACGGCCTCTCTTCCCTCACCGACCAGCCCGCTCCAACCCCCCGAATAATGGAATACGCCTCCGACCTCGGCATGGCCTGGAACCCCGGGTTTGAACGCGGAATGTGGCGCACCGAGATCGACGACACTCGCCAGGCCGGCCCTGTCCATATCGTCAGCGAAGCCCAATGCCCCGATCGCTTTAGAGTTCTCGTAACTGGCGCCGAACATTCTGAGACCATCTATGTCGGAACCACCCAGTATCACCGCATTGACCACCAGAAGTGGCAAACGCAGCCGCTTCCGATGAAGCACATGATTCTCAACTCCTGCGGCAAAAGTTCCCGACCTCCTTACGATCCGGTGCGCATCCGCATGCTCGCCGATCAGTTTACGGACGTCGAAGTGCAAGGACCTGTCCTTCGCGAGATGCACGGAGCGGAATGTCGCGAATGGACTCGCACCATCCCGCAGTTCGGAAAACCTCTGTTGGTAACCACCTGCTATGACACCAAGACCGGTGCGGTCGTTCAATCCAAGGTTGGGAATCTAATCACCACCAATTCTTGGAACGTCAACATCAGCATCAAGGCTCCAATCTAAGCCTCGCCTGATAATATTGGCCGCGTGCGTCGCCTCATTATCAATGCGGATGATTTCGGCCTTACTCGCGGTGTAAACAACGCCATAGTCGAGGCCAATCAGAACGGCGTCGTCACCTCCGCCACTCTGATGGCAAACAGTAACGCATTTGCCGACGCTGCAGCTCAGGCCAAGCAAGAGACTTCCACTCCCTTTAGCGTCGGATGCCACCTTGTTCTGGTCGACGGCCAACCAGTCCTCCCACCTGTCCGGGTTCCCTCTCTCACGAAATCCACGAACGATTTCCGGCGCGGCGTAGGAGAACTCGCCCTCGCAGCCCGTCAGGGAAAACTCGATCCCTCTGAGCTCGAGAACGAAGCCGTTGCGCAATTTCGCAAGCTCTGGGAATCAGGAATTGAACCGTCGCACTTCGACACTCACAAACACGCACATCTCTTCCCCGAGATCCTCGCACCATCCCTTCGCGCCGCGCGCACCTGTGGAATCGTCGCCGTCCGAAATCCTTTCGAGCCCCGCAATTCCATATCGTTTTCGTTGCTCGCAAAATACCGCAGCCTGATCAAGCGCTATGTCCAGGTGCAATTGCTCCGCACCACGCGTTCTCGATGGATGCAGCAAGTCCGTAAGTCTGGCCTCAAGACTCCCGACGGATCTTTCGGCATCATCACCACCGGCGACAACGATGCCACTCTCTTTCGCGCTCTCCTGGAAAACATGCCAGAAGGCACATGGGAACTGGTTTGCCACCCCGGCTACAACGACGCCGATCTCGACAAAGTTCACACTCGGCTGCGAGCGTCGCGTGTAAAGGAACTCGAACTACTCACGTCACCTGAGACGAGGCAACTCATTCAGTCTCTCGATATCGAACTCATCTCCTACCGTCAACTGTGACGGCTCGCGTAGACGCGAAACTGCCGGTCAACTCAGACCTGCGTCTATCGACTTCTCGTAAGCATCCATAAAAGGTGGCGACGCAGGAGGTGCCCGTGAAAACACAACTCGCCAACGGCTCTCAATACCTGCCAATGGCACTCGCCGCGGCCTTCATCATCTTCGCCGCCGCGATGGGCTACAGATACATCGGCCTTCCGCCCGTCATCATCGTCGGCGGCTCTGGAGTGGTGGCTTTTGTGCTGTGGTCGAAGACCTACCTCAAGCGCCCTGCCCCGGCTAGCGTGATCCTTCCCTTATTCCTTCTAACCGTAGCGGCGCTGGAAATTCATATGACCGAGGAATACTTGACGCGCTTCGGCCCAGCCATGAGCCGGCTATTCAATATCACTTGGACCGAACGCGGATTTCTCCTCGTCTTCGCCTTCATCGGACCTGCTATCTATGCGCTTACCGCCCTCGGCCTGTTCTATCGCATGCGCTTCGCCGGATTCATCGCCTGGTTCATCTTCATCGGGCCCGGCGTCGCCGAGTTCACACACTTCATTTTTCCGATCATCAAGCCTGCCCTCGAACCATTCCTCGCCCAGTCGATAACGCACACATTCCCAAACCGCGTCACCATCGAGAACATGCCTAACTACTTCATTTCTGTGACTGGCCATTATTACTTTGCCGGAATGTACACTGCCGTACTCCCGATGATCCCCGGAATCGTCGCCATTCGCCGTCTGTTGAAATACGATCGCGAGCTCAGAGAGGCGGACTGACTCCATATTCCTGCATCGAACCGCACTTTCTTCTTATCCAATACGCTGTTACCGTAAACAACGGAAAGCCCATGCGGATCGGAATCACCTGTTATCCCACCTATGGTGGCAGCGGAGTCGTCGCGACCGAACTCGGCATTGAACTTGCCAATCGCGATCACCAGGTTCACTTCATTTCGTACTCACAACCCATTCGTCTCACTGAGCCCCACCCCAACATTTATTTCCACGAAGTAGAAGTCTCGCGCTATCCCTTGTTCGAGTATCCGCCTTACGATCTTGCGCTCGCGACGCGTATGGCGGAGGTTGCCGAGATCTACTCGCTCGACCTGCTTCACGTTCACTACGCAATCCCGCACTCCGTCAGTGCCATGCTGGCGCGTCAGATGATGGCCGTCGGAAACGGCAGCAAGCCACGCAAGCTTCCCTACGTCACCACGCTCCATGGAACCGACATCACGCTCGTGGGACTCGATCGCTCGTACCTGCCGATCACGCGTTTTTCCATCGCCGAGAGCGACGGCGTCACCGCAATCTCGAATTACCTGAAGCAAAAGACCGTCGAAGAATTCGAAATCACGCGCGATATTGAAGTCATTCACAACTTCGTCAATTGCGACATCTACAAGCCATCACGCGGAAGTCACGAGCTTCGTCATGAGTTCGCAAAAGACGATGAACGCATCCTTGTTCACCTGTCCAACTTCCGCCCGGTCAAGCGCGTATGTGATGTTGTCGAAGTCTTCGATCGCGTTCTGAAGAAAGTGCCGTCCAAGCTCGTAATGATCGGAGACGGACCCGATCGTTCCAAGGCCGAATGGCTCGCGATGAAGAAAGGCATTCACGACCGTGTCCTCTTCCTGGGTAAGCAGGACCGCGTTCACGAAAAGCTGGGGGTCGCCGACATAATGCTCATGCCGAGCCAACTGGAGTCCTTCGGACTGGCGGCTCTAGAAGGAATGGCCTGTGAGGTTGTTCCAGTGGCAACCAACGTTGGCGGCGTGCCGGAAGTGATTGATCAGGGTCGAACCGGATTTATGGCCGAGGTCGGAGACATCGAAGCGATGGCCAAGTATTCCATCGATCTATTGTCCGATGACGCCAAGCTCCAGGAAGTACGCCGGCGCTGTCGCGTCTACGCACAATCGCGCTTCTGCGCAACCAAGATCATTCCGCAATACGAAGCGTTCTACCGAGCGGTACTGGAACGCAATTCGTAAGGCATCGAGTCGTCTTCGGCCGAGGGCATCGGCAACACCATCCGAACGGTCGTTCCCATGCCCTCCCGGCTCTCCATCTCCATCGACGCCGAATCTCCATAGAGAACCTTCAGACGCTCCTGCACATTCGCCAGACCGATGCCGGTGCCTGTGCCGTCGCCGCCCGTCGTAGTCATTCCTACTCCATCGTCTTCGACTTCAATGACTAGGCGGCTGTCCACGATCCGGCTTCTCAAATAGATGCTTCCGCCATCGACCTTCGGCGCGAGCCCGTGCTTGATCGAGTTCTCCACAAGTGGCTGCAGGATCATGCTCGGCACCATCACTTCCAGGCTCTCCGGCTCTTGCTCCTTCACGACCTTTAACTTGTCGCGCCCGAATCTCACCACTTCGATATCGAGATAATCGTCGATGAATGCGAACTCCTCGCGCAAATGCACGAAGTTATCGCTCCGTCCCAGCAAGCGTCGCAGAATGTTCGAGAGCTTTACGATCATCACTCGCGCCGTATCCGGATCAAACCTTACCAGCGACGACACTGAATTTAGTGTATTGAACAGGAAGTGCGGATTGATCTGGCTCTGCAGCGCGTCCATGCGAGCCTGCAGCAACAGCCGCTGCTGCTCTTCCAGCTTCATCTCGATGCGCGTATTGTTCAGCACCTTCAGCGCGATCGCAACGCACATCACAGTTCCCAGGTAGATCGAAGCGATCACTGCCCAGTTCGACGATGTCAGCGCAAAGGTATGCGCCGGGAACATCCTCTTCCCCTGCTGAAGCAGAAATTCCAGTCCAAGTATCAGCACGAAGAACGACGTCTGCCAGTCGATGAATGATTTTGCGATGGTTCGCCGAACCCAGCGATAAATCGACAGATCGAACAGTGGCGAGAACGACCAGATCGCCTCACGATCCGTCGCGAGATGCCGCATCCATCCCGCCAATAGTCCCGCCAGTACATTCAGCGGCAGATTCGTCCAATCATGTAACGCAAGTTGCGGAAGCGATACCAGTAATCCTCCCGCCATTCCTCCCACTCGGCCGGTGATCACTCCCATCAGGATTGCACTCTCGAACGCGAGATCGGCAGCGATAAAGTTCTTCACCGAATGCCGGACGATGACGCCCAGCGCATAAGGCACGCCGATGAATATCACCATTTCGAGATTCTCTGAGAGCGGCCGTCCCTCCCGGAATAACAGCACGCGGAATCTACGCGAACGCGCAAGTACGCTGCTCACCGCGGCCGACACGCCGAGCTTGATCAATAACGTAACTAGTACCAGCCGCTGATCCATACTAACCGTCGTTCCAATGGTGCCCCACGTTCGCGCGCTTCCTTGCGCGTTAACGTGGGTCTTTCCTGGTTATTCTACCCGCGACTTTGCTTCTTCCACCGCACTCTGCAACTTCCCTGCCTCCGGTACTCCCCCCTGCGCCATGTCTTTATTCCCGCCGCCTCGGGCTCCCAACTTTGTCATAGCTTCTTTCATTAGCGCGCCCATGTCATTCGGGAGCCCCGGGGACTGCGCAAACACCAAGGCTGCTTGCCCAGCGCCAGCCCCAAGCAGTGCCACCACCTTTGCGCCTCGAGTCAATTTCTGCGCGAGCAACTTTACGTAGGCGAGATCCCGTTCCGGAAACACACGCGCAATCACACGCGTCTCGCTCTGCCCACCTGCTTGAGCCAACAACTGCGCCGCTTCGAGTTCAGCAATCTCTTCCAGCCATCTGTGTTGAGTCTTCGAGGCGGCCTTACCTTCTTCGAGTGCTTTTCGAATCGACGTCGGAACATCCCACAATCCCGCGGAAAACAGCGCTCCCGCCTCGACCAGCGTCTCGTAATCCGTCCGCGCCGTCCTTACCGCCCTTTCCCCGCACACGAATTCCACTCGGAAACCCTGCTTCACCTTCTCAACCTTGCGGCACAGGATGCTTCCCACTTGTCCCGTCGATCGCACATGAGTCCCGCCACAGGCGCAAAGGTCGAATCCCTGCACTTCAATCAACCGCAGCTCATCCCGCTCCGTCGGCGGAATCTTTCTCACGCCCATCTCGCGGGCCTTCTCCGCAGTCACGAAGTGCATTCCCACCGGACGATCTTCCAGAATCACCTGGTTCGCTCTCAACTCGGCTTTCCGTACCTGTTCGGTCGTAAGCGACTTAGCGTCGACATCGATCGTGCAACTCTCCTCGCCCATGTGGAATGAAACCGTCGGCATCTGGAATAACTCAACAAATGCTGCCGAGAGGATGTGCTGCCCCGAGTGCTGCTGCATGTGATCGCGCCGCCGCTCCACATCGACGAAACCGCGCACCCGCACCGCACCTTCAGGAACTTCTCCGTCGATGAAATGCAGCACGGCACCGTCTTCCGCGTCGGAAACTTCACTAACCCTCAACTTCGGCAGGAATGGACTTGGCTCCGCTTCCAATGGCTCCAGTTCCAGCCACCCGGTATCGAATACCTGTCCACCGCTGGTCGGATAGAACACGGTACGATCCAGCACCAGTGCCGTGCGCCCATCCACCTGGCGCACCTCTTCCAGCGCAGCAACAAAGTCGTACAAAAATGAATTGTGATAGTAGAGACGATCAGTCATAGAAGTCGTAAGTCGCGAGTCATCAGAATACTACCGATTCCAGCATCTTCTGACTTAAGACTTACGACCAACGACGCTCAACTCGGCTGAATAATCCCGCCGATATTCCGGCTCTTCGGCAGCTCTTTCTTCCCGGCCGGCAGCGGAACTTTCAAGTACTCAGAAACTGCTTCGATGTATTTCATCCCAGTCCCGGTATTGAACAGGACCACCTTATCGCTCTCTTTCAGGAACCCGCTTGCGAGCAGCTTGCGGTATGCAGCGAGCGAGGCAGCCCCTTCCGGAGCCGCAAACACGCCCTCGTCGCGAGCCCAGTCCGAAAAGCATTGCATGATCTCGTGATCGCTTACAGCGACGGCCGCTCCGCCGCTCTTGCGGACTGCATCCAGCACGATGAAGTCTCCGAGCGCCTTGGGAACTCTCAGTCCGCTGGCCAGCGTTTCAGCGTCTGACCACATTTCGCTCGCCGGCTTGCCCTCTTCGAACGCCTTCACAATCGGGGCGCATCCGCTCGACTGCACCGAGCTCATCTTCGGACGCTTCGCGCTGATCCATCCCATCTCTTCCATTTCGTCGAAAGCCTTCCACATCCCGATCAGTCCAACCCCGCCACCCGTCGGATAAATCACCGCGTCCGGCAGCGACCACTTGAACTGCTCCGCGATCTCGTATCCCATCGTCTTCTTGCCTTCGATCCGGAAAGGCTCCTTCAGCGTGGAAACATCAAACCACCCTTCCCGCTCTTTCCGTTCGGCGACGATTCTTCCGCAATCGCTGATCAATCCATCCACCAGCGTGACATTTGCTCCGTAGGCTTCGCATTCCATCCGGTTCGCGATCGGAACATCCTTCGGCATGAAGATGAACGCCTTCACACCGGCACGCGCCGCGTAGGCCGCCAGTGCCCCTGCCGCATTCCCCGCCGAAGGCACCGCCACTTTCTTAATTCCGTAATGCCGCACCATCGTGAGCGCCGCCGACATGCCACGCGCTTTGAACGACCCCGTCGGGTTCAGCCCCTCATCCTTTATATAGGCGTTAGGATATCTGCGGCTCGGCAGCATCGGTGTCATGCCCTCGCCCAAGGTCACCGGCTCCGCATCCGGAAGCACCTCGCGGTACCGCCACATCGTCGCCTCTCGCCCAGCTAGCGACTCCCGCCGGAACGTCTTCGCTATCCTCTTTATGTCATATCGAACATAAAGCGGTCCCTGGCACTTCGGACACAGATTCTGCGGTCCAGACGCCGGGATCTTTTCACCACACCGCGCACACTCAAAATGAAGAATTTCCGCCATGAACTATCGCCTTTGAATTGCACTTCTTAGATGACTTGCAAGAGACGCTCTGTCTCGAAATTACGCAGTTGCCTTAACGAAGAACGACGAACGAAGAACCCATGAGTCTGTCTGAGCACTGAAAACTGAGACCCGAGAACTGAGAACCGAGAACGGTTTGCTATACGAGCGCCAGCAGTTTCCGCGACAACCAGTACCATTTACGCTCTCGCCGTTTCAGGAATCCCGGCTGGGTTCGCCGTTTCGCAAAGATACGTTGCAACCACTCTTTTGCTTCTTGTTTGCGTCCCTGTTCCGCGAGGAATTCGGCGTAGTGATATTGCGTCTCGGTCAGTGTTGAGGTCTTCATCACCTCTGCGTAGAGCGCCTCGGCCTTGTCCTTTTGTCCGGTCTTTCCATAGGCGAACGCCAACAACCCCGCTGCTCTCTGGAAGTCGTACTTCGGATTCGCCTTCACGGCGCGCTCCAGGTCGGGAACCGCCGCGAGGTACTCCCCAAGTTCAATCTCCGCAATCGCCCTTCGATAGAACGGGTCAGGCGAATCGGTACGCGCGGAAATCGCCTTGTTGTAAGCGGCTCGCGCCTTCTGCCATTTCCCTTCATCGATATAGAGCTGCCCGAGTTCCTCGAAATTCCCGGCCGAAGGATTCTCCATCACGATCCCCTCCAGCTCGCGAATTCTCCGGCGTCTCGGGAACACCTTGAAGAAATCGGGGTCCCGTATATCCGGCAGCGCCTCAATCGCTAAATAGATGATGGGGCCAATCGGCTGGAGAAACAGGATGATGAAGAGCCAATAGGTCTCCGGGCGGCGCCGGATCCAATGAATCACCGCCAGTGCCGTCAGTAGGAACCCAAACCCGTATGGAAGATATCCGAAGCCGAACATGATGAGCGGATTATGGTAAATCACACCGCGTATCTAAGTAAGCTGAATTCCTTGCAGTCCAGTTACGCGGGTACTTTGATATCATCCGCTTTGTCCGGCCGGTCCGCCGTCAAATTACAATAAAGAAGTGCCTATTCGACTCATCGCGATCGACATCGACGGAACCTTGCTCGACCCCAAGTTCCAGATATCCGCCGCCAACCTCGAAGCCCTCAACCGGGCCCACACTTCTGGAATCGAGGTCGCCCTGGTAACCGGTCGCCGTCACAATTTCGCCCTCCCGGTTGCCAACGCCATCGGATTCGATGTGACTCTCATAAGTTCAAACGGCGCCGTTACCCGGTCGTCCACCGGCGAGCACTTTCACCGCGACCTGCTGCCTGCCCCTGTCGCCCAGCGCCTCCTGCGCTACATGGTCGGCTTCCGCAGCAACACCGTACTCACCTTCGATCGCGATGGCAAAGGCGCCATCGTCCTCGAAACCGCCGACGAACTGAATCTCTCCATCCAGCGTTGGCTGGAGAAGAATTCCGAATGGACCGAATTCATCGTTCCACTCGAAGACGCCCTCACCGAAGATCCCGTTCAGGCAATGTTCTGCGGCAACATCCCCAAGATGTCCGCCGTCCAGAAAATGCTCCTCGACTGCGACTTTGGGAACCAGTTCACGGTCCTCCGAACCCAATACGACGCCCGAAACCTCTGTATCGTCGATATCCTCAATCAGGACTGCTCCAAGGGGCACGCACTCCAGCGCTGGACCGAACATCGCGGCATCCCTCGCGATCAAGTCATGGCCATCGGAGATAATTTCAACGACGTCGAGATGCTCCAGTTCGCCGGCCTGCCCGTCCTCATGGCAAACGCCTGCGACGAACTCAAACAAAACGGTTGGACCCTCACCCTCAGCAACGACGAAAGCGGCGTAGCCTACGCCATCAACCAGGTCCTCAACCCCGAGTAGCTCCGATGTGTCCAGAACACGGGTGCCCCATTCAAGCCCTCCGTTGGCTTGGGTGGGGCTTTTGACCTTCCCCGAAACTCTCCATGTACCCCTGTACTTTCGGCATCCACTTACCTCCCAGAATCGTGCGAGAATAGCAGCTCCGGTGAGGCGCCTACTCCATCTCGCGATCGTGCTCTTGTCCTTGGCCGGGCTCGCCTCGGCTGCCGAACTGGCGCATTTGCGCAACGGCTTCACCATCCGTCATGACCGCCGCGAAGTCATTGGCGACAAGACTCGACTCTATCTCGGCAACGGCTTTGTTGAAGTCCCCAGTACTGAGATCGTCGATTACGAGCACGACGACACGCCCGACCCGGCCGCTCCTGTCGCCGCCAAGTCCATCCCCGAGCACGTCTTTGACGCCAGCAATGCCACCGGCATCGACGCCGATTTCCTGAGCTCAGTCATTCATCACGAGAGTGGATTTAACCCGAATGCCGTTTCCAGTAAGGGTGCCCGGGGCCTGATGCAACTCATGCCCGACACTGCCACCAGTCTCGGCGTGCAGGACAGCTTCGATCCTGCCCAAAACATTCACGGAGGCGCCGCCTACCTGCGCCAGCTTCTCGATCAATATCACGGAGACGCGCAGAAAGCCTTGGCCGCCTACAACGCTGGCCCCCATCGAGTGCGCCAGTACAATGGCGTCCCTCCGTATCGCGAAACGCGCGCTTACGTTGCCGGCATCATCCGCGAGTACAACCAGAAGAAATTCGCCGAACAAAGACTCGCCAAGACTCGCAACTCGAAGAAGACTTCGAAAGGAACGGCTCTCCCCAGGACCGCTTCGAAAAGTTCCGCTGAGCGCCCCGCCTCCTAAGTTTGACCGTCCCTCGCGACTCGTTTACCTTGTACCTTCGCCTTCATGAACAAAAAGCAAGTTCTTACCATTCTTATCGTTGCCGCTGTTCTCGCGGTGCTCTGTTACTTCCAATTCCGGCAATATAAGAATTTTCCGTGGGACAAATTCCGCCAGGTCAGCGCCAGCCTATTCTCCGAGCCAGCGCGACTTTTCAGAATCATCATCGCCACCGCTCTCGTCTACAGCACCTACTGGCTGCGCGCCATGCGATGGAAAATCTTCATGCGTCCGATGAAGGAAGTTTCCGTCGCCAGCGTCACTCCGGCACAGTTCATCGGTTTTACCGGACTCGCGCTACTCGGACGTCCCGGCGAATTTTCTCGTCCCTACATCATCGCCAAGAGACACAATCTCACCTTCGCTTCACAACTGGCCGTCTGGTCGGTTGAGCGAATTTTCGACATGGGAGCCTTCGCCGTTCTCTTCACTATCTCCCTGCTCCATCTCGCTCCCGAACTTCAATCCATGGCGCAAGGCCAGCTTCATCGGTTGCAGCGTGGCAGCTACGGACTGATTGCTGTCATAGCCTGTGCTGCATTTGGCATCTACATCTTGCGCACTCAACGCGAACGCTTCTCCCGCCTCGTCGAAACCCGTCTCTCCCACGGCAAGCTGGGCCACTCCATAGGACGCAAACTCGTTGCCTTTGCTCATGGCCTCGACACCATTCATGATCTCCG
>Ga0207674_10008558_pt1 | contig 11799 bp, 17 predicted proteins | sample KBSCornC72_FD_184303 | JGI IMG/M metagenome (GOLD analysis project Ga0207674, IMG submission 184303) | Corn rhizosphere microbial communities from Kellogg Biological Station, Michigan, USA - KBS Corn C7-2 (SPAdes) (version 2) | ecosystem: Host-associated > Plants > Roots > Rhizosphere > Soil ... | reverse complement strand
AGGCGGGAGGCTTCCAAAATATTGACGCGGTCGATTTCGAAGGCATCGGCGGCTCCTACGGCCCAGGCTAGAGAGCGCTCGCGGATGCGTTCCGCTAGCACTTCGCGACGGTCGGGCTCTAGCTCCTTGCTATCGTCGAGGCCGCGAATCTGGCGTGTGGGATCGAGCACGACGGCGGCCGCGAAAACGGGGCCGAAGAGCGCGCCGCGCCCGGCTTCGTCCAGTCCGGCAATGGTCCGGTAACCGGCGCTTCGGGCGGCACGCTCGTAGCGGCTGCTGGGCATGCTGAGAACAGGGTCGGCGCTATTCGCGTTCCCGCAGGCGCGCGGCTTTGCCTTTCAATCCGCGCAAGTAATACAGCTTGGCGCGGCGGACGCGGCCGGTGCGGACGACATCGATATGGTCGACCACGGGGGCCTGCACCGGGAAGATGCGCTCGACGCCTTGGCCGAAGCTGACTTTGCGGACCGTGATGGTCTCGCTCATGCCGGTGTTGTTGCGGGCAATGACGGTGCCTTCGAATACCTGGAGGCGCTCTTTGTCGCCTTCCTTAATTTTGACGTGCACCTTGATGGTGTCGCCAGGGCGGAATTCGGGGTGGGTCGCCTTTTTGTTCTTGTTCAGGATCTTGGCCATCGTTGCGTTCTGCATAATCTTGTTCCTACTTTCTAAACCAAATCTGGGCGCTGGCGGCGGGTTTTTTCCCGCGCGGCGCTTTTGCGCCACTTGCGAATCTCTTCGTGGTTGCCGCCGATCAGCACCTCGGGCACCTTCCACCCGCGGAATTCCGCGGGCCGGGTGTACTGCGGCCAATCTAGCAACCCTTCTTCACTGAACGACTCGTCTACGCTGGAGGTTTCGTTCCCCAGCACTCCGGCCTGCAAGCGAGCTACCGCGTCTACTACTACCGCCGCCGCCAGCTCACCGCCGCTCAATACATAATCGCCGATCGAAAGCTCTTCGTCGGCCAGGTGCTCCGCTACGCGCTCGTCTACGCCTTCGTAGCGGCCGCAGATCAGGAGCAGCTCTCTTAATTCGCTGAACTCCCGGGCCTTGGCCTGGTCGAACTTTTTCCCTTGCGCCGATAGCAGGATCACTTTCGATCCCTCACAAGACCCTTTGATGAAACCGGGCCAAATCGCTTCGACAGCTTCAAATATCGGTCCCGCTTTGAGCAGCATGCCTTCGCCGCCGCCAAAGGGCCGGTCATCTACCGTCCGGTGCCGGTCGTAGGTCCACGTCCGCAAATCGTGCACGTGAATCTCGATCAGCCCTGCTTCGCGCGCTTTCTGGATCACGCCGTGCTCGAAAGGCCCCCGGAAAAACTCGGGGAAGATCGTCACGATGTGAAACTTCACTGTTGCTCCAGCAAACCCTCCGGCAACTCCACCCGGATGATCTTCGATGCTACGTCGATCACCTTGCAGATCGACCGCGCGAACGGAATTAAAATCTCACGGCCGTCCGCCGCTTTCAGCTTCAGCAGCGGCGCGCCGCCATACTCCTCTACCTCCGTTACAACTCCTACTTCCGACTCGCCGACTACCTTGCAGCCGACCAAGTCGGCATACGAAAACGCACCCTCTTCGGGCGGCTCCACTTCGCTCGGGGGCACCAGCATTTCGGCGCCTTCCCACTTCTCAGCATCGTTAATCGAATCGATGCCTACGAACTTGAACACTGGGCGGCCATCATGCCGCCAAGTTTCTTCAACCTGCATCACCTGGCGCCGGCCGTCCTTCTCGAGCGCGACGTCTTTCAGTTTCTCTTCGCGGCCGGGTTCGCTGCTATCCAGTTCACCCAGTAATTCTCCGCGATTCCCACGGGTGCGCCACAAACGACCGATCGCCACCCAGGCCTCATTCATTTCACGACCACTGCCCCGCCCTATTCCAGGATTTCCAGGGTGAAGCGGCGGTTCTGTTTCATGCCGGCGGCACCCAGCAGCGTCCGGATGGAACGCGCGGTGCGGCCTTGCTTGCCGATCACCTTGCCAAGATCCCCGGGGGCGACGCGTAGCTCCAGAACTGTCACCTGTTCGCCCGCGACTTCGCGGACCGTCACTTCGTCGGGGTTGTCGACGAGTATTTTGGCGATTTCCGCTACCAGTTCTTTCACTGTCACACCTCTCTGCTTAAACCTGGCTACTCAACTAGGCAGCCGTTGCGGGCTCGGGCACCGGCGGGTTGGTGCGGATCAAGCGGGCCACGGTATCGGACGGCTGCGCGCCGTTCTTGATCCAGTATTGAATACGGTCGTGTTCCAGCTTGATGGCCTTGGGTTTCGCCACCGGGCTATAGATTCCGACTACTTCTACTGAGCGGCTGTTGCGAGCGCGCTCCTTGTCAATTACCACCACGCGATAGGACGGCTTCTTCTTGCCGCCAAACCGCGCTAGACGAATCATCAGCATTCCTTAAACTCCTATCCTTACTATGATCATCAATTTTCTGTACAAAGGGCAAATCGGCTATAATCCGTAACTTAACGCCCAAAGGGCAAACCGGGAGGCAGCTTCATTTTCGCCAGGCGTTTGCCCAGGAACCCGCCGCCGCCCGTAAAACTCTTCATCATCTTGCGCATTTGCGCGTATTGCTTCAGCAAATTGTTGACTTCCTGCACCGATGTTCCACTGCCTTTGGCGATGCGTTTGCGCCGCTGGCCGTTGATCATCATGTGGTTGGCACGCTCTTTGGGGGTCATCGAATCGACGATGGCCACCAGGCGGTTGATTTCGTTTTCGTCTACTTTGACGTTCTTGAGATCCTTCATCATGCCGACTTGCGGCATCATTCCGAGGATCGATTCAAGGGGCCCGAGCTTGCGGATCTGCTTCATTTGGTCGCGGAAGTCGCCCAGGGTGAAGTCGTCTTCGATGAGCTTGCGCTGCATCTCTTCGGCTTGCTTTTGATCGATGGTTTCTTCGACGCGCTCTATGAGGCTGAGGACGTCGCCCATGCCTAGGATGCGTTGCGCTACGCGGTCGGGATGAAAGGGTTCGAGGGCGTCGGACTTTTCGCCTACGCCGACGAATTTTAGGGGCTGGCCGGTTACGGAGCGGATGGAGAGCGCAGCGCCGCCGCGGGCGTCGCCGTCCATTTTTGTGAGGATGGCGCCGGTGATGCCTAAGCGCTTATGGAACTCGTCGGCGGACTTTACGGCGTCCTGGCCGGTCATGGCGTCGGCGACGAACAGGATTTCGGTGGGGTTCAGCAGGTCTTTGAGCTGACTCAGCTCGGTCATCAGGTCTTCGTCGATATGGAGGCGGCCGGCGGTATCGACCAGGACCACGTCGCGGCCGGTCTGGATCGCTTCCTTGCGAGCCGAACGCGCCAAATCGATAGGCTTGGTTTCGTCGGGCGTGCCTTCGTAGACGGGGAGCTTGAGGTCGCGCGCCAGGACGCTGAGTTGTTTGCGGGCGGCGGGGCGGTAGACGTCAACCGACACCATCATCGGCGAGTTGCCGTTCTTCGAGAGCCAGCGCGCGAGCTTCGCGGTGGAGGTGGTTTTACCGGAGCCTTGCAGGCCGACGATCATGAAGACGCTGGGCGGCTCGTTGGCCATGCGCAGCTTGGCCTGATGGGTGCCGAGCATCTTGACCAGTTCGTCGCGAACGATTTTGATGACCTGCTGGGTGGGCGAGAGTGCGGTGAGCACTTCCTGGCCGAGCGCCTGTTCCTTGACGGCTTCGATGAACTGTTTCACCACGCGAAAATGCACGTCGGCTTCGAGCAGGGCGACGCGGATTTCGCGCAGGGCAGCGTCCATGTTCTCGGCGGAGAGTTTGCCCTCTCCGCGCAGAGTTTTGAAGACGCGTTGCAGCTTGTCGCTTAAGTTATCGAACATGATTGGCCCCGGGGGTCAAATACCTGGGGGTGTCCACCGGAAGGTAGATTTTCATTGTAGCGCAAACGGGTTTAGTCGTCGGCGTCGCTCCACTCTACCTTCGTTATGGGTTCGCCCCAGGTGAAGCCCCAGAAGGTGCCGAACATGATCCAGCAGTAGCGGGTGATGCCGTCGCGGTCTCTGGTCACTACGCGGAAGACGTGCTGGTTGCGGCTGCGGGTCCAGGCGGAGGGGCCTTCGAAGAACCAGGCTCCACGGAAGCTGACGAGTTGAAAGTGCTGGCTCTCTGCCCATTTGGTGAGGCGGTGCTTCCAATACATCTGGGCTAGGATCAGCGCCAGGATCATGGTCCCCGTTACGGCGGCGTAGATCGAGAGGAGGCGGCTGTCAAACTTCATGGGTTCGGCCTATAATCATCCCATGCAAAGGCTTCGGCGATTTCTCATTCTGTGCGTGATGGTATTGCCTTGCGTGGCGCAGACGGCGGCGCTGGCGCCTACTGGCACGCTGCGGGCGGCGTTTCTGGGGGACAATCCGGTGCTGGGGCGAGTGGATGCGAAAACCGGAGCGGTCACGGGGCCGGTTGCGGATCTCGTCAAAGAACTGGCGCGGCGGATGGGGGTGCCTTACACGCTGATTCCCGCTGCGGGGGCACGCGACATCATTAACCGGCTGCAGGCGCAAACGGCCGACTTGGGGTTCATGGCGTATAACGCCAGCCGGGCGGCGGATGTGGATTTCTCGGCGCCTTGGCTGCTGATGCCGAATAGCTACATCGTGCGCGCGGATTCCCGGCTCCAGAAAGTTGCGGATGTGGATCGGGCGGGGGTTCACATTGCCGCGGTGAAGAATGACACGCAGGATGTGTACTTGAGCGCCAACTTGAAAAACAATCGTGTGGATACGGTGGCGGCGATGCCGGCGCTGGAGGAAATCGAGAGCTTGCTCTTGGGTGGGAAGATTGATGCTTTTGCGGCCAATCGGCAAAGGCTGATGGAGGCGGCGGCTCGTTTTCCCAAGCTGCGGGTGCTGGCGGATAACTACTTCGTCGCGGGGCAGGCGGTAGCTCTTGCCAAGGGAGATCCGGACAGGCTTGGGGCTCTCAACAAAATGTTGGGAGAGGTGCTGGCGTCGGGCTTGGTGAAAACTTCGATCGAACGCGCGGGGCTGCTGGGGGTGGAAGCGGCTCCTCCGCTGGGGCGTTAGCCGAACTCCGCTCTCGGCGGGGATTGCTCGGCGCCCACGCGGCCGGTGGCGATATCGGCGGCGGCGTAGTTCTCGGGGCGCACGGGGATTCCGGCCATACGGCGCAGTAACGCGAGCTGACCGGTGTGCGTGAGCGCATCGGCGATGGCGCTTTGGAATAACTTCTCCGCCCTCGCGGCGCCTAGTCCTTGGGCAGCGATGCGCTGGTCGAGCGCTTCCAGGGCGGCGAAGAAGCGGGCGATTTCCTGCTCCCAGTTGCGCGGCTCGGAATCGTGCCATTGTTTGCGGCCTTCTACTTGGGATAGCGCCCAGTCCATCAAATCGCCGATGTGAGCCAGGATCTGGCCGGGCGTGCGGACGGATTCGGCGGCTCGGAAGTCGCGAAACTCGGCGGGAGTACCGCGCAAGACTTTCCCCAGACGATAGGCTAGCGTCGCTAAGGCGTGGCGAACTGGCAAATTCATACACACCATAATCGCACTGGGCGGCGAGGGCCTTGCATATTACCCCCCATTTGCGAGACACTAGCAGGTTTTCCACACAACATAATTTCAGATGCCAACGCGGGTACGAATTCTTTATCACGATCACTGCTTCGACGGCGCGGCTTCCGCCGCTTTCTTCAGCCGTTTCGTGCAGGAGAAGTTCTATCCCGAGGCCGAGTTTTTCTACACCGGGCTGGCTCACAAGGCTTCGCAGTTGTTTGAGCCGGAGATGTTCGATGGCGACGTCAACGCGATTGTCGACTTCAAATATTCAACGGACCCGCGGCTGACCTGGTGGTTCGATCATCATCAGAGCGCGTTTCTCTCGCTCGAAGACGGCGAGCATTTCCGGCACGATACCAGCGGCCACAAGTTTTTCGATCCGAAGTTTCGCTCCTGCACCATGTACATTGCGACGGTGGCTCGGGAGAAGTTCGGGTTTGATCCGGGCGACTTGAAGGAGCTGGTCGCTTGGGCCGACATCGTCGACGGCGCACTCTACAAAGACGCTCAGGAAGCGGTTGACCTGCTGTCGCCGGCTACGCAGTTGACGCTGGTGATTGAGAGCTCCAGGGGCTCGGGGACGGTGCAGCGGATTATCGGCATGATGCGGCAGCGTTCGCTGGGCGAGATTGCGGCCGATCCCGAGATTCAAACGATTTTTCAACCGCTGTATCAAAACCACTTGCACATGATCGATGTGATTCGCGAGCAATCGCACTGCAAGGATGGCGTGGTGTACTTCGACCTTGTCGAGCAAAAGATTGAGGGCTATAACAAGTTTATTCCGTATTATTTATTTCCGGAATCTTTGTATACAGTTTCGGTGACGACTTCGCCGTTCCGCACTAAGGTCTCGGTGGGATCCAATCCGTGGGCGAAGCGGCCGCTCAAGTATAACCTTGCGACCATCTGTGAACGCTATGGCGGCGGAGGGCACCCAGGCGTGGGCGCGATCAGTTTTGAGATCGGCGCGGTGGAGCAGGCGCGGCAAGCTGCTCGGGAGATCGCTGCGGAATTGCAGGGTTAGTCGGGATTATCGTATTCCGACGGGACGTCGTCCTCGCGCACTTGCTTCGTGCGCACTTCGGCTACGTCCGGGTCAGGGGCGTCTTCAATGCCGCTGATGACTTCGGCTTCGAAGGATTGGCCTTCTTCGAGGAGCTCGGAAACACTTTCCGAATCGGCGCCGGCTAGTTCCGACAAACCTTGGGTGTCGCCGGACTGGCCGGCGGAATTGGGGCCTAAACCCTTCTCTTTCCCGGCGACCGTATTATAGGTCCGCGTGCTTTCGTCGTCTCGCTTCTTCATGGCGATTATTGTTGCACGCGGCTTGCCAACACGACCTTCAGAGCCGTCTACTGCCGCCTAACGGCGAACACGTCGGCGTCCGCGTGAGCAAATGCGGCCGAAAGCCTTGTAAGCGTTTGGTCATTCGCTATAGATTGAATTGTAAAGAAAGTTCACTGCGGTGCCGAAGTGAGTGCTGAGGTCATTATGGGCAGGCTGCTCCTTTCGTGTCTGGCTTTGCTGGCTGCTTCGGGGACAGCGGCGGAGAACGTTCTGCCCTCGCGCGATGAGGCGACTCGGGCGGGCACCATCTCGGCAGAACTTTTGCGGCATCCGCTTGCGGCGCAGACACGGGAAATGATCAACAAGGCGCTACGCACAGCCCAAGCGGGGGATCATCTTTCGGCGATCGAGCAACTCACGAAAGCGCTCGCTAAGCATCCCGAATCGGCCGCCTGGATCCAGCCGTGGCTGGGCGTCGAATATCTCAAAACCGATCAGCCGGAAGCTGCCATTCAGGCACTGGAACAAGCAGTGATGCTGCTGCCTCGCGACCCGATCAATCGCTCCAATCTAGGTTTATCGTTCGCCTCCACCGGGCAATACGATCGCGCTGAGCAGGAATTGGAGCGGGCGCTCAAACTGGATGCGAAAAACGACACTACCAGGAGATTGCTGGAGATTGTCGAAGCCGATCACCGGCTGCGCCATCACGATTAGGTTCCACCGCATAACCCTGTTTGCTGCAAACACTTCTCGGGCGAACGTCTGAGCTGCGGAGGGCATCGGGCATATAAAGAATATCGATTGGACGCGGAAATGCACCAACGATATTCTGGGAGTGGAAGTAGTTCGCCCTCCCTGTCGGAAGCAACTCTGTCGTTAGGAATATCCCGTCCATATTTCACCGCGAGGTGAAATTCCACAAATTCATCCGGAGGATTTATGCCTAACGTGTGCATGGCCGCGGGCGTGCGCTTGACGGTCTTAATTTCAGTTGCATGGCTGGGAAGTGTTCCTGCATGGGGGCAGATTCGCTACGGCAATGCGTATGACGCCGGCTTGGGGCGGTCGCCTTTCGGTTTTCCTGGTTTTGGGGCGCGCGAGTCGGTGGATCCGATTTCTAGTTTTCCGGAACCGGCGCCGGCACCGACGGATGTGTCGGGGTCGCCTACAGTTTCGGCGGATGCGCTGCGGCATCCGCTCTCTTCGAAAGCGCGGCGCCTGTTTGAGAAGGCCATGCATTTCGCGGAACTGGGAAATCACCATGCCGCGATCGATGGCCTACGCGACGCACTGGTGAAGTGCCCGTCGGATGCGCCCTACGCGCATAATTTGCTGGGCCTCGAATATATCGAAGTGCAACAGTATGGAGACGCGAAAGAGTCCTTTGCGGAAGCGGTAAGGCTTATGCCCCGCGAGTCGAGCAATCATTCGAACCTGGGGCTTTCGTTGGCGATCGTGGGGGATTGGGACACCGCAGAGAAGGAAGAGCGTAAGGCTCTGCAGTTGGATAGATCCAACTCTAAAGCGCAGTTGATCCTCGAAGCGCTACTGGTGCGCAAACGCAAAGAGGTTACTAACGTAAAGCCTTAGCGAAACTGATCGGGGCGGCGCTTCAAGGTCGGACGGTCGTCATCGCTGCCGCCCTTGTCGTCTTTGCCATCGCCGGTGCTGGCGCCGGGGGCTTTGCGCAGCGTGGGACGGTTGGTATCCTGCGTGTCCACCTTGCGTTTGTTGTGCATGGCCATCAAGCGCGTTTTGACGTTGTTGAACTCAGACGTGGTGACCACGTATTCCGGCCGCTCTTTCAGGTACTCCTGAATGTTTTTCTGCGCGGTGGTGATGCGGTCTTCGGTCATGGGGTGCGTCGAAAATACTTTGGCCATGGTGCCAGGTTTCTTCTTTTCGAGAGACTGGATCTTTTCGAAGAAGTCGACGAAAGCGCCGGGATCGTAGCCGCTCTTGTACATATATTCGAGTCCAAGCAGATCCGCTTCGGATTCAAATCCACGCGAGAACGATAAAAAGCCTACTGGAATCGCCACGCTGGCGGCCTGACGAATTCCATAGCCGGTCCAGCCGCCCATGAAGATCAGAGGGATGGTGGCCAACTGCGCGATTTCACCGCGCGTGGCTTGCCTTGTGCCGTGGCGCGCGGCGACGTGAGCGATCTCATGCGCCATCACGCCGGCGAGCTCGGCTTCCGAATCGGCTTTCAGGATCAAACCGGAGTTCACAAAGAAGAAACCGCCGGGCAGTGCGAAGGCGTTCACTTCTTCGGTGTCGATCACTTTGATGGTGAAGGGAACTTTGGCGTCGGAGTTGCGCACCAGGTTCTGGCCCAAGCGGTTGACGTACTCGGCGATCACCGGATCGTCGACGATCTTGGCCTGGCGCTCGACTTCCTGCGCGAGTCCTTTGCCGAGGGCGATCTCCTTCTCAATCGAGTAGAAGTTCACACCCTTGCCGACATCGCGGTTGCCGATTTCATCGGGATCTTTCTTCTTGTCGGCGGCGAACAAGGAGAATGCCAACAGGGAAATCGAGGCGAGTGTTGCAAGGCGGCGCATAAGTACTCCTCAATTCTGAGTATACGCCTTCTGACGCGGCGTGAGACCAAAAGATTACTCTTAATTCATGTACCGCGAATTCTTCCCTGTGACCCGGAATTTGACGTATTTGAACCATGCCGCGGTGAGTCCGTTGTGCCGTCCCGCGGCGGAGGCGATGCAGGAGCTGGCGCAGGACGCTTTGGACTGGGGATCGCTCCATTATGAGCAATGGCTTGAATGCTATGAGGGGCTTCGCCGGGGGGCGGCACGGCTGGTGAACGGCACTGCGGAGGAGATTGCGATCGTCAAGAATACGTCGGAGGGGATCGCGACGGTGGCTATGGGGCTCGACTGGCGGGCGGGCGATAGGATTGTGGCGTTTGAGGAGGAGTTTCCGGCGAACCAGTATCCCTGGCGGCGGCTTGAATCCAAAGGCGTTAGTATCGAGTGGCTGCCGGCTACGGCGACACTCGAGCGGATCGAGCAAGCGGCTCGGGGGGCCCGCTTGCTGGCGATCAGTTTTGTGCAATTTCTGACGGGTTATCGGGCGGATCTGGTAGGGATCGGCGAGATCTGCCGACGGCATGGGGTCATTTACTTTGTGGATGCGATTCAGGGGCTGGGCGCGTTTCCCGTGGATGTGCGGGCTGCGAACATTGACGCGCTGGCGGCGGACGGTCATAAATGGCTGCTGGGGCCGGAGGGCTGCGGCATTCTTTATATCTCGCGGCGCTTGCAGGAGCAAGTGGAGCCGGTGGAGTTTGGCTGGACGAATGTGGCTTCCTACAACGACTACGCCAACCGCGACATGACTCTGCGGGCGGATGCGGGGCGTTACGAGTGCGGGACACTCAATACCATTGGCTGTTATGGGCTGCGGGCGGCGATCGATTTTCTGCTGGAGGTGGGGATCGATCAAATCGCGCCGGTGGTGCGCGGGCTAGCTGGGCAGATCGTGGAGGGGGTGCGGGGGCGGGGGTATGAGGTGCTGGGGGAACCGAACGCGGGGATCGTCAGTTTCCGCAAGGGCGGAATCGATAGCGGGAGTGTTTGTGCGCGATTGCGCGAGCACTCGATCATTGCGGCTCCGCGGGCTGGATGGGTGCGGGCTTCGCCGCATTTCTATATTGAGGCTGAGGATATTGAGAAGATGCTGGGGCTGCTGCCATGACTACCGACCAGCTAGACTGAAAACGTTGCCGACGGTTTAGCGATATGGACCCGCGTTTCTTTTATCCGGCGGATAGGAATGAGCCTCCTCATGTTCATGCGGATCGGGAACAGTTCGAAGCTAAGTACCGTCTGGGTCCAATTCGACCGGAAAGCAGCTCGGGATTTGCGGCTTGCGAAGTGTGTCAAGGTCGGCGAGGATACTCTGGTGGTCGAACTGTCGGATGGCCGCACCATCATGTTGCCGGTCACCTGGTTCCCTCGGTTGCTCCATGGCACGCCTGCCGAGCGCTCTCATTGGCGATTGATTGGTTCCGGGGAAGGCATTCATTGGCCGGATCTGGACGAGGACATTAGTGTCGCGAGTCTCTTGGCGGGAAGGCGGTCCAGCGAAACCGGCGACTCTTTGCGGCGGTGGCTGGACGCTCGCCGCGTGAAGTGGCGTCCAATCTTATCCGTAGATGAACAGGAGCATGTCGCGCGTCGAGCGGTAGGCGGCGGGCCAGGGTTCGGGGTCGACGTAGCTCAGGTGAAAGAGCATGCTGTCGGGGGGGAAGGTCCATTGGAAGGTTACTTTCGCGGCTGGAGGGCAAGGCGGCGCTGCTAGGCAGTCCTGGCGCAGTTTCGCGGGGAGCTGGCCGGTGAAGTTCACTACTCGCACACCTTCTTTGGTCACGGTGCTGTGCCATTGGAAATCGCGAAACGCTGTTTCGAAGGCTTTGCCAATAGTGGTGGTGGGGTAGCCGCTCATGGTGCTGTCCCGAACGGCGGCGACGTAATCGACCGCGGAAGAACTGGGTGGCGGAGCAGACACGGCTAGGGGCGACGGCTCGGGGACAGTGGGTTTCGACGAAGTGCAGGCCGTCGTGAACGCCAGAACCAATAGAGCGGCAGCTATCTTACTCTTAAAAAGTTTTTGCGGCATAGACACGTCTAGTGAGCCTATCGGCACAACTCGACGATTCCACGCATTTCTAGTGTCGTTTAGCCGTGGCCTAGGTACATCAGCCAGCTCAGGCCGAAGATGGCGGCCAGGAAATAGGCGAAGCATTGGGCGGCGTAGCGCAGGCGCTCGCGGTCGGTTCGCTTGGTGATTACGCCCAGCACGGCTGAAGTAAACAGGGCGAATAGGAGGGACGCTTCAAAGTGCGACAGGTTCATCTTGGGCATGGGTCAGTCCTTTTTACCGGTGGCGATTTCCCAGACGTCTACCATCGCCAGGAGGTTCAGGAGTCCGGCGGCTACCA
>Ga0207674_10008557_pt1 | contig 11801 bp, 10 predicted proteins | sample KBSCornC72_FD_184303 | JGI IMG/M metagenome (GOLD analysis project Ga0207674, IMG submission 184303) | Corn rhizosphere microbial communities from Kellogg Biological Station, Michigan, USA - KBS Corn C7-2 (SPAdes) (version 2) | ecosystem: Host-associated > Plants > Roots > Rhizosphere > Soil ... | reverse complement strand
TCCAGGCCCGCCTGGGTGAGACCCTGCGCCTTGATACTGCCGAGGAGCGGGAGCTTGACGGTTCCGTTTTTGCTCACGCGAACCTGATTGGTGCTTTGCGAGCCCGGGCCGGTGAGTTCGCAGACTGAGATGTTCAGCAAGTCATCCGCGGCGATCACGTGATCGTTGTTGAGCGTGGGTTTGCCGTCGGCTGCGGGCGGTGACTCGGTCTGGGCTTTGGCGGGTCGGACGCCGATTATCGCGGCCATGCCTACGACGACGGCGAGCGTCATCGCGCCCATCGCCGCGCGGCAGGTCCTGGAGCAATTCGTCGCCAGCGGATTGGGTCGTTGCAGCAGCATGCGCATTCTCCGGTAAAAGTGAGAGCGGCTTTGCAGGATTCCGATGGCGCCGACGGGGCCGGCGATCAGGCCGGTCATCCGCGTGCGGGCGAGTGCGACGAGCTGGGTGACGTAGGCTTCCTTGCCGTCGGCGCGGGCGGCCCAATCGTCGGCGACGAGTTCGCGCGAGAGGCTGGCGCAGCGGTGGAGCCACCAGTAGGCGGGGTGCCAGTAGAGCAGGGGGAGTGCGAGGCAGAAGAGGAGACTTCCGCGGGCGTCGCGCTGATGGACGTGGCCGAGCTCGTGGAGGAGGACCTGGCGCAGTTGGCTGTGGTGGTCGGGGGCGAGGAGGGATTCGGGGAGGAGGATCACGGGGTGGCGGACGCCGCAGGTGATGGGGCGGGAGAGGCGGGGGGTGATGAGGATGGCGGGCGATTTGTGGTGGGGGCGGATGTGGGGGGCGATGATGGGCGCGAGTAGGCCGGGCGCGGGGGTGGAGCGGCGGATCATTCGCCGGAGGAGGATTTGGCCGAGGGCGAGCCACGATGCACAGAGGGCGGCGCCGGCGAGGAAGGTTCGCGTGGCCAACATTTGCCAGTCGAACGGTGCGATACTTATTGTGGGATGGTTTTGCACGGCGGGCGCCGATATCGCGGGCGTTGGCGCCAATGAGATTGGCGATGTTGCGGATGTTTCGGGGACGGCCAGCGGCCCTACGGGTACGCCGCTAAACGGGGCAATCAGGTCGGCGGGGATTTCGACAGATGGAAGTGGTCGTCCGGCCGATGCGATTTGCGTTGGGCGAATGAGGCCGTCCTTGGGTGTCGTGGTTGTCAGGCGGGGAAGGGGGAGGATCGCCAAGACGGCCCAGACGATTGCGGCAACGACCGTCAACTCACAAATACGTTGCCGGAGCACGGGCGAGCGGACGATCGTCGCCAGCAGGACGCCGGCGAGCAGCAGGGGGGTGATGCCGGTGGCGAGCATGAGGCCGTGGGCACAGAGGAAGGCGGTGAGTTGGGACATGGCGCACCTGTCTACTTGCTGTTGTTGCCGTTGCCGGTGGACTTGGCGGCCTTGTGCTGTCGGATGAGCTCTTCGAGCTTGGTCAGTTCTTCGGCGGTGGGGCGGCGGAGGGAGAGGGCGCTTTGGACGAGTTGGTCGATGGCGCCGTCGAAGACGCGGTCGAGCACGCCGGAGACGAGGCGTTTTTCGGTGTCGGCCCGGCGGGGGACGGGCTGGTAGATGAAGGTGCGGCCTTCGACGCGGTGGCGGACGAGGCCCTTGTCTTCCATGGTGCGGAGGAAGGCCTGGACGGTGTTCTGGACGATGCCGGCGTCGGGGCTCATGGCTTCGAAGACCTCGCGGACGGAGGCTTCGCCGCGGTCCCAGAGGACCTTGAGGATTTCGAGTTCGCGTTCGGTGGGGGGGGTGGGGTTGGGCATGACTTGTCGCTTAGTTGACTAAGTGTAGAAGTCTAAGCGAAAGAGTCAAGAAGATTCTTTAGAAAGGCGAATCACGCGCGGGACGCCCGTGCCACCTGGGTCAGGTGAGTTGGCCTTCGATGTGGTTGATTTGTTCGGCGATCTGGGGGTCGGTCTTGACGTCGTCGGTGACGGTGCGGACGGCGTGGAGGACGGTGGTGTGGTCGCGGCCGCCGAAGTAGCCACCGATCTCTTCCAGGCTATAGCGGGTGTGTTTGCGGGCGAAGAACATGCAGACCTGGCGGGGGAAGGCGATCGACTTGTGACGCCGCTTGGACTGCAGGTCGCTGGTGCGGACGTTGTAGTAGGTGGTGACGGCGTCGATGATCTGCTGGATGGTGATGCGTTTTTGCTCGGGCGTGCCGGTCTCGCCCAGGGCGGCGCGGGCGAGCTCCATGTCGATCTTGCCTTCCTGGAGCATGGCCATGCCCTGGATGCGGGTGATGGCGCCTTCGAGCTCGCGGGTGTTGTTCTCGACCTTGGCGGCGACGTAGCAGACGACGTCGTCGGCGAGCTCGAGGCCGCGGAGGCGGGCCTTCTTCTGGAGGATGGCGACGCGGGTCTCGTAGCAGGGTTTTTCGATGCGCGCGACCAGGCCCCAGTTGAAGCGGCTGACGAGGCGCTCTTCGAGCTCGGGGATTTCACTGGGCGGGGCGTCGGCGCTGAGGATGATCTGCTTGTTGCCCTGGTAGAGGGTGTTGAAGGTGTGGAAGAATTCTTCCTGGGTGCGGTCGTGGCCGCGCAGGAAGTGGATGTCGTCGATGACCAGGACGTCGACGTGGCGGAAGCGGTAGCGGAACTGGTTCATGTCGCCGTGCTGGACGGCTTGGATGAACTGGTTGATGAAGGAGTCGCAGGAGAGGTAGAGGATGCGGGCGTCGTTCTGTCGCTCGAGGACTTTCTGGCAGACGGCCTGGAGGAGGTGGGTTTTGCCGAGTCCGACGCCGCCGTGGATGAAGAGGGGGTTGTACGCCTTGCCGGGGTTGTCGGCGACGGCGGAGCTGGCGGCGTGCGGCAGGCGGTTGCAGGGGCCGACGACGAAATTTTCGAAGGTGTAGTCGGGGCTCAGGATCATGGGCTGATCCTGATCGTTGAAGACGCCGCCCGACGGCAGGTTCTCGCAGTGGAAGCTGACGGAGACGAGGCGTGCGAAGACGATCTGGGCCGCGTGGGTGAAGGGCTGCTGGCACTGTCCCTGGCAGAAATTCAGTTGCGCCTGGGTGCTGACGCTGACCTGGATCACCCCGTTGGTGAGTTGCCGCGGGGTGAGCTGATCGAACCAGGATCGGTTGAGGCTGGGGTGCTGGGTCCGGACGATCTGGAGGATCCTCTGCCAGTTCGACGGGTCCAAAGCGGCGGCGTCCTGCGCGCGGCGAGCGGCCTCGCGCGAGGGGGGCGTGTGGGTCGTAAGCATGGCGGCTTTATGTCCGAGAGAGAAGAGCCCTACTGGAATCCATCATCACAACGGCGACGGCACCCAAACAGATTTGCGATTACGTCACGACAAAGGCAACGACACGGCGACGACGGAAAGAATGTGCTTCGTTTATTCGAGTCAACCTAGTCATTCGACACCTCGCCGCCAAACACTTCACTCTTTGACAACAGGCGACGAAGTTGAGGGCGGCATCTTACACATTTCCGAATCGGGTTGCAGTCGCAATCCGGTGGATTTTTCGCGCGCGATTTGTGTCGCGGCGCGGTTCGCTCAACCGGCGGTGTGGTCCTATTCCTGTTTGCCCGATCGCTTGGGGATTTGAAGTCCGAGCTCGGTTAAAACTTTTTTTAGATCGTTCCAGACTTCGCCGCGCGTCTGCTCGGTGTAATTGCGCAGCACGTACGCGGGGTGCCACGTGGGCATCACTTTTATCCCGCGCCACACGTGCCAGTTGCCGCGCATGCGCGTCATCGAGTCCTTCGACTTGAGCAGGTAGCGCGTGGACGGCAAACCCAAGGTGACAATCACTTTCGGGCGAATGATCTCGACCTGCCGCAGCAGGTAAGGCGTGCAGGCGGCGGTCTCCTCTTCGGACGGCGGGCGGTCCTTGCCGATGTCGGTGAGGTAGGCGCGGCACTTAACGATATTGCAAATGAAGACGTCTTGGCGCTTCAATCCCATGGCGCCGATCATGTCGTTGAGTTTTTGTCCGGCGCGGCCGACGAACGGGCGGCCGCTGGCGTCTTCATCTTTTCCGGGTCCTTCGCCGATGAAGCAGATCGGCGCGTCCGGATCGCCTTCGCCGAACACGGTTTGCGTTCGCGTGCGGCTCAAACCGCACTTGACGCATCCTTTGACGGAGTTCTCGTCCAACTCTTTAAGCTGCTTGATCTTCTCGTCGCGCGCGAGGATGGGGCCGTCGAAGGGCGTGTCCAGAAGGGGGAGTAACGTGTTCATCGAGCCCGCTCCAGTGGTTACGACCGAATTCGCCGCGGTGCGTGCGGCGAGAGTGGGTGGCGCGGCGCGCGGCGCGGCTGGCGATCGCGCGGCCGCAATCGGCGGTGGCGGCACCACTTCGGCGAACTCGACCCGCGGGACCGAGGGCAAACCGAGCGCTTCCTCGCTCTTGAGCCAAAGCCGCAATCGGTGTTTCAGGGGATCGGCGCCGTCCATGGGCGCCGATACTAGATTCGACGTGGCGGTCAGGCAATTGTCCGAAGTCTTAACAATTCGTCACGTCGTTCGGGGACGCCGATGCGACCCGGCGAACGGCGCGCGCGCGCCGCGTGTAATATTTTTATCATCCCCGTGAACTCGCGCTTGACGGGTGCGTACGATTCGTCGTAAATAACGGTTCGTTCGTGTAAAGCCACCCCGGCCCGCAATGGCGGTTGTTTCGCGCGTCAGCGAGACACATCGTAGCTGGCCGAGGTGGCTTTCTCATTTTCGGTACGCCTCTTCTTACAGAAGGAGTCGCATCATGGCGGATAACACGCTCAACACCAAACCGCTCAAGGCCAACGAAGACGCCGACAAGGGCAAGTACCTGGGCCGGACGATCGAGCACATCGACATCGTCAAGAATCCGGGGATCGTGCCGGTCGTGGAGGCGATGGCGCACATGGCCTTCAGCTCGCGCGACCTGCACCGGGCCGCCGACATCTACGACCGCATGCTCCGCGACAAGGAGTGCGGCGTGATCCTGTGCCTGGCGGGGTCGCTCATCTCCGCGGGCCTGAAAAAGGTCTTCGTGGACATGATCCGCAACAACATGGTGGACGCGATCGTCTCGACCGGCGCTAACATGGTGGACCAGGACTTCTTCGAGGCGCTGGGATTCCGGCATTACATCGCCGGCGAAGAGCTGAAGAGCGGCCTGTACGACGGCGAGCTGCGCGAGCACGCGATCGACCGCATTTACGACACGCTGATCAGCGAGGACGATCTCCGCATTTGCGACGAGGTGACGGGGAAGATCTTCGACGAGCTCGACCCGCGGCCTTATTCCAGTCGCGAGCTGCTCCGCGAGTTCGGCGCGTACCTGGATAAGAACGGCGGGCCCAAGTGCGCCGATTCGATCATTTACGAGGCGTACAAGCGCGACGTGCCGATCTTCTGTCCGGCGTTCAGCGACTGCTCGGCGGGGTTCGGGCTGGTCGCGATCCAGGCGGCCAAGGGAGACGCCCCGCACATGTCGTGGGACGGCGGCAAGGACTTCTACGAGCTGACGCAGCTCAAGATCAAGAACAAGGAGACCGGCCTGTTCATGATCGGTGGCGGCGTGCCGAAGAACTTCACGCAGGACATCGTGGTGGCTGCGGAGGTGCTGGGCCACGACGCCCCGATGCACAAGTACGCGGTGCAGGTGACGGTCGCCGACGTGCGCGACGGCGCGCTGTCGAGCAGCACGCTGAAGGAAGCCAGCTCGTGGGGCAAGGTCGATACGGTGTACGAGCAGATGGTCTTCTCGGAGGCGACGCTGGCGGTGCCGCTGATCGCGGGGTACGCGTACCACAAGGGTGGGTGGCGGACCCGGCAGGGGAAGAAGTGGAGTCAGACGCTCGAACCACAAACGGCGGTATGAACATGCGGAGCGGATTAATTCTGATCGAGCCGATGAGGCAATTCCAAGCCCATGTTCCCACCGCTTTATGAGCGAGGTTACGACTGCATCGTCCAATTCGAGGATGCGGCGGCGCAACGCTCCGCCGAAGCCGAAATCCTTTTGAAGCGTTCAAGGCACCTGGGAGCCATTTACCTTTTTGGCTACTCGGTGGAGATGCGGGTCAAAGCCGCCTTTTTCCGCAACGCCGGTTTTTTGGCGGGACGTCTGATTAGTCCTCAAGACCGAAGCAATGCGATTGCAATGTCCGCAACGCTTGGGCTTCCTGTAGCTCCCGGTCCGCATGACATTGCCGGGTGGGCCGCGCTGGCCGTGGCGGCGCGGCTAACCACGGCGAACCCATACAACTCAGCTTTTGGGAACCTGATTGTTAGTCAGGCGACTTCCCTCTACCTCATTTGGCGAGAAGTTCTGCGGTACCGGTCGGTCCCGCCCATCCCGAGGGAGATCCACGCTGTTCGCACGATCGCGGGCTGGTTCGCGAATAACTATGCTATGATACGTTAGGTGCTCTATGCCCATCATTCGTAACGGCACAACGAATACCAACAAGACGGCGTTGTTGCGGTCCCGGCTGATACACGAACTACGCGAGCCAGCCGTACGCGGGTTTCCCTTGGTGCTTGAGAACCAAATCGGGCAGACGCGGAAATACCACGTAACCATTATTTGGGATGAATGGGGCGACCTTCCGTTGCAGACGCGATCGCGAATAATTCTGGACGCGTACGAGGAAGTGTTTCCCGACAAGACAGGGCGGATTTCAATCGCTCAGGGACTTACGATGTCCGAGGCGATCTCGCTAGGCCTTTTTCCTTACAAGGTGATCGCCCTGCCAACGCGCGTAGAGGAATCGTTCCTGCGCGATCGCGTGGTGGACGCCCTCAAAAGGCGGGGTGCAATAAGAGGTCAGTACGATTTGGAGCTTCGATATCGAACGGTCGAGGAAGCAGAGCTGGCACGAGCCGAGTTACAAAAAGAAATCCCCGGCGACTTCTGGACGATCGTCCAAGAGATGGCGCCAGAGGTTTGGACAACAACGTAGGTTCCTCGAATTGCGTTACTCTGATGAGTAGTGCCGAGCCGCGTGCCCCCGCACGCGGCTCGATTTCATTGGCGCGGTCAGGCGAGCTGGTGTTCGACCTGACTGGCGCGGAGTTGGGCCAGGGCGTAGACGGCGGCTTCGCGCTCGCAGGCGCCGATGATCGTGCCGTGGCGCTCGTCGTCGTCGGCGGCGGCGCGGTCGGAGTCGATCGGCTCGCCGACGGGGGCCCAGGTCGCGCGGTAACAGGAGAAGATGATGTTGTGTTTGATCGCCAGCTCGAGGCCGGCGCGGGCGAACTCGCGCTGCACGGCGATCACCGAGGGGAACGCGCGGCCGTCCGGGAGGGTTTCGAGTTCGTCCCCCGCATCCGCAAGCCAGCCGCCGTCGTAAAGACGATCCACAGCGTACGCAAGATTCATGACCAATCTCCTTCCGCGCGCAATCGCAATCCCCTCGAACGGGGTTTTGCCCAATATCGGCGAAGAAGTGTAATGCATTGAACGCCGGGGTGCCAATTCCGGGTTACCGGGCCCTGCCGATTGCAATGGAAATTGCAATAACGGGGGTGGACGTCCATGCCGTGTCACCCGATTATGCACGGATTGGAGACCGTTGGACGCGAGAGAGCACGAGAGAGATGAATAATTACCGACCCACCCGACCCCAGCACCGTGCCAAGAGCCACGATCAGGCCCACACCGAGGACGAGCAGCAGGAATCGACGTCGCCGCAGAATAATCCGCTGATTTACCGTGGGGACGCGCAACTCATCACCACGCAGCAGGGGCTGACGGACCTGATCGGTCGGCTGCATGTGTCGGGCACGTTCGCGTACGACAGCGAATTCATTGGGGAGCTGACGTACCTGCCCAAGCTCTGCCTGATCCAGGTGGCGACGTCGAGCGAGGTCAGTTTGATCGACCCGATCGCACCGATCGACCTGACGCCGTTCTGGGAACTGGTCGCCGACGGGTCGGTGGAGAAGGTCACCCACGCGGGGCAGCAGGACCTGGAGCCCGTCAGCCGGCACCTCAACCGCCCGGGGCAGAACGTGTTCGACACGCAGATCTCGGCGGGCTTTGCGGGGATGGCGTACCCGGTGTCGCTGTCGAAGCTGGTGCACGAGCTGGTCGGCGCGCGGCTGGGCAAGGGGCTGACGTTCAGTCACTGGGATCAGCGGCCGTTGTCGGCGCAACAACTCAAATACGCGGCGAACGACGTCAGGTATCTGCCGGCGATCCGCGCCGAACTCGGTCAGCGCCTGGCGAAGCTGGATCACGCGGCGTGGGCCGCCGAGGAGTGCGCGGCGCAGTGCGACGTGGGCCTGTACCGGTTCGACCCGGAGACGGCGTACCTGAAGGTGCGCGGCGCGGGGTCGTTGCAGCCGGCGGGTCTGGCGGTGCTGAAGCAACTGGTGCTCTGGCGCGACGGGGCCGCCAAACGGCACGACGTGCCGCCGCGGGCGTTTTTGAAGGACGAGATCCTGGTGGACATGAGCCGCGAGCCGGTGAAGGGCGTGGAGCGACTGGCGCGGGTGCGGGGGTTGCCGCGGCCGGTCGAACAGGCGCACGGCGCCGAGATCGTCGAGGCGACGCGCCGCGGCCTGGCGACGCCGGTGTCGGAACACCCGCAAAGCCGCACGGTCGAGGAGACGCCCAGCGACAAGCAACGCGCGGACGCGCTCTGGGCGGTCACGCAATGCCTGTGCATCGGGCAAAAGATCGACCCCGACTTGGTGACCAGCCGCTCCGAGATCGGCCGGCTTCACCGGCAGGTGCTGTCGGGCGAAGAGCCCGCGGGCCTGCGCGTGCTGAGCGGCTGGCGGTACGAGGCGGTGACGAAAACGCTGCTGGCGATGATCGAGGGAACCGTGCGGGTGGACCTGGAGTGGCGCGAGGGCGGCCTGGTGGCGCGGTGGGAGGACGGCGGGTTGGTCGGTGGATAGACCAAGGCGGCACGGCCCGGCCGCGCCGTTGGCAGAGGGGTCGCAAAGAAGCAAAGGGTCAAAGAAGCAAAGAAGAGAATGGATTCTTGACCACGGATGGACACGGATAAGAATTGCCTTCATCCGAGATATCCGCGTTATCCGTGGTTCATTCTCTTCGCCGTCGTCCCGCCTATTTCCTACCGCCCACCGTTCAGAACGCCCCGTTCTGCGGCACGGTCAGCGGCGTGGTGACCCACGCCGGCTGGCGGACGATGCTCCAGGTGGAGCCTTCGATGGCGAAGGGGACGTCGAAGCCGCGCCCGCACCGGACATTCTCGCGCGGCCGCACAACCCGCCCGCGCGCTCGCCAAACCCCCTTGGTCGCGCCTCCGGCGCCTTTTCCCGACGAACGGGGCGAACGGATCGGCGCGCGTCGCCCGCGCGGACTCGCGTGGATGTTGCCGCGCGACCGATGGAACGCGTTCCGCTCACGCATTGAACAGGTCGTCGATCTTTCGTGTTGCCTGGAAAGGGCTGACGCTCCGCTGGACGGGTACGGGGGCGGCGCCGGGCAAGACTGAAGGCGCGACGGGGACGGCGATGGGGATGGCAACGGTGAGAGTGCTGAGGGTGCGGCCAATGGCGGCGTTGCCGGCGAGGTCGGTCACTTGGCCGTCCTGAAGGTGAATCGTGTAGACACCGTTGTCGGAGGCATCCCAGCGGCGGCCGGGGCCGTTGATCGCATAGGTGACGACGCGCGTCCCGCCGCTCTTGCCGCGGGATTGGGAGACGACCGTGGCGCGGGCCTCGAAGCCGGCGGGACCGTCTACGACGATGTCGTTGCGGTTGATCGTATCGGTGTCGATGCCGAAGGGGTCGTGGTAGCTGACGGCGAAGGTGTACGAGGTGCGGGCTCGGGTGCGTGTAACCGAGGAGACCAGGGTGGCGGTTGGAGGGAACCTGTCCGCGGTGAAGATGTCCACGGCGCTGCTGGGGACGAATGAGGATATGTCGGTGTCGCCGCCAGCAAAGATGGCCCGCGAGCCCAACGTTACGGCCGCGTCCACCACGCGAGCTTGCGAGAGTTTGGCGGTGGACCAGACAGATGTCTTCTCATCGTAAATATCGACGGTGTCGTTTTCTTCACCACCCGCGAAAATGGCCTTGGAGCCGACGGTGGTGGCAGCAATACGAGGACGTTCTTGCGAAAGCTTCGCTACACTCCATTGCTGCGACGAAGCGTCGAAGATATCGACCGAATCGCTCGCGCCCAAGCCCACCCGACCTCCTGCGAAGAGCACCTTCTGACCCACGGTTGTGGCGGCAATTTGGGTTCGCGCCTCAGAGAGGGCTGCGGTGGACCATGCCCCGCTGCTTGCGTTGTAGATATCAACGACATCGCTCCGAATCGGAAAACTCGGGGTGCCGGAAGTGCTACCGGACACGCCTCCGGCAAACATCGCGAGGTTCCCGACCACTGCTACTGTGGCGTCACCGCGCGCCTGCGACAGGGTCGCGGTGGACCAGTGCCCGTTGCTCGCGTCGTAGATGTCTACGACGTTGCTCAACATGCCAGTTCCATTCACGTCGTTGAAGGCGCCTCCCGCGAAGATCGCCTTGGTGCCCACGGTTGTCACGGCCATCCCACTCCGTGCCTGAGACAGCGCCGCAGTAGACCAGCGTCCGGTCGCAACGTCATAAATATCCACAGTGGCGCTCACGGCTGCTTTGCCCAATTCCAGATAGCCGCCAGCAAAAATGACCTTGCCCGCCACTGCCGCGCTGCTCATCAAGTAACGTGATTGCGACAGTGCTGTGGTAGACCAGACGCCGGTACTGGCATCGTAGATATCAACGGTTGACCCGCCTGCGAAGAAGGCGACCGTCCCAGAGGTCGTAGCCGTCAATCCGATACCAGCCTGCGACAGCTTGGCCGTAGACCACTTGCCGCTCGGTGCATCGTAAATGTCCACCCCGGTGATCGGACGAGCCTCTGTCGTATCCCCTCCCGCGAATAGTGCCTGGCTGCCCACCACAGCGGCGACACCATCTCCGCGCGGCTGCGAAAGAGCGGCCGTCGTCTGAACAAGGCCGGCGGCGGCTGTCGTCGTTGCGCTCGCGCGCAATCCTCGCTTAACGCTTGCGAAGTCGGCGGGTCGCGTAATGGTCGGTAGAGTCACGTCGATGACCGCAGTCAACAAGAGGCGGCATGGGAGCGGCTCGACTACTGGCAATCGGGCGCGGGCTGGGTACGGTGCCAGACGCGTGAACGCGCCATATCTCCTCGCGAGCAACGCCTTGAACTCGGGAAGGACCAAAAAGGACATGGACATTGTTTCCCTCCGTGCGTGTCAACGAACTCGACGCTATCTGGCGACCGATCATTACACGAGTCCAAATAGTGGCGGGATCGCGGCAGGTGCTTGCGCGCACGCGCGGCAGCAGCAGTGCGCGTGCGGTCCCAGTGCGCCGCTGCCGGGCGCTCACGACTCCAGCAGGTCGCTGATCTTGCGCCTGACTTGGAAGGCGGTCAGGGTTCGCTGAATGGTGACAGCGGAGGGCGCGGCCGAGGTTGGCGATGCTGCGGGAATGGCGACGGTGAGGGTACCCAACCTGCGGCCGATCGCCGCGTTGCCGGCGATGTCAGTGACTTGACCGTCCTGCAGATGCATGGTGTAGACACCATTGTCGGAGGCATCCCAGCGGCGTCCGGGGGCGTGGATCGCGTAGGTGACAATGCGCGTGCCGGCGCTTTTGCCGCGGGACTGGGAGACGACCGTGGCGCGGGCCTCGAAGCCGGCGGGGCCGTCGATGACGATGTCGTTGCGGTTGATTGTGTCGGTGTTGATGCCGAAGGGGTCGTGGTAGCTGACGGCGAAGGTGTATGAAGCGCGGGCACGAGTGCGAGTCACGCTGGAGACGAGGGTCGCGGTGGGGGGAAAGGTATCCATCGTGAAGATGTCT
>Ga0207674_10008553_pt1 | contig 11805 bp, 11 predicted proteins | sample KBSCornC72_FD_184303 | JGI IMG/M metagenome (GOLD analysis project Ga0207674, IMG submission 184303) | Corn rhizosphere microbial communities from Kellogg Biological Station, Michigan, USA - KBS Corn C7-2 (SPAdes) (version 2) | ecosystem: Host-associated > Plants > Roots > Rhizosphere > Soil ... | reverse complement strand
GCCGAGCGCCGCGTGCTGATCCTCGAGAACCCGGGCCTGCGCGGCACGAGTGCGTGCAGCACCTCCCACAGCGGCGTCATGTGGTTCGCGCCGATGCGCTCGTAATAAGCGGCGCGTTCGCGCAGCGCGTCTGGAGAAAGCTTGGCGGCGGGCATCTGACGCTCCATCAGGTCGGCTGGGTGTAGAACGCGTCGGCGTAGATCCGCGCCGGGGCTATGCCCTTCTGGCGCGCGAGCACCGTGGCGGCTTCGACCATCGGCGGCGAGCCGCACAGGTAGGCGCGCCAGCCGTCGAGGTCGCCCAGGTCGTGTTCGATCACCTCGGTGACGAGGCCGCAGCGCTGCTCGCGCGTGTCGCCGCCGGACGTGACGACGACATGCAGCTTGAACGCCGGGTGCCGGCGCTCGATCTCGGTGAGCCAGTCCAGGCCGTAGACATCGCGCGGCGAGCGCACGCCGAAGTACAGGTGGACCGGGTTCGGCATGCCCTGCGCTAGCGCGCCGCGCAGGATCGACAGGATCGGTGCGAGCCCGGTGCCGCCCGCGACGCACAGCACCGGGCCGTCATGCTTGCGGCGCAGGTAGGCGCTGCCGAGCGGCCCGCTGACGCGGACCGCGTCGCCGGGCTTCAACTCGTTGGCGATGTAGCCGGACACGCGCCCGCCGGGCACGACGCGGACATGGAACTCCAAGGTCGCGTCACCGGCCACGCCCGCCATCGAGTAGGGCCGGATGTGCTCGGGTGTGAACTGGATCTGCGCGTACTGGCCGGGCGAGAACTCGAGCGGCTTGGCCGGCTTCAACACGACCCGCTTGATGTCGTGCGTCAAGGTCTCGACCGCCTGCACGGTGGCCTTGATGATGCGCGCCGGGTGCACGACGATCTCGTCGGGCTCGGGGATCTCGATCGTGCACGGCTCGGTCAGGAAGGTCTGGCAGGCGAGCACGTAGGCGTCCTGGCCGTCGAGGGGGTTCTGCTGCGTCGCGCCCGAATCGAGCACGTCGCCCGCGACCACCCGGCAGCGGCAGGTGCCGCAGCGGCCCGCCATGCAGCTGTACGACATCGGCACCTGCGCGTTGCGCAGCGCGTCGAGCAGGTTCGCGCCGGGCTCGACCTCGATGACCTTCTGCAGCGGTTGGATCAGGATGTCCATGGCCGCCATGTTCGGCGTCGCAGGCCGATCAGCCAATGGGATTTCGGATATAAGCCGTATCACTCTCAGTGATATATGGGCGGCCTCAGGAGGGCGCGATGGAACTGCACGAACTCGATCTGAACCTGCTCGTCGTCTTCAACCAGCTGCTGGTCGAGCGGCGCGTCTCGAAGGTCGCCGACAACCTCGGCGTGTCGCAGCCTGCGGTGAGCAACTCGCTCGCCAAGCTGCGCAAGCTGCTGGGCGACGAGCTGTTCCTGCGCACGCCGAAGGGCATGGAGCCGACGCCCTATGCCGACCAGCTGGCCGAATCGGTGAGCTATGCGCTGTCGATGATCCACAGCGGCGTGAACCAGCGCACCAGCTTCGAGCCGTCGAGTGCGAAATGCTCGTTCACGATCGGCATGACCGACATCGGCGAGATCTACTTCCTGCCTGCGTTGATCGAGCGCCTGCGGCGCGATGCGCCCGGCGTGACGCTCAGCACCGTGCGCAACACGACGGTCAATGTGCGCGACGAGCTGGAAGCCGGCAAGGTCGACATCGCGATGGGCCTGCTGCCGCAGCTCAAGGCCGGGTTCTTCCAGCGCCGGCTGTTCATGCAAAGCTATGTCTGCCTGATGCGGCGCGGCCACCGGCTCGACAAGCGAAAGATCTCACTGGTGGAGTTCTGCGCCGCCGAGCATCTCGTGGTCGTGTCGGCAGGCACCGGGCACGGCAAGGTGGATGAGCTGCTGCAGCGCAGCGGCATCGAACGCACGGTTCGCCTGACCGTGCCGCACTACGTGAGCGTCGGCCACATCCTGCAGGGGTCGGACCTGATCGCGACCGTGCCGGAGCGCCTTGCGGACCGGCTGCTCGGGCCCTTCGGTCTCGCCAAGGTACCGCACCCCGCGAAGCTGCCGGAGATCGCGATCAACGTCTTCTGGCATGCGAAGTACCACCGCTCGCCTGCCAACCGCTGGCTGCGCGGGGTCCTGTTCGAGCTGTTCAGCGACGCGAAGTCCGGCGCTGCGGATCGCGACTGAAGTCGGTCTGCCGAGCCGTGATCGGCGCCATCGCGTCGTCGCAGGCGGCCGGCTCGATCGGGCCGCAAAGGTGTCGCCACGCTGCTTGGGGTCGCGAGGGCCGCCGCACGGGCGCTGCCCGCGCGGCGGCTGGGGTGCTACTTGACCAGCAGCAGCTTCTGCAGGTTCGCCATGTTCTCCTGCGTGCGGTCGCGCACGACCTGCCAGGCGTTGTTGCGCGACTGGGTTTCCATCTCGGCCAGCTCGCGAACATGCTCGATCGCCTGCTGCAGCCCGCGCTTGGCCGCCTCGCCCTGCTTGGCGAGCGCGTCGCTGCCGATGGCATTCTTCAGCGCCTCCTGCCATTGCACGAGCGTGTCGCGCAGGATCTCGTCGCGGCGCTCGGCGAGCGCCTTGATGCCGGCGTAGGCCTGGCGGTTCGCCTCGGCCAGCGCGTCGAGGTCCTTGCGCTGCCAGTCGACGAGCGCGTCGGCATCGACGCCGGGCAGGCGGAAGCGCTCGAGCAGCTTCACGAGGTCATCGAGCGACGGCAGCGGGTTGGTGGCGCTCGCGGCCGCGGCAGCGGGTTTCTTGGTGGCGGTTGCCATGGGTCTTCCTTTCGGTTTCAGGGTTGGGGACAGAGGGGATTCAGAGGTCTTGTCAGGCCGGCAGCGGCAGGCGCCGCGCCGGCGCCTTGGCCGAGCGCGCGGTGATGAACAGCAGCAGCGCACCAGCCAGCAGGTACAGCGCGACGACCAGCACCATGCTGTAGGCCGTGCTGCCGGTGCGCTGCGTGATCAGCCCGTTGATGGTCGGCGCGATCGCCGGTCCGAGGTTGCCAAAGCTGCTGATCAGCGCGATGCCGACCGCGGCGACAGCGGGCGAGAGGTATTCGCAGACCTGCGTGAAGAAGAGCGGGGTCGCCGCGGCAATACCGATCGACGCGAAGCACAGTGCCACCAGCGAGCCGGTCAGGTTGCCGGTGAGCAGCGTCGTGACCGCCAGGCCCGCGGCGGCCAGGCCGACGCAGGCAGCGAAGTGCCAGCGACGTTCACGCCGCTTGTCGGAGCTGCGCCCGATCAGGATCATGCCGGCGACGCCGAAGGCATTCGGGATCGCGGCCAGCAGCCCGATCGTGAGCATGTCCTTGACACCCCAGCTCTGGATCAGCGAGGGCAGCCAGAACACCATCGTGTAGGTCGCTCCGAGCAGGAAGAAGTAGGTCAGCGCGAGCAGCCAGACATTGGGGTCACGCACCGTCTTGCGCGGCGGCGCGGCGGCCGTGTGGGCCGTGTCGGGCGCGAGGCTGTCGAGCACCTGCTTCTTCTCGCTGGCCGACAGCCACTTCGCGTCGGCGGGCTTGTCCTCGAGCAGCAGCCAGATCAGCGCGCCGAGCAGCACCGCCGGCAGCCCCTGCAGCAGAAACAGCCACTGCCAGCCGTGCCAGCCGTTGACGCCGTGGAAGTACTTCAGCATCGCGCCGCACAGCGGGCCGGTGATGACGCTGACGATCGTCGTCGCCGACATGAAGGTCGCGATCACCTGGCCGCGGCGCGCCGACGGATACCAGTAGGTGAAGTACAGGATGATGCCGGGGAAGAAGCCGGCCTCGAACACCCCGAGCAGGAAGCGCGCGACGTAGAACTGCGTCGGCGTCTGCACGAAGGCCATCGCCGCGGCGATGACGCCCCAGCAGACCATGATGCGCAGCAGCGTCTTGCGCGCGCCGATCTTCTCCAGCAGCATGTTGCTCGGCACCTCGAACAGGAAGTAGCCGAGGAAGAACACGCCGGCGCCGAGGCCGTACACGGCATCGCCCCACGACAGCGTCTGCTTCATCTGCAGCTGCGCGTAGCCGATGTTGACGCGGTCGAGGTAGGCGATCATGTACGCGATCAGCAGGATCGGCAGGATGCGCCAGCTGATCTTCGAGAACAGCGCGTCGATGCTCGACGCGGTGGGACGGGGCGTTGGCAGGGACGCCGTGGTGGCGCTTGAGGTCATGGCTTGTCTCCGGTCTGGTGTTGCGGGTGATCAGTGCATCTTGCGGACGGCGGCGGTGCCGGCCGCGCGCGTCCTGCCGACGGGCGCTTTCGCGGCTGCCTTCGATGCGGCTGCCTTCGATGTCTTCTTCCTTGCGGGCTGGGCCGGTGCCGGCAGCGCGGCCAGCGGCGCTGCCGCGGCGTCGTCAACCTGATCGACGCTCGGCAGGCGGCGGATCTCTTCGAGCGCGTCCCGCAGGTAGCCGACCAGCTCGTACGACTCGTCCTGCGAGAGCACGCGGCGGCACGCGGTGAGCGCGAACTCGAGCGAGCCGGCGTAGCTTTGCACGGTGATGTTCAGCGCCATGCCGTGGTACGGGATCGACACCGGGTAGTAGTGGGTCATGCGCGCGCCGGCCATGTACAGCGGCATGGCCGGCCCGGGCACGTTGGAGATCAGCACGTTGCCGATCTGCGGCAGGCGCCGCGCGAGCTTGGAGCGGCCGTACAGCGAGGCCAGGCCGGTCATCAGCCACGGCGCGCCGGTCACCGGCATGTCGACGCCGAGCACCGGCTTGAGCTCGCGCACCACCGCCTTCGCGGCCTCCGACGACGCGTGGATCGCCTTGAAGCGCTCGGGCAGGTCGGCGATGTCGGTCGCGAGGTCGACGCGGATCCCCGACACCTGATTGTTCATCGAGCTGTCGCCGGCGCTGCGCAGGCTCACCGGCACCGACGCGATCAGCGTCTGCTTGGGCAGAAGCTCGCGCTCGCTCAGAAAGCGGCGCAGCGCGCTGCTGCACATCGCCATCACGATCGTGTTGACCGTGCCGCCAACGCGGGTGCCGAGCGCTTTCAGCTCCGCCAGTGGCAGCGACAGCGTGCTGTACGAGCGCTGGTTGGTGATCGAATCGTTGAAGATCGTCTTCGGGCTCAGGCCGAGGTTCAGCGGGCGTGCGCCTTTCGGCGTGCGCTGCGAAACGAGCACCTTGCCAGCCGCGCCGAGTGCCTTGGCGGCGCTGGGCAACAGCTCGACGACCTTCTTGTACTGCCGCGCCGAGTTCGCGACCGCCGCCTGCAGCAACTCCGCCACGCCGAGCTGGTAGCCGCCGTCGCGCTTGCGCCGCGCCGGCGGCACTTCGCGCATCTGCGGCGAGATGTCGTACAGCACTTTCGCGAGCTCGACCCCGGCCTTGCCGTCGACGCCGCTGTGGTGGGCCTTGCTGTAGAAGGCGACCTGGCCGTTCTGGAGGCCGTCGATCACGACCATCTCCCACAGCGGGCGGCTGCGGTCGAGCAGCGTTGCATGCAGCCGCGAAATGAGCTGGTGAAGCTGGTCCATCGTGCCGGGGCGGCGCAACGTGACGCTGCGCACGTGGTAGTCGAGGTCGATGTCGTCGTCGTCGATCCACACCGGCTCGGCCAGCTCGAAGGGCATCGGCGCGAGCTTGCGCGTCAGCACCGACGACAGGTGCAGGCGCCTGGCCAGCATTGCCTTCACGTCCTCGTAGTAGTCGCCCGCGTAGCCGTCGGGCAGATCGAACAGCATCAGGCTGCCGACGTGCATCGGGGTCTCGGGGGTCTCGAAATGCAGGAACGAGGCGTCCATGCTGCTCAGGTGTTCCATCACTTGTCTCCTGGGTGTCTTTGGTGTTCGGGCGCCGCGGCGCGCCGCGGATCGGGATAGACGAGGCTGCGCAACCCGCTGCGGTCGAACGGCTGCCAGCGCCCCTCGGGCTGCGCCAGCCGGTCGGCGATCGCGTACAGCACGACGGGGTTGTGGCCGAGGCCGCTGTGGCTGCCTTCGACCTCGATGTTTTCGGTGCACGGGCCTTCGCGCTCGAGGCAGCCCTGCCAGGCGACGATGCCGTCGCTGCGGCTGAAGACCGCGGTGGCGGGTACCGGCGGCGGCGCCTTCATGCGCTCGCGGCCGGGCCAGTCGTCGGCGCGGCGGCCGCTCGCGAGCTCGTACAGCTGCCACGCGTTGCTCGCGCGCGGCTCGCCGGCGAACGGGCTCCCGAGCGTGATCACCGAGCGCACCTGATCGGGCGCGCGGCGCGCCAGCTCGCGCGCAAAGACGCCGCCCAGGCTCCAGCCGATCACGCTGACCTTGCGCTCGTAGCGCGCATGCAGCGCGGCAAGTCGCGCCTGCATGTCGTCCTCGACGCCGGGGCGCGGGCCGAGGTTGCGGCCGAGCTTCCAGCCGTGGGCGCGGTAGCCGCGGTCGGCCAGAAAGGCCCGCAACGGCCGCGTCGAGACGTCGCTCGCCGCAAGGCCCGGCAGCACGAGCACCGGGTGGCCGTCGCCGGCCGGCGCCAGGCGCAGCAGCGGCAGCATCGAGAAGAAGGCGCCCAGCTCGGCGACGGCGCGCAGCTCGAGCAACAGCAGTTCGCGCGACGGGGGAGCGGCGGGATCGGTGGTTCTCATGGTCGTGGTGCAGATGACGACCGTGATCTTTCCCGAGGCACGGCGATCGAAAAAGGTTCGATCTGTCCGCTTGCCGGGTGAATTCGGGACGAACCCGGTATTCCGGGTCCGGGCGCTCGGCTATTCTGGCCGCCGATGGTTCCGCCGCCCGCCTTCGACCAACCCGTCTACTCGCCGCAAAAGATCGCCGTCGTCGTCGCCGAGCTCGCCGAGCAGGGGGTGGCGCCGAGCGCTGCGCTCGAAGGCACCGGGCTCGATCCGGCGCAGCTGCAGACGGCGTCGACGCGCGTGTCGTACCGGCAGTTCGACACCGCGTTCCGCAACGCCTTGCGCCTGTCGCACGACCCGGCGATCGCGTTGCGCGCGGGCCAGCGCATGCACATCACCGCGCACGGCATCTACGGCTATGCGCTGATGAGCAGCCCGACCTACGCGGATGCGGTCGACTTCTCGGCGCGCTACTTTCGCGTGATGGGGCCGCTGACCGACATCGCCTGGGCGAACGACGACAGCACCGTGACCTACACCTGCGAGCCGGTGCACTGGCCCGACCCGACGCAGCCGATCTACCGTTTCGTCGTCGAGTTCGCGCTGTCGATGCACCTGACGGTGGCGCTCGACATGGCGGGCGAGTCATTCGCGTTTTCGCGCGTCGACGTCGCCTACGCCGCGCCGGCGCATGCCGACGCCTACACGAGCCTGTTCCAGTGCCCGGTGCGCTTCGCTCAGCCCCACAACGGGCTGCAGTACGACGGCGCGTGGCTCGCGCGTTCGGTGACGCTCGCCGACCCGATCACCAACGCGACGGCGCGCGAGATGTGCGAGCGCATGTTGAGCGAGGTGAGCGATTCCGGTGGCATCGCCGCCGACATCCGGCGCGCGCTGATGGCGTACCCGGGGCGATTCCCCAACGTCGAGGCGATGGCGGAGACGCTGGCGATGCACCCGCGTGCGCTGCGCCGCCGCCTCGAGGCCGAGAACACGTCTTACCGCGACCTTCTCGCAGAGGTGCGCACACGCCTGGCGATCGAGTACCTGCGCAAGACGCGAATGACCAACGAAGACATCGCCAGCCGCCTCGGCTACAGCGACGCGGCCAACTTCAGGCACGCATTCACGCGCTGGACGGGCAAATGCCCGTCGGAGTTTCGTGGCGGGTAGGCGCGTGGGCCATGCGATCTGGCGGGCAGGATCGCTCGACGGCCCGAGACAGCGCTCGGGCGTCTTGCAGAGGTTTGGCGACGCCATCAGACCGCATAAGCAAAACCGTATTCCTTCGTTGGCGGCGCGTGCGCGCCCGCCTAAGGTAGCGACTCGTCATTCACGCGAGTCATCATGCACATCGTCAGTCTCTCCGGCAGCCCCTCGTGGCGCTCGCGTTCGCGCTCGCTGCTGCAGCTCGCGCAGACGCGCCTCGAAGCCAATGCCACGACCTCGCGCGAGATCGCAGTGCGCGAGCTGCCCAGCGCTGCACTGCTCGACGCCGACACGCGCGCCGAGCCGATCCGCCGCGCGATCGAGCACATCCAGCGCGCCGACCTGCTGCTGGTGGCCACGCCGATCTACAAGGCGGCGTACAGCGGGCTGCTGAAGCTCTTCCTCGACCTGCTGCCGCCCGACACGCTGCGCGGCAAGACGGTGCTGCCGCTCGCCACCGGCGGCAGCCTCGCGCACTTCCTCGCGCTCGACTACGCGCTGAAGCCGGTGCTCGCGGCACTCGGCGCGCGCGACATCCTCGACGGCGTCTACGCGACCGATGCGCAACTCGTGCCGCACGAGTCGGGTGGTTTCGTGCCTGATGACGGGCTCGTCGAGCGCCTCGACCGCGCACTGCAGCCGTTGGCGTCGTTCGTGCCGCGGCTGACGGTGGCGGCCGAAGCGCGATGGTGCGCCTGACGCGCACCCTCTGGTTGTCTCCTGGCCCTTGCGGGCCATTTCACACCCCGACGCCGGCCCGGCGCCGGCGCGGGGTGCCCTTTTGCCCGGATTTCATAAGAGCACAACGATGAAGCAATTCTTGACCTTGACCCGACGCCGCGGGTTGCAGCTCGCGGCCACCTTCGGCCTTGGCCTCGCACTGAGCGGCGCACAGGCGCAGAGCAAGCCCGAGCTGCTGCGCATCGGCTACCAGAAATACGGCACGCTGACCTTGCTGAAGGCGCGCGGCGAGCTCGAGAAGCGCCTCGCGCCACAGGGCATCGAGGTCAAATGGACCGAATTCCCGGCCGGCCCGCAACTGCTCGAAGGGCTGAACGTCGGCTCGATCGACTTCGGCACCGTCGGCGAGGCGCCACCGATCTTCGCGCAAGCCGCCGGCGCCGATCTCGTCTATGTCGCCAACCAGCCACCGGCGCCGCAGGGCGAGGCCATCGTCGTGCCGAAGGGCTCGCCGCTGAATTCGGTCGCCGAACTGAAGGGCAAGAAGATCGCGCTCAACAAGGGCAGCAATGTGCACTTCCTGCTCGTGAAGGCGCTCGAGAAGGCGGGCCTGAAGTACACCGACGTGCAGACCGTCTTTCTGCCGCCGGCCGACGCGCGAGCGGCCTTCGAGCGCGGTGCGGTCGATGCGTGGGTGATCTGGGACCCGTTCCTCGCCGCGGCCGAGAAGCAGCTCGGCGCGCGCGTGCTCGCCGACGGCCGTGGCCTGGTCGCGAACCATCAGTTCTATCTCGCCGCCCGGCCCTATGCCGACAAGCGCCCGCAGGTGATCCAGGCGATCGTCGAGGAGCTCGCGCGTCTCGATCGCTGGGCCGAAGGCGACCCGAAGGCGGTGGCCGCGTTCCTCGGTCCGCAGATCGGCCTGGACGTCGGCATCGCCGAAGTCGCCGCAGCGCGGTTCGCCTACGGCATCGTGCCGATCAGCACGGCGGTCGCGGTCGAACAGCAGAAGATCGCCGATGCCTTCTTCGAGCTGAAGCTGATCCCGAAGGCGATCCGCATCGCCGATGCGCTGCCCGCGCCGGCCCGCATCGCGTCGGTCAAGTGAAGGGCGCCACGATGGACAGCTTCCTCGTCTCGCGCCGGCGCGCTGCGCTGGCCTTCACGGCGCTCGCTGCCGGGGCCGGCATCGGATCGTGGGCCGGTGCCGCGCAGGCCGCATCGCCCGCGCTGGCCGAGCTTCGCATCGGCTTCCAGAAGGGCTCGCTCAACCTCGCGCTGCTGAAGAGCCTGGCCCTGCTCGACAAGCCGCTCGCGGCGACCAGGGTGAGCTGGGTCGAGTTCCCCGCCGGCCCGCAACTGCTGGAGGCGCTCGCGGTCGGCAGCGTCGACTTCGGCGCGACCGGCGACGCGCCGCCCGTGTTCGCGCAGGCCGCAGGCAAGGATCTCTTCTATGTCGGCGCCGAGCCGCCCAAGCCCGACAGCTCGGCGATCCTCGCCCGGCCCGCGGCGGCCCTGAAGACGCTGGCCGACCTGAAGGGCCGACGCGTCGCAGTGCAGCGCGGCTCGAGCGCGCACTTCCTGCTCGTGCAGGCGCTCGCGAAGGCGACTCTGAACTGGGCCGACATCGCGCCGGTCTACCTCGCGCCCGCCGACGCCCGCGCGGCCTTCGAACGCGGTTCGGTCGACGCCTGGGCGATCTGGGACCCGTACTACGCTGCGGCCGAGATCGACGCGCGCGTGCAGGTGCTGGCGACGAGCCGCGGCCTGTCCGGCAACAACACCTTCTACCTCGCCTCGCGTGCACTCGCGCAGCGCGAAGACGTGCTGCGGGTGCTATTCACCGCGTTGACCGATGCGGACGCCTACGGCCAGGCGAATCGCAAGGAGACGGCGCAGCGCTACGCCGAGTACGCCGGCCTCAGCCTGGCGACGGTGCATCGCTTCCTCGCGCGTCGCCAGCCCTCGCCGGTCGGCCCGCTGACCTCGGCGCTGGTCGCCGAGCAGCAGAAGGTGGCCGACGCGTTCGCCAGGCTCGGGCTGATCCCGAAGCCGATCCGTGTCGCCGACATCGTCTGGCAGCCCGGCCAGGCGCTCGCGCAGGCCCGTTGACCCACCTTGCAGAAAGACGACTAATGAAGATTCTCTGGTTCATCCCCACCCACGGCGATGCGCGCTACCTCGGCACCAGCCACGGCGCACGCGCAGCCGACCTGGCCTACTTCAAGCAGATCGCGATCGCCGCCGACAGTCTCGGCTTTGAGGGCGTGCTGCTGCCCACCGGCCGATCGTGCGAAGACTCGTGGGTGCTCGCGGCGAGCCTGATCGACGTGACGCGGCGTCTCAAGTTCCTGGTCGCATTGCGGCCGGGGCTGATGCAGCCGGCGCAGTCCGCACGCATGGCGGCGACCTTCGACCGCCTGTCCGGCGGGCGGCTGCTCGTCAACCTCGTTACCGGCGGTGATCCCGACGAGCTCGAGGGCGATGGCCTCTTTCTGCCGCATGGCGAACGCTATGCACTGTCGCGCGAGTTCCTGACGATCTGGCGCGAGCTGCTCGCGCGCAGCCACACCGGCGGGAGCGTCGACTTCGAGGGCGCGCAGCTGCGCGTCAAGGGCGGCAAGCTGCTCGACACCTACCTGACCTGGGGCGAGCCGCCCGCCGCCGTCGCGAACAAGGTCGCCGACATCCGCGAACGTGCCGCACGCCATGGGCGCGAGCTCGAGTTCGGGATCCGCCTGCACGTGATCGTGCGCGAGACGGAAGACGAAGCCTGGCGCGCCGCGGCGGACCTTGTCTCGCACCTCGACGAAGGGACAGTCGCAGCGGCGCAGAAGAAGTTCGCGCAGATGGATTCCGTCGGCCAGCGCCGCATGGCGGCACTGCACCAGGGCCGCTTCAACCGTGCCAACGTGCGCGAGGGGCTCGAGGTCGCGCCGAATCTCTGGGCCGGCGTCGGCCTGGTGCGCGGCGGCGCGGGCACGGCCTTGGTCGGCAACCCGCAGCAGGTGGCCGAGCGCATCAAGGAATACGCCGCGCTCGGGTTGAAGTACTTCATCCTCTCCGGCTACCCGCACCTCGAGGAAGCTCACCGCTTCGCGGAACTCGTGTTCCCGCTGCTGCCGCTCGAACTGCGCCAGGCGGTGTCGCCGCAGCGCACGCTGACCGGACCGTTCGGCGAGATCGTCGCGAACAGCTTCGCGCCGCCGCGCGTGTCGGAGAGCTGACGATGTCACTGACCTTGCTGAGTCATGAGGCTGTGTCTGCTGTCGGCCCCTTGCAGACGTTCGCGAGCGGCCGCTTGCGTGCATCGTGCGCGCATCGCGGCAGGCGCTGCCCGCCGGGGGCTCATACGGTG